>ERZ795058.180-NODE-180-length-103024-cov-10.806660_pt1 | contig 103024 bp, 90 predicted proteins | sample MGYA00375142_ERZ795058 | MGnify/ENA primary metagenome ERZ795058 (study PRJEB30187, sample SAMN05720210) | activated sludge metagenome | isolation source: anaerobic digester from wastewater treatment plant | place: Japan | collected 2015-04-20 ... | reverse complement strand
TGGCTATGGCATTCCAATTATCTATGCCGTTAGCTGACCATTCCCATCTAACTACTGTTCCAGTGTGTCCGCTTACGGTTAGATTATTGGGTTGTGTATTGTAGCAAATGGTTTGTGCACTACTAATTGTTCCTGCATTGGCTTGTGCCAATACGGTAATTTTTACTGCTCCACCGGTAACTTCGGAACAGGATGCACCGTTTTTCACTACCACTCTGTACCAACGGTCGGCAGTGAGGTTGCCCATTACAGCACCGGTTAGAGTTGTTGTGGTGTTAGCTATAGCATTCCAATTGTCTGTTCCGTTGGGCGACCATTCCCATTGAACTACTGTTCCTACATGTCCGCTCAAAGTCAGAGCACTGGGCTGAGTGTTGTAGCAAATAGTTTGTGCGCTACTTACCGTGCCTCCTTCAGCAGTAGGGATGACGGTAATTTTCCATGTACCTACTGAGGTGCTGAAAACACCTCCTTCACATTCTGAATGTGCTTGTCGGCGGAACCATGTATCTTGTGTTACTGCATCGATAGGTTTGTAAGTTGGGGAATTGATTCCAGTCATAGTTGACCAAGTAGAATTATCGGTGCTTTTTTGCCATTGGTAGGTGATGGTGCCTCCGCCGCCGCTTACCGGTGTTTTTTCAGTAATGGTGGTGTTGGGTACTGCTCCGTAGCAGACTGTTTCACCATTGGTGTTGATTTCGCCTGCATTGAAGGGCGGTTTATTATTCCATTGTGCATATAAGTTGTAGTCTCCTGTAGCTGTTACGGGAATAGAAGTTACTTGCGTTCCGTCCGTTGAGGCTGTAAACCATCCGACGAATGTTTTACAGGTTGGTTGCGATGTTGGGTTATTAAAAGAAGCAATGCCCGCTCCTTCATAGTATTCGGTAGGATTGTTAGCTGTTGAACCTTCCAGATTGCCATAGGTAATGTTGTATCTGTTTGATGTTCTCAATTGAAGACCGGTATAGTTGGAGGTATCCTCTGGTTTAAACCAATAGGTCGGTGTGCCTGCGGTTATTTTGTTGGGCGTACCTATAAAGGTGCAATGGATGTTATTTTCCAAACCTTTCACATAGTTTATAGTACTCTTGTTTGTTCCTGAAATCTGCTTTACGGTGCCGGTGGAATCGCCGTCAATGCCATACATTTTCAAGTCGTTGTCAACACGTTCTATGAAATAATTGTTAATTGTCGCTCTGGCTTTTTTGTCCACACGAATAACTGTGGCGGCTGAACTTTGTGGAATGCTCAATGTTCCTCCTGTCATAACGAAATTACAATCGGTAGAGGTCAAGCGTACCGCTTGCGCTGACCCTGCTTCATTGGTGTGTCGTACCGTGCCTCCCGTCATGGTCAAATTATAGCCTGTTCCTGTGAGTGCAACAGCGGCACTTAAGCCTGTTGCTTTAAAATCACCGCCGTTTATGGTGATTCCCGTCCCCGATCCTATACCCATAATGACGTTGGAAACAGCAGCTTCAAAAGAACCGCCATTGATGGTTATGCCTCCCGTAGATTGCTTGCGAATAGTCGGCGCACCGGTTGCTGTTGCTTTGAATGTTCCGTTAGAAATAGTAAGCATACCTGTACCATTGTGGTAGACAGCGGAACAATTCATACCATTGGAAGTGAGAATCCCACCGGTTATGGAAACAACTGCTCCTGCTGCGATATATACGACATGTTTCTCTGAGGTAATGGTTCCGCCTGAAATAGAAATGCCGGTGGTGCCTTGTACTTGTATGGCATTAGAAGATGCGCTGGTTCCGGTATTTTTGATAGAACCGTTTTTCATAACGAAGTTTGCGGCTTTCATCATTTCTATGGAATAGGTGCCGCTGTTTTCCAATATGGCACTGTCAATTTCAATTGTACCACCGGATGCAGCGTCACTGTAATTGTCCGACACAACGCGTCCCGCGGAGATGAGTTTTACGCTGCCGGTTAGGTACAGTGAACCGGCGGTAGTCTGGTTATATTTACGTATCAATAGACTGCCGTCTTTTGTAGATTTTATCGTTCCCGTTCCATTGATGGTCAGGTTAGCAGTGGAGGAGTTGTTGATACTGGCATGGCTGACATCATCGCTCGTTTCTAAAATATTTTCACCACTGGCAGTAATGGTAATGGTGCCCTTGTTGGTATTGCTAATCATAATTGGTGAACCTGTGGTAAGGCTCACATTCAGACCAGTAATTGTAACCTGAACAACACCTGCCGTAGTTGAATTAATGGTAAGCGTGTTCGTAGTAACGCCACCACCCGATTGAATGACATTATAAGTACCCGCTGCTGTGATGGCTTGGTTGCCCAATGACAAATCCAATGTGGTTTGTGCTGAAACAAAAATTGTTGCTGTCATTAAGACGGCGCAGATTAAAAATAGATGTTGTTTCATAATTATAAGGTGTTTATGTTAAAGATTTACTAATGTAGTAAGAGAGTTTTTTGTTCTTTAATTCACAAAGTTATTCTATTTAACAAGAAAAGCCAAATAATTTGCGATAAATTTGTTTCAATTTTTGATTATGCCCATTTAATGGGCATTTCTGTTGTGTTTTTACAAGTTGATTAATTAAAAAAATATAAATTTATCACATTTTTTTGGTTAATTATCACTAATAACAACTAAATAAAAATCATTTTTCCAGCCGTTTTTAGTAAAAAAAGAAATGTTTTTTGGGAAACAGGTACAAGGTTTACAATAGATAATTTGCAATGCGTATCATTTTGTCCGACAAAAATGTAGGCATAATAATGCGCACCTTAATTTTCAAAAGGCGTTGTGAGGTAAATCTTAAAAAAAGAGATAGTTGCCGATAATGCAAAGACATTGACAACTTGGTAATATAGCGAACAAATTTAGTTTGTTGCTACTTTGTCGGATGCCGGCGTCAATTTCGGTTCGCCTTTGCGGTAGTAATAAATTACTCCGCACTCTTGACATTTTTTCAGTCGGCTATAAGGCGGTAGGTGGCTGTATTTTTGCTCCACAGTATCCCAAATTTCCTTTATCAAAGCGTCAATTTCCTCGCGCATAGCAATCACATTGGTCTGGTTGCGTGCCGTACTCGATTGGTAAACGTTTTTGTTGTTGTTGTACTCTTTGAAAATGTCGTAGTGCACCTTTACTTTGGCAATGGTGGGGTTGTATATCGGCATACCGCCTTTTCCTGTACGTTCGTTTTCGCCGTCAATAATATATTTTCCCCATTTTTTCAGTGCTTTTTCGCTGGTTAAGTCAGGAACGGTGTAGTCGTCGGGGTCAAGGTGATAAAGAAGTTTATTTTCTTTTTTTATTTCGTTACGGAGTACGCACAAATTGAGTACTTGTATGAAATGCGAAATGTACATCCGTACGTTTTTCACTATTTGCGAATGTTTTCTGTTTGCTGCAACCTGATTATTAAATGTTTGCTGGTATTGCACTACAAGGTGTTGAAAAAGTGCCAACTGAGTTTCCGCCTCGTGAAGGGTTTTGAATGAGATGGGCGATTCGTCGAAACCGCGGCGGCTTACTTCTATAATTTTTTTCAACGAAGTTATTCTGGCTTGGTCTGTTTTTGGTAATCTGCGGTAAGGCATCGGTCTGTTATTTAAGGTTAATATGTTGATTGATAAGTTATTCTTTTCTTCCTGTAAGCATTTCTGCTAAGTCGGTCAGCGGCTGTTTGGAATAAGGCGAGTTCACTTTTTGCAGGCAGTTCAAAGCCGTTTCCATAGAATCGTTTATGGCTGCTTCGCATAATTTGGGTATTTCCAATGCATTATAAATCTCTGTAACGCGCTTTATTTTTTCGCTGTCTTCCAAAGCTGTACTGTTCAAAATCTCTTTCAGTTCGGCTTTTAGCCACAGATTGTCAGTTTTGAGAGCGTTGACTAACAGAAACGTTTTCTTTTTACAGAGAATATCGCCGCCAATTTTTTTACCGAATACTTTTGGATCGCCGTAAACGTCTAAATAGTCGTCGCGCAACTGAAATGCGGTACCAATGGCAATGCCGAATTCGTAGAGCCAATGTGCGGCTTCGTCGGAAGCGTTGCCTATAATGGCACCGATTTTTAAACTTGCAGCCAACAAGACGGCAGTTTTTAAGCGAATCATCTTAAAATATTCCTCTTCGCTTAACTTTTCGCACTGCTCAAAATTCATGTCATATTGCTGTCCTTCACAAACTTGCAGGGCTGTTTCCGAAAAAAGCGGCAAAATTTTCAGCAGTTTATCTGGCTCTATTTTTTCGAGAAATTGATAAGCTTTTATCAGCATGGCATCACCTGAAAGTATGGCAGTATTTTCATCCCATTTTTTGTGTACAGTCGGTCGGTTACGACGCATTTCGGCATTGTCCATTACGTCGTCGTGCAGCAATGTAAAATTGTGGAAAATTTCAATGGCGGCTGCGGCTGAAACGGCTTTTTCGATGTCGGTGTCGAACAAGGCGCAACCCATTAAAACCAATTGCGGACGAATGCGTTTACCGCCGGCTTCCAATGTATAGCCGATAGGCTCGTAGAGCTGTTTGGGCTCTATGCTCCAATTGATGTTCGACAGGTAGTTTTGAATGATGTTTTGCATCTTTGCAGGTAATGTGATGTTTAACCCTGCGAAGATACGTTTATTTTTTTAATAAAAAAACATATTCGCCAAAAAAAATTTATAGTGGCAAAAAAAATGAAACTTTATTGGCAGTTTTGTGTAAAAAAATAAAACGGTCAGAAACGTTTTTCTATCTCTTCAGCTGATACGATAACAACAATTTTTTTGCCATCGGGCGTAAGGTTGGAGTTTTTGCAAACGAATAGTTTGTCTATCAAATGGCTCATCTCTTCTTGGCGCAACTGTCCGGTTGACGATTTTGCAGACGATTTTGCCAAACGCAACGCTAAAAGTTCATTCCATTCACTGGTAAGATGGTTGTTTTCTTTGGCGTCGGCTATCAGATTTATCAATGTTTCTATGATGTTCGATTCGTTTGCCAGCAGAGCCGGTACGCTGTTTACAGAGTAGGTTTGTTTGCCGAAAGGCTCCAAATCGAAGCCAAAAAGTGTCAGTTTATTTTTTATTTGTTCAAACACAATGGCATCTTCGGCATTCAATTCAAGCACTTCGGGGAAAAGCAGTTTTTGCGAAACGGATTGCTGATTTTCCATTTGTGCCAATAGTTCTTCAAACAGAATGCGTTGCATGGCGCGTTGTTGGTCAACAATCATTAATCCCGACTTTACGGACGTAATGATGTATTTTTCTTTGTATTGAAAAAAGTTCGAACAGTCCGATTTATCGTCGTAAAAAAGTGGTTGCGATTTAAGTGCAGCTTCAATGTTGGCGGTTTTACGTCTTTCGTTTTGATGTCCTTGGTATAAATCTTCCCAATTTTGCGACACCGATTGTTTTTGTCCGGTTGCTGTTGTCTTAAAAGGATTGAACGTGTGGTCAATAGTTACTTGGGGCGGCGTAATCGGGCGATTGGACGATGCTACGGGAATATCAATAAGTCCTTCCGTGTCAAAATCGATGGACGGAACAACGTTGAATTTGCCCAAAGCCTCTTTGATACACACCATCAGTATGGTAAAAAGTTCGCGCTCATTTTCAAATTTTATTTCCGTTTTTGTCGGATGAATGTTCACGTCTATTTCCGAAGGGTTCATTTCAAAAAAAATGAAATAGGTCGGATTGGTGTCGGGGCGCAACATCTGTTCATAAGCCAGCACTACCGCTCTGTGGAAATAGGGATGACGCATATAGCGTCCGTTTACAAAAAAGTATTGGCTGGCATTTTTCGTGGCAAATTCGGGGGTGCCTATAAATCCTGAAATATTGCCGATGGCTGTTTTGGCTTCTATCTGTACCAATTGTTGGTTGAAGTTGCGCTTTTTTTTGCCGAAAACGGCGGTAATGCGTTGTCGCAAGTTGGTTTTTGGTAGTTCATATACCAAATCGTCGCCGTTCAAAAGTTCAAAATGAATTTTGGGATAGACAAGTACGATGCGTTGAAATTCTTGTATAATTTGGCGCATTTCCGTTTCGTTTGATTTGAGAAATTTGCGACGTGCAGGAACATTGAAAAACAGATTTTTTACTAAAAATGAAGTTCCTTCGGGACAGGAACACGGCTCTTGTTTTAATACTTTGGAGGCGGCGACTTCAATAAAAGTACCGCAATCGCAGTTGGCAAGACGTGTGCGCACTTCAACGCCGGCTATGGCAGCTATTGAAGCCAACGCTTCGCCACGGAAACCCATTGTGCGCAACGAAAAAAGGTCTTGAACTTGGGTAATTTTTGAAGTGGCGTGGCGTTCAAACGCCATACGTCCGTCCGTTTCGGACATACCTTTGCCGTCGTCGGTAACTAAAATAGAAGTACGCCCCGCATCTTTTACCACCACCTGTATTTTTGTCGCTCCGGCATCGATAGCGTTTTCCATTAGTTCTTTGACAACGGAAGCCGGTCGCTGAATAACTTCTCCGGCGGCTATTTGGTTGGCTACGGAATCGGGTAGTAAATGTATGATGTCGCTCATGTTATTTTAATAAAGCTAAAAAATCGCCACTCGAAAGATACAAAAAAGCGGCAAAGACAAGCAGTACCATGATAATGATAATCAGGCGAATATTTGATTGCTTTCTCTGTTTGCGCATATCTTGCGTTTCGGGCACACTTTCCCATCGGTATTGACGAAAAGAACCGCGTTTGATGCCTATTTTGTATTCACCATCGGCATTTTTGTTTTCAAGTTTGCTGTTTATGCGTTCTTGGCGTTTATCGTGTTCTTCCTTAGCAGGGTCCCAGTAGATGGGCTTGTGGTAGAAACGCCGCGGTTTCGGCATGTGGAAAACTTTTAATTTGAACATAGTTGTAAGGGTGTTAATTAAATTTGTTCAATAAATATTTTAGTTGTTATGTCTGCTTTGCAGGCAAATTTATGTTTAACAAAAAATGTTTTTTTACTAATAATTAAATGTATTTATCACCAAATTTGGTTTCTACGTCTTTTAAATAGTCGCGTATTTTTGCTTCGGAATCTTTTTTACAAATCAACAAAACGTCTCCCGATTCGGCTATAAGGTAGCCTTCAAGTCCGTCAGCAACAACCAGTTTACCTTCTGTTAGCGATATAACATTATTTTGCGAGTTGTACAAAATAGCTTCGCCTTTGAGTACGGCGTTTTGTGAAGCGTCTTTGTCAGCAAGTTCATGGAGCGAATCCCACGTACCGAGGTCTGACCAACCAAAATCGGCAATGAGTACGGATACATTGTCCGCTTTTTCCATAATGCCGTAGTCGATAGAGATGTTGGGACAGAGCGAATAAACTTCTTGGATAAATCCGGTTTCTTTTTCCGTATTGTAAAATGTTTCACCGGCTTGAAATTTTGAATTAATATTCGGCAAAAAGTTGGCGAACGCATTCAATATGGTTTCGAGATTGAACATAAACATTCCTGAATTCCAATAGAATTCGCCACTTGCCACGAAAATTTTAGCCATTTCGAGATTGGGTTTTTCGGTAAAAGTTTTTACTTCGCGCAGGTTTGTAGCCCCCGGTTTTACCTGTATGTAGCCGTAGCCCGTTTCGGGGCGCGTGGGTTGTATGCCGAGTGTCAGCAGTTCGTTGTTAAACTCAATATGCTCCAATCCTTTTTTTAGTACACGTAAAAATTCGTTTTCGTTGAGAATGAGATGGTCGGACGGTGCCACAATAATGTTAGCCGATTTTGCTACCGATTTGATTTTGTGTACGGCATAGGCGAGACATGGCGCAGTATTGCGACGAAGTGGTTCCAAAAGTACCTGATTTTCGGAAATTGCCGGCAACTGTTGCAAAATAAGTTCTTTGTATGCCAAGTTCGACACGATATAAATCTGTTCTGCCGGAATAAGTTTGGCGAAACGTTCAAATGTCATTTGCAGTAGCGAACGTCCCGTTCCAAAGAAATCGAGAAATTGCTTGGGTTTTGAGGTGCGACTAAAGGGCCAAAAACGACTGCCTACGCCTCCGGCCATGATGATGCAATAATTGTTATTTTTCATACTTTTTGTTTGAGCAGATTATCTAAAAAATTAAATGTTTACAAAGATATATTTTTTTATTGAAAAAAGAGAAAACAATACTTTTTTAAGCTATGTTTTTGCTTTTATTTCTGTTTTTAGACCAATTAAAAGTTGTTTTAAGGCTTATTTGAAAAATTTTGAAATCCATTTGTGAATTTATAAAAAACCATTACCTTTGTTTGTTCTTATAAACTAAACTCATTACTCACTAATTTATTATCAATTATGAAGAAAATTTGTGTTTTAACTATTGTCGCTCTTTGTGCAATAGCATGTTGCAATCAGGTAAAAATTGAAGGTGCATGGGGAAGCCTTTCGCCGTGTCCAACAAAAAAAATGCAAGGTATTGTCCTTGGAGAAGGTGGAGTGGCCAAAGCCATTAACTTGAAAGGCGTATGTTTTGAAAGTTGGCAAAAAGAAGGCGACCTGCTGATTTTGACGGGTGAACGCATACCTTGTCCGAAACACTTGTGCGTGGACTCTACTGCAACCGCTCTTGCCGACACGTTGCCCTCAGAACCGATTGCTTTTACTGATACATTTACAATTCAAAAATTAACTGCCGATTCGCTGATTTTGGTTGCTCCGTGTGAACATGTGTTTAAATATGCACGTCTCCAATGCGACAAAGAAAAATCCTGCTGCGGATATAAATGTTGCGAAAATTGCGACAAGAGGGATGATTGCGAATATAAAGGCGTATGCTGCCCTGAAAAATGTTGCAAAAAAGATTTTAGTTGTAAAACTCCTTGTGAAAAAAGATGCGAGTACCGTAAAACTTGTGGTAAGAAATAACTAAAATTTTAATGCAAATATAATAGTAGTTTTTTAGCGCAAGTTTACAGATTTACAAATTGCGACCAACCGCTCTATGCGGTTTGTCGCGTTAGTTGTCGCTTACCAACGGGACGAACGGCATAAAGCCGTTAGTCCCCAACATACTCCCCAACCCCCTGAAGAAGACTCAATACTAAACATTACACACAAAACGATTAAACAGTTAAACAATTCACCGATTAAACATTCAACATTACACACTAAACAATCATAATGAGGGGCAAGAAAAAAGCATTAATTTTATTTGTTGTTTTCATTTTATTTTCGTTACTTTGTAGCGTAAATGTAACTGCCCGATGAAAGCAAAATCAACTTATAGACTTGACGGAAACTTTTCGGCACAACTTGCCGAATTATTTTGCACGAGTACAGTTCTTATTTTACCCCCCCGTATTTAACATTCGTTTACGTTTTTGTGGATTTTGACTTTGTTTTACCCTGTGCCAAATAGGTGCGGGGCTGTTTTGTTGTCTATTAATTAACTTTTTTAAAAAATGAAACTATGAAAACAAAAACTTTTACAAAACTACTTACCCTCCTCGCAGGGTTTATAATGCTTGCCAACGCCAATTTGGCAATGGGACAAGAAGTAAACATGAACCGCTGGATAGAGCTAACCGTTCGGAAAGGGCAGCGTATATCGCTTGTTTTTTATGCTGATTCTGCGAACACTAAGGTTAAAGTAGTAAGTGGAACAACTCTTGATACTACTTTTGTTGTTGGAACAAGTTCGTCTGGTTGGAAATATCTATATCCAGGAGACACCACACTGAAAGTCTATGGAAATGTTAAAATATTTGGTTGTAGTGACAATAACAACAATATAACAGGGTTAGATGCTTCTAATAACACAGGATTGACCAGCATAGAATGTATGAAAAATAACATTTCTTCTTTGAATGTTAGTGGACTTACAGTTTTGGAAAGATTGTTATGTTATAAAAACAATCTTTCCACTTTAGATGTAAGCGGACTCTCTTCTTTATCTTATTTGAGTTGCAACAACAACAAACTGGCATCATTAAACATAACAGGATGTAAAAAATTAAGCTTATTAACATGCCATAACAATAGCTTCTCAACTCAAGCTTTAGACGATATTTACTGCTCGCTACCGATGAAAAGTGTCGGCAATGAAGGTAATATTAATCCTCTTGACACTATCACTGATGCTAACTATACAACGGTAATAGCAACTAATAAGAGTAATGCTATCAGTAAGAACTGGAAAGTGTTATATGATCGTGATAGAACAAATATACCTACTGCAGGTAGTTATGCTTGTCCAGAATTAGAAAATTATCCTCTTTGGGTAAGCGGTGTACAAGTTACTTCTGCCAACGCCTCTGCCATTACAGGCGAAGGCATTACCGGCAGCGTAAGCTACAACGACGCTACCAAAACCCTTACTCTTAATAATGCCACGATAACGGGTTATCATGCCGTAGGTCCAACTCATAATCAAAGTCTGTATAACATATATTCAAATGATAATATAACTATCAATGTTATAGGTACAAACAACTTAAAGATAGATAAATATTCATACGACGACCAACTTTGGGGATGTGGTATTTATGCTTATAATTTTGGTTATAAGGATGTTAACTTGATGGGCTATGGTACATTAAATATTGAGACAAATGTGTATTCTGAATTTTATTTTGGGAACAGCTGTATAGTAGGCGAATCTATATCTATCGGCGGTCTTATCACACTTAATATAAATAGTTCAGATTATGGTATTTATTCAAATAAAGCAATATCAATATCTGGCGGTGCATCATTAGAAATTACTACAAATGCAACAATTGGTGGTAGAGCAATTCAAGTTCCAAAGGGTAAACTTACTATAGACAATATTAGCGATAGAATAATTATGCAAGGCAATGATGCAGAGGCTGCTATATCATCGCCTTCTTTGACAATGCAAGATGATGGAACTATAAGCTGGTCAAAACCTTACGTAAAGATAGGACGTTTGCCTGTAAATATGAACCGCTGGATAGAGCTTGATGTAAAACAAGGGGGACAGGTAGGGCTTAATTTAAAAGCTGATGCAGAAAGCACGCGGATAATAGTTATTAGCGGGAATTATGATGCTACTTTTTTAGCTGGTACAGCTTGGATGGAAGAATTCTACGTTTGTTATGCAGGAGGAACAACAATGAGGGTTTATGGAAATATAAAAGAGTTCGCTTGCAAGTCATATACATATAATTTAGGAATAACAGGCTTAGATGTTTCTAATAATAATGGCTTAGAAATTTTAGGTTGTGCGGCTAATTCAATTTCAAGTATTAAAATAAGTGGGTGTGAAAGTTTGGAAGAAATTTATTGTTATAGTAATAATCTTTCTGCTTGTGGACTTGACTCTATTTTCCACCAACTGCCAATAAGACCTGTAGATAATAAAGGACGTATAGACATTAAGAGTGGAACATATACAAATCCTGGCACTTCTACTTGTTGTGATACAATAGCTACTAATCGTAATTGGGAGGTTAAGGATTATAATGAAGGTAATGGTTCTATTCCTATTGTAAATAAAACCTATGCTTGTCCTTATTTCACTATTGGAATTGAAAACATAATGGTTAATAATGTAGAAGCTAAAATTTATCCAAACCCAGCAAGCAATAATTTGAATATTGAATGCGAGGAAAGAATAAGCAATTTAGAACTTTATGACGCTCTTGGTAAAATGCTTATTAGCAAGGAAAATGTTTTGGATAATACTTTTATTGATGTGTCAAACTTTAATAGCGGAATATACATTCTTAAAATTCGCACTGATAAAGGAAGTGGGGAATATAAAGTGATAATTGAGTAGAAAGTTTGAAAGTTAGCACCAGCGAGTTTTTCGAAAGAAATAAAAAAATAGTGAAAAAATTAATTACAAAATCAGTTTTAGCACTATTTTAGCTAATAATGTTTGCCAATACGGCAAACGCACAAAACATGAATCGCTATATAGAGTTAATCGTTAAAAAGTTTTGTAAAATACTGTTTTTCAGAAAGGAGCCGTCTTGTTTTGAGACGGCTCTTTTATAATTTAAATACCATGCGATAAGCCGGCGAACCGTCATGGTAGTAGGTCGGGATGGTGTTTTTGACGGTAAAACCGTTTTTTTGGTATAACGCCAATGCATCTGTGTTGGTGGTTTTTACTTCCAATGTAATTTGGCGTAAAGCATTTTTTTTAGCAAACTCTTTGCTTTTTTCAAGCAACAGTTGAGCAAATCCTTTTCCTCTGCTTTCAGGTAAAACGGCTAAAGAATAGATGCGTAGGTTGTCGGCGTTGTTTTTGTAAAGCAGCGAAATGTATGCCTTGGCTTGCCCGTTTTCACGTACAATGAAACATACTCCTTTGGCATAAATCATTAGGTAAAGCAATTGTCGGCGCGAAAACCGGTCGTCGCCAAAGCAAGCGTTTTCGATGTTTTCCACACCATCTAAATCGGCTTGTGTCGCACGTGTTACCGTTATCATAGTCCTGCTTGTTTTTGGTTTTGCTTGTGAATGAAATAGTTAAGAATGCGGTAGTAGAGTTCGTCACCCAAAATAGCATCTTCCACCTTATGGTCAATACTGGGATTGTCGTTTATTTCTATTACCATTGGTTTGCCGTCAACCACTTTCAAATCAACGCCGTAGAGTCCTTTTCCTATCAGCGCAGCGGCTTTGAGTGCTAAATCGATAACTTTTGGCGGTACTTGGTGGATAGGAATGGTTTCCCATGGGCCACAAAGGTTTTTGCCCGTTTCGGCGTGGTTGTATATCTGCCAATGACCTTTTGCCATATAATATTTACAGGCGAAAAGCGGATTTCCGTCTAAAATACCGATACGCCAATCAAATTCTGTAGGGATAAACGCTTGCACCAAAAGTATGGATGAATGTTCGAACAGCACTTTTAGCGCATCGTCCAGTTCCGTTTGGTTGGAAACTTTACACATTCCTATGGAAAAAGAACCGTCGGGAACTTTAATAATGAAAGGCGAACCTACTTTGGCACTGATGCTGTCAAAAGTATTTTGTTTCGACCGAAAAATAAGTAGCGATTTTGGGGCAGAGATTTTTCCTTTTTCAAACAATTCACATAAGTAAACTTTGTTGGTACAGCGAATCATGGATTGCGGGTCATCAACGACCACCATATTGTTGAGTGCTGCCTTTTGCGAAAGGTAGAACGTGTAATGGTTGAGTTTTGTAGTAGTTCGGATAAATAAGCCGTCGAATTCCATAAGTCGGGAAGCATCTTCTTCGGTAATTAGTTCAGTGTGAATGTTCATGCGTTTTGCCACTTCCAAAAACTTGCGCATAGCCTGCTTGTCGCTGGGTGGAAATTTTTCGATCGGGTCGTACAAAATAGCAAGGCTGTAGCGTGATGAATGGTCGCTACGTCGCGACCGCCATACTTTTTGATTGAAGCTGTCCAAAGCAATTGCAAATTCGTCTTGTTCTTGGTCTGTAAGCTGTGCCAATGTCAACGGTTGTACGCTTTCTATCTGGTTGCGAGCGTTGGAGTTAAATCCCACACGGAGCATGGGACAAGGATAATTATCGAAAATGAAACGGGCTATTTTGTCGAGACTTTTTTCTTTGCAGGTGCCGAAATAGATATTAAGATACCAAATAGAATCTTTTATGTTGTTGTGGCAAATCCATTGGTAGCAATGTTTCTGTAGTGCATGACTCATGCGGATACCTGTGCCGCTTTCCAGCTTGTTGAGTGTTTCCACGTCCGGAAGTACTCGATGTCCGCGCGCCTGTGCCAAAAGGGAGCAATAGTAGCCTTCGGAGTTGTAGGTGTAGTCGTTGGCAAGGTTGATGACTAATTGTGGATGTTTGCCTTCATAGCGGTGTTCCAAATAATCGGAAAGCGACATTATGCTGTCGGTGTTATAATATGGTTTCCAATCGTTTAAGCTGTTCAATAAAATAAAAACGCTGTTCATAAAATGATTTTAATTAATCTACAAAAGTAAGAATTTTTACAACATAGCGTAACGGGGATATAAAAAAAATTGCAAAATTGTTGCTGTATTTATTCAATGAATTATCAGCGAAGTTTGTTGCGTAAGAAATGCGGAATGGCGTAACGCACGAAAAGAAAGAGTGCGATACAATTAGAAATGCTACCTGCAAAGAATGAAATCCAAAGTCCCGAACCGAAATCTGCTAAATGACCTCCCAAAACCAAACCGATGCCGATGCCAATGTCCCAACTTGTGAGATAGGTGGAATTAGCAGTGGCGCGGCGATTGTGGGGTGCGAGATTGACAAATAGCGTGTTGAATGCAGGGAACATCATACCGTAACCGATACCAAGCATTGCAGGAACAGTAAAAAATGCAATGCGACAAAGTAAGGCACTTTCAGCGTTTACCCAAGGCAATGCGGAAAACAGCAGGTAAGCTACAATGGAAATAATGATGCCGACATTAATAACTAATGGAATTTTGCCTTTGTCCACCATTTTCCCCGAAAACAGTCGCGATACAATAAGTCCGATTGCCATAATGGAAAAGAACAGTCCCATGCTCGATGTAATGCCCAATTCTTGCCCGTAGAGAGCGACATACGACGTAGTCATGCCGTAGGGGACACCTAAAAACATAAGACTAAAGCCGGCAATCAATCCCTTTTTCAGGAAAAATCGGTCAAACGAAAGTGGTTCTTTATCAACGCATTTCTCTTTGTGCGGTGTTTTGATGCAACTCGCGAACAAAAATCCCAATGCTCCGACGATTATGGAGGTATAAAAAATGGTATTATAGCTGTAAATGTTGTGCATAAATAACGCCAGCATAGGACCTGTAGCCATAGCTAAATTGTTGGCTACGCCGAAGTAACCCAATCCTTCACCACGGCGGCTCGATGGAGTAATGTCCACTACTATAGTGTTATTCGCTGTAGTTACTGTTCCGAAAATAAAACCGTGAAGAATGCGAAAAATAACAAACAAAGCGATAATTTTTGAGTAGATATAGCCGAAAAATACGACAACAAACAGGAAATAGGTAATCAAATAAACTGTTTTGCGGTCAAATGTATCAAGAATGAAGCCCGAAAATGGTCGAATGGCTAAAGCAGCTACTGTATAGCACGACAAAATGACGCCCACCGCTGTTGCTCCCGTTTGAAACGTCTCTATCAAGTAGAGTGGCAGTAACGGCAGCAGCAGATAAAAAGCGAAAAACAGCAAAAAATTTCCGCAGCATGCGCAAATAAAACTTCCCGTCCACAATTTGTCTTTAGCCATATTCTAAAATTGAGAGTGCAAAGATAGTGAATAAAAGTGATAGATAACAGAAAGAAATCGGCTATAGATGGACGAACTAATTCATTCTAAAAGTTGATTTATTTATTGAATATTTCTGCGCACTTTTTTAAGAAATTGTTGCATACGTGCGGTGTCTTTCTTTTCTACAATGTCCTGCAATAGTGTCATTTGCGATTTAATGGCTTCTATTTGTTCAGCTGTGTGCGGGTTAAAGAGAATTTCGGAAAGCAGATAATCGTCTTCCGACAGCAATCCGTTGGCTACGGCAAGATGCCTTTTAAACGTAGTTCCGGGAGCGGCTTGTTGTTTCATTACAGCTGCAAACACCAGCGACGACACAAACGGAATGGAAAGCGAATAAGCAATAGTTTCGTCATGCTCGTCGAACGTATATTCAAAAATATTCAATTTGAGTGAACCGTAAAAATCTTTGAAAAATGCTTTCCCTAAATGGTCGCTTTCGGCAATAATAATGGCATTTTGCGTGCTCAAATCGGCAAGGTTGGCAAAAGTAGGACCAAACATCGGGTGCGTGGAAACGTAACGCCGACCGGTTTTTTCATAAAAAGCCTGTAAGCCGGTTTTTACCGATGCAATGTCCGACAAAATGCAAATCGTTGGCAGATAGGGCAATACGGTTTCAAAGGCATTTATGGTGTATTTTAATGTTACGGCATTGATACAGATTTCCGGCTCAAAATTGCGAATTTCGTCCAACTGCGTAAATCTCTGTGTTCTGAATACAAACCGCAACTGGTTCGGGTCGGTGTCGAACAACGCTACTTCGTGCTTCATGCACAGACAATCGGTTAAAAATGTGCCCATTTTGCCGGCACCGAGAATAAGAATTTTCATAAAATGAAAATTAAAAGAGTGTTGGTTTTTATGTTTTTTATTTGTTCATCAGTTCCACTTGTATGCGAACAGATTCTTCGTGGATAGCTGCGAGTATGGTGCGCATAAATTCGTGGCTCATACCGAGTTTTACACCGTTGGCGATACGTTTTTCAAGTATTTCATTGAAGCGATTGGTTTGCAATACCGCAATGCCGTGTTCTTTTTTGTAAATGCCAATTTCAGTGGAAACGCGCATACGTTTGACCAAAACTTCTAACAAATCGTTATCCAAAATGTCTATTTGTCGCCGCAAATCAACCAAATCTTCGGTCGATTGTTTCATTTCACGAATTACCAGTCTGCGAAGAATAAGGTCAAGACTATCGGGCGTTATTTGTTGTTCTTTGTCGCTCAATGCTTTGTCCGGTTCGCAATGGCTTTCGATAATAAGACCGTTGTACTGCATATCCATAGCTTGTTGTGATAACGGTGCAATTAGTTCGCGCTTACCGCCGATGTGGCTGGGGTCGCAAAACAACGGCAGGTCGGGGAAACGACGGTGCAATTCTATCGGAATGTGCCATTGCGGCTGATTGCGGTAGAGTTTTTTCTCATACGAACTGAAACCGCGGTGAATGGCGGCTATTCGGTGCAGTCCGGTGTTGTAAATGCGTTCTATGGCACCTATCCACAGTTCCAAATCAGGATTGACGGGGTTTTTTATCAGTATCGGCACATCTACGCCTTTCAGTGCATCGGCTATTTCTTGTACAGCAAAGGGGTTGGCAGTGGTGCGAGCGCCTATCCAAAGTATATCTACGCCGTATTTTAAGGCTTCGTAAACGTGCTTAGCGGTGGCTACTTCGGTGGCGGTGTACATGCCTGTTTCTTGTTTTACACGGCGCAACCAAGGCAATCCATCGCTACCGACGCCTTCAAATCCACCGGGTTTAGTGCGCGGTTTCCAAATGCCCGCACGAAAAATGCGGATACCGTTAGCTGCCAACTGTTTGGCTGTTGTCAAAACTTGTTCTTCGGTTTCGGCACTGCATGGTCCTGCAATGACAATTGGTCGCTTCATATCGACATCGGGTAAATTGATAGGTTGAAATTTCATAGTCGTACTTTATTTTGTAGTTTGATAAATAGTTTATTTTTCTTGTATTCGTTTCAAAGCTTCATGTAACTGTTCTTCTTTACAACAAAGTGAAATGCGGATGTAGCGTGAGCCGTTGCTGCCGAAAATAAATCCGGGTGTTATAAACACTCGATTTTCGTGCAATAATTTTTCGGTCAAATCTTCTACATTGTTCCAACTGTCGGGAATTTTTCCCCACAAGAACATACCGGTTTGCTGTTTATCGAAACGACAGTCGAGTGCTTCCATTATCTGTTCGGCTATTTTTCGGCGTTTGCGGTAGAGCGTATTGTTCATTGTTTCGTGCCATTCGTCGCTGTTGTTGCAAGCTACTGCTGCGGCTAACTGTAACGAGCGAAACATACCGGAATCGATATTGCTTTTCACTTTCAAAATCCACTGAATGTAGGTGCTGTTAGAGACAGCCATTCCGATGCGCCACCCCGGCATATTGTGGCTTTTGCTCATCGAATTAAGCTCAATACAATTCTCTTTTGCGCCTTCAACTTGCAAAATGCTCAACGGTTTATTGTTGAGTATAAGACTGTAAGGATTGTCATTAACAATAACAATATTGTGGCGACGACCGAAATCGACCAATTTTTGGTACAGTTCAATTGTAGCGTTGGTGCCGGTGGGCATGTGTGGATAGTTTGTCCACATTAATTTTACGCGACTTAAATCCATTTTTTCCAATGTTGCAAAATCGGGCAGCCAGTTGTTAGCTTCGGTCAAATCGTAAGGCACCACTTCTGCACCCAATAAAGTGCTTAACGACGTATAAGTGGGATAACCCGGATTAGGCACCAGTACCTGTTCGCTCGGATTGACAAAAGCCAGCGTAATGTGTAAAATTCCTTCTTTGGAGCCAATTAATGGCTGTATTTCGTTGGCAGGATTGAGGGTTACACCGTACCAACGTTTGTAGAAATTGGCAAAAGCCGTGCGCAGTTCGGGAATGCCCGTATAAGGTTGGTAACCGTGTACGTCATTTTTTATAGCATTGTTACACAGCGTTTTAACAGTCGTTTCCGATGGCGGCATATCGGGACTTCCAATGCCGAGCGAAATAATATTTTTGCCTTCGGCGTTCATTTGCGCCACTTCTTTGAGTTTTTTTGAAAAATAGTATTCTTGCACGGCAGCAACTCTATCAGCGCATTTTATTGTATTTTTCATAATTTTTCTTTTTTAAATCGTTTGAGAACCTTCCTTGTATTCGCCTAATATTTTAATATTGCTTGTAAGCGGTCGAATAGCTTCTAAAGATTGTTGGTAGCGGTGGTAGTCGTCAAAAAGCACATCAATATAAAACAGGTATTCCCACTCTTGACCTACAATTGGCAACGATTGTATTTTTGTCAGGTTGATGTTGTAGAAAGAGAGAATGGTCAACACTTTGGAGAGACTGCCTTTTTCGTGTGGCAGCGAAAATACCAGCGATGCTTTGTTACACTCTTCTTTTTTTGCATAATGCCACCCTTTTTTCACGTTAGCTATCATCAAAAAACGGGTAAAATTGTGTTTGTTGGTTTCAATGCTGTCGGCTAAAACTTCCAAACCAAATTTACGTGCCGAATTTGCGCTGCAAATGGCTGCCACGCCCGTTAGCTTTTGTTGAGCTATTTCGAAGGCGCTTTTTGCCGTGTCGTCCGAGCCAACCAAACGCAGCCAAGGGTATTGCGACAAAAATTCTTCGCATTGCAGTAAAGCCATGTAGTGCGAACGCACTTCGGTAATGTCTTTCGGCGTCTGTCCGGGCAGTACGGCAAAACTGTGTTTTATCCGCAATTTGTGTTCGCCTACTATGGTTAAAGTGTTGTCTCTTATCAGGTTATAGTTTTGCAACAAACTTCCGGCTATGGTGTTTTCAATAGCAATGACCCCTAAAATTTCGGGATTCATTTTTACCGTTTCTACCAACGCTTTAAACGTGTCGCAAGGCACTATCTCTACCGCATCGCCGAAAAAAAGGCGTGTCGCTTGGTCGTGGTACGAACCTTCAAAACCTTGTATGGCTACTTTTTGCATATATTAAAAATAAAAAAATCCTGCTTGTTCGGCAGGATTTATGGTAAAATAAATGAATGGTTCAATTACATATGTGAAATCCTGCTCTTACAGCTCATGTAAAAGTAAAAATAGAGGTAGCTAAAAAACAAAGATTTCATATAGATTTATATTTTTAGTTGCTGTTCGCAACAAAACGTTGCAAAGGTACACCATTTTTTGGAAACCGATGTATTTTTTTCAAAAAAAATTGCGAAAAACGAAAAATATTACTTTAATGTTTAAATTGTTCTTTAAAATTATATTTGTTTCGAACAAAAAAAACTATTACCTTTGCATCCGCTTTTCGAGAAAAAGCAATTTAGGTATTAATATTTAAAACAACAAAGACATGGCAACTAAAATTAGATTGCAAAGACATGGACGCAAAGGGTATGCCTATTACCACATTGTAATTGCAGACAGCAGAGCTCCACGCGACGGTAGATTTATTGAGCGTATCGGTTCGTATAACCCGAATACCGACCCCGCTACGATAGATTTGAATTTTGAAAGAGCATTGTATTGGGTAAACGTTGGTGCACAACCAACGGACACCGTACGCAACATTCTTTCCAATGAAGGTGTAATGCTGATGAAACACTTGCAAGGCGGAGTGAAAAAAGGCGCATTTGACGAAGCTGCCGCTCAAAAGAAATTTGACGCATGGAAAGCCGACAAAGAAAAAGTGTTGGCAGGCATTAGCGAGAAAAACAAGTCGGCGGAAGCTGCCAAAGTAAAAGCTCGTTTGGATGCTGAAAAAGCTATCAACAAAGCTAGAGCCGCCGAGTTGTCCAAAAAGCGTATGGAAGCCCTCGAAGCTGAAGCCGCAGCCGCTGCTGAAGCCGCCAAAGAAGCTGCAGCCGAAACGGAAACAGAAGCGAAAGCGGAAGAAACTTCTGAAGTTTCTGAAACTCCCGAAGCTCCTGCCGCTGAATAACGCGTCGTGAGTGCTCTACGAGCATAAGAAGCCCGATTTTATCGGGTTTTTTTTATGCGTTTTTTTACGTACCTTTGACAAAATTTTCTTCCAACATCCGATTAAGCACATGTTATCATATAAACACGAAATTGGAGATACTGTTTGGTTAATGTTGATGCAAGGTTTAACCTATCTTGCTCCGTTGCTGGTTTGGCCCTATTTAATGGCAACACTTGGTGCCGAAAAATTTGGTTACATTGGTTTTTCGCAATCGGTTATGCTGTTTTTGATGCAGTTGGTCGATTTTGGATTTAATTTCAGTGTAACAAAAAAAATAGCACAAGCCAAAGATAATCAGACGGCTGTAAATCGTATTGCTTCAGCCACTTTGTTGGCACGCGTCTATTTGCTCGGAATTGGTGCGCTGATACTTGGTATTGTGTTGTGTGTTCCGCGTTTTGCCGTCTATCGCTCTGTGCTGATGATTATGTTTTTGATGGTGGTAGCCAATGCTTTTTCTTTTGTGTGGCTGTTTCAGGGATTAGGAAAAATACGAATTGTATCCATTGTTACGTCGCTGTGTAAATTAACTATTCTACCGCTCACTTTTTTCTTTGTTCATTCCGGCAACGATGTTACTATTGCGGCGGCATTGCAAGCTGCGGTATATGTTGTTGCAAGTCTGATAACATTCGGTTTTATTGTGGGTAAAAAATATGTTACACAATGGAGTTTGCATATTGAAAAGTCGGAAATAAAAGAAATTTTTTCTTCGTCATTTAATATTTTTTTGTCCGGTATGGCAACAATGTTCTACACCACGTTTTTTGTGATAATTTTAGGTTATATTGCCGCACCTGACGTAGTGGGAAAATATACGGCTGCTGAAAAATTAGTCCGTATGGCTTGCTATTTTGTTTTTACACCTTTGGCACAATCGTTTTTTCCTAAAGTAAGTGCTATGGCTCCCCAATATCCTCAAAAATGTGTTCAGTTAATTAATAAACTACTGATTGTCTGTCTATTGTTGATGAGCGCAATCGGGATAGCGTTTTTATTGGGAGCTGATTTAATTGTAGATTTATTGCATCGACAGGAATATATCGGTACGGAAAAACTCATTCGCATCATGGCATTTTTACCTTTGATTGTGTCAATTGGCGGCATTTCAGGACAATTGGGGCTATTGGCTTTGGGCGATGAAAAATCAAAACTTTATTACCGCAACGTCTATTTTATAGCTGTCGCTATCGGCTTGCCTTGTTTATGTCTGCTAACACCGTTGTTTGCGGTCAAAGGAGTTGCTTTAAGTTTAATGGTTTCCGAAACATTCATTTGCTTAGCGATGTATATTGCATATAAAAAGTTAACTAAGGAATCATTAAATAATATTTCCTCTAATTCAGGTTTTGTATCATAAATAATACAGATAGCTTTATGAATATTTTTCTTTGGTTGTTTGTTTTTTTATTTGCTTTGTCTTGCGTGGAATTTGTATTTCCAAACTACAAAGCCCTAAATCGTCAAATTTATCATTTGGCGTGGGGAATATCTCTGTTTGTGTTTGCAATCAAATACTATTACGGTCCTGATATTATTTTTTATATTTCTCTATATGAAAGCAATGCGTCTTCTCTCAATTTAGTACGTAACGCTTTTTCTGAAGCTGCTTTTGGCGAGTGGGGTTTTTACTACTTCTGTGCCTTAATGAAATTTTTCGGTGCTTCGTTTTGGACGATGACGGCTGTTATAACGGTACTCTATTTTGGGGCAGTTTTTGCTTTGTTTAAAAAAGTGGAGCGTTATCGCACATTTGCTTTGTTTCTGTTAGTCATTATGGATTATAATTTGTTGGCTTACGAATACCGTCAATGTTTAGCAGTAGCTCTTTTCATTTATGCGATTGTTTGTTTGATTGATAAAAAATATACATTAGGCATAATTTTACTCCTACTTTCGGCTACAATGCACAAATCAGCACTCTTTATGGTTGTTTTTGTAGTATTGGCTTTCGTTCTCCGCAAAAGCTTGCCGTTGAGTATGAAAACCTATTGGCTGCTTTTGGTTTGCTTGATATTTTTTACTTTTATTCCGCTTGCCGATGTTTTAATTTTTATTTTGAAATATTTGCCTATAAACACTTCTTCTTTAACGTCTATTGTCCATCATATGGAAGTGAATGTACAGTTTCAGAGTGTTTTCTTTGTCTATTTTATGGTACTCGTATGTCTATCATTTTTTAAACAAATTCAAATGAATGAACGTTGGAAAACTATAGCGTTGATATCTATGTTTGGTCTTGCGTTCATTGCCTTTTTTTATCAAAATTGGTTTCTATTGAACCGTTTGCGTTCGTATTTTTTGCCGTTCATTATTACTTATTGTATTTATGCTTTTCCTCAAGCAAGTCCCAATACCCGAATATTGTATCAGTTGCTTGTGGTAAGTTTAATGGTATTTGGATTGTTTACGATGCGTACTTATTATGTGGGTTTGCAGAAACCTGAAAATATATCTAACGAAACTTCTACGGTGTTTGGATTATTACATAAATCTAAAGCTCAAATTCGTGGCGAAAACTTAGAAAAAGCCGCCTGTTTTTGGAAACATTATGACAAATATCGCTCTTCCGATAAAAAGAAAAATTAATGATTGATATTTTATTATCGACATATAATGGCAACCAATATCTTGCGGAACAATTAGATTCATTGTTTTGTCAAACATATACGGATTGGAAGTTACTTGTCCGTGACGATGGTTCGACGGATGAGACAGTAGAAATATTACGTTCGTATTTTGACAAATATCCCACCAAAATACATTTATATACTGATGGAATAAAACATTTGGGTGCGGCTCGTTCTTTTGAATTTCTTATGGAAAAGAGCACGGCTCCTTATGTAATGTTTTGCGACCAAGATGATATTTGGCTTCCGCAAAAAACAACTTTTTTATTGGATAAAATTCAGCAATTGGAACAGCAATATGGTCAATCGACACCGATTGTTGTACATTCCGATTTGGAAGTTGTGGCAGAGAATATGGATGTTATCTGTTCAAGTTTTTGGCAATACGGAAATATTCACCCTGAAATTTTGGATAAAAATGTCTATTTTTTGGGTATTTGCAATTCTGTAACAGGATGCGCTTCCATATTCAACAAAGCAGCAAAAGAAAATGCACTTCCTTTGTCGTCTAAGGCATTAATGCATGATGCTTGGGTGGCTATAAGTACATTGAAAAATAATGGTATAGTGGAATATATTCCGCAAGCTCTTATAAAATATCGCCAACATGGAAAAAATGTTTTAGGAGCCGTCAAATATCGTCAAGGTTCAGGGCTTAAACATTTTTTTTCGCGTAATCATATACTTTATAAGGCAGCCCATCCGTTTGTATATAAAAACAAATTGCAATATTGGTATCACCGATTGCGTTATTTTTATGTATTGCATTTTAGTCGTTTGAAGTAATGAAAATAGCCTATCTTATTACGGGAATGTTCAATTCCGCAGGTATGGAGCGAGTGGTGGCTAATAAAGCCAATTATTGGGCATCGACAGGAAATGAAGTGATGGTGATTACCACAGACCAAAACAACCGTCCCGATTTTTATGAGTTGCATCCTTCTGTGGTTCGCCACGATTTGAATATTAATTTTTTTCAATACGATAAATATCCGATTGGAATTCGTTTTTTTTGTTTCATTTGGAAGCGAATTCTTTTTAAACGAAGATTATCAGCGCTTTTGTACGAATCTCGTTGCGATGTGGTCGTTTCGCTCATTCTACGAAGTACCGATTTTTTGTATAAAATAAAAGACGGAAGTCGAAAATTTATCGAACACCATTTTTCACGTTACTACGCTTCTCTTTTTTCCGATAGTTTTTCGCGCAACAAATTGGGGCGTTTTATCTATTCTGTTAGAGGGCGTATGGAAGAGCGTAGTTTGAAAAAATATGATTCGTTTATTGTACTGACCAAAGAAGATGCAGAGATGTGGGGAACGATGTACAAAAATTTGGTGGTTATTCCGAATTTTCTTACATTTATTCCACAACACACTTCTTCGTGCAATAATAAAACAGCAGTAGCTATTGGTCGCTTAGAATACCAAAAAGGATTTGACACTCTGTTGCAAATATGGCATCAAGTATCTCCTGTTGGTTGGAAGTTAGATATTTATGGAGATGGGGCTGATAAGGAAATGTTAAGCCGATACATAAAAGAACACGGTATGGAGTCTTCTGTAACTTTACATCCTGTAACGGCTAATGTACAAGATGTTTTGAAGGAAAGCAGTTTGTATTTAATGACATCGCGTTTTGAAGGATTTCCCATGGTTTTGATAGAAGCGATGGCTTGTGGTGTTCCGCCAATTTCTTTTGCTTGCAAGTGTGGCCCACGAGATATTATAACGGATGGTGAAGATGGCTTCATCGTTGAAGAGGGAGATGTGTCCACTTTTGGCAAAAAATTGAAAGTTTTGACAGAAAACGATGACTTGCGCCGAAAAATGGGTAAAGCAGCATCTCAAAATATACAACGATTTTCGCAGGAAAACGTAATGGCTTTATGGAAAGATTTGTTCAAAAGTAAAAACTGATTAATGAAAAAGGTACTATTTTATTCAAGTGTAAAGACGAAAAAACTTTTTTCCATTCAAAGTTACTATCGAAATGATATTTTGATTTTACGCGAATTGGGTTACAAAGTTATTTTGAGCAAATCTATTTGCGATTTTTTATGTTTTTGGCGCTATGATATTGCCTATTTGTTTTTTTATCGTTACAGTTTGTTTAGCGCTTTTTTAGCGAAATTGTTCGGTAAAAAGGTTTATTTTACAGGAGGAATAGATTATTTGGACAGAACATTTGCCACTCGTCGGCAACGTATAATTCAGGGCGTTTTCTTCAAATTGTGTAATATATTTTCCGATACCAACATAATTGTATCGCATGCAGATTTAGAAAACATTACCAGATTATATAAAGGAAAATGTCCTTCCAAATGCAAATTGTGTTTTCACGTAGTAGATGTAAAAGCGATGGCTTATCGTGGAGATTTTCAGAGTAAAACAAAACGGTTTGTTACTATTGCGTGGATGCTTCGTAAAGATAATGTTTATAGGAAAGGTATTGATAAAGCAGTAAGAGTTTTTGCTGCCGTTCACAAAGTTTTTCCTGAATATACTTTTAGTATAGCCGGCCCGATGGGCGAAGGAAGCGATTATGTGCAAATGCTGATTGATGAATTGCATTTAAACGATAGTGTTAAATTGTTGGGGACTATTACAGAAGAAGAAAAGATACAACTTTTACAAACAAGCAGGTTTTATTTTCAGCTATCGACCTATGAGGGTTTTGGTATTGCGGCTGCCGAAGCATTGGCGGCAGGCAATATATTGATTCACAGCGGTAGAGGAGGGTTGCGAGATGCTGCCGGTCCATTTGGGTACGTCGTAGATATTGATAATGAACAGGATATTATTCGGTGTGTTTTAGATTTGTGTAAACGAGAAATATCAAATCAACAGATGAATGACGGTATTCGCTATGTAGAACAGATGTTTTCATATCAACAGCGTATGGATTTTTTAAATGGTATTTTAAACAAATAATCCATTTTTCAAGCCAAAAATTAACGTTACTATTTTTTATAAATAAAATTTGCTGAAATAGCACACTAAAAACAGATATTGTACGTTATTTGGAAGATATGTTACCTCTATGAAAGTTTCAATTATCACTGTAACCTACAATAGTGCACAAACTTTGGCACACACTATGGATAGCATAGCTAACCAGACCTATCCTAATATTGAGCACATTATCATAGACGGTGCTTCTACCGACGGTACAATAGATATCATTAAACAACGTCAAGACAGAGTAGCCTATTTTATTTCCGAGCCAGACAGAGGCGTTTACGATGCTCTTAATAAGGGACTCGACAAAGCAACAGGCGACATCATCGGTCTGCTCAATTCCGATGACGTTTTTGCCGACAATCGCATTATTGAACTTATCGTTAAGCGTTTTGAACACAAGCAGTGTGATGTTGTTTACGGCAATCTTGTTTATCAATCGCAATGCCCCAACAAAAACAAAGTTTTCCGTTATTGGAAAAGTAACCGTTTCGACCCCAAATGTCTGAAATATGGCTGGATGCCCCCACATCCGACACTATATTGCAGGAAAAAAGTGTACGACGAGGTAGGGCATTTTGACACCACTTTTCGCATATCGGCTGATTACGATTTTGCGTTGCGTGTGTTTGGCAACTTAGATTACAAAACATCGCATTTGCCCGCTGTTTTGGTGCGCATGAATGTTGGCGGTGTGAGTAACGGCAGCTTCAGAAATATTATATGCAAAATGACTGAGGATTACAAAGTGTTGAAAAAGAATCATATAGGTTCGTTTTTTACACTCGGATGCAAAAATATGCGCAAACTGATGCAGTTCATTCGCTAAAATCGCAGTTATGTTCAACGCTTCCATAGTTCTGTATAATACCCCTTTTAAAGAGGTAGAACTTGTTGTCGCCACGTTGCGCCAAAGTGCATTGGTACAAAAAATCTTTTTGTTGGACAATTCCCCAAAAGCTGATTTCCGTTTTACAAAACTTCCCGTCACCTACGTTTTTAATGACAAAAATCTTGGCTATGGTGCAGCACATAACATTGCGCTACGCCAATCGCTTCAAGAAAAAAAGCCCTACCATTTGGTTCTCAACGCCGATATTCAATTTGATGCCGACATTTTAGCTAAAATGAAACAATTTATGGATAAAAATGTTCACATTGGATTGTTGATGCCGAAAGTGTTTTATTCTGACGGAAAAATTCAGTACCTTTGTAAATTGTTGCCCACGCCATGGGACTTGTTGGCAAGGCGTTTTCTTCCAAAGAGTTGGATACGGCGACGAACGGAACGGTTTGAGCTTCGCGCATCGGGATATAATCGTTTGATTAATGCGCCTTACTTATCGGGGTGTTTTATGTTGTTGCGTACAGAGGCTTTGGAAAAAGTTGGTCTATTCGATGAACGTTTTTTTATGTATCCTGAAGACATTGATTTAACACGCCGAATACACCGCCATTATGCAACCTGCTTTTACCCTGATGTATCGGTAATTCACGCTCATACGCAAGGTTCATACAAAAATTGCAAGTTGCTTTGGATACACCTTATCAATATGGCGAAATATTTCAATAAATGGGGGTGGCTGTGCGACAGCGAACGGCGGAGAATAAACGCCGAAACGTTGAAAAGTATTAATATACAATAATTTATGGAGCAAATTTTAGGTTCTTTATTGCAATTCAATTTTATGGAAATAGCCAGCGCGTTCATCGTGCTTTTTGCTATTATCGATATTTTAGGCTCTATTCCCATAATTCTTTCGTTTCAACAAAAAGGCGAACAGGTCTATCCGTTGCGAACAAGCTTTATTGCATTGGCTATCATGCTGTTGTTTTTGTTTGCCGGTGATTTGATTTTAAAACTTTTTAATGTTGATATCCAATCGTTTGCTGTCGCAGGCTCGTTGGTTATTTTCATCATGGCATTGGAAATGATTTTAGATGTCGAAATTTTTAAACATAAAGGACCTAAAGGCAGCTCTTCCATTGTGCCGATTGCATTTCCGTTGGTTGCCGGTCCCGGTTCGTTTACGGCATTACTTTCGCTACGTGCTGAATATTTTATCGTTAATATCATTATCGCCCTTGTGCTGAACTTGTGTTTTGTATATTTAGTGCTGAAAATGACCAAGAGAATAGAAAAAATCTTGGGCGAAGGCGGTATTTATATTATGCGTAAGTTCTTCGGAATCATCTTGTTGGCTATCGCTGTCAAATTGTTTGTAAGGAACATTAATTATCTGTTTGGCTAATGGGCAGTCGGTCGCGCATAGTGCTTCCGCCTGCTTATTTAGGTTCAGTCAGCTACTACGTTTGCCTACTCAATTTTCCCACAGAAATCGAGCAATTTTCCAATTATTCACGGCAAACTTATTTCAATCGTTGCCGAATAGCTTCGGCTAACGGGGCAATGGATTTGACGATACCGGTAGAAAATCCGACACAAAAAACGTGGGTGCGCGACATTCGCATTTCCAATCACGGTAATTGGCAAATGTGTCATTGGCGCGCCATTGAAGCAGCCTATTTTTCGTCGCCTTTTTTTGAATTTTATCAAGACGATTTTCGCCCTTTCTACACTAAAAAATACAGGTTTCTTTTCGATTTTAACCGCGAATTACAAAAAACCGTTTTGAATATCATCGACCTTCCCTATCAAATTACCTACACGGAAAATTATGAAAAAAATTTACCCGAAGGCGTAATTGATTTTAGAGAAATGATGCATCCTAAAAAAAATAATGTAACTTTGCAAGACTACTTTAAGTTGAAACCATATTATCAAGTTTTTGAACAAAAACATGGTTTTTTATCCGATTTAAGCATTATTGACCTGTTGTTTAATATGGGCACTGAAGCGCGTTTAATTTTAAAAAACAACATAAAATAAAAACACATGAATACAATTGATTGGAAAAATTTAGCGTTCGGTTATATTAAAACCGATTACAACATTCGTTGCTCTTACAAAGACGGAAAATGGGGCGAATTGAAAGTTTCGGAAAGTGAATATTTGAATTTGCACATGGCTGCAACTTGTTTGCACTATGGACAAGAAGCTTTTGAAGGTTTAAAAGCTTTCCGTGGGGTGGACGGTAAAATTCGCATTTTTCGTTTAGATGAAAATGCAAAGCGCTTGGTTTCGTCTTGCAAAGGCATTATGATGGCAGAATTTCCTGCTCAAAAATTTCAGGAAGCGGTACTCAAAGTGGTAAAAATGAATGAACGTTTTGTACCTCCTTACGGTAGTGGAGCTTCTTTGTACATTCGTCCGCTACTTATCGGAACATCGGCGCAAGTAGGTGTAAAGCCGGCAAGCGAATACGAATTTATTATTTTTGTTACTCCTGTGGGACCCTATTTTAAAGGCGGATTTAACACAACGCCGTTTGTTATTTTGCGTGAATATGACCGTGCTGCTCCGCTCGGAACAGGTACTTACAAAATAGGCGGCAATTATGCGGCTAGTTTGGTAGCCGGACAACGTGCGCATGATTTGGGCTATTCGGCAGTCTTTTATTTAGATGCTAAAGAAAAAAAATATATCGATGAGTGTGGTGCTGCCAACTTTTTTGGAATAAAAAACAATACTTACATTACTCCGAAATCTACGTCCATTTTACCGTCAATTACCAACAAAAGTTTGATGGTTTTAGCTGAAGAATTGGGCATGAAAGTGGAACGCCGTCATATACCGGTAGAAGAATTGGCTACATTTGAAGAAGCCGGCGCGTGTGGAACAGCCGCCGTTATTAGCCCCATACAGCGCATTGACGATTTGGACGAAAATAAATCGTATGTATTTTCGAAAGACGGTACTCCGGGCGCAATATGCGAAAAATTGTACAACAAAATTCGCGCTATTCAGTTAGGTGAAGAGGAAGACAAATACGGCTGGATTACGATTGTAGAATAATCCGATTAGTAAACTTTACAAAAGCTATTTGCTCATTTCCAACATTTTAAGGATTGGGCGGATAGCTTTTTTTTGTGTGTCGGTAGCGATGGTTATTTCGGGTGTTTCATCGCGAAGACAAGCGTAAAGTTTCTCTAACGTATTGAGCCGCATATAATGACACTCGTTGCAATCGTGCATACTGTCAATAGGTGGAACAGGAATGAAACGTTTGTGTGGACTGTGTTTTTGCATTTCGTGCAAAATGCCGCTTTCTGTGGCAATTAAAAATTCCGTAGCCGTATTTTGTTGCGTGTAATTCAACAACGCTTGTGTAGAGCCTATTACATCAGCCAACTGCAACACAGAATTTTTACATTCGGGATGTGCCAATACCTTTGCCGTAGGATATTGACGTTTCAATTCGATAAGTTTTTCGACCGAAAATTGTTCGTGCACATGGCAACCACCATTCCACAAAACCATATTGCGACCGGTTACGCTGTTGAGATAGTTACCGAAATTACGGTCGGGAGCAAAAATTATTTTAGCGTCTTTGGGCAGTTGGTCGATGATTTTTCGCGCATTCGTAGAGGTTACCACAATATCTGTCAGAGTTTTTACCGCTGCTGTGGTATTGACGTATGAAACTACAATATGGTCAGGATGTTGTTGGATAAATTTTGCAAATTCGTCGGCAGGACAGCTGTCTGCCAATGAACATCCTGCATTTTTATCGGGTACAAGCACTTTTTTCTTAGGAGAAAGAATTTTAGCGGTTTCGCCCATGAAATGAACACCGCATACCACCATTATATCGGCTTTTGTGTTGGCAGCCCATTGTGCCAACGCCAAACTGTCGCCCACTATGTCAGCAATGTCCTGAATATTGGCACTCTGATAGTAATGTGCCATAATAACGGCGTTCTTTTCTTTTTTTAGGGCATTTATTTTTTCGATTAACTCATTTTTCTTGTCCATATTCTTCTGATTTATAGAGGTTTTCAGCGTTTACATTTTAAAATTAATCCGTCTTTAATTTTAAGACAACACCGTCGTAACCGTTTATCATAATATCGAAAGTAGTAGTGGGCGTAAAAGTGTGAACAGATGTTTTTCCTGTCAGCAAATCGGTAACAGTTTGCAATTTGTTTTCGTGTAACTGTAAAAAATCAAATGCATGTTTACCAATATTGAGCCGAACGGAAGCTGCTTCGTGTCCGAAATTGGCAATAATGAGCAACACTTCATTGTCTGCTTTGCGCAACCATGAGAAACATTTTGACGTGTCGTAATGTGGATTATCGAAATTCATCCATGTCAAATCGTACATACAACCTTCAGCTGCAGCTTTTTCTTTTAGCTTTATATTTAGTACGTTCTGATAAAAATTTCGCAGTTTGCGCTCTTTTTGGTTCAATTTTTTCACATCGAAATTACCGCCATTGCACCAGCGGCGAAGTGTATCAACACTCCAATAATCGAAAATGGTAGTGCGTCCGTCTAAGCCACTGAAACCTTCCGCTTCCATACCGCGTTCACCCAACTCTTGACCGTTGTAAACCATTACAGGAGAATTTGTGAGCAGTGTAGAAACCAAAAAAGCAGGTTTCGCTTTTTCGGCATCGCCGGCAAAAAAGTCGGAAGCTATGCGTTGTTCATCATGATTTTCCAAAAAATTCAACATGTGATTGCGTATATCGGACACATTTTGCCATTGTTGAGTGATGGCTGAAGCCGGCTCAAAACCGCATACGATATTGCGCAATGTGTCGTACAGCCCAACTTTGTCGTACAAATAGTCGAATTTTCCGCGAAAAATGTAATCGCGATAACGACTTGGATTATAGACTTCGGCAATGAAAATGATATGAGGAAACTCTTTTTTAACCTGAGGGACAACCCATTGCCAAAACTCCACAGGCACCATTTCAGCCATATCGCAACGGAAACCGTCCACGTTTTTGCCCGCCCAAAACAACAAAATATCTCGCATTTTAAACCATGTGTCGGGAATTGGATTAAAATGTCCGCAGCCTCCGCCCAAATAATCGATACCGTAGTTGAGTTTGACTGTTTCGTACCAATCATTTACTGACGGAGAGGGTGAAAAACAGTCGTTTCCGGTGGCTTTGGCAGGAATTTCTTCGTAACCTTCCAACGAAAATTGTGGAGCGAAAGGCGTATGCGGAAAATAGTAAAAATTGTTTTGCGGTGAAAAATGCCAATCGTTGCGGTCGGTTTCGCCCAAATCGGCGGTTCCGGCAGGTTTTGCCAAAGAGCAATATTCGCGTGCTACGTGATTGGGCACAAAATCAATAAAGGCTTTCAGTCCTGCTTTGTGGGTGCGCTCTATCATTTGTTCAAACTCTTGAAATCTTTCCGCAACATTTTCCGCCAAATCGGGGTCAACATCGTAATAGTCGCGTATGGCATAAGGCGAGCCGGCTTTTCCTTTTACTATGGAGCCATGACTGGCTGTTATGCCACAGGTGGGATAAGCCGTTTGCGAAGCGTGATTGATAACTCCTGTGTACCAAATATGTGTAACTCCCAGTTTTTTAATGGATTGTAAAGCTTTGTCGGTAATAAAATTGAACTTTCCGCAACCGTTTTCCTCCAAAGTGCCGTTGGGACGATTGGTTGAACATTCGTTGCCGAAAAGTCGCATGAACAATTGATAGATAACCATAATTTGCAAATATATTTACGGCAAAGTTACAAAAAAAACAGCGATTGCCGTTGTTTAGAGGGATAAATCGCTCAAACACTCTTTTTTTAAGTCAATGCAAGCAGTTTTTTCCGTTTTTAGTGTCTATTTTCAGATAAAAAATATATATTTGTAATCTTTTTGTTTGGATTTATGAAAAAGGTTCAAATACAAGTTATCGGCATCTCCGAAAATAAAGTAGTTTCGGAGTTTTTGCTGTTGCTTTTGGGCGAAACCGAAGGCGATTTCAAATTTCCAATTCTTATTGGAAAAGCCGAAGCAAATGCCATTTCCATGAAACTACACGCCATACAGTCGCCACGTCCATTGATATACGAAGTAATGTTGAACTGCGCTGCCGAAATGGGGATTCGGTTACAAGAAACTTTTATCTACAAAATAGAAAAAGAGATTTTTTGCACAAAACTTATTTGGCGCACACCAACAAGCAGTTTTGAAACGGAAATTCGCATTTCCGACGGTGTTGCTATGGCTATTTATGCAGGGTGCCCTATTTATGCCGCCGAAAGCATTTTTAGTGAACTCTCTGCCCAAATGGCAAACAATAACACTAAAACTGTCGAAGAAAAAAGTATGAAAGAACTGAATAATAGTGAGTTGGCTCAACTTTTGCAAAAATGTTTAGACAACGAAGACTACGAACGTGCGGCAAAAATCAGAGATGAGTTAAATTATAGAAAAAATTAATATAAACAACTTAAATCTATTCTGTTTATGAACATGAAACTGCGTTTAATCGTAATGAATTTCCTTGAATATGCCGTTTGGGGAGCATATTTAACCAGTATGGGACGGTATTTGGGCGACCACGGCATGGGTAGCAATATCGGCGTATTCTATTCTATTCAAGGTGTTGTCAGTCTTTTTATGCCTGCATTGATGGGTATAGTTGCCGACCGCTGGATTCCGGCACAAAAATGTTTATCAATTTGCCACGCTTTGGCAGGTATGTTTATGATTGCAGCCGGTGCTTATGGTGTGATGGCCGGAGCCGACGTTCAATTTGGCATACTGTTCACGTTCTATACTTTTTCGGTAGCGTTTTTTATGCCTACTATCGCATTGAGTAATTCGGTGGCTTTTAACGCTTTGGTAAAAGCTAATCTCGATACAGTAAAAGACTTTCCGCCTATTCGTGTGTTTGGCACTATTGGCTTTATTGCCATGATGTGGTGCGTCGATTTGTTTGGCTTACAAGCTACGGCTTGGCAGTTTGTGGTGAGTGGTAGTTTGAGCATTGTGTTAGCTGCTTATTCGCTTACGTTGCCCAATTGCGACATTAAGAAAAACGTTGGCAAAGTGTCTTTAGTAGAAGCACTTGGTTTACGCGCTTTTTCGCTATTCAAACAAAAGAAAATGGCACTTTTCTTTATTTTTTCAATGTGTCTTGGTGTTAGTTTGCAAATTACCAACGGCTTTGCCAATCCGTTTCTTGGGTCGTTTGGTCACTTTACGGAATGGGCAAACTCTTTTGGTGTAAAACATTCCAATATATTGATTTCCATTTCGCAAATCAGCGAAGCACTTTGTATTCTTTTTATTCCTTTTTTCCTTAAAAGATTCGGTATTAAAAATGTGATGTTGATAGCTATGTTTGCATGGGTACTTCGTTTTGCTTTGTTTGGTGCAGGCGACCCGGGTAGCGGCGTTTGGATGTTTGTATTAAGTTGCATTGTTTATGGTTTTGCATTCGATTTCTTTAATATTTCCGGTGCTTTGTATGTTGACCAAGAAACAAGCCCCGAAATGCGTTCGAGCGCACAAGGTTTGTTTATGATGATGACAAATGGTGTAGGAGCAACTATTGGCACGCTTGCTGCACAAGGTGTTGTAAACAAATGTGTTCCGGTTGTCAGCAAAGAAAAATGGGATTTTCTTGCCAGTCTCGAAAATGGAGTGGAAGCTGTATATAATCAGGCGATGGAAGTTTGGCAAGGTTGGCAAACTGCTTGGTATATTTTTGCTGCATACGCTCTTGTGGTAGCTATACTGTTTTGGATATTTTTCCCGAAAACACCGGTTAAAAATTAAAAACAGTCACACAAAAACACTCTGCGTATTTGTGATTTTTTAGAAACACTTTTTTATGGAAAATGAGGGAATGGTGCTGCGCACCGAAAATTTGGTAAAAATTTATGGCAAACGAACCGTTGTAAACGACGTTTCTATTAGTGTACGGCAAGGCGAAATTGTTGGTTTGCTGGGACCGAATGGTGCAGGTAAAACCACTACATTCTATATGACAACGGGATTGGTAGCACCCAATCAAGGCAAAGTGTTCTTAAACGAAAAAGAAATTACCGATTATCCTGTTTATAAGCGGGCACAAGCAGGAATAGGTTATTTGGCGCAGGAGGCTTCTGTTTTTCGAAAAATGACAGTAGAGGACAACTTGCGTGCTGTTTTGGAAATGACCAAATTTTCAAAACAAAAGCAAAAACAAAAATTAGAAAGCTTGATAGAAGAGTTTCATCTGGAAAAAGTGCGCAAAAACATTGGCGACCGATTGTCGGGAGGCGAACGTCGTCGGACGGAAATAGCCCGCTGTTTGGCTATAGAACCGAGTTTCATCATGCTTGACGAGCCTTTTGCCGGCGTTGACCCTATTGCCGTGCAAGATATTCAAGACATTGTGTGGCATTTGAAAGACCGCAATATCGGTATTTTGATAACTGACCATAATGTAGATGAAACGCTCTCAATCACCGACAGAGCGTATCTACTGTTTGAAGGCAGAATTCTCTTTCAGGGAACGCCTGCCGAACTTGCTGCCAATCCTATAGTCCGCGAAAAATACCTTGGTCGAGATTTTGAGCTCAAGAAAAAAACTAGAGTATAAATTATGTATTTGAGAACATTAATATTAGTTGGCGTTGTTGGGGTGATGTATTCCTGTTGTGCGCCCAATCCAAAAATTGTTTCGGCAGAATTTGTGCCCGTAACGCCGAGAACGAGTGGCGATTCTGCGTTTCGTAATCAATTAAATGTTTATTATCAGGAAATTGCCGACAAAATGAATGTTGAAATCGGCACATCGGCGCAGCAAATGGAAACCGACCGCCCCGAAGGCTTATTGAACAATTTTGTGGCGGAAACAATGCTGAAGTACGGCAATGCAATAAAACCTACCGACGTGGCTATTTCAAACATTGGCGGGTTGCGCCGAGACCTTCCGGAAGGAAAAATCACTGTCGGAACCATCTACGAATTGATGCCGTTTTATAATAAATTGGTATTTCTTAAATTTTCGGCTGACCAAATGGACGATATTTGTCAAGCTATCGCCAAAAAAGGTGGCGATGTGGTAGCCGGCATTTCTATGATGATTACCAAAGACAACAAGGCGGTGAATATTAAAATTGGCGGACAACCGTTGAAACAGGGTAAAATTTATAGAGTTATTACTACCGATTATTTGTCGGAAGGCATGGACGGATTGGAGCCGTTGGCAAACTATATGGACGAAATGGAGCCGCTTGATGTGGTCATGTGTGATATGATGATAGAAGAAATAAAAAAGATGACGGAGAAAAATCAAGTGATAAAAACGACTTTAAAAAATAATATCTATGTGGAAAAGTAAATTTTTTATTTTTACAATCATAGTTTTAACCGCTATTTCATGTTCCAAGCAACCACGTACATTGGTTATTTTGCACACTAACGATTGTCATAGCCGTGTGGAGCCGACTTCAAACAATTTAGGTGGTTTTGAATATCGCAAATATTTGATAGATAGCATACGCAAAGTCAATGCCAACGTGCTGCTGTTGGATGCCGGCGACATTGTGCAAGGCACGCCGTATTTTAATGTGTACGGCGGTCAGGTGGAAGTAGAAGCCTACAATGAGATGGGTTACGATGCCATTACGTTGGGAAATCATGAGTTCGATAATGGAGTTGACGGTTTGGCGAAAATGCTCAAAAATGCGCAATTCTCGGTGGTTTGTTCTAATTATGATGCCACTAACACTGTTTTGGCGAATAGGCTGAAAAAATATTTGATTATTGAAAAAGGCGGATTAAAAATTGGCATCATCGGCTTGGGCATAATGCCCGACAAAGTGATTTTGCCCGACAATTTTCGCGGAATAATTTATTCTGACCCGATAGAAACGACCAATCATTATGCACACATGTTGAAATCGGACAAAAAATGTGATTTGGTCATTGTTCTTTCGCATTTGGGTTACACCGGCGAAATGGGCGATTCGGCATTAGTTGCTCAAACACAAAATGTTGATTTGATTTTGGGAGGACACACGCATAATGTTCGTGGCATTTTCCGCATTCCTAATCTCAATGGTGATACGGTGATTGTGGCGCAATCGACCAAATCGTGCGAAGAATTGACAAAAACGGTAGTGGAATATTAAGACAAATGATGCGGAAATAAAAATTTACCGTAAAATAGAGTTACAAAGAATAACCTCGGTAATTTTTGTGTACCTTTGCCGAATAAATTTTAAAACAAATTTTTAAAAATGAAAATACAAGCAAACGAAGGAAAAAACCTCGAAATAGAGGTGAACGGTGTAAAATATTTGCGTATACCCGTTAAAACTCATGTGGTTATGAAAGAAGACGACCTCTTTGAAGTGGTTGATAAATACACCAAAGACCTTCGTCAGCCGGATGACATTATTTTTTGCAGCGAAAAAATAGTTGCCATTACACAAGGTCGTGCATTTCCCATTTCGGAAATCAAACCCAGTTGGTTCGCCAAATTTTTGGTAAAATTTGTTTACAAATCGCCATACGGTATCGGTTTAGGTAGCCCTTATACCATGCAATTGGCTATTAAGGATGTCGGCATACCGCGTTTACTGTTGGGCTGCATGGCTGCCTTAGTTACCAAACCTTTCGGTGTGCGCGGAGCATTCTATAAGGTTTGCGGACAACGTGCCTATGCCATCGATGGACCTTGCGATTGTACCATTCCACCTTACAACCGTTATGCAAAAATGGCGCCGAAAAATCCTGATAAAGTGGCGCGCCAAATGAAAGAAAAATTGGGTAACGAATTTATCGTGTTGGATGCCAATGATTTGAATGTTGATATTTTGGGTAAATCTTCCAAAGATTTGGACGTGAAATTCCTGAAAGCTTTGTTTAAAGACAATCCGCTGGGTCAAAGTGCGCAACAAACGCCTATTGCTATTGTGCGCAAAGCTTAACGAGCTTATAATAAGTTATAAACCAAATAGTTAAGGCATTATTTTTCAAAAATCGTGCCTTGATTTATTTATTAAGAAATCGCTATGTTATCTTCTATTATTTGGAATCCCGACCCCGAATTGTTCAGTTTTGGAGCACTGACCGTGCGTTGGTACGGACTTATTTATGCTACGGGCTTTTTTATAGGAATCACGCTTTTAGGCAAAATGTTTAAGCATGATAACGCTCCCGATAATTGGCTCGATAAAGTTTTCATTTATATGGTTTTAGCCGTTATTATCGGTGCACGCTTGGGGCATGTGTTCTTTTATGATTGGGAATATTACCGCGAAAATGTCGGTGAAATTTTTAAGATTTGGCACGGCGGATTGGCGAGTCACGGTGGTGCTATTGCTATGGTGCTGACGTGTTGGCTGTTGTCGAAATATCTAACCAAACAAAATATTTGGTGGCTTGGCGACCGCCTTTTTGTGCCGTCGGCTTTAGTTGCCTGCATGATACGTTTGGGCAACCTGATGAATTCTGAAATTTACGGTACACCGACCGATTTACCTTGGGGATTTGTTTTTTTGCGCGGGAATGAACAATTTTGTGGAACAGTTGATAATTACACCGCTTTCACAGTGCCATTTGTTGGCTGTCCGCCCACCGAATGGTTGCCCTGTCATCCTACGCAACTCTACGAAGCTTTTGCTTATTTTGCCCTTTTTGTTCTGATGATGTGGCTCTATTGGAAAAAAGATGCCGGAAGTTTTAATGGTCTTTTGACCGGAATTGGTTTTACGGGAGTGTTTGTAGCGCGACAGGTCATTGAATTTTTAAAAAACGACCAATCGGCGTTTGAAGCCAATATGACTTTTAACATGGGACAATGGTTGAGCGTTCCGTTTGTTATTTTGGGTGTTTATCTTATTGTGCATTCATTGAAAAAAGGCAAAGTAGTTTACAATTTGCCTGTTGAAAAACCCACACAGAAGAAAAAGAAATAAAGATAAAAATGATTACATCAAACGAAATAGCCCCTGTTGGAAAAGTTATTAAAAGTCACGGTTTCAATGGCGAATTGGCAATCGCTTGCAATGCTGATTTTAATATGGAGGCTTGCGATTATTTCGTTTTTGATATAGAGGGCATTTTTGTTCCATTTTTCATTGCCGAATACCGTTTTAAAGACAGCACTACGACAATAGTTAGGTTCGATGGCATAATTAACGAAACTGCCGCACGCGAATTTTTCGGAAAAACGGTTTATGTCAAAAAAGAACTGTTGAATGAAATTGTTAAAACAGAAGTTTCGCTCGAATATTTTATAGGATTTTCGGTGAAAACACAACAAGGAAATTTAGGAACAGTGGACAATGTGGATGATTCTACCGCCAATACGCTCTTAATTGTTGGCGACAAACTCATTCCCATCAATGAATCGCTAATTGACGACATCGACCATGATAAACGTATTCTTTATATGAATCTTCCCGAAGGGCTTTTGGATTTATAAAACTTTATTCGTACGCAATATTGAACGTATAGTTCCATTGGTTAAAATAGAGGTTGCCACCTTCCCATTCCACTTCACCGCGCTGAAAATCAACTGTTTCACTCCGCATAAACTGTTTTGCAGGGGAGAGCGGTTGCCCGAAATCGGTATTAACAATCCAACGGTAAGCATCTTGTCCGCCGAGGTAAAAATAACGTTCCGAAGGGTCTTTCGCCCACGTTTGTACACCAAATGAGACATCGACTGCTACCCAACCGATATTTTGCAGATAAATTTCAGCCCAATCGTGCAAGTTTTTGCTTCCCGGGTGCATCATAAAACCACTTTGCCAACGCGCGGGAATGCCGTTGTAGCGGCAAAGTGTAATTAGCAGCAACGACACTTGACCGCAATCGCCGTGGCGGTTGGCAATTACGTATTCGGGAATATTGGGAATAGTGGAATATTCTCGTGCACTTGCCCATGGATAATTGGCACGAATCCATGTAAATATTTTTTTTGCTTTTTGGTACGGATTAGTTTCTGTACCGACTATTTGTGCCGAAAGTTGTTTAATTGCGTCTGAAAAAACAATGTGCGGTTTGCGTTCTTTGAGAAAATCGCTGATTAACAATGTGTCGGTAAGAGGTGCAATAGTTTGGTGTTCCAAATTGTGAAATTCGGGATAACATTCGTAAGAAAATACGATTTGAAATTTCGCTGGTTTTCCTTTTATTGCTTTTTGTTCCATGTAAATGGTTTTGTGAGCGCAACTGTTAGGCGCAATTTGGTAGTTTTTTTGCGAAACAGAAAGCAACTTCACATTTTTTTGACGCGCCACATCGGTGCGTGGATAAGGCAACCAGCAACGAATAGTTTTTCCATCGGGCACTTGGTCGGGTTTAACGGTCAAGATGTAGGTAACGGTCATTTTTTGAGGATTTCCCATACATACATTATTGTGCGAAGTTGTTTTTATAATGTCCGGAATATGTTTTTGAAGCAAAATAGCTTTTTTATCTGGCACGATACCGTCAACTATCTCTTTTTGCCGTTTGGCGGCGGTATCCAAGCGGAATAGATTAGGTGCAGCTTGATTAAAATAACGTTTTTCGCCATCTATTATCTTATGTTCCAATGTGTTTGCAGTTTCCCAATTGATAAACATGTCGGGCGTTACTTTGGGATAATAGCGTTTTATGTAATTCATTACATCCGCTTCCGTTTTTGAGAAATCGAGACGAATACGGCGCATAATTTCTTTTTGGTCTAATAACGCCTGTTTGTCTGTGGCGGTAAGCTGTAAATTGGTTTTTACTTCAAAATCAATCATCTCTTCGGCAAATTTGAAATTGCCGTTTTTCATTTCCGTCAATACGATTTGATAAGTGGTGTTGGCTGCAATGCAAGCCATTGGAACAAAAAACAAAAAAAGTAAACGTAGTAGTTTCATAGTGGTAAAATTATTTGCGGAATGATAAAAATTTTTGTTCTACAATGTCGTAGGTTGGTATGGCGGCTCCTACTTGCCGTCCTAAATCAATCATATCAAAAAGTTGACCTTGTATTTCCGATTCGTGACCTTTTGCGATGTCTTTTTGTAAAGATGCCGTGCTTTGTGGGTCTAAACGGTCGATAATTTCCAGCCCTTTACTAATGATATTGTTCGATAGCGGTATGCCCATTTTTTCACCGATGAGTTTACTTTCGGAAATAAGCCCTGTGAACATATCACGTTCTTTTCCGGCACGTTGTATGGCTGCCATGGTGCAATCGAAATAAGCTCCTGTACACGCCATAGCCGATATGAACGACCATTTGATGAACGTGTCGCGGTTGATGTCGTCAGAAACAATGGTGTCGATACTTGCAGCTTTCAAACATTGTCCAATGGCTTGCAAGCGTTCGTTATCTATATTTTGGTGGGGACGCGCTCCGAAAATAATCCGCAACACATGTCCCATTTGAGTAATTTCGCCCGGTGCGGATACAAATCCTACAATGTAGATGCAGCCGTCCAATACCGTGATATTCGGTACCAAACGTTGTATGCGTGGACCTGTTCCATATACATTGAGTAAAGGAAGAACCAATGTGTCCGGTTTGGCGGCTTTTACAAGCACGTCGCTGATAGAATCGATGGAATAACCTTTGACACAGACAAAAATTACGTCAGCTTTGCCGTTATATTCTTCTGTCGTACAAGCATCGACTTTTAGATAATGGTCACCTTTTATGTCCGATTTTAAGTGTAATCCTTTTTTGCGAATTTGCTTAAGATGTTCGCCTCGGGCAATGCAGGTTACGTGGTGTCCTGCCAATGCTAAAAAACCGGCTATACAGCCACCTACACCTCCCGTGCCAACTATTAAGTAATTTGTTTTCATTGTGTTATAAATTCAATTAGCGTTTGGTTGCACCTATGCCGCTTTTATCGGATAATTTTATTTTTCCGTCAACAACCTTTACACCATCGAAGCAATCATTACCAATAAGCAAATTGCCGTCTAAATCTGCCCAATCGATTGCCGGCGACAGTTGCGCAGCAGCCGATATGGCACACGAAGTTTCGGTCATACAGCCCAACATAATGTCTAATTTATTAGCTCTCGCCACTTGTATCATTTTCCATGCTTCGCGCAGTCCTGTGCATTTCATCAGTTTAATGTTGATGCCCGAAAAAGCGCCGACAAGCGGTTGTATATCAGTAAGTCGCTGTACGCTTTCGTCGGCAATAATGGGTAGAGGACTGCGTTCTGTAAGCCATGCGTGCGACTCTAAATCGGTTTTTGCCATGGGTTGTTCCACTAAAACAACACCTTGCTCTTTCAACCAAAAAATTTTATCCAAAGCTTCTTGACGGTCTTTCCAACCTTGATTGGCATCTACATAAAGCGGTTTGTCGGTAATAGAGCGGATGGTTTCTATCAACATTTTGTCTGTGTCGCGCCCAACTTTTACTTTTAAAATGGAATATGGCTTGGCTTCGAGCGTTTTTTGACGAACAATATCCTGTGTATCTATGCCGATAGTAAACGATGTGGCAGGCGTTTTGTCCGGATTAAGTCCTAACAAACGATAGATGGGCTGACCGGTAATTTTGCCTACTAAATCATGCAATGCAATGTCAATAGAGGCTTTGGCTGCCGTGTTTTTTGGTGCAATAGCATCGACATAAGTCAAAATGTCTTCTAATAAAAATGGTGATGAAAATTGTGATAAATCTACTTTTTTCAAAAAGTCGCAAACACTGGTTTGAGTTTCGCCTAAATATTGTGGCAACGAAGCTTCACCGTAACCAACAAGTCCGTCGTAGGCAATTTCTACCAATACCACGGGCGTTGTTGTGCGCGAATAAGAGGCAATGGTAAATGTGTGGTTAAGCCGCAAATCATAAGGACGGAACGTTAAAGATATTTTTTTGCTGTTTGTACGGCGACTTTGCTTTTTGGAACTTTTTGTAGCCAAAAGGTTGTTAGGCAGTAAAATGGCACCTGCACTCAAGAGGGCTGCCTTTTTCAAAAAATCTCTGCGCGATGAAGTCATAATTGCTTTTATTGAAGGGTGTAAAACGAATTTGTTGTCAATGACGATATACCTTTAGTAGTGTGTCCTACTATTCGCCGAACGGTTTGTAACCGCGTAACGTAACGCTCAACATAGAGAGGCGAAAGCGGGTCAAGACTGGTGATGTGCACTGTGCCTGAAGAATGAATAAACTGTTTGTCGCCTATGTAGATACCGACATGAGTGATACGTTGTTCATTGGGACCGAAAAAGAGAAGATCGCCGAGTTGTAGTTCTTTGTATGTAGGCGAAAACTCCACTTTTTGACCTTCTTTTACTTGTTGTGAAGCGTCTCGTGGCAATATGATATTGTGAAGATAATAGACCATTTTTACAAGTCCGCTGCAATCGACGGCTTTTGTGGTTGTTCCTCCCCATAGATAGGGCAATCCTAAAAATCGTTCTGCTGTGTTCACAATGTCAATGTTTTTGTTCGGTAATGTTTTTATCCATGTCGCTAATAAACGGCACTGCGATGAATGAATGTAAGCCGTTCTGCCGTCGGGATAGGTTACTTGGTAAAAACTGCCCACTTTACGTGTTTTATTTAACAGACAACCGGCTACGATGTCGGAAACGGGAATGCTTTTTTTGTTTGGATGCGTCAACGTTTGACCATAAAAATCGGTAAAAATCACTTTCTCTTTGGCAAGCCACTCTTGCTGTTTACGTTTGTTTTGGCGTTTGAATGAAGTTTCGGTAAGCCAGCCCAAATATCCGTCGGGAGTTTGTATCCGAAACCATGTACCTTTCTTTTCCCACACTTTAATGGGTGTTCCTAATAAAGTTTGAGTAACCAATTCCGATTCGTAATGTGGCGCAGCCCGCACAAAAGCGGTTGAAATATTTACTATGCCATAGTTAGCATCTCCTATATCAGCAGTCGGTAATAGTGTTACCTCATTACGGCATCCGTTAGTGTCGCAGAGACGTTGAATAGCTTTTTGTACAATGGGTAAATTTGTTTTTCCTTTTATAGTTACGATTCCTTCGCTGTCAGTTGGCGCGACTTCGAAAATAGCTACCCGTAAATCGGGAGCGTACGCTTCTTTTATTTTAAGCAGCGAATCTTGAAGATTTGTGAACGCTTCTTGTGCGTTGAGAGTTACACTAAAAAAAGACAAACAAATTGAAATGAGGCAGATTTTCTTCATAGAGATTTTTTTTACAAAGGTAACTTTTTTGTGTAAAAATAGCAAAGTCCTATAAAAAATAAGCGAACCATTATGAAAAAAGGTTCGCTTATTTTATGTTTCGAAAGCATGGTTATGCTTTTTTTACATAATGTCCGTAATTCGATAAATGTCCTTCATCTACACCGTTGAGAATAAGAGAAACGTTGTTGAGTCGGTTTTCTTTTTCTAACGTATTCAGAATTTCTATATGTTCACGTGGCGTAACACCTTGACGACAAACATACAATGTAGCATCGCTAATGTGGCTCAAGGTAAATGTATCCGCCACTATCCCGACCGGAGCAGTATCCACCAAAATATAATCGTAATGTTTGCGTAGTTCTTCAAATAATGTATCAAGGCGATCGCTTGTTAATATTTCTGCCGGATTGGGAGGAATAGGTCCGGAAACAATAACGTCCATATTTTCGTGAACTATTTGTTTGTTTACAATGTCGTTTACAGTAATGGCGTCATCCACCAAATAAGATGTGATACCGTGTTTGGCTTTAATATTTAAGTATTGCGACAATACAGGTTTGCGAATGTCTAAGCCGACTAACAGTACTTTCTTGTTAATCATGGCTAAAGACAGTGCCAAATTGATTGAGAAGAAGGATTTTCCTTCGCCTGCTACACTTGAAGTAATGATAATAACTTTGTCGTCTTTTTTCTTTAAAACGAATTTGATATTGGTGCGCACCATGCGGAACATTTCCGTCACAACGCTTTGAGCACCTTCGCGCATAACGATATTTGATGCGTTTTTGCAAAACGGTATTTGCCCCAACAATGGTATGGATGTCAGCGAAATAAGTTCTTTTTTATCACTTATCTTATCATTTATCAAATCATAAAGATAGATATAAGCGAATCCGATGCAACAACCCATTACCAAAGCAAAGAAGAGGATGAGTTTGAGTTTTGGTGATACCGGTGTCAAGTCGGTATAAGCAGGGTCGATGATTTTTGCAACACTGGTGGCTGAAGCTAAAGTCAGTTCGGTTTCTTCGCGTTTTTGGAGCAAAAATAAGTAAAGTTGCTGTTTGACTTGTTGTTGGCGTGCTATCTCAATGTAATGCCTTTCAATGGTCGGGACATTGCCTATTTTGTCGATAAATTGCTTGTTTTTTGCAACTAAATCTTTGCGCATTATCTCTAAACCGCTTTTTACGTTTTTTACGGTTTGTGCAATGTTGCTTTTAGTCAGCAATATCTGTTCATGTTGTTGCTCCAATATCGGGTTAATTTCATTGGTAGAGCGTTTGATGCGCAAATAATCCAACAGTTGCGTATTGTATGCCTCTATCACTTTCGATAACGCCTCGTCTTCTATGCCGATATTGCCGGGAATCATCGCATCTTGATTGCGCGGATCTTGTATGTAACTTTCGATAAACGCCACTAAACCGATTTGTATTTCAACGCTGGCTATCTGTTTTTCGTAATCACCGGCTGTTTCGATGAACAATTTCGATTGTGAAGTGATATCGGCAAGCTTATGTTCTTTTTTGTAGTTTTCTACATTGTTCTCTACATCTTTTAACTCTTTCGATATCAATTCCAGTCGCTCATTGATAAAATCGGCGATTTGTATTGACATACGATTTTTGTCCATCATGGCATCGCGATTGTATAACTCCACAACTTTATTGATGATGTCCGTGCTTTTTTCTATTTGTGGATATACAATGGCTATTTTTATAGCATCCGTTTTTTTGGATACCAATCCTGCGGTTATCAATTTCCCATAACGTTCTACTAATACTTGCAAGGGTTCAATTTCAAATTTCAGTTTATAGGGTTTGTCGCTTGGATAGTTTTCCACAAAAGTAAATTCAGCCCACTGTGTTTTTATTGGTTGTGCAAGCGATTCAACTTCCACTTTTTCTGTGGTAGTTTGCCACCAACTGTAATTTTTTTTGTAAGTAAAAGTTAATTTGTAGGTGCCGTTTTTTTGGTAATTCACCGTTACGCGGAAAAATCCTTTCAAATTGTTGTAAAACTCTTGTGGATAAACGATAGAGATAGGCTCGTTACCGTAAACTTCTATATATTTCAGTTTATCTTTTATGTAGGTGGCGGTTTGTAAATCCAATTCCGTTATCATTTTTTGAATAATAGTCTTGGATTTTATTACCTCTATTTCGTTTTCAACATCTTTTTTTGGTGCAAGAATGTCTTTCATACCGCTTCCGGAAAGGAAACCAGCCATAGGATTAACGTCGTCGCTGTGTACGAGTATGGTAGAATAAGTTTGAAATTTTACCTGTGCTTGCTTAATGTAGATAAAGCCCAGCACTAAACAACTAAAAATGGCAATAGCGAAGATGTGCCATTTTTTGAGGTATTTTATCAAAAGTTCCCTTACGTTGATTTCCTGATTGAGTTTGTTTGTGTTTATCGGTTTTTCCATCATGAGAAATTACTTGTTCATTTCATATTGATAAGTGCCACAATTATAGTTACTGTAGAAGCTAAAGTGGATACGGCAGACAACCAAAGCGACACATTGAGTGAAGCTGCCGAACGCAGTTTGGTTGCGTTGGGTTCTACGTATATAACATCGTTTTGTTGTAGGTAATAATAAGGCGACGACAGCGGATTCAATGAATTGAGATTTAAGCGCACAAATTGTTTTTTGCCGTCAGCTTCACGTATTAACAATACATTGTCGCGTTTGCCGTAAACTGTCATATCGCCGGCAAGTCCGAGTGCTTCTAAAATGGACACGCGCTCGTTGTTAATGGTATAAGAACCCGGGCGGTTGACTTCGCCCAAAACTGTAACTTTGTAATTAAGAAACTGAATGGTTACAATCGGGTCTTTGAGGTATGACGACAACTTACTTGTTATCAAATCGACGGCTTCAGATTTTTTTAGTCCGGCCACTTTTAGTTTGCCAATGACAGGGAAACTGATTTCACCGTTAATGTCTACCAAATAGGGTTGAAATGTAGGTGTAGTGGATATTTGTCGTGTTCCGGGCGACGTATAAGTTATAATGGGAAGGTTGAACGGTGCTACTGCCAACGGTTCCATTCCGGAAACAACAATGGTGAGCATGTCGCCGGTAACGATGCGCGCTTCGTAAAGCGTGGAAGTACCCATTAACGAATCTTGTTCTGTAATACCCTTAAAATAAGGTATTTTTTTGTTTGATGCACATGAAAATAGCAATAAAGCAGCCAGTAGCGACAGAACTATTTTTTTTGTCATATTAATTATCTTTGGTTGTATTGTTGCTCGTAATATTTCTGATAACTGCCCGATGTGATGTGATTCACCCACGTTTCGTTGGCTAAGTACCAATCAACAGTTTTTTCCAGTCCTTCTTCAAATTGCAGCGACGGATGCCATCCCAACTCTTTTTGAATTTTAGACGAATCGATGGCATAGCGCAAGTCGTGTCCGGCACGGTCTTTTACAAAAGTGATGAGTTCGGCAGATTCACTGGCGCGGCGACCAAGTTTTTTGTCCATAATGGCGCATAAAGTGTGAATAAGGTCAATGTTTGTCCATTCATTGTTACCGCCAATGTTGTAAGTTTCGCCATTTTTGCCTTTGTGGAAAATAATATCAATAGCACTAGCGTGGTCGTTTACATACAACCAATCGCGTATATTTTCGCCTTTGCCGTAAATGGGTATCGGACGTTTATTTTTGATGTTATTGATAGCTAACGGTATCAATTTTTCGGGAAATTGATTGGCGCCATAGTTGTTCGAACAATTGGAAATAACAATCGGCAAACCGAACGTATCGTGATAGGCGCGAACAAAATGGTCGGACGATGCTTTACTTGCCGAATAGGGCGAGTGCGGGTCGTAGCGCGTTGTTTCGGTAAAGAGAGTGCCGTCGAATTCCAACGCACCGTAAACTTCATCGGTAGAAACATGATAGAAAAGTTTACCTTCCATATTGTTTTTCCATGCTTCTTTGGCAGCGTGTAAAAGGTTGCAAGTGCCCATTACGTTGGTATGGATGAAGGCAAACGGATTGGTAATAGACCTGTCAACGTGCGATTCTGCGGCTAAGTGGATAATTCCGTCAGGGCGGTATTTTTCAAATAGTTTGTTAATGGCTTGAAAATCGACAATATCTACTTTTTCAAACACATAGTTAGGCGCATCGCACACATCGGTAAGATTTTCGAGATTACCGGCATAGGTCAGCACATCAACATTTACAATCTTGTAATCGGGATATTTGTTAACAAACAAACGCACTACATGAGAACCGATAAATCCTGCTCCACCTGTGATAAAAATAGTTTTAGCCATCATTAGTTTGTTTTTTTTCAATATAAAGTAAACGATTGCAAAAGTAATTTATTTTGTTGATAAAAAAAATAGTTACAGCCATTAAAAAGCGCAAACAATGCCGATTTGCTCAATTTCTTATATAAAAAACTCATTATCTGTGTTTTATTAATTGACATCCGATAGCACAACGCAAGCATTTTTTTGCATCGCAATAGTTAGTTTTCAGTTGCAAAATGGCTTGTGTATCAGCAGCATTTTCAGCAGGTAAGCGCAAATCTCGGAATTTTGTTACTATATGGTTGCGTTCCGGCGGCAAACTTTCCAACAAATTTAACGCTGTTTCTTGTAATGTTTCATCGCCATGTTTTTTACCATAAGCAAACAAAAACGGCACGACAGTATTGATTGTAATGATGTTGATGGAACTTTCCGAAAGAGATTTTACGTGTTTTGGGCTTTCTTTCCCAAATGTGTAATGCGTATCCCAATATTTGCCGGCGGAAATGTTAAAAAACGAACGTATCTCTTGATAATTTTTGCACTCTAACAATTTGGATAGCAACCGGTTAGATTTATGCACTAATGCGGCGAACTGTGCCATACGCACGGTTGGAAAGTTGGCGGGACGAAGCCGTAGAAATTTCCATTGGATACACATTGGTTGCCGCAATTGGTATTTTTGGCTTAAAAAACGGTACTCTTTTGCTAATGATTGCACATAATCGTCCTTTTTTTCGCTATCCAACCAACCCGCTTGTCCAAAAAGCAAACTTTCAATTTGAAACAAATTGTCTTTGTGCTTCCCCAAAATGGTTAGCGGCAGCGACTTTGCCGTTTGTTCAAACGCATCGGCATTGGTCGAAAAACCGAAGTTGCGGCACAAAGTGATATAAAACGCTTCTTCCCAATTGTTAGTCGTTTGTGCAAGAATGGCGTCCACAGCGTTTACTTTACGTTCGAGCCGTTCTATTAAAAGACGATTGAGCCAGTGACGAATTGTAATTTCCTGAATGGAAGATAGTTTATCGGCGCAATAAGGCATTTGGCGACAAGTTTGAATGGCTTTGTATTTTGTTGCCAATTCGGTTGGTACGGTAATTTCCCATTGCGGAATTAATCCTTTTTCGGTTCGTTTTACTTCACAATCGGCATTGAACACTACATGAAGAATAACCGAATCGTAAGCCTTGTCGGTTTCGTGCCCGTGGCGAAACCAATCGCTCGAATTGACGTGAAATTCCACATTGCCGCACCACAATTGCGTGCCTATTTTCACTTTGGCGTTGAATACGTCAGGACCTGCATAGGAATTGGGCTGACCGATGTCGATAATTTCCAACGGTTCACCTGCCGTAGTTGTGGGTGAAAGCGGAAATTGTTTCTGAAACCAAATGTAGTGCAACAAATCTTCGTTCATAGTAGCAGACGAGAAAAATCCATAGCGCAAAAGTAAAAAAAAACTGTCTATTGGCAAAATAGCAAAAAAATATTTAGAATGTTTTGTTTTTGAAAAATTAGTTGTAATTTTGCAATATGTATCTTATAATTTAATTATGTTTGAATTGTTAGGCATAGGGGGTATTATTTGTATATTTGGAATGATATATGAATTTATTAAAACATTCTTTGAGCTTTTTACAAAGAAGAAAAAAACTCCTATATTTTTTGATATAATATTCATAGCTATAATGATTGATGTTATAATTTTTTACATATTAAAGGTTTATAGCTAATTGTTATTTTTATATTTATTCCCCACCCACCTTTTCGGTGGGTTTTTTATTTCATTTTTCTTACAATCACACTTACGCTTTCTTTATAAAATTAAGAAAAAGAGAAAGAAACAGACCTTAAATATTTTGTACATTCAATAAAAATGTGTACTTTTGCAGCCGCTTTTCTCTAAAAAAGCGGATATTTTATTAATCACCAAATCATTTAGTATGGTAAACAATTATGAAACTGTTTTCATTTTAACTCCCGTTTTGTCTGATGCACAGATGAAGGAAACAGTAGAAAAATTCAAAGGATTGTTGGTGTCGGAAGGCGCCGAAATCGTGAATGAGGAGTGCTGGGGTTTGAAGAAATTGGCTTATCCAATTGAAAACAAATCGACAGGTTTTTATGCGTTGCTTCAATTCAAAGGCGATTCGTCTTTGGTTGAAAAATTGGAAGTGCAATTCCGTCGCGATGAGCGTGTAATTCGTTTCCTGACGTTCCGTCTGGATAAATATGCGGTAGAATATGCAGCTAAACGAGTAAATAAATTTAAAGCAGAAAAGGAGGCTTAATCATGGCAAACAACAATCAACAAGACATCCGTTATTTGGCTCCGGTAGCAGTAGATAACAAGAAAAAGAAATACTGCCGTTTTAAAAAGAGCAGAATCAAATACATTGATTATAAAGACCCGGAATTTTTGAAAAAATTCCTCAACGAACAGGGAAAAATTCTTCCTCGTCGTCTTACTGGTACTTCGTTGAAATACCAACGCAAAGTTGCCCAAGCAGTTAAAAGAGCACGCCATTTGGCATTGCTTCCCTATGTAACCGATATGATGAAATAATTAAAGGAGGAAAATTATGCAAGTTATATTAAAAGAAGATGTTATCAACTTGGGTTACAAGGATGATATTGTAACGGTAAAAGACGGTTACGGTCGTAATTATTTAATTCCTACGGGAAAAGCAATCATCGCTAACGAAGCGGCGAAAAAAGTGCTTGCCGAAAACTTGAAACAACGCGCTCATAAATTGGCTAAAATAAAAGCCGATGCTGAAGAGTTGGCTGCCAAACTCGAAGGTTTGTCGCTGACTATCGGTGCAAAAACAAGCTCTACAGGTACAATTTTCGGTTCTGTAACCAATATTCAGGTGGCTGAAGAGTTGGAGAAAAAAGGCTTTGAAATTGACCGCAGAATTATTGTTATTAAAGACGCAATTAGAGAAGTTGGAAAATACAATGCAGTTATCAAATTGCACAAAGAAATTTCTGTTACTATCGAATTAGACGTGGTTTCGGAATAATTTTTCCAAATTTTTATATTTAAAAAGGGCAATCCATTTTTTGGGTTGCCCTTTTTTTGTGCGTGCTATTTGTAGGTTTAAAAATCGACTGTAACGCGTAAGTTTACCATAAATCCGGTAAGGTAATTGGGCACGGCGAACTGTTGGTTGTAGATGTCGGTTACCCAATAGTAAGAGTTTACGTTTTTGATATTCAGCAAGTTGAAAAATTCGAGGTTAATCCAGAAAGATTTTACTACATCTTGTTTGCTCATAAATTTTTCGCGTCCCTGCATAAATCCGCGCGATGCACCAATATCTACGCGACGGTAGGGTTTGGTACGCAAAACGGCTTGGTAGCGTTCGCTGCGCGGCGGTCCGAAAGGCAGCCCGTCAGCCCAAATAAATTTCAGGTGTACTTTATATTCGGGATGATTGGGAAAATAGTCTTGGAAAAAAATGGAAACGCTGTAGCGCTGTTCGTTAGGTCGCGAAATCCATTTCGGATAGACCGTTCCCAAATGGTTGCCTTTGTTGCTGTAAACTTCGTACGAATCGTCCAAAACATCTTCTTTTGATTTCATCCACGAGAACGAAATCCACGAGTCGGTTCCGGGCACAAATTCACCGAACAGCTTCAGGTCAATACCTGTGGTGTAGGCTTTCGCATTATTTTCGCCGGCGTAGCGTATGCGTACATTATCTACATAGTATGAAATAATATGGTCGGCTGGTTTGTAATAAGCTTCGGCGGTCAGTTTGAACGGTCTGTTCCACAATCTAAAGAAATAGTCGGCTCCCAGCACCAAGTGCAACGAACGTTGGGCTTTGATGGCTGCGTTGGGCACCATTGTAGTGTTGCCGTTGATATCGGTTACGGGACGTAAAATTTCTTTGTAAAAAGGTGTTTGGTAGTAAAGCCCCGCTGCAAAACGGAAGTTGAAATCCTGTTTCCATTTCGGAAAATAGGTTACCGTTCCTCTCGGGCTAATGAGAAATTCTTTGTTGTAGCTCCACCAGTTGGCGCGTAAACCTCCGGTAAACGACCAAAGACCGTGCTCTCTGCGCAGTTTATAAACGTCTTGAACATAAGCGGTTAAGCGCGTGGAATACATATCGATGTGCGATGTAAGATTGTAGATAAGTTCTACTCTGTTGGGGTTGTAGGGCATGGAATAACCTGCCGAATCACGGAATTCCCATTCTTGTATGCGGTCGAAAATGATTTCTTCTTGTGCTCCAACACCCCATTGCAAAGTGTTGTTTTGGTAACGAAATTCGCCCATATGCGAAAAGTTGGCTACGGTAGCCGACAGGCGATTTCGCGCGTGTTCGTGGTAGGTGCCTACTCCGAGCGTGGTTTTTGCTTTGTCGGTTTTGTCCGCACTCGAAAGGTCGAGGTCTGCCAACCAATATTGTCCCGTAATGTCGTAAGTTTCTTGTTCGTTGGTGTTGAATGCCGACAGCATAAAACTCAAATCGACGTTTTTAGAGGGTTTGTAATTGGTAGTAAAAGCACCGAAGAAAGTTCTAAAAATGTCGTTTTCCATGCCGTCGAAATAGACTTTAAAATTTCGGCTCATTTGCAACGTACCAAACGATGTTTCGCGTTCTTTGGGAATAAATCGATAGGTATTTTGTGAAATATTTCCCAAAAATGTTATTTCCCACTTCGGATTAAAACGGTAAGTTAGGTAAGTTTGGTAGTCGATGAACCACGGCGAATATTCGCCTTTGGTGTCGAGCGAACCGAGTAGATAAGCCGATGTTTTATAGCGCATTCCGTGCATTTGTGTAAATTTCTTTCCTGCAGAGCCCACGTAAGCCGATGCTCCCAAAAGACTGACAGAAGTGGCGGCTTCAAATTTTTTAGGTTTTTTGTAGGTGATGTTGAGCACAGACGACATTTTATCGCCAAATTTAGAATCGAAACCGCCCGCCGAAAATTCTACGCTGTTTACCATGTCAGGATTGATAAAACTAAGACCTTCTTGTTGCCCCGACCGCACCAAGAGCGGGCGATAAACTTCTATACCGTTCACGTAAACGCTGTTTTCGTCGTAGTTACCGCCGCGTACCGAATATTGCGAACTGAGTTCGTTGGTGGAACTTACTCCCGCAAAAGTTACCAGTAGCGATTCAATGTTACCGCCCGAAGCGTCGGGCATAAGGCGAAATTTGTCGGTATCAATGGTTTGCATGGTAGAAGTTTGGCGTCTGTGCGCTCTCACTTCCACATCTCCTATTTGCGTGCTGGTGGTGGGTAAAATTACGTTGATGTTCACCGATTGCCCACTCGATTTAAAGGTGCGTTCGATGCTTTCGTAGCCGATACACGAAAAAACGATGGTGAAAGAGTCTGCCGGTGTGAGTGCCAATTCGTAAAAACCGTTTTCATTTGAACTGCAGCCGTTAGTAGTGCCTTTTTCGCTTATGTTAGCTAAGTCAATAGCGCGTTTGGATTCGTCCATGACGTAGCCGCGCACGTAAAATTTCGATTGTGCTTGGCAAATCAGTGAAAAGAACAGAGCTATAATGATTAAGTGAGGTTTCAAAATTTCAAATTTTAAGCTTTTAACGCTGAATTCTAACTAATTATTGTAAGTTTGGCATATTTTAATAGCAGTTGCTTGTTGCCGTGGTCTTTAAATTCGATTAAGGCTTTAGTGCTGTCGCCGCTGCCGGTAATGTCAAGCACAGTGCCTTCACCGAAAGTGAGGTGTGTTATTTTGTCGCCAATTTTCAAACCGTAAGTGTTTTGCTCTTCGGTAGGTGTGGAAGCTACTTGCGCCAACGGTTTCAAGTTGCGCGGACGGGCGGAAGTTGTTTGCCGTTGCGAAAGGAAAGAAAATCTCTCTTTTCGTATATCTTCTCTTTGCTTTTCGGGAAAGTCGATGAATTTGTCGTCAATTTCGTATAAAAAACGGCTTGGTTTGCTGAATTGTGTTTGTCCATTGCGGAAACGCGATTTGGCGTAACTGATGTTACAAGCTGTTTTTGCCCGTGTAATGGCAACATAAAACAGCCGTCGTTCTTCTTCCAGTTCTCGTTCATTTTTGCAGAGAATTGACGGGAAAAGGTCTTCTTCCATACCGACAATATAAACATAGGAAAATTCCAATCCTTTGGCGGCATGTACGGTCATCATCGTAATGCGTTCGGTCGTGTCGTCTTGGTCGGTGTCTTGGTCGGTGAGCAGCGATACTTCCGAAAGAAAATCGACTAAACCGATATCCATACTGCCATTGTTCACGCGCATATCGCAAAATTCATGTATGGCGCTGAGCAATTCTTGTATGTTTTCTTTTCGACTTTGGTTTTCAGGTAACGTGTCCGTCGATACATCGTTCATAATGCCACTTTCCATAATCACTTTTTCGGCTACGGAATAGGCATCGTGTTCGGCGTTGAATGCTATAAACTCTTGCATCATGTTGCCGAACTTTATCAATTTAGCGGCTGTTCCGCTGTTTACGGGCAAGTTGTAGGCTATTGGGTCGCTAGTTACCGCTAAAGCGTTGGTGTGTTGCACATGCGCGGTTTCCAGCACTTTTTGTTGAGTAGTATTGCCGATGCCTCTGGTCGGATAGTTGATGATGCGTTTAAATGCTTCTTCGTCGTTAGGATTGATAATAAGGCGCAAGTAGGCTAATATATCTTTAATTTCTTTGCGTTGATAAAACGACAGTCCGCCGTAAATTTTGTAGGGGATATTGCGTTTGAGCAAGGCTTCTTCTAAAATGCGCGATTGTGCGTGGGTGCGGTAAAATATGGCAATGTCGGAATAGCGGATGCCTTTTTCGGTTACAAGGTTGTAAATTTTGTTGGCAACGGTAAAGCCTTCATCGAAATCGCTGTAACAACCGGTTATTTTTAACTTTTCGCCTACTGCCAATTCCGAAAAAACAGTTTTGGGAATACGGTGTTCATTCTTTGAAATTAACGAGTTAGCGGCGTTTACAATCATTTGTGTTGAGCGGTAGTTTTGCTCAAGGCGAAACAGGCGACAGTTGTCGTGTGTTTTTTGAAACGACAGCATATTGTCAATATTTGCTCCGCGAAACGAGTAAATGCTTTGGGCGTCATCGCCCACAATACAAATCCGCCCGCATTTTTCTGCCAATTTATTGACTATCAGGTGTTGTGCTATGTTTGTATCTTGATATTCGTCTACTAAGATGTACGAAAAACGATTTTGGTAACTTTCGAGCACATCGGGGCAGTCGCGAAACAAGATATAGGTGTAGAGTAGCAAGTCGTCAAAATCCATGGCGTTGAACTCTTTGCAACGCTGACAGTAGAGTTTATATAATTCCCCGAAACGCGGTATTTGGGCGTGCAAATCGTCTTTCGCAAATTCAGCTTTCGAAGTGTAAACAGTCGGTGTTATCAGGTTGTTTTTAATGTTTGATATGCGTGCGGCTATAGTGTTGGCTTTGTAGATTTTGTCGTCCAATTGCAATTCTTTTATCAAACTTTTCACCAAACTTTTAGAATCAACCGAATCGTAAATAGTGAATTGTGGTGTAAATCCGATGCGCTCTGCTTCGGTGCGCAATATGCGGTAAAAAATAGAGTGGAATGTTCCCATCCACAGCCATCGGGCTTTCTTTTCGCCTACAACATTGGCGATGCGATTTTTCATTTCGCGAGCGGCTTTGTTGGTAAAAGTAAGTGCCAAAATAGTGGACGGGTTCCAGCCGTTTTCGAGCAAGTAAGCGATTTTATAGGTCAGCACGCGAGTTTTTCCTGAGCCTGCGCCCGCCACAATCACGGATACGCCTTCATTATATTGTACGGCAGCCCATTGTTCGTCGTTAAGAAGCTCTTTGTATGCGGTGTTTGGGATTTCCATGTTCAAAAAATATCAAAATACAAAGATACAAAAATAGCGGGAAACGAGCCTTGTAGAGTAGCAAAAAAGGAAGTTTTTTGAAAAATGTCTTTCTAAACAGTAAGGCTTGCCGATTTAATCTCTGTTTTTGTCAGGATAGTCAATGGTGTAGTGCAACCCGCGACTCTCTTTGCGTGCCATTGCTTGTTTAATAATTAGGTAAGCAACGCTGATACGGTTGCGCAGTTCGCATATTTCGCGCGACACTACTGAGCGGTCGAAAAGACTTTCCGTTTCGCGGAACAGTATTTCGAGGCGCGCCATAGCACGTTGTAGGCGCAGATTTGAGCGCACAATACCCACATACGAACTCATTATTTGCTCCACTTCTTTCACGCTTTGGGTAATCAACACCATTTCTTCGGGCAGCGAAGTGCCTTCATCGTTCCACAATGGCACTTTGTCATTGTAAGCAATGTTGTCCACTTTTGTCAAAGCATCTTTTGCAGCAGCATCGGCATAAACAATGGCTTCAATCAATGAGTTGGATGCCAAACGGTTGGCACCGTGCAAGCCGGTACACGAACATTCGCCTGCTGCATAAAGCCGCTGAATGCTGCTTTCACCGTTCAGGTTTACCGCAATACCGCCACACAAATAGTGCGCTGCCGGTGCTACGGGAATGTAATCTTTAGTAATGTCGATACCTAATGAGAGGCATTTGTCGTAAATATTCGGGAAATGTTTTTTTGTCTCTTCCGCATTTTTGTGGGTAACGTCGAGAAAAACATGGTCGGAGCCGGATTGCTTCATTTCGGTGTCAATGGCGCGTGCAACGATGTCGCGCGGTGCAAGTGAGCCACGTTCGTCATATTTAAGCATGAATTTTTGACCTTTTAAAGTGCGCAATTCTGCGCCGTAGCCGCGCAAAGCTTCGGTAATGAGAAATGAAGGACGTATTTTTGGATAGAACAATGCCGTGGGATGAAATTGAACAAATTCCATATCTTTTATAATGCCGCGCGCGCGGTGCATCATAGCGATGCCGTCGCCTGTGGCAACGACCGGATTGGTGCTTGTCAAATAAACATTGCCGATGCCGCCCGTCGCCATCATGGTAATTTTGCCAAGAAACGTGCTGATGCTACGAGTTTGTTGGTTGAGGGCATAAACGCCGTAGCATTCGATATTGGGTGTTTGGCGCGTAACAATTTCGCCCAAATGGTGTTGAGTAATAATGTCGATGGCAAAAAAATGTTCGAAAATATCAATATTGGAATGTTCTTGCACACGTTGTTTCAGTCGTTGCTGAATTTCGTAGCCGGTGGTGTCTTTGTGATGCAATATGCGAAATTCCGAATGACCGCCTTCTTTGTGCAAATCGAAAGTGCCGTCATTTTTTTTGTCGAATTCCACGCCCCAATTTATTAATTGTTTAATCTGTTTGGGGGCGTTTTTCACCACTTTTTCTACCGCTTTCAAATCACACACACCACTGCCGGCAATCAGCGTGTCTTGAATATGCTTTTCGTAATCGTCCAGTTGAAGGTCGGTTACCGACGAAATGCCGCCTTGTGCCAAAGAAGTATTTGTTTCATCTAATGTCGTTTTGCACAAAATGGCGACTTTGTACTTGTCAGCTACCTTTAAAGCAAAACTCATTCCGGCAATGCCACTTCCAATGACCAAAAAATCGTATTTATAAACCATAATTTGATTTTTGCAAAATCTTTTTTGTTGCTATACAAATGGTTACAGGTAATAAATCCTGCAAAATTACCACGCTTCAAAAGTAATTAAAAACCTTCGATAAATTACCATATTTTAGAGGTTGTTTTTTTGATGTCAAAAAATGAGCCGTATCAATGAAAAAATTAGTACCTTTGTAATTCTGAATATAAGCTTCTGTTTTTGGGCGAATTAATATCAAAAATGGAAGTCGTTTCAATTTTTATAAGGGCTATTTTCTAAATTTATAACTAATAATAAACAATAACTCATTTTATTTATGGCAGAAAAAAAATTAAATCTGTTGGCTGATTTTCCGGAAGTAACCACAGAAGAGTGGATGGCGAAAATCGAAGCCGACCTCAAAGGAGCTGATTTTACCAAAAGGCTCGTTTGGAGAACCAACGAAGGGTTTAACGTGATGCCTTTCTACCGTGCCGAAGATTTAGCCGATATTGCAACTACCGAATCGGCTCCGGGCGTATTTCCTTTTGTACGCGGTACCAAAAAGGATAACAGTTGGTATGTGCGTCAAAACATCGATGCCAAAGATGTGAAAGCCGCCAATGCCAAAGCATTGGACATCTTAAATAAAGGCGTTGATTCGATTGGTTTCAAACTTGGCAAAAGCGTTTTGGACAAAGAGAGCATTGCTACTTTGCTTAAAGGTATTTATGCCGAATGTGTAGAATTAAACTTTAAAATTTGTCTTAATCATTCGGCTGAATTTGTAACGCTATTGGCGGATTATTTCAAAACACAAGGCTACGATTTGGCAAAGGTGAAAGGCTCTATCAATTGCGACCCGATTAACCATATGCTGAAAAAAGGCAAAAAATTGAACAAAGCTTCTGTAGCTGCTATTCTGAAAGAGATGGCAGATGCGCAACAGCAATTGCCGAAATTTCGCTTAATTGGCGTAAACTCCATTAGTTTAAACAATTCAGGGGCTTATTGTTCACAAGAACTTGGTTACGCTTTGGCTTGGGGTGAACAGTACATGGAAATGTTGACCGAAGCGAACGTTCCCGCTGAAAAAGCTGCTAAAACTATCAAATTTAATATGGGTGTCGGCGGTAATTATTTTATGGAAATTGCAAAATTCCGCTCTGCACGTCTGTTGTGGGCTAAAATAGTGGATGCCTTCCAACCAAATTATCCTAAAAAATGTGAGGCTACTAACGATGCCGCTTGCTATTGCGCAGCAAAAATGCACATCCATGCCGAAACATCTAAATTCAATAAAACCATTTACGATGCACACGTCAATTTGCTTCGTACAGAAACGGAAGCGATGAGTGCGGTTTTAGGTGGAGTAGATTCATTGACGGTGATGCCTTTCGATATTACCTACAAAGCAAGTGACGATTTTTCGGAGCGTATTGCTCGCAATCAGCAACTGCTGTTGCGTGATGAATCGCACTTTGGTAAAGTAACCGATCCGGCTGCCGGTTCGTATTATATCGAAAATCTGACGGCGAATATTGCCGAACAAGCTTGGAAATTGTTCTTGGAAATCAATGCTAACGGCGGTTTCTTTGCTGCCGTAGAGAGCGGAAAAATTCAGGAAGAAATGAAAGCAACAGCTGCCAAACGTTTGAAAGACGTGTCGTCGCGCAAAGAAATATTGCTCGGTACCAACCAATTTCCGAATTTTGATGAACAAGCTGCTGAAAAGATTGTAAAAGAAGCTTGTAGTCACAAACGTGGTTGCAGCGAAGAGCCTACTCTTGAAATGTTGCCTCATGTGCGTGCTGCTCAAGAATTTGAAGAATTGCGTTTGGAAACGGAGCGTTCGGGCAAACGTCCTAAAGCCTTTATGCTTACCATCGGCAATCTGGCAATGCGTTTAGCACGCGCCCAATTTTCGTGCAATTTCTTGGCTTGTGCCGGATACGAAATCATTGATAATCTTGGTTTTGAAACGGTAGAAGAAGGTGTGAAAGCCGCTCAAGAAGCCAATGCCGACATTATTGTACTCTGCTCAAGCGATGACGAATATGCCGAATATGCTCCGGCTGCGTTCAAAGCTATCAACGGCAAACAAATTTTTGTAGTTGCCGGTGCACCTGCCTGTATGGAAGAGTTGAAAGCTCAAGGAATTGAACATTTCATTCATGTGAAAGCGAATGTTTTAGATACGCTCAAACTATTTAATGCGAAGTTATTAAAGTAAAAAAACAGGACTCTTTCAAATAGTAAATTAATTTGTAACATCTTGATATTTAAATAATAATGAAACCAGATTTCAGTAAAATTAATATTAAATCCGTTGCTGCCGGCAAAGCTGAAAGCAACGCGGAAAATTGGCTGACGCCGGAACAGATTTCCGTAAAGCCCATTTATACGAAAGAAGACCTTGAAGGTCTTGAACATTTGAACTATGCCGCCGGTTTGCCGCCATTTTTGCGTGGTCCTTACAGTGGTATGTATCCGATGCGTCCGTGGACAATTCGTCAATATGCAGGATTTTCTACAGCTGAAGAATCTAACGCATTTTATCGTCGCAACTTGGCTGCCGGTCAAAAAGGTTTGTCAGTTGCTTTTGACTTGCCTACGCACCGTGGCTACGATGCCGACCACGAACGTGTAGTGGGCGATGTTGGTAAAGCCGGTGTGTCCATTTGCTCGCTCGAAGATATGAAAGTGTTATTTGACGGTATTCCATTGAATAAAATGTCGGTTTCTATGACAATGAACGGTGCCGTGTTGCCTATTTTGGCGTTTTACATCAACGCCGGATTGGAGCAGGGAGCTAAATTGGAAGAGATGGCGGGAACCATTCAAAACGACATTCTTAAAGAATTTATGGTGCGCAACACCTACATCTATCCGCCGAAATTTTCCATGAAGATTATTGCCGATATTTTTGAATATACGGCGAAAAAAATGCCAAAATTCAACTCGATTTCTATTTCGGGTTATCACATGCAGGAAGCCGGTGCTACTGCCGACATCGAATTGGCATATACTTTGGCGGACGGGCTCGAATATTTGCGTGCCGGTGTAAATGCCGGTATGGACATTGACGCATTTGCACCGCGTTTGTCTTTCTTTTGGGCTATTGGTACCAATCATTTTATGGAAATTGCCAAGATGCGTGCAGCGCGTATGTTGTGGGCAAAAATTGTGAAACAATTCAATCCGAAGAACCCGAAATCATTGGCATTGCGTACCCACTCTCAAACTTCAGGATGGTCGCTCACGGAGCAAGACCCGTTCAATAACGTTGGTCGTACTTGTATCGAAGCTATGGGTGCGGTTCTTGGTCATACGCAATCGTTGCACACCAATGCACTTGACGAAGCTATTGCTTTACCGACCGATTTTTCGGCACGTATTGCACGCAACACGCAAATTTACATTCAGGAAGAAACAAAAGTTTGCAAACAAATAGACCCATGGGGAGGTTCGTATTATGTGGAAGCCTTGACGAACGAAATTGCTAATAAAGCGTGGGCGCATATTGAAGAAATTGAAAAACTGGGAGGTATGGCTGCCGCTATCGAAACCGGTATTCCTAAAATGCGTATCGAAGAGGCTGCTGCACGTACGCAAGCACGTATTGACTCGGGTGAGCAAAAAATTATCGGTGTCAACGAATTCCGTTTGGAATACGAAGATCCGATTGACATCCTTGAGGTGGACAACACAGCTGTTCGCAAGCAGCAAATTGAACGTTTGAACGAGCTTAAAGCCAATCGCGACGAAGCTGCCGTGAAAAAAGCTTTGGCTGCCCTTACCGAATGCGTGAAAGAGTTTAACGACGGCAAAAAGAGCGATAAAAACTTGCTCGCATTAGCTGTCGAAGCTGCACGCGTTCGTGCTACTTTAGGTGAAATTTCCGATGCCTGCGAAGTTGTCGTAGGTCGTTATAAAGCAACAATTAGAACAATTTCAGGAGTGTACAGCGCAGGAACAAAAAATGATGCAGACTTTAAGAAAGCCTGTGATTTGACCGCAGAATTTGCAAAGAAAGAAGGTCGTCAACCACGTATAATGGTTGCAAAAATGGGTCAGGACGGACACGACCGTGGTGCTAAAGTAGTAGCTACCGGTTATGCCGACTGTGGTTTCGACGTAGATATGGGACCATTGTTCCAAACACCCGCCGAAGCTGCCAAACAAGCTGTGGAAAACGACGTGCATGTATTGGGTGTCAGTTCGTTGGCTGCCGGTCACAAAACGCTTGTGCCGCAGGTTATTGCCGAGTTGAAGAAATTGGGACGCGAGGATATTATTGTCATCGCCGGCGGCGTTATTCCCGCTCAGGACTACGATTTCCTGTATAAAGCAGGTGTTGCTGCCATTTTTGGACCCGGTTCATCGGTAGCCAAATCTGCAGCTACGATTATGGAAATTTTGATGGCTGAATAATTCGCCAATTCAAAACTACGTAAAAAAACACCGCATTTCTGTGCGGTGTTTTTTGTTTTTTTTCAAAAAGATTACTCTAATATTAATGGGATTTGGAGGATATAAATTATAAAATCAACTTTTTTGTCTCTATAAAAATATCATCTTCTATGTCAATCATGGAGTTTATAAAACGGATTTTTGAGTAATCAAAAATATCTTTTGCTCGGATTGTTGTTTCGCTTATTACTTGTTTATCAAGAAGATATTGTCTTTTTGTGCCGGGTAAGAGAAATGTTTTTGGAGTAAAAAGTCCTTTTTCTGTTTCAAACACAAGATTAGAGAAAAGTGCATCCGTTACGTATCCGTTTTTTACGATGATAATATCGTCAAAATCGGTGCCTGCTATCAGTTTTTCCAATTTTTCACGGTTTGCATATTTGTAACTGTAATCTATTTCGTCAGCCTGAACAATTCCGACTTTTTGCTTTTTTCTGAAAGAATAAGGCAAAAATTCAATACTTTCTATCTCATTGACATAAAGCACTCGGCATTTGTAAAACCCTTTTTTATCGGGAGAAGGAACTTTTTCTATGTTTTTTGCCAGATTAATCTTATTCAACCCAAAATGCTCTGACGTTTTGTCCATTCGGAGTTGATGATACGATAGGTTGTAAAACTTACCGTCTTTATATTTAATGGCTTCTGTAAATTGATGGCTCATTCAAAAGGTAAATATATTTTTTCTAATACTTCGTTGTATTCACTTTCTGCATTACTTTTACTTGTAATACCTCCGCCACTGTAAAAATAAGATTTGCCGTTTTCATTGGTTATAAAACGAATTAACACTCCGCTATCCAATTCATTTCCATCAAAATAACCAAAAACTCCGGCATAAAATCCGCGATTATGAGGCTCCGAGATTTTTATTAACTCCAATGTCGATTTTTTGGGAGCGCCCGAAACAGAGCCTGCCGGAAGCAGATTGAAAATAATATCGCCTAAATTTGAATGATAATTTACAGGTAATTTTCCTGAAATTTCCGAACTAACTTGCAGAATATCACCGTTAATTTTTTTTACTCTATCAATATATCGGTATCGTTTCACCTCTACTTCATTTGCTACTAGGCTTAATTCACTGCTTAATAACTTTACAATGGAGGCATGTTCGGCAATCTCTTTTTCATTTTCCAATATTTTTTGTTCTGCATCAGGAATATCTGCGTTAATAGTTCCTTTCATCGGGTTGGTAGAAATTATTTGGTCAGAAATTTTTACAAATCTTTCCGGCGAAAAACAAACAAATTTATCAGGAACTAACAAAGTATAAGGAGAGTTGCTTGACATGAAAATATCTCGAAGCCCAACCGAAATTTCTATCGGTGTTTTAACAGTCAGGTTGATTAAATGTGATTGTCCGGACGTTAATCCTTTCATTACCGTATCAAATCGCATTTTATACTCTTCAAAAGAAATAGGAAATGAATGGAGTGTTTTATTGACAACAACCGTTTTTTCTGCTTTGGGCTTATTACTTCCAAGCGGGGTTGTAAATAGTATGTCATTTTGTTCAAGCGGATTTTTGATGAAAACACCTTCCTGTAAATCAAAATCTACAGCAAAAAGAAACGGTTCTCTCTTTTCGCCACATTCATTCATTAATTTTTTAACTTGTTTTGCAAGCATTTTATGAAATTAGTTATTTAATAAAACAAGACCGTATTTATTGGCACAACAAAACCTATTACCAATTGAATTCAATTGGTAATAGGTGGATTTTTAACTTGTAAATTGTCAAGTTTTTCTTACATGGTCATTCCGCCACAGCAGTTTATTACTTGTCCGCTAACATAGCTCGACAAATCGGAGGCGAGGAATGTAGCTACATTGGCAACATCTTCGGGTGTTCCGCCGCGGCGCAGAGGAATTTGTTTTTCCCATTGTTGGCGCACATCTTCGGGTAGTACTCCTGTCATGTCCGTGATGATAAATCCGGGTGCAATGCAGTTGGCGCGTACGCCACGTGACCCCAATTCTTTTCCTACCGATTTTGCTAAGGCTATTAAACCGGCTTTGGAAGCTGCATAGTTGGTTTGTCCGGCGTTACCGCCTACGCCTACTACCGAACTCATATTGATGATTGAGCCGGAGCGTTGGCGCATCATAATGGGCGATACAGCGTGGATGAAATTGAATGCTGATTTGAGATTGACGTCAATGACGATATCCCATTGCTGTTCGCTCATGCGTAGCATAAGTCCGTCGCGAGTAATGCCGGCATTGTTCACTAAAATGTCGATACGTCCGAAATCTTTGTGTATATCTTCCACAACCTTATGTGTTTCGTCGAAGTTAGAGGCGTTGGAAACGTACATTTTTACTTTTACTCCAAGGTCAGCGATGGCTTTTGTTGTAGCTTTTGTAGTGTCATTGTCTGCCAAGTCCGTATAGGCAATATCTGCGCCTTCAGAGGCAAATTTTAGGGCAATCGCTTTGCCGATGCCTCTGGCTCCACCCGTAATAAGGGCTACTTTTCCTTCTAATAATTTCATAATTAATTAAATTAAAAATATTATTTTGGTGTATAATTTTGGTGCACAAAAGTAGGAATAAAAAGCGAATTATCAAAATAGTTACATTTTGTGTACAGATTTTGCCTATAAAACATAATTGCTGCAATGCAAAATAACCGATGAAATGTATTGTTTTTGAAGAATTTAATTATAAATATGTTGTTGATTATGATAAAGTATGTTTCTGCTTTTGAAGTTGAACCACTTTTTTTACAACAAAAAATGATAATATTTTCGATGTTTTAAGCGTTTAAACGTGGAACATTCAAAAAAAATGATTATTTTTGTCAATTTAAAACACGAAAAGATTTTTTAAAAATTGAAGTATAAAACCGACTGAATAAATTGATTTTTATTGAATTGTAGATAAATTGGGAAGTGACATGAAAGTTCTAATCATCTGTTTTTCAAACATTAGCAAAGTGGCTTCGATTGTTCCACTGCTTGATTCCTTGGATAGAAATTATCCACAGAACGAGTTTTGGGTGCTTAGCCGCAACTTTCTGTCGCCGCTTTTCACCCATTTCAATAGTGTAACATTTGTCGGAGCTGACATACGTGGCGAACATAAGGGACTTAAAGGCATTTTTAAATTGTTTCGTCGATTGAAAGCTGAAAAATTTGATGTTGTATTCGACCTTCAAGGCAATCTCAGAACACAAATTTTGTTTTGGCTGTTCAAATTTTCGGGCGTAAAACAGGCTTTCACCATCAATAAACACCGCAAAGCAACTCGTCATTTGTTGAAAAAGGGTGCTATTCATTACCGTCAGTTGACCACTATTTTTGAAAAATACGCTGAAACATTTGCTAAAGCGGGTTTGAGAACTGACGATTTGTTCGTGTCATTACCGCCGGCAACGAAGGAGCAACAAGCAAAAATCATTGAATTATACGGCAAAAAAAGTGGAAAATGGATTGGTTTTGCACCGTTTTCCAGAGCCAAAGGCAAAACATTACCTTTTAGAAAGGCAAAAAATGTCATCCGCTATTTCGATGAACAGCCGAATACTAAACTGTTTCTGTTTGGTGCAGGCGAAATGGAAAACGAAATGTTAAGTGATTGGGAAACAGTGTTTAATAACGTTTATGCTGTTAAAACTGCCTTAAAATTAGATGAAGAATTGGCACTTATGAGTCAATTGGATGTGATGATAAGTATGGATTCGGCAAATATGCATTTGGCAGCGTTAACTCGTACCCCCGTGGTGTCCATTTGGGGAGAAACGCACCCTTATGCGGGTTTTTTGGGTTGGAAGCAGTCTTACGACAATTGTGTGGGTGTGAGTTTTTCGTGCCGTCCTTGCACGGAACATAGCAACAAACGTTGCCGTTATTCTGATTATCGCTGTTTAGAGTCCATTCCATCGGCGAAAATCATCGAAAAAGTGAACAATGTATTAAAAGAGAACCATTAAAAACTATATTCTATGGGTAAAATAATTGCGATTGCCAATCAAAAAGGCGGTGTGGGAAAAACCACGACCAGTATAAATTTGGCAGCATCTCTTGCACATTTCGGGAAAAAAGTTCTTTTAGTTGATGCCGACCCACAGGCTAACGCTTCATCGGGATTGGGAATTGATGTAAAGAATATGAGCAAAACTATTTACGAATGCTTGATTGACAATGTGGCGGCAAAAGATGCCATTTTGGAAACATCAATAAAAAATTTGTACGTGATGCCATCACATATCGATTTGGTAGGAGCTGAAATAGAAATGTTGAATTTGGAAAACCGTGAAAAGGTAATGTCTAACCTATTGGCTCCCATGAAAGAACATTACGATTTTATCCTTATAGATTGCTCGCCGTCATTGGGATTAATAACCGTGAATGCTCTGACGGCTGCCGATTCGGTTATTATTCCTGTGCAAAGCGAATATTTTGCATTGGAAGGAATTAGCAAATTATTGAACACAATTAAAATCATAAAGAGCAAACTAAATCCGACTCTTTACATTGAAGGATTTGTGCTGACGATGCTCGACACGCGTTTGCGTTACGCCAATCAAGTAGCTAATGAAGTGAAAAAACATTTTGGAAATATGGTGTTCAATACAGTTATTCAGCGTAATGTACGATTGAGTGAAGCCAGTAGCTACGGTCAGCCGGTGCTGATTTACGATAAAGATTCCAGAGGCGCCGAAAATCATTTAAGTTTGGCGAAAGAATTGATAGAACGGACTAATTTGAATAAATAATGAAAAAACAAGCGTTAGGGCGCGGATTAAGTGCGCTACTCATCGACACGGAAGTAACTACGAGCGGTAGTTCGTCCATCAACGAAATTGCTATCGAAGCGATACATGCCAATCCCAATCAGCCACGCACGCATTTCGATGCGGAAGCGTTGGAAGAATTGGCTACATCTATTCGTGAAATAGGTATCATTTCACCAATCACGTTGCGCGAAATTGACAAAAATAATTATGAAATCATTGCGGGTGAACGCCGTTACCGTGCTGCCAAAATGATAGGGCTGAAAAAAATTCCGGCTTACATAAAAACGGCGGCAGACGACCAAGTGATGGAAATGGCACTTATCGAAAACATACAGCGCGAAGATTTGAATGCTATAGAAATAGCTTTGACTTACAACAAGTTGATGACCGACTATCAATTAACGCAAGAATTACTCAGTGAGCGTGTGGGAAAAAAGCGCGCAACCATTGCCAATTATCTGCGGTTGCTCAAATTGCCCGCTGAAATTCAGGTTGGTCTTAAAGACAAAAAAATAGATATGGGACACGCCCGCGCTTTGGCTGGATTGGACGACCCGACTGTGCAGATTAAATTGTATGAAGAGGTGATTAAAGGCGATTATTCCGTAAGAAAAACGGAAGAGACGGTACACGCTTATATGAAAAAATCGCCTAAAAACAAACGGCAGAAAAGTGAACTTACTGCATCGCAGCGTGAAGCAAAAGAACGCATCAGCCAACAGTTGGCGTTGAAAGTGGATTTAGCTTACTCAAATAGCGGAACAGGCAAATTGACCGTTCATTTGAAATCGGATGCTGATTTGCAGCGCATTGTAGCATTGTTTGATACAAAAAAATAAACGTGAAAAGAATCCCCGTCATCTTATTTGCAATTGTTTGTTGCGCTACTGTTTGCCACGGTGTGGAACAAACAGATGAATTGCGGATAAATGCGGAATCGGATACTTTGATGATAATTGTGCCGGATTCGGCATTTTACACAGTGCCGCCTGATACAACAAAAGCGATGACGTCGGCGCAACAAAAAATGGAGTCTGCTCGCCCGATTTTTAAACCAAATCCTCAAAAAAGTGTATGGTATGCACTGCTTTTTCCGGGTTTAGGGCAAATCTATAACAGACGCTATTGGAAATTGCCGATTGTGTATGGCGGCATTGCCGGATTGACCTACGCCATTACGTGGAACGGCAAATATTATAAAGATTATTCCATGGCTTACAGGGACATTATGGACACCAATCCGAATTCAAAAAGTTACGAAAAGTTGCTGCCTTATGGTACTGACCCCAATTCACAATGGGCAAAAGATATTTTGAAACAGAAACAGAGTTTCTATCGCCGTAATAGGGATTTAAGCATCATTGGGGCGGTGGCATTTTTTGCACTTACCGTAGTCGATGCGTTTGTCGATGCGCAGTTGGCTGATTTTGACATTAGTCCCGATTTGTCGATACAGGTTGCGCCTGCTGTGATTGAACCCAATGAGCAGTTCACAACTTCGGTGGGTATGCAACTTCAATTGAAATTTTAAATTATTGATAGAAAGAAATTTATTACCTAAATGAAAGTATATTCTTATTTTGTAGCCGCATTTTTTGCCTGTACTTCTATTTCGCTTACAGCGCAAACGCCTTTGTCTTCGGTTGTATCCATTGGAACTGTGCAACACACGGATGAAGAAATAAATAGTGATTTGGATTCGGCATTTTTCGTGCCTTCCGATTTCAGCGAATCATTAGATGCTATGTTGCACGATTGGTATATGGAGCAGACATTAGTGTCCGATTGTTCAAAAGATACAACAACCATCACTTATCCCGATTCTGTTTACATCGAACGTTTGCAGCAGTTGCCTTGCGTGATACCAATGCCTTATAACAGCATTGTGTCGAAAATGATTAATTTTTATATCCGTCATCCGCGTATGGTGGAAAATATGCTGGGACTTGGTGAAGTCTATTATTTCCCAATGTTTGAAACAACGTTGATGAAGTATCAATTGCCGTTGGAACTGAAATACTTGCCTGTTATTGAATCTGCACTGAATGCGCGCGCAATTTCTCGTGCCGGTGCCGGTGGTTTGTGGCAATTTATGGTTTCCACGGGGAAAATTTATAATTTGGAGGTAAACAGCCTTGTTGATGAGCGTTGCGACCCTTTGAAAGCTACTGATGCTGCTGCACGCTATCTTAAAGATTTGTACAATATTTATAATGATTGGCATTTGGTGATAGCTGCCTACAATTGTGGTCCGGGTAATGTGGCGCGTGCTATAAGAAATTCCGGCGGGAAAAAGAGCTATTGGGAAATTTATCCGTTTTTACCGGCTGAAACGCGCAGTTATGTTCCTATTTTTATAGCGGCTAATTACATTATGAATTATTATCAAGCGCACAATATGTGTCCCGCTCAGCCAACAATTACCACAGCTACGGATACGTTGATGGTGAACGATAGGGTGCATTTGCAACAAATTTCGGATGTTCTTGAAATTTCAATTGAAGAGTTGCGTTTCTTAAATCCGCAATATCGCCAAGATTTAATTCCCGGTAATATCAAAAAATATCCTTTAGTTTTGCCAATTAACCAAATAGGAGCCTATTTAGGCAATCGCGACACCATTTTGGCTTACAATAAAAACTTGGTGGAACAACCCGGAGTGATTGAACCACCTAAAGAAGCAGTTTATCAGGGAGGTTACATTTATCACAAAGTAACCCCGGGTCAAACTTTGGGTGGTATCGCGCAAAAATACCGTGTAACTGTAGCGCAGATAAAACGTTGGAACGGTTTGCGCGGTTCGATGATACGTGCCGGTAAAAAATTGAAAATTTACAAAAAAGGTTAAATATGGGACGACTTTATTATTCTATTACCGAAGTTGCGGCAATGTTTGACGTAAATCCTTCGTTGTTGCGTTTTTGGGAGAAAGAATTTGATTGTCTTTCGCCTAAAAAAAACAGTAAGGGCACGCGTTTTTATTCTGCCGAAGACATTGAGACCATTAAAACTATTCGCTATTTGGTAAAAGAGCAAAAACTGACACTATCGGGTGCTAAACAGCGTTTGAAAACCAATAAAAACGAAGTGGAGCGTAAACTCAAAATGGCTGAAAAGTTGAAAGCGATACGTGCCGAATTGATAGCCATACGCAAAGAACTCAACCAAGAAGAAGCAATACAAATGGAAATTACGGATAATATCTAAAAAATTATAGCGATGAAAACAGTAAAAACATTTCTTTTAGCGGTATTATGCTGCGTTGCTGTTTCGACTTTTGCCGAACAGAAAGTGCGCAATATTATTTTTATGATTGGTGACGGAATGGGTATCAATCAAGTATATGCAGGAATGACGGTTAACGGCAATAAACTCTATTTAGAGCAATGCCCTTATTCGGGTTTTCATAAAACCTATTCGTCAAGTAGTTACATTACCGATTCGGCTGCCGGGGGAACAGCTTTGGCGTGCGGACAAAAAACCAAAAACGGTATGGTAGGGATGTCGCCCGATACGCTGCCGGTCTATTCGTCAATGTACGCTGCTCAACAAAAGGGTTTAGCTACCGGAATTGTGGTAACGTGTGTTGTAACACACGCTACGCCGGCTGCTTTTTATGCTCACCAGCCAAGCAGAAAAATGTACGAGGAGATAGCTGAAGATTTAATCCGCTACACTCCTGATGTGTTTATAGGAGGTGGTCGTAAACACTTGGAAAACCGTTCGGACAGCGTCAATTTAACGGATTCGCTGAGAAGTCGCGGTTATCAAATAGCTTATTCACAAGAAGAACTTCAAGCAATAAAATCAGGAAAAATTGCTGCGTTGTTAGCCGAAAGCGATATGCCCAGATATTCTTCGCGTGGCGATATGTTGCCGAATTCTGTAGAGAAAGCGATAGATGTTTTATCACAAAGCAAAAAAGGCTTTTTTCTGATGGTGGAAGGTTCGCAAATCGATTACAGAGGACACGACAATGACACCGAAGGCGTGGTGAGAGAAATGATTGATTTCGATAAAGCTGTCGGTAAAGCCATTGAATTTGCCAAAAAAGATAAACATACGCTGGTAATTATAACAGCCGACCATGAAACGGGCGGAATGAGTTTACAAACAGGTAACTTTTCGAACGGAACAGTTACGGCGCAATTCACCACCAAAGGTCATACGGGTGTTCTTGTGCCTATTTTTGCATACGGTCCCGGTGCGGAAAAATTCAGTGGAATAATGGAAAATACCGCATTGAAACAGAAATGTCTCGATTTGTTGAGAATAAAAACCAAATAAAATTAGTGCGCTGAAAATGCAAGTGCATAGAGTCGCATTTGTTTAACCATTGCCAACAGACCATTGGAGCGTGTAGGCGATAAATGCTCTTTTAAGCCGATTTCATCAATAAAATTGAAATCGGCTTTTAATATCTCTTCGGGAGTAAAACCTGAAAAAACATTGATGAGCAACGACACGATGCCTTTGACGATAATAGCGTCACTATCACCGTAAAAGTTGATTTTTCCGTCTTTTTTTACGGCAAAAATCCACACGCGGCTTTGGCAGCCTTTTATTAAGTTGTCGTCGGTGCGGTATTCTTCGGGAAACGGTTTTAACGATTTGCTCAAATCTACCAAATATTGGTATTTGTCCATCCAATCTTCAAAAATAGTGAACTCATCGATAATTTCTTGTTGTTTTTCTTCTATTGTCATTGTACTTAATTTATAACGGATGAACTATGCTTTTGAAGTCGTTCCAAAAGTTAGGATACGATTTGCTGACTACTTCGGGATTTTCAATGGTGATGGCACGTTTGAAAGCTACCGGCGCAAAAGACATAGCCATGCGGTGGTCGTGGTAAGTGGCGATGCTGACATCGCCCGTAACAGCCGTTTTTGCACCGTCCCAAATTAAAACATCGTCTTTCGGATTTTGCAATAGAAATCCCAATTTTTCTAATTCGGCAATAAGTGCTGCAATGCGGTCGGTCTCTTTAATTCGTAGGCTTTGCAGTCCGTTAAAACGGAATGGTTTGCCAGTTAAACAGCAGCAAACCGTGAAAGTTTGTGCCATATCCGGTTCGTTGATGAAATTGTATTCCATTCTATCGGTGTTACTATTTGTTGCAAGGGAAATTAAAATGCCGTCATCGATAAATTTTGTATCTATGCCAAAATGGGTGCAAAATAGATTGTGTATATTGGCATCGCCTTGGTAACTTTTATCCGAAAGTCCTTTAAGGTGGATTTGCCCCGAACCGTTTATCGCCAACATTGCGTACCAATAAGAAGCTGCCGACCAGTCATTTTCGATGGTGTAGGAGTCGATAGAGGGTTTTGCGGGGCGTATGTTAATAGTATTGCCACTTAAAGAGACAGAAAGACCAAAATTAACCATTATTTGACGTGTCATTTCTATGTAAGTATGCGAAATGCAATTGCCTGTTAAGTTGATTTGCAATCCGTTGGGAAGTGAGGCTCCCAGCATCATCAGTGCAGAAATGTATTGACTGCTCACCGAACCGTCTATGCTCACCGAGTTGCCGTTTAGCGGTACACCTTCTATCGTTAATGGTGGAAAACCTTCCTTTTCGGCGTAATCGATTTTTGCCCCAAGTTGGCGTAGTGCTTCTACCAAAAGATTTATGGGACGCTGCTTCATTCTTTCAGAACCGGTTAATGTCCATTGTCCTGCTCGCTGTGCCAAAAAAGCAGTCGCAAAACGCATAGCCGTTCCTGCTGCACCTATGTCAATGTGCTTTGATTGACCTTTTACCACTTGCTCGAAAGCTTTTGTATCGTCGCAAAGGGCAAGATTGTTGAGCACAATGTCTCTATCGGACAACGCTGCAAGAAAAAGTGCTCTGTTGCTGATGCTTTTGGAAGCCGGTAGAGTAATGCTGCCGTTAATAGGTTTATTGGATAATAGCGGAATTTTCATACGCATTTTTTAACGGATAAGAAAAGAAAATCTGTTTTTCTTTCCTGTCCATACGTCTTTTAGAAAACCTCCGAAAGTGTATCCGCCGATAATGTAAATGCGCGATGTGTCGTCCACAACAACAGATTGTCCGCAGCGTCTTTGGAAACCTTCGGGAAGGGTTATTTTTGCGGTCGGCAAAGTCCATATCATGCCATAGTTTGATGAAATCCAATGCGGGTCTTTTACCAAACCATCTTTATCTTTTCCGCCAAACAGCATCAACATACCGTCGTATTGTATGATAGATGCGCCTGTTCGGGCTGAAAAGTAGTTGGTGCTGTCGGTAAGGTTTACCCAATGACTGCCGTTTTCGGTGCTCCATACCGAATTGAGATAGTCGCCTCCGGCGGTTTCTCCTCCTGCAACGTAAGCGCGAGCTTTCCCGTTAGGCGAGTAATCGACACTGATGGCTGCTCCGTTTTCCGGAAAATTGGTTGGTGCATTGCCTATATTTGTCCATTGTGTTTTGTCTGCTGTTGTATATATGGCATTGTCGGTGCCTAACGCAAATATTTTTTTGTTCATCTCGAATAGTAAATAGGAAACGGGAGCGTTGATAGCAGTGTTTGTCCATTGTTGCCCGTTGGTGCTTTGATGCAAAAGTCCATTGTCGGCTACGCAAAATCCGTCGGTGGTTTTAATGGTTTTTTGCAAAGAAGCGGTAGTTGGAAGTCCTGTTACGGCAGCGGGAAGCCATGTTTTGCCGTCGGTGCTGCTGTAGAGCGTTATATCCGATGCGGTTTTTACAAAAAGACACAACTGTCCATTATGGTAAAACGCTTTTTCTTCGACAGGTGTTTCTGTGTAGATGTTGTTTTTTATTTGTTTCCAGATGTATAAATCGGGGTCAACGGTGTGAATGCGCAGTTCTACTACATAATTTTTGGTAGTCTTTTTATCTTCTGCCCAACTTTGCAATTTGACTAAATTAGAAAAATCAATGGTATCCTTGCCCGAATATTCAATAGAATCGTTGATAAGAACTTTAGACAGCAAGCGACCGAAAATAGTCGGAACAAACGAATCTTTCGGACTTTGGTAGGGTAAAGAGTCGTAATTATAAATAAGCCCGCTATTGGCGTCTATTGTGAATACTGTAGACGAGTCAATGGGTAGGCGGGTGTGTTTTACGGCAAAATAGGAAATGGTGGCGTTAGTCGATTTTTCCCCTGAGTTTTTTTCCTTGCATGAACACAACAGAGCTAAAATGGGAAAAAGTGCAAACAGAAAAATTTTGTAACAGATTGTTTTCATACCTTTTAGCTTTAAATATAATCAGACTACAAAAATAAGAATTTTTTATGAATTAACGACTGTAATCAAAAAGTTTTCTGTCGGCGTATTTTTTTTGTAAAATAATTTGTTTTCTTGAAGTAATATTTTTAAATTTATCGCATTATTGCATTTTTAAAACAATTTTATTAACTCAAAAATTTATGGCTATGAAAAAAACAATTCTTGCTGTTGCGCTGCTTGCTGCGGCGCAAATGGTCGCGTACGCTCAAGTAGACGTGATTTCTGTAAACAAATTGCCATTGAAGGAAGGAGCAGAACTTTTTCATCCTGTTTTTTCTCCTAAAGGCGATTTTTTGTTACTTACAAGTATTAATTTTCAGGGACTTGTGAAATACGACCTGAAAACCAATGAAACGACTAAACTGACCGATGCTGTCAATGCCGGTTACCAACCGCAAATTTCAGACGGTGGTAAAGTGGTTGTGTTCCGCGATGTTGAATACAAGAACAATCGTCGCTACACTTCCATCAAAAGCCTTGACATTGAAAAACAAAAAGTTTCTACGGTAGACAAATTGTCGCGCGATATGCACGCTTTTGGCTTTATGGGTGGAACGGTAAAAGTTGCTTCCAAAGACAGAATTATTAGCAAACGTCTCGCTACCGACGTACGCACGGTAAACACTTCGTATCTTGTTAATATCGAAGACCAATCGTTGGTGCTGTACAAAGACAATGTGCGTAAGGTGTTGAATCCCAATGGTAACTGTAGTTACATTTGGCCCTCTATTTCGCCCGACCAAAAACACATTGTTTATACGGCATTGGATGACGGTTGCACTACTTGTGTGTGTGATATAGATGGCAAGAACGTTGTTAAATTAGGCTATATCGGTGCGCCGGTATGGATGGGCAACAATTGGATTGTGGGTATGGAAGACAAAGATGACGGTCACCAAACCATTTCGTCGAAGCTTAAAGCTGCCAAAATTGACGGCTCCTACAGTCAATACATTCCTACTTCAAATGAAATAGTAATGTATCCTGCTGCTACCGAAAAGTCCATCGCTTATGTGGCTGATGGTGCGGTTTATTTAATGGAAATCAATATCCGCTAAACTATTAAATTATAATCATCATGAAAAAAATAACGCTATCTTTTTTGGGTGTGCTGTTTGCGTTTATGCTGACGGCTACCGATTTGACAGGGGTAAAAATCTACATTAATCCGGGACATGGAGGCTATAACGGCAACGACCGTAGTGTGGGCACTATCCCATTCCCTACTGAATGGACGGATACGACCGGTTTTTGGGAGTCGTCGTCAAACTTGACCAAAGGATTGGAATTGCGCGATTTGTTGCAAAGCCAAAACGCTACGGTCTACATGTCGCGTACCGACAATCGCAGCGGATTTAGAGATAATGGTTATGCAGGATTTGAGCATATACAGGATAGTTCTTATGGTGACCGTCCGCTTTCGGTAATAGCCGCAGAAGCTTCGGCAAATAATGTGGACGCATTCCTTTCTATTCATAGTAATGCAGCCGGTGGATCAACTGCTGTCAATTATCTTTATTTAATGTGTCCGGGTAAGGGAGGCGAGAATGACTTGAATTTTAGAGATCCGCAAACCGAAAACTTGGCGCGCGGATGTTTTCCGTACCTTTTAGACAATCCAATTAATGTATGGACACACTACTATCCTTACAATCCTAGTAATGTGAAAATTGCATGTTTTGTCACTTCTTACACGGTCATTGGTTCAGCATTGACTGTTCCGGGTTTCCTTTCCGAAGGGTCTTTTCACGATTATCATCCCGAAACGCACCGTCTTCTGAATATAGATTATCGTAAACTGGAAGCCTATCGTTTTTTCCAATTTTATACGAATTTCTTCGGTGGGACAATGCCCAACAGCGGTGTTGTTGCCGGTGATGTGCGCGATGAAAAAGTGCGTTTAACACATCCGAAATACCTACCGGTAGTTAGTGGCTCAAAAGATGAATGGACACCTATTAACGGCGCAAAAGTTTATTTGTGTAAAACCGACTTTACACCTGTTCAAGAATATACGGTCGATACGTGCTATAATGGCGTATTTGTATTTTGGAATGTAGAACCGGGGAATTATAAATTGCGTTATACTGCTAACGAATATATTGGCGATACAGTGGACGTAACCGTTACAGCAGGTAAAATAACAACTAAAAACGCCAAATTGGTAAACGAAAATTACGTACCTCCCGTGCCTCCGCGCATAGATCCGGGCGATTATCCGATACCTAATCAAGAAGCCGGTGCGGTAGTACCCACTGAATTTGTTATGGAAAGTGTGTCAAACAATCAGACACCTTTTGTTAACACTTTGAATATTCGCCGCAGTATCATCAAGGGTGGAAAAATGTACATTTTGACTGAAGATTCAAAACTGTTCATTGCCGATGCCGTTACGGGCGATTCCATTGCACAAATGAATACTGCAGTAGTAACCGGCGGTGATAAACCGTTGAGCGACATTGCTTTCACTTCCGATTCAATTCTTATGGGTTGTAATCTGAGTCTTATTTCACTTCCGGCTCAAGCAGGTCAGGCGTTTAAAGTATATAAGTGGGCAAATGATTCGGCTTCGGCAGAATTGCTCTTCACTTCTGTAGCTAACGGTAATTGGAGCAACGGCAATGTGGGTACAACGATGGTTATAAGCGGTCCAAGCTGGAAGTTTAAACTTTATACAACAGCTACCACTACCGGAAGTTCAAGACAAGTGCGTATCATCGGTTTGGAATACGACCTTAATGAACAAATGGTAACGTTGTCCAAATATATGATGTCTACTACGGAATATACGGAAGCTCTTTGGGGAGCGGATATGAGATTTACCATTTCGCCGCGCGAACCCAACAGTTTTGTGGTGGACAGTAAAATACTAATGCCTACCGAATACCAATTCGATTGGGAGGCAGCCGACCGCTCTCCGCTTATCAACAAAGGAGTAATGAGCGAAACGTTACTGCCGAAAGTGGCTTACGGCGCTACATATTTCAGATATGCCGGACACGCTTTGATGTCGGCTCCCGTTTGTGATGCAGCATCGGCAAATGTTGGTGTAATACTGTTTGACATTACCGACGGCTTTAATAATGCGGTTGCCGTTACTCAAAAAATGCCGTCGACGGGCTTAGGTACCGAAGTGGCTAATCACATGGTGGCAGCTTCCGTAGTTGATGGTTACGATATTACCACAACCATTTTCGCACAAAACGAAGGCTTGGCACGTTTCAAAACTTCTACCGATAATCCGATTAATATTTTTGCTTACGATTTGAGGTACGAAAAGAAATCGGAAACGACTCATCAATTCTCATTCATTTTGAACGAAAATGCCACGAATGTCGAAATCCAATTCTTGAAAGACAATGTTGTCATCGGTTCAAAAGTTGTTGGTGCTTTGGCTAAAGGAGCGCAAACTGTAGATTTGGTTGTAGCTGATTTGCCGAACGAAGACGGTATGACGTTTGCCGTAAAAGCAACTGCGCCAAGTCCTATACGTGTCAGCAAATTTTCCGACCCTGCCAATCCCGCAACACAATTCTACAATTCGTATGGCTTAGCTATTGACAACAATACGGAAAACAGCACATTTGCTCGTTTGTATATTTCTAATGCAAAAGCAGGCACTTGCGAAGGTGGACGCTACACGGGAACCGGAATTTATATTTCCGACCCATTGTTGGGCGACCCGACTGCTCAAGGAAATACGGTTTACGCAGGTGGTATCACTTGGGCAGCATCAAACAGTCCTTACCGTATATCGGTGGCTGAAGATGGTCGCCTGTTCATTGCCGACTGGAGCGATACCCATTCCGGCGTTTATATTATGAATGCTAATAATCCGTCTGCCAATTTCAAGACGCTGTTTGAAGGTTGCACGCGTGCTGCCAGCGGATTGCTTACCAATGCTTCTAATGTACCGGTAGGAGGTTCTTCTCCCTGCTTGTGGGTAAAAGGTAAGGGCGAAAACACGCAACTTTATGTATTCGATGAAGATTATGTTGCTCCCGGCGGTAAAGCAAACAGTGTGTTGCGCTACGATTTGGGAACGGCTGAAATTTGGCAAGTAGCACCTTCGGCGGTTGTGTTCGACAATGGAGCAAAGGGCAACCTGTTACAAAACGGTAACTCGCGCATTATTCCCGACACAATGGGTGGTTGGTGGATTTCACAATATCGTGCTACGGATGCACCGGCGATTCCTGCGCTGATTCATGTGAATGCAGCCGGTGATGTGGACTTCAATTCGGGTGCAATTGACCCAACCATGATTGGCAATTCCAGAAATGGTGCTATAGCCATCAATTTGGAACACAACATGATAGCCGTTAGCGGACAAGGCGAAATAAAAGTGTTTGCATTGACATATAATGCTTCCGGTGTGCCGAGTTTGAACAAATTGTACACTTTTGCAACCGGCAACGGTAATAATACGAACGATGTTGCGTTCGACTATGCCGGCAACCTCTATTCGGTTTCCAACTCAGGCGAACGTGTGGTGGCTTTCTCATTGCCAAAAGCTGACAATACGGCTATTACGCCTGCAATGTCGAGCATTGTTATCAACAACAAAACAGTTGGTGTGAAAAATGTAGCAATGGACAGTCAAGCGGTAGTTTATGTGCGCGACAACAGACTGTTTGTTGAAGCCTCTGAAGGTGAATTTATCGAACTCTACACTATTACTGGTGTTCGTTTGGCAACGCGCGTAGCTAATGAAGGTGTCAATGTGTTTGATATGACTAAGGGACAAGTGATTATCGTCAAAGCCGGCAACCGTGTCGCTAAGGTAGTGATGTAAAACTTGGTTCTATGTATGTAAAATAAAATCGTCTTGGATTTTTCCAAGACGATTTTATTTTTGCCCTTATTTTTTACTTTTTTCTTAAAAAAATATCTTAAAAGTTGTTTTTTTCAAAAAAACGCACTACTTTTGTGAGGTTTTGTGAAAAATCGATTTCAATCAATTAAAATTTAAAATTTATTAGTTATGGATGTTCAAAGTTTTATGAAAGCGCTTGAGGTTAAACACCCCGGCGAACATGAGTACTTGCAAGCAGTACACGAAGTACTACTCTCTATTGAAGATGTTTATGCCAAATATCCCGAATTTGAAAAAGCGAAAATTATCGAACGTATAGTTGAACCTGACCGTATTAATACATTTCGTGTGTCGTGGGTAGATGACCGCGGTGATGTACAGGTAAATCTGGGTTATCGTATTCATTTTAATAATGCCATTGGTCCCTACAAAGGTGGTTTGCGTTTCAGCCCGACGGTTAACCTTTCTATTTTGAAGTTTTTGGGCTTTGAGCAAACGTTTAAAAATGCGTTGACCACGCTGCCGATGGGCGGTGGAAAGGGTGGCTCGGACTTTAACCCCAAAGGCAAATCCGATGCCGAAGTGATGCGTTTTTGCCAAGCTTTCATGTTGGAATTGTGGCGTCAAATAGGTCCTGATACGGATATTCCGGCCGGTGATATTGGTGTTGGTGCGCGAGAAATAGGCTATTTGTACGGTATGTACAAAAAATTGGCACGAGAAAACACAGGAGTATTCACAGGTAAAGGTCTCGAATATGGAGGTTCTTTGGTACGTCCCGAAGCAACCGGTTTTGGAGCATTGTATTTTGTTACTCAAATGCTTGAGACCGTTGGTCATGACATCAAAGGCAAAACGGTTGCTGTTTCCGGTTTCGGTAATGTGGCATGGGGTGCAGTAACTAAAGCTACGCAACTTGGTGCAAAAGTGGTTACTATTTCCGGTCCTGACGGTTATGTTTATGACGAAGACGGTATTTCCGGTGAAAAAATCGATTATATGCTTGAGTTGCGCGCAAGTTGCAATGACGTTGTTGAACCGTATGCCAAAAAATTCGGAGCGAAATTTATTTCCGGTCGCAAACCTTGGGAAGTGAAAGTTGATATTGCTCTTCCTTGTGCTACACAGAACGAGTTGAACGGTAACGATGCAAAGCAACTTATTGAAAATAAAACACTTTGTGTTGGCGAAGTGTCGAATATGGGTTGTACTCCTGAGGCTATCGATTTGTTTATCGAAAATAAAATGTTATTTGCTCCCGGAAAAGCTGTAAACGCCGGTGGCGTAGCCACTTCCGGTTTGGAAATGACACAAAATGCTATGCACATCAGTTGGTCTGCCGAGGAGGTTGACCTTCGTCTGCACCAAATTATGGCTGACATACATGAGCAATGTGTGAAAAACGGTAAACAGCCCGATGGTTACATTAACTATGTGAAAGGCGCGAATGTGGCAGGTTTCCTTAAAGTGGCTAAAGCCATGCTCGCACAAGGAGTTATTTAACAATAAATTAATAATTCACAAAAATGAGAGTTACAAAATGTTTTGGAACTCTCATTTTTTATACATTCTTCATGGATTATTTAATAAACCAATGATGTAATATTTTAAGTTATTGAAAAACAATCAAAAAAACAACGGATTTGTTTGGTTTGTTCAAAAAAAATATAGTAACTTAGCAGCATAGTTTCTTTTTTGTATTTTTATTCACTTATAAATCTTTATAGTCATGAAAAAACTGTTCTTTGTATGGGCGTTGATGGCGACATTTGTGTCTTATGTCGCTGCTGAAGCCATAATAGTAGGACACAGAGGCAGTTACTGGGGTGTGGAAAACACAAGTGCTGCATTTATTAAAGGCGTTACCGACGGAGGTTACAATTATTTGGAAACTGACGTGAAGGTAACGAAAGACAAACAATACGTATGTTGGCACGATGACAATTTGGATCGTGTAGGTCATACAGGTGTTACTATTGCCGGCAATACGTTGGCAACCTTGAAAACGAAACAATTAACGCAAACACGTGGCAGTACGACATACACGGGCTACCTCACTAGTGTTGCCGAATATTTAGACATCTGCAAACAGTACAATGTTTTGCCCTTGATTGAGTTAAAATGGGCAACAGGCATTAACACTAACGATTGCTCCAATATTCCCGGTCTTGTGTAATTGATTAGGGATAAAGGTTTCTACAACACCTGTATTATCCTTACTTCCATGAAAGTCTGTTTGCAATACATTCGTCAAAATTACCCCGGTATCAAGTGTCAATATTTGGTGTACTCGTCGACAGCCGTCAAAGCGGAAACCTTGACTTGGTGTAAAGCGAACGGAGTTCATTTGAGTTCCGGTGTTGGTAGCGAGTTGAATTCGACTTGGGTAAATAATTTCCACAATGCCGGTTTAGAAGTGGGTGTTTGGACAGTCAACACTTCAAGCAGTTTTACCAGCTATCAAAATATGGGTGTCGATTACATTACGACCGATTATTTGAAATTCGAAGCCCAAACTCCGACCATTGTAGCGAGCCCGACTACTTTGTCCATTTCTGCTATGGTAGGAAATTCGGCAAGTAAAACATTCACTGTTTCCGGTTACAATACCACGGCCAATATCACTGTTAGGGGCAAGTGTAAAAAAACGACACAGCGGACAATTTGCTACATAAAGACAGAAAAAAGAAAACGATATAATGAACAGCCCACGCACAAAACTGCACATTTGCAAGCCCCGACACACAAGCCGATGCTTCAGCTTGCAAAAGAGCAGCTTTCTTGCCGACGCACCGCAGGAAATTGATACATTTGTAGTTATTTGAAACAGATTAAAAATGAATTTAGACCAATATATTGACACTATAAATCAAAAGTTTAAAGCTGGAAATGCGACTGAACATACTTTTCGTGGAGTATTAGAACAGCTAATTGAAAGTATTGTACCGACAATCAGAGCTACCAACGAACCGAAAAGGCAGAGTTGTGGAGCACCTGACTACATCTTGACAAAAAAGGATATTCCAGTTGGATTTATCGAGGCAAAAGATATTGGCGACCGTGACCTTGAAGGGCTCAAAAAAACAGGAAACAAGGAACAATTCGACCGTTACAAAGCGTCGCTTAGTAATCTGATTTTTACCGATTATCTCACTTTTATTCTGTATCGCGAAGGAGAATTTGTAAGCACAATTACGATTGGCGAAATTACCGACAAAGGCATTAAGCCGCTGACAGACAATTTTGCAAGTTTCGAGAATTTTATCAAAGATTTTTGTTCGCATCACGGACAGACCATAAAAAGCTCCAAGAAATTGGCAGAAATGATGGCGGGCAAAGCTCGTTTGCTGTCGGAAGTGATTGAAAAAGCGTTGAACAGCGATGAAGAAAACAGCGAAGACAGCACGCTGAAAGACCAAATGAACGCTTTCAAGGAAATTCTTATCCACGACATTACGCCCAAAGGATTTGCCGATGTGTATGCGCAAACCATTGCGTATGGTATGTTTGCTGCACGACTGAACGACCCAAGTTTAACCACTTTTAGCCGACAGGAAGCAGCAGAACTCATTCCCAAATCAAACCCATTTTTACGCAAACTCTTTGGTTACATTGCCGGAATAGATGTGGACGACCGTATAAAATGGATTGTGGACGACTTGGTGAATATATTTTTGGCTTGCAACGTAGAAGAAATGTTGAAAAACTATGGCAAAGCCACCAAAATGGAAGATCCAATTATCCATTTTTACGAAGATTTTTTGAGCGAATACGACCCCAAACTACGCAAAGCGCGTGGCGTATGGTACACGCCTGCCCCAGTGGTAAACTTTATTGTGCGTGCTGTGGACGATATTCTGAAAACCGAATTTGACTTACCACAAGGACTTGCCGACACAAGCAAAACAAAAATACAAGTGGGCGTTCAATCCACCGACAAACGCTATTCCGACAACATTAAAAAGATTGAACAAGAAGTACATCGTGTTCAGATACTTGACCCAGCCACAGGAACAGCCACTTTTTTAGCGGAAATTATCAAACTGATTCACAAAAAATTTGAAGGGCAACAAGGCGTTTGGAGCAACTATGTGGAAAATCACTTAATTCCACGATTGAACGGATTTGAGTTGCTTATGGCAAGTTATGCTATGGCACACTTGAAATTAGATTTATTGTTGAAAGAAACAGGCTTTAAACCTACCAAAGACCAACGTTTTAGAGTGTATCTGACCAACAGCTTGGAAGAACACCATGCCGATACAGGAACACTCTTTGCCAATTGGTTAAGCTCCGAAGCCAACGAAGCAAACCGCATTAAACGTGATACGCCCGTAATGTGTGTTATTGGAAATCCACCGTATGCCCTAAGTAGTACAAACAAAAATGAATGGATACTAAATCTAATTGCTGATTACAAAAAGGATTTGAACGAAAGGAAAATTAATCTTGATGACGATTACATAAAATTCATTCGTTACGGACAACATTTTGTTGACAAAAACGGAACCGGTGTTTTGGCTTACATTTCCAATAATAGTTTTATTGATGGAATAACTCATCGACAAATGCGTAAGAGTTTATTAGAAAGCTTTGACAAAATCTACATTCTTGATTTGCATGGAAACTCAAAAAAACTAGAGGTCTGCCCTGATGGTTCTATTGATGAAAATGTGTTTGATATTATGCAGGGAGTATCAATTAACATATTTGTAAAAACGGGAAAGAAAAAGAAGACTGATTTGGGTAAAGTTTTTTATTCTGATTTATATGGTAGAAGAGAACTTAAATACAAATTACTAAATGAATTGTCAATTAGTTTAATAAATTGGAAACTATTAGATTATTCAGCACCTTATAGGTTTTTTGTACCAAAAGATTTTGATTTAGATTCAAGTTACAATTCTGGATTTAGAGTAGACGAGTTATTAATTCTAAACTCAAATGGAATTGAAACTAAGTGTGATTCATTGGCAATACATTTTGATAAGCATACTTTGAAAACTGTTGTAGATGATTTTAAGAATGAGAATATTCAAACATTAAAAGCTAAATATAGAGACAAAGAAGATTCAAGTGGTTGGAATTTTGAAAGAGCAAAAAGCAGCATTTTAGGAGATGTTTTTACTCAACAGAAAATTCACTATCGACCTTTCGATATTAGAGAAACAATAATAACTAAAAACTCTGGGGGTTTCATTGGTCGTTCAAGATTTGAAGTTATGAAACATTTTCTTCAACCCAACATTGGGCTAATTATTCCCCGACAAACAACCCAAAATTACCGACATAACTTTATCACGAATAAAATCATAGAGGGCAATATAACTGCTAGTGCTAAACTTTTTGGTAGTGGTTGTGTTTTTCCTCTCTATTTATACCCAGAAACAAACGCCCAACAAACCATTGACCAAACAACCGAAAGAACGCCAAACCTAAATTTAGAAATCGTCAATCAGATAGCAGAGAAATTAGGTTTAGAGTTTACCAACGAGAAGGAAGCAAAAGAAAATACCTTTGCCCCAATTGACCTGTTGGATTATATCTATGCGGTTTTGCATTCGCCAACTTACCGAGAGAAATACAAAGAATTTCTAAAGATTGATTTTCCGAGAGTGCCCTATCCAAAAGACAAACACACGTTTTGGCAATTAGTAAAATTGGGCGGAGAAATCAGACAACTACATTTATTGGAATCGCCCACCGTAGAACAATACATCACACAATATCCAATTGACGGAACAAACGAAGTAGTCAAACCAAAATACGAAAACGGCAAAGTTTACATCAACGAAACACAGTATTTCGACCATGTGCCCGAAGTCGCTTGGAATTTCTTTATTGGCGGTTATCAACCAGCCCAAAAATGGTTAAAAGACCGCAAAGAACGCACGTTGGAGTTTGACGACATTTTGCATTATCAGAAAATCATTGTTGCACTTTCGGAAACTGACAGATTGATGAAGGAAATTGATAAAATTGAAATTGAATAAATGTCAAAACTAATTGAAAGAATAAAAACGCTTTCTGAGGAAGTAGAGAATTTTCCACTTGGCAAATGTTCGCCAAGTGATGACCCTGATATGCAAACGGCATATCTTTATTCTTTTAAAGATTTAGCAAAAAGGTATGTAGCATCTCTGAAAAGATTAGACGATTCAAGACTTTTAAAAATGTTAGAAACGACTAGTCACGTCGAATTACGCGCAGGTGATAAAATGGGTGTTAGCGGCACTATGAGCAGCGGTAAAATTTGGTTTGGTTACGATAGTAAAGTTTTCTATTATACTGTAACGAATGGCGTAGCAGCTACAACACCAACTGTTATCAACTTGACGAAATCAGGTACTGCGTATTCTATAGGTGCAATGGCAGCAGTTGGCTTTGAAGTGAATAACGATGGTAGTTTCTGGGCTATTGGTAAAGATGCCTATCCTGCACGCTTCAACTCCTCCGGTGTATGGCAAGAGAACTTTGAAACTGCAGCAATAGGAGGTCCTGCACATGGCACATCAGCTCGCTTCTTCAATTTCGGAACGAAGAAATATGCAGCAGTAGCCACGTATCTGAACAAGTCAGCGACTTCTTTGGCTGAAGGTTGCTTTTCGCTTATCAATGTAACATCGGGCATTGCAGCCGAACAACCGGTAGGACTTTATCCGACTAATGGATTGGGCGATGGGCGCAATATATCATTCCGTAGTCAAATTCGTTCGGCTATTGAAAATGATGTGGTACACATTTGGGTACATATGCCTTTCCAAGGCTGTGCTTATTTTAAGTATGACGGCAAGGTAACGGTAGGTTGCAAAACTATTGAAAACAGCTCTATGCTGCTTTACAACACACACGAAACATTGTTTGTAAAAGGCATTGAGGCTATTAACATTGACCTTTACACCCTGACAGGACAAAAAATCCGCACGGTAGCAAACCAAAACGAAATGTCAATTTTGGGTTTACAAGGCATTTATGTTGTAGTTGTAAAAGACAGCAACAATGTGATGCGTACTGCAAAAGTTATCGTGAAATAGTTCGATTTGCGATTATTGTTGTTTGTTTGCAAATAGTTTGCTTCATATTTTAACACCATGAGATTTTTTTGAGTTTTTAAGACTACTTAATTTAATGACTTATTTTCTTGCAAATACCAAATATTATATGTTAATTTGCATAATGTGTTTTTATATTTCTTTTTTTCAAAATAACTTTAAAATTAATGAGCTTATGAAGAGAGTCTTATCGTTTTTTGTAATGTGCCTCCTACCTGTTTTTGTGGTTTTTGGAGGACCTAAATCCAAGGCAAATAAAGAAACCGAGCGTTTTCGTTATGAGCTGGAGTGTGTAAACAATGGCACAGAAGGATTTTATTTGGTTAAAGTCTGGAGTTTCTCAAAAAAAGCAAATGTGGCAGCAGAACAATCGAAGAAGAATGCTGTACATGGTGTCATTTTTAAAGGTTATGTCGGGAAATCAGGCTGTGTTTCGCAACGCCCATTGGCAAAAACTCCGGGTGTTGAATATGAAAAAGCTGCTTATTTTAAAGAGTTTTTCAAAGATGGCGGCGAGTATATGAAGTATGTAACCCTTACGGAAGGTACACGAGAAATTGTTAAGATTGGTAAGGAGTATAAAGTCGGCGTTGTAGTATCTGTTGCCAAAGACGACTTGAGAAAAGCTTTAGAAGCTGCAGGTGTTGTTAAATCTTTAGGTTCCGGATTTTAAAAATTAGATAATTATGAAATTAAAAAGAGTATTTTATTTTGGCGTGTTGCTTTTTATCTTTTCCGCTTGTGGCTCGCACAAATCACAAACGTATTATGATTACAAAACCACGCTTATTGGAAGTGAACTGGACGGTTCTTATACGTTACGTTCTTGGGGACGCGCTCGTAATGCCGCCGATGCCTATGTTCAAGCTCATAAACAAGCTGTTTTTGACATTATTTTTACAGGTGTTCAGCCTGCATCGGGTAATTTACAAGCTTTGAAACCTCTATTGTTAGAGGTAAATGCCAGAGAAAAATATCAAGATTATTTTGATGTTTTTTTCGCAGACAATGGACCTTTTACTAAATTTAGCTCCATTAAAGAAAAGCGTGTTTTTACCACACGTTATGACCGTACTCAAGCGCAAACAGTTAGTGAAACAACCGTTTGTGTGTGGCGTGCAAAACTTAGACAAAAATTGATAGAGGATAATATTTTAAAATTAAATAATTATTAATACTATGAAAAGGATATTTTTTATCATAGCGACAGTTTTATGTTCTCTTGCGACTTTTTCGCAAGCAAAGAAGCCTACCATTATGGTTGTGCCAAGCGATGTTTGGTGTAATCAAAATGAGTATGTTACATCTTACGATAATCAAGGAACTACAGTAGTTATTCCTGATTATTTGGCAGCGCTCCAGAACGATATAGATCTTAAACTTGCCATATCAAAAATAAACTCGTTAATGGCAGAACGCGGTTTTCCGTTAAAAGATTTGGAGCAGACCATTAAATCTATTACTCAAAGTGTTGCCGAAGATAATATGACAACGAGTAAAACATCGGGAGCATCGTTAGCTGAAAACCCTGTTGATCGTTTGCGGCGTACTGCTAAGGCGGATATTATAATAGATTTGTCTTGGGCAATAAAAACTCAAGGTCCAAAGCAAACTTTGACCTATATCATGGAAGCAAAAGATTCTTACACCAATAAGAGTATTGGTGGTGCATCGGGGTCAAGTGCGCCTTCTTTCAGTGCCGATGTAGCTGTTCTTTTAGAAGAAGCTGTGTTGGCAAATATTGATAATTTCAACAATCGCTTGCAAAGTTATTTTGACGATTTGTTTTCAAATGGTAGAGAAGTAGCTCTTGAAATTCGTGTGTTTGACAATGGTTCAGGAATTGACCTTGAAAGCGAATTCGACAATAGAGAATTAACCGAAATTATTGATGACTGGATGGCTCAAAACACCGTACAAGGGCGTTTTACAAAAATGGATGGTTCAGAGAACTATATTAGTTACGAACAAGTTCGCATCCCTCTGTATAAACCCAATGGCACCGCTATGGATACAGAATCGTTTGCACGTGATTTGCGCAGGTTTTTACGACAAGAACCATATAATCTTACGTCAAAAATAATGAATAGAGGATTAGGTAAAACAATTTTAGTTATAGGAGAAAAATAATATGAAAAAGATAGCATTATTATTAATTTGTTTCGGAACAGCTTTAATGAGCTATTCCCAACAAGCAAGCACGAAAGGGTCGTCTATTTCCTTGAAAGTAATTGTTGAAGATGCCCCTGAAGTGGTTCCGGCAGGTGCAAAAGTGCAAGTGATTAATAAACTCAACACTTTGATTACTAAAAACGGTATAGCTTCGGGAGATTTACTCAATCGCTTTTTTATAACGGTAATTCCCACTCCATTAACAAAAGATATTATACCATCAGCTCCTGTGCAGATTGCTCAAACATTAGAAATGACTTTTTATATTGCCGATTACTTTGATAAAAAGGTTTTTTCTACAGCATCTGTTGAGGTTAAGGGTGTTGGAACAAATGAGACTAAAAGTTATATGAATGCCATTAAAAGCATCAATGTAAACTCTCCGGTGTTGTTAAAATTTATTGATGAAGGAAAGGCAAAAATCATCGATTATTACAATTCGCAAGCCGAAACAATTCTGTCACAGGCAAAAGCTCTGGCACTCAAAAAACAATATGAAGAGGCTTTGTATCTGTTAACATCAATTCCAAGCGAATGCGAAAAATACAATCAATCTTTAGCCCTTTCGATAGAAATTTACCAACAGTATATTAATTATTTATGTGATGTAAATCTTGCAATGGCAAAAACAACTTGGATGTCGCAACAAAATTCTGAAGGGGCTGAAGCCGCAGCAGAATATTTGAGCCAAATATATCCTGATGCCACTTGTTATGGTGAGGCACAACAACTTTATGCTGAAATAAAAGGTAAAGTGCTTGATGATTGGAAATTTGAAATGAAAAAGTGGCAAGATGGTGTCGATTTAGAAGCTCAACGTATAAATGCTTTCAGAGAGGTTGGAATTGCCTTTGGACAAGGTCAGCAACCCAGCACTACTAATATTGCTTGGTTGAGATGATAAAGCATTATAGTGTTTTATTAGCAACTCTATGGCTAATCGCTGGTTTTGTATCGGCACAAAATACCGGTCAGATACGAGAATATAATCGTAGTTCGTTGGCAACTATGATGATTTTTCATTCTGAAGACGAATTTGGACAAGATATTTATGAGGCTTTTGACAGTATTCCCACTCCTGATAAGTACGATGACCATAATTTTGGTATACGTGTTATATCAAACGATAGTATTACCGGTGTACAAAGAAAAAAAACGGGTTTGATTAAAGCCGAATACGGGAAAAATTTATCATCTCGCGATGTACAGAAAAATGGCTTGGCCATAGAGGGTATTTTAAATAATTCACATTGTGCTAAAAGTGTGGTCGCAAAATGGTTTAATCTTCACGAAATTGCACCCGACGATTATGTGTTTGACATGTCCTTAATTCAAGAGCGTGGGCAGTATAATGCTAATGAAATTGATGTGGCCTTAGCTCAGCAGTCGGCGCGTGGATTAGCTCTATTGTCCGATGCCGGCGAAGAGTTGCTAAATAACACTTTTATATTGGTGAATGACATTACTTATGTAACAGCCGAAGAAAAAGCCGCCGCAGCTAAAATTGGTTTGTCAATTGTGGGAGGACTGATAGATGCTTTTTTGGGTGGAAGTTCGGGAAGGCAATTAGCAAAAGTAGGAGGTAATATTGCTGATAGTTTTACAGGCTTTACGGTAAAAACCCACTCTTATCTTTATCAATTACAATGGAATGACTCTATTGCTGCTGTTTTTTACAATGACTACTATACTTCCGTTTCAAATCCCGAAAAAATAGAAGCATTTTTACTGGATAAAGACTTGTTTAAGTTTAAGTACGTAGAGCACGAATACGAATTTGATGCTAAATCTGTTTTAAAAGGCAAATATGACCGTAAAGATTTAGTAAAAATAGTTTGTACGCGTTCCATGGATAAAAACATTGCGGCATTGCAACTTAAATATGAAGATTTTAAGGTTAAAACTCCTATTTACGATGTTGTTACTAATGAAAAAGGGAGAATTGTTGGTTATTCTGCAAAAATCGGATTAAAAGAAGGGATTACCGAAAAGAGTAAATTTCAAGTGGTTCAACGTTTGCTTGACCCCGAAACTCAACGAACTTCTTATAAATATGTAGCTACATTGAGACCCGAAAAAGGTAAAATTTGGGACAATCGTTATATGGCTTTTAATGAACAAGAGGTGGGCTCTGAACTGACTGCTACTCAATTTAAAAAAGTAAGCGGAGGTGAAATTTTGCCGGGAATGTTAATCATAGAAGGAAGTTATCGAAAAATTAAGAACTAACTTTTACTTCGATTTTTAAAAGACTTATGAACGAACCATAAACATGTGTTTTTGACACTACAAATATGATTATATCTTTGCGAAAAATAATTCAAAGATTTAAATAATTCTTTTTTGCTCTTGATGGTAATATAAACATTAAAATTTAAAATTATGAAAAAACAAATCCCATTCTTATTTTTGGCATCTCTTATGATGCTTTTAGTGGCTTGTGAGCCAAAAGATATTGATGAGAAAAGTAATTATTGGACTACAAATGCATTGGTACGTTTACAGCTAAAAGGTGCTGTGAAAACTATTTCACAAAATGATGTTACTACTGAATTTAATCGTCTTGGACAGGTGGTTAAAATTATTCATCCGGGAATGAGTGATGTTATTTACACTTACAATTCTGAAGGAGTTTTAATTAGCAATGGTAATTATACTTTTGAGTACACTAATACGGGGAAATACATTCCTAATTTTCGTTTTCACATTAACCAAACAGGACTAACACCAAGTTTGAGTGCGATGATTGGCGATAAAACCCGTACGGATTTTACATTTGTGGGAGACTCACTTTGGATGATAAATCAGAATACTAATTGTGCTAATGAAGTATATAAAGATACAGTTAAAATATACTATGCTGACAAATATCCTACTAGTTATGTGTTTAATTATGATGTGTCTAATGGAGAATTTATGCGCGCAACTTATCAGGCAAATGGTATGTTTGATGTTTATACTGAAGGTTTTTTTAGCGAAGGCTATTATAGTGAACGTATTTCTACTTATAAGAAAGATCCTAAATACATGTTGATTGAAAAGTATGAAATAAACGATACTACTTCTTCTTCAACTATGAATAGTGTTACTATTTATACTTATAATGAAAAAAGGACCTTATACTAGAATCTGAATCGAGTAGTACTGGTTCATATTTCATCATTGAGTATTATGATTATGTGTACGATGAGCAAGGGAACTGGACTAGCCGAAAAAGACATAATCAAAACAATAGTCCGGTGTGGGAAAATGAAGAAGTGGAAACACGCACAATTACTTACTTTAAATAAAAAAACACAGAAATAATGTTGGCGTCTGTTTCGGCTTACATTTATTGAGGTAAGTTATCGAAAAATTAAGAATTAACTTTACACTATTTATTACAACAATAGCCACTATTTTTAGTGGCTATTGTTATTTTATTTTACACAAAAAGTACACCCGTACGGAATCGAACCGTAACCAAGGGAACCGGAATCCCTCATTCTATCCATTAAACTACGGGTGCATGGGGCTAAAGCGAACTTCAGCCTCTTTTGTTACATATTTTTGCGATTGGCAGGGTCGCGAAAATCTTTCGGCTCGTGGTTGTTATGGTTGCGACGCGGACGATTGTTTTTGTCGTCTCTTTCGGGACGCGGACGGCGTTCGCGAACTTCCGGCTCAACGTAATCTTCAGGTTTTTCAATCAGCACTTTAGCCGAAAGTTTAAATTTGCCTGTTTTGGGGTCAATATCCACAAGCTTCACGTCAATGGTGTCGTCTTCTTTTAAACCGGTTTCTTCTATTGTTTCAAAACGTTTCCAGTCGATTTCTGAAATGTGCAGTAAACCTTCTTTGCCCGGCATAAATTCTACGAATGCGCCGTAGGGCATGATAGATTTTACTTTTGAGGAATAGACCATACCAACTTCGGGAAGTGCTACAATGCTTTTTATTTTAGCAATAGCAGCATCAATAGCGGCTCTGTTGTTAGCGGCAATTTCAATGTGTCCGTGGTCTTCTATTTCGTCAATGCAGATAACAGCTCCTGTTTCGGTCTGTATGCCTTGGATTATTTTACCGCCGGGTCCAATCACTGCACCAATAAGTTCTTTGGGAATATCCATTGTTACAATGCGTGGAGCATGAGGTTTCAAGTCGGGACGCGGTTCAGCTAACGTTTCGGAAATTTTATTCAAAATGTGTAAACGACCTTCACGTGCTTGGCTTAATGCTTTTTCCAAAATTTCGTAGCTCAATCCGTCAACTTTAATGTCCATTTGTGTAGCGGTAATGCCGTCTTTTGTGCCGGTTACTTTAAAGTCCATATCGCCAAGATGGTCTTCATCGCCGAGGATGTCGCTCAAAACGGCGTAGTTGGTACCTTTGTTTTCCGAAATAAGTCCCATAGCAATGCCGGTAACAGGTTTTTTAATTTGTAAGCCGGCGTCCATCAGTGCCAATGTTCCGCCACAAACCGTAGCCATTGACGAAGAACCGTTTGATTCCAAAATATCGGAAACAACGCGAACAACATAGGGATAATCTTCGGGAATCATATTTTTAAGTGCGCGGCAAGCTAAATTTCCGTGTCCTATTTCGCGACGACCCACACCGCGTTGTGCTCTTGCTTCGCCGGTAGAAAATGGCGGGAAATTGTAGTGCAGCAAAAAACGGTCGTTGCCTTGTATCAAGGCTTCGTCTATCATTTTTTCGTCTTGTTTGGTGCCGAGTGTTACGGTACACAATGCTTGTGTTTCGCCACGTGTAAATATGGACGAGCCGTGAGGACCGGGCAGGTAACCCACTTCCGACCAAATGGGACGGATTTCGGTAGTTTTACGACCGTCAAGGCGTTTGCCTTCGTCAAGTATGGCGCGGCGCATAGCCTCTTTTTCCACATCGTGGTAGTAGCGGTCAATGAGCGGAGCTTTTGTAGCCAACTCTTCTTCACTGAATTGTGCTTTAAAATCGTCACAAATAGCTGCAAAAACGGCGCTGCGGTGATGTTTGTCGGTGTCGGCGGCTGTCGCTTGGGCGTAGGCTTTAGCGTAGCAAGCGTCGTGTACGGCTTTGCGCAAATCTTCGTCGTTTTCTTCGTGGCAATAGGTGCGTTTTTCGGTTTTGCCGACAGCTTCCATCAATTCCAATTGTACTTGGCATTGCGGTTTAATGGCTTCGTGAGCAATTTTTATCGCTTCGAGCATTTCCGTTTCCGATACTTCTCTCATTTCGCCTTCCACCATCATAATATTGTCCAAAGTGGCGGCAACTATCAGGTCGATATCGGCTTTTTCCAACTGTTCAAATGTGGGATTGATAACAAATTTGCCATCGATGCGGGCAACACGAACTTCGGAAATAGGTCCTTCGAACGGTATGTCCGAAATCATCAATGCAGCCGATGCAGCCAATCCGGCTATGGAGTCGGGCATATCAATGCCATCAGCCGAATAAAGCGTTACGTTTACAAAAGTTTCCGCATGGTAGTCAGCCGGAAATAGGGGGCGCAAAGCGCGGTCGATAAGACGAGCAATCAGAATTTCGTAGTCCGATGCGCGACCTTCGCGGCGTGTGAAACCTCCGGGGAAACGTCCGTTTGATGCGAATTTCTCTTTGTATTCTACCGTTAGTGGCATAAAATCGGTGCCGGGAACGGCATCTTGTGCAGAGCAGACTGTCGCCAATAACATAGTCTGTCCCATTGTAACCATTACGGCACCATCGGCTTGCTTTGCCAATTTGCCTGTCTCAAGTGTAATGGTTCGTCCATCACCGAGTGTGATGGTTTTTGTAATTACATTCATAAAAAATTACATTAAATAATAGTTAACTCTGAAAATTATGCAAAGTTACGATTTTTCTTCGGGAAAACAATAAGAAGAGAACACTCAATTTTAAAATTGGAACATAGTGGCGGCAAAAATAAAGGGCAGCCTCAAATGGACTGCCCTTATTTGTCTGTTTCTATTTTTTGGCACAAGTTTTATAAAATGATTTTTGTGATGTGCTGATTAGCATCTTCCGATTTAATTTTTAAAACATATATGCCTTTGGGAAAACTTTGAGTATCAATGTTTAATTTGGCTTGTTTTGTGGTTGTTTGATAGACTTTTTTACCTTGAGTGTCAAATAAATAGGCACTAAAAGCTTGACCGTTTTTATTAATTATAGACAACGATGTGTGTAATTTATCCTGACTAATATAAAAATCGTCCATAGTAACATTTGTTATCATTGTTCCTATTTCCCAAATAAAACAGTCATGAAACATTTCCCATTGGGGTTGATAAAACAATTCACCATTTTTGTACATACAGAGTAAATAATAAATTTCTCCTCCTGCCATTCCCGGATAGCTATGGTAAATCAATCCTTGTTCGCAACCAACGCCTTCTATCCAAAAGCGACTCTCTTTTTGGTCAAAAACCGTTATTTCCACAGTTCGTCTAGCAAGGAGTATCCCATTTATTTCTATCGAATCAATTGCAGTAATTACGTTGGGTGTCGAATCGGGAATGAAAGAAAATCTTTGGTAAGTGTATAACGTGTCGCCAATCTGTGCATTGAAATCATACAACAATTTTTCTTCTTCATTGTTTTCACGGTAATAGACACGTTTTGTTTCACAATTTTCTCGTAAAAAACCGATAATTGTGGAGTCGGTAGCCTCTTTGTTGTAGGTGGAAAAGAGTTTTAAATATGTTTTTCCCGAAATAATTGTGTCTGCACCAAGTTTCAATAGTTCTGTTTTCTTATAATTTGAGCTTGGTACCGTGGTGTTAAAGGCATGCAAAACATTCCATTGTGTACGTTCTTGTAACAACGGCAAATAAGAGTTTGCCATACAATTTATGCTAAAGCATAAAATCAGAATTAAAAAAAGTTTTGTTTTCATAATTGGTAGATTTAAAGGTTATTATTTGTTGAGTATCAATGATTTTATGGTTTCCAATGTGTGATTTTTATTTTACAAAAATACATATAATAAATAAATAAAACTTTCGTTAAACATACTAAAAAAATCGCAGATGATAATTACCTGCGATTTTTTATATTCAATTTTACTTTACCCGCTTACATTTTTCTACAAGTTGATTTTTATCAATCATTTCATTTAGCTGCTTGTGCAAATCAGTAAAATTTGCTTGTTTACCGCAGTCCCAAAGTTCTATTAGCGGTTCTTTATCAATGATATTTTTGAAAAGTTCATCCAAAGTTGGTGCATCTGTAAATTTTGAATACTCTTTGTAAGTATATTTCAGAAACGCAACATTTTTATTAATTCCCCGATTATCAAGCAAATAGCCGTTGTGTAAAATTTCAGGCAATGCAAATTTTCCATTGTAATACAAATCACTTGGGTGCGGATACGAAACAATTTGCGTTTTATCGTCCGATAGAATTACAGGCACATTTTGACTGTAATTTTTTGTGGTTTTGTAAATCACAATGTGAGGCAACGCCGCTACAAACGGTTTTGGTGCAATTTGAGTTGCAGAGTGGTCTGTATTTGTGTTTTCACTGCTTTTTTGCTGTGGTTTTACACCCTGATATTGACAAAATTAACATTAAAATTAAACTTACCTGTTTCATTTTTTCACAATTATCTTTTTAGTTACAATGCCTTTATCCGAATGGATATTAACAAGATATGTGCCATTTGACAAATTGGAAACATTAATGTCCGTTTTATTAGAAACTAAAACAATTTTTCCTGTTAAATCGGTGATTTCTATCGCATTGATTTTTAAATTTTCACCACTAACTCTTAATTCGAAAGAGGCAGGATTTGGGTAAATTGATAGTTGATTTCCAAGTTCAATGTTTTCTATTGCATTTACAGTAGAACGAGTGATGCTCATATCTAACAAATAGGTTCCCGTATGACCCGGAAAATACAGAGCAACTTTGAAATGAACAGTTCCGCCGTTTGTAACAGTAATATTTCCGCTCATTATGTCGTCATAAGTTTTGGAATAAGTTGAATCGTTTGTAGAATATGAAAATACCGCATCAACGCTGTAAGTTTGTCCGTTTCCGCTTTTGTAACTATCATGCAAGCGTGGCTTAATTGTGTAATTATAGCCGGCAGGTAAAACAACTTTATAATAATCAAAATCGTCTCCGGCATGAAAATTTGAGCCGACAGTATTTATAGTTGCATTATTATCTGAAAAACTGACTGTTAGATTATAAGCTTGTTCTTGTGTATTGTTTTTTTCGTAAATATCCGGTTGATATTTTGGAACAACAACGGTAACCAAAATAGGATTTGAATAATTGGAACTTCCGGCATAGCACCAACTTGATGAGCCACTGTTTTGATACGAAACTTCCATTAAATACGTTCCCGGCTCAACAGTGATTGTTCCTGTGAAATTTAACCCATTTGTGTAATGATAATTTGATGGTAAACCGTCAGTGCAATTCAAAATGCCTATATTCTGTGCCCAACTTCCATCTAAATTTGAAAGACTAACTCTAAATTTTCCGTAAAAAGTTGCACTTCCTGTATTCAAAACATCAACATTTACTGTTGTTGACGAATTTTGAGTTAAAGTTCCATAGTTAAAATTAGAATTTACTTCAATATTAGAGGAATAATAAACTTCAAATTCTTCAATATTTAAATACTCACCGTTTGCGACTATAGTCCAACCTTGCGTTTCAGTTTTGTAAAATAGTGCCACATAATACGTTCCCGGAATAAATGGAGGACCACCTGCATTTTTAAAATTATAAGTATTATAGTACTGAGCGTCTAAGGAAACATTACCATATTGTAAAAAATCCACAAAATAACCATTTTTATCAAAAACGGCTGCTCCAAGCTGTCCGCTGAAATTGCCATTTCCGTAGTTTGCTATACTTACACTCAAAGCAATTTCATCGCCAAACCAAATTTGACTTGATATGTTCAAATTTGAATATAAACGCAAATCGTGATTACTTGTACCGCCACCTTGCGTATTCGGTTCAACACCAACAATCGCTATTTGGTTATAAGTAAAATTATACGAGCCTGGAGCAAGAGCTGTTAAAGTATAATAACCATCATTATATCCTCCCCATCCCCAATTAAAATGAAAATAATTGTTAGTGTCGTAGCCATCACAGACAAAAGCGTGTCCCCCATCATTCCCAAAACCCGCATAAATTATTGGTCGTCTTGCATTAAGTTCTGTTTTTAAAAGATTTATCCAATTTGTATTCGTGTAATCATCTTTATAAACTCCCTGTAAAGTTGATTTATAACCAAAATATGTTTTCAATGCATCTTCGGCAGAAGCATAGCAATTTGGATAACCGGATCAAGTAACCATAGCCCCACTACCACCGGTTTTACTTGGTCCGTAATCCATATCCACACTTACTCCGCAATGATACATTAGTGTTGCAACTGCATTATTTGAACTTGAAACAGTATTCGGCATTTGACTCCATTGATAAGTTGTGCTACCAAAATTAGCACTTAAAGTACCGTAAGTGTCGTGATTGTACGAATGAAAACCTGTGCCTGTGGTAGGATGGTTCTAATATTTCATAACTTGCGCCATTGCAGTTGCTACGCAACCTGTTACTGTTCTTTCACCGTAAGTGTTATCGTAAGGACAAAGAGCATTGTAATATGGTGACTGGTTCCACTTTGTGGCACAAAGAGCCGCAACTGCGCTTGTTGCGTTTGTTGCTTTTGCGGGATTTTGGTTTTCTAATGCTTGCCATTTTGCCAAAATCTCAGGACTTTGTTCAATGTTGTTTTCTACAGCCCAACGAATTTCTGCTTTGTAGCCTTCAAGCCACTTTTGCATATTTGGCGGAATAGTGTTTGGGTCAAAGTTGCCCTCGTCTGCATAACCAAGAATTGGTAAAGCTCTGTCGTCTGCCGAAACAATTACATAACCATTATTGTTTCCGTGATTGAAAACGAAGAATTGATGATTTTGCACTGTGAGTTCATCGCCTACTTGTGCCAAACTTGGTGCTTTCAGCATCTTTAAGTTTTTGTTAGCATTCACACTCACAGTTGCTTTCTGAACCAAAAAATTAGCTGCCGTTTGCTTTGCTCTCTCCGGTGTTACCGGATTTGCCAAAAGTCCATTTAGCGAAATTATCGCTACAAAGAGTAAGGTTAAAATTTTTTTCATAATTTATTTCGAATAATTACTTTTTTTGTTTTTATTTTGTCAAAGAAACAAATAAGCATAAGATTATTTGTGATTACAAATATACAACAAACAATCAACAAACATTTAAGTGCAAATATACACTTTTTTTGTTGTGTTTGTCAAAAAATAATCCTTATATTAAAAGCCGTTAAGCTGTTAATATAAGGATTTTCAGTGTTCATCGGAGTTGTACCCCCGCTGAGAATCGAACTCAGATTTAAAGTTTAGGAAACTTTCGTTCTATCCGTTGAACTACAGGGGCGCAAAAGATGCTGCAAAGTTAAGCTATTTCCTGCATTTTTCAAAAAACAATCGCTGGCAGAATTCTCGTTAATCGAATACTTCCGATACGACGCTCAACGATTTTAGTTCCCCAAATTCGGGCAGATGCAGGCGGTAGTAACGCAAAATTTGTTCTAAAATTTCTATGCGTTGCGTGCGCGACAACTTAAACATGCGCATTGTTGTGTAGTCCATCCGCATCAATTGGGCAAATTTCTCGGATTCTTCTACCGTAAGGAAGTCGGAAAGTGGGACAGTATCGGTAAAGACGCTGTTTTTCATATCGAAATATACGTTTGCGTGGAAGTGGCTTAAATTAGGATAAAAGCCGAGAAATCGTGTCAGTTGTATAAGAAATGTCAAATGGAAATTTGCTGACCCGTCTGTCATGGCATCAAACGTCAATATCGAGTGTCGGAGGAATTGGTACAGATTTTTGTCGGGATGCGGTTCGGAAAAAATGCGCGATAGCAGTTCGCACAAAAACATTGCCATAACACTTTTTGCCGGATGGTACGGAATGGAAACCAATGGTGCCGCACATTTCGTCTCTTTCAGAAAATTCAAACGTCTGCTGGGTTGATTGTCCGCTACCAATTCCACTATCGAAAAAGGTTGCATCAGTACGGTGCGCATAGCCGAACGGCGACTGTTTCCTTTCGTCAAATAGGAAACTTTGCCGAAATCTTTCGTGTAGAAATGTACGATATATTCTTTGTCGCCGTATTGAATTTGATGCAGAACAATGCCTTCAGTCGTTACCAGCATAATAGTGATGTAAAAAATATAGGGAGTTTTGTGCTCCCTACATTAGAATTATTTTTTGAAATAGCGGTTGAACAAGCCTTCAAAACCACGTCCGTGGCGGGCTTCGTCTTTTGCCATTTCGTGCACGGTGTCGTGTATGGCGTCCCAATTCATCTCTTTGGCGCGTTTGGCTATGCGCATTTTGTCGGCACAGGCACTGCTTTCGGCGTGCATTCGTTTTTCAAGGTTAGTTTTGGTGTCCCAAACCATTTCACCCAGCAATTCGGCAAATTTTGCGCAATGTTCGGCTTCTTCAAACGCATAACGTTCAAACGCTTCGGCAATTTCGGGATAACCTTCTCTGTCAGCTTGTCGGCTCATAGCCAAGTACATACCAACTTCGGTGGCTTCGCCTAAGAAGTGAGCGTTCAAATCTTTACGCATCTCTTCGTCGGAATCTTTGGCAACGCCAATAACGTGTTCGGTAACAAAATTTAATTTATCTTCCGTCAATTCTTTAAATCTCTCTTTCGGTTGGTTGCATTGCGGGCAACGCTCGGGAGCGGAATCACCTTCGTGTACATATCCGCACACACTACATATAAACTTTTTCATATTCTTTGTTTTTGTGGGAAAATCCCTGATTAATAAATACTATTTTAACTCTTATTTGGTCTGTTTATTCATTTGTTATTTCTACAAACTTGGAAGCGGGTTGTTTGCAAATTGGGCAAATTTCAGGTGGTTCATTACCTTCGTGTATGTAACCGCAAACTGTGCATTTAAACTTTTTCATAATTGTAAATTGGTTTAATTGTTACTATTAAAGTGCATTTCTTTTTTGACACAATCGGGGCAATAACCTTTGTAATAAATTTGACAATCGGTTATTTTAAAATCGGAAAGCCCTAATTCGTCTTGATTTAAATACGGCATTTTAAATACATCGAACACGCCTCCACAAGCCAGACACTTGAAATGTCCGTGTTTGTCGCAACACGCATCGTAACGTGCGCCTTTGTCGTCGATTTCTATCACTTGTATTGCCTCTTTTTCGACAAACAACTTCAGTGAATTATACACCGTAGTTTTAGAAAGTGTCCGTATCGATGGTGCTAACGCTGCATAAATAGTGTCCACCGTCGGGTGTATTCTGTTGTTTAAAAGAAAATTCATCACAGCCACACGATGTACCGATGGCTTTATGCCGTGACTCAATAAATAATCTGCTGTATTAGGATTTTTCATATTTGAAACTGTTACAAAGTTAAATTATTTACAAAAGTACTGCTTTATTTTTAATTGGCAAAATTTTTTCGCACTTTTTTTCAATTATTTTCAAACAAAGGTGCCAGTTGTTCATTGGCACGCACCAAATAGGTTTGAAAACCAAGCGATTGCGCAGTTTTTATATTGGCTTCGCTGTCATCGAAAAACAGACATTCGTGCGGAGAGACTTTAGCATCGTCGAGCAATGCTTTGAAAATGGCAGCATCCGGTTTCGATAGGTGCATTTTGTAGGAAAGGTAACAGTGGTCGAAAAAATCTGCCAGCGTATGTCCTTTGTAGGTGAACACCGTTTTTTCGCACCACGGAAAATGTATAGCGTTGGTGTTGCTCAGCATCAGCACTTTGTAGCGTTTGCGGAGTTTCAACAGCAGTTCTAATTTTTCGGCAGGAACATCGAGCAAAAACGAATTGAAAGCATCGTTAATCTGTTCGTTGGAAATGGATTTGCCGGTAATGCTCCGAATGGCGGAATAAAATTCGTCGGTTGAAATTTCGCCGTTTTCCAATTGCATAAAAATGCCGGATTGACGGTAATTGCCGAGCATTTTGTCTGCATCGGTTATGCCATATTCTATAAATTTTTTCACGCATCGGTCGCGATCTAAGTTGATAAGAACGCCGCCAAAATCGAAAATCAATGTAGAAATTCCCTGTAAATTTAACATAAAATAAAAGAGGTATTGTACAGTTTAAAAAAAATGATTACTTTTGCAACCACTTGCAAAGATAACAAAAATTATCGGCATGCAAGGGGCCCATAGCTCAGTCGGTTAGAGCATCGGACTCATAACCCGCAGGTCCTTGGTTCAATTCCAAGTGGGCCCACAAACATAAAAAGCCTTCCAATTTTGGAAGGCTTTTGTAATATAATATTGTAACCCGTTAGAGTTTAGCATTGCGCATATCGCCCGTTTCGGCGAAAGCTTTGTGCATTTCAAAACAAGTGTAGATATTCATCGGCGTATGCGCTTTGGGCGCAGATTCTATATAGCGACGAAGCATATCGCGGTAATCGGGATGCACGCAGTTGTTGATAATTTCATGTGCACGTTGGATTGGTGATTTGCAACGCAAATCGGCTACGCCGTATTCTGTTATAAGCACTTTTACGGAGTGTTCCGATTGGTCTAAGTGCGACACTTGTGGAACGATGGCACTGATTTTTCCCTCTTTTGCCGTCGAAGGCGTTGTGAAGATGGAAATGTAAGCGTTGCGTGTAAAGTCGCACGAACCGCCGATGCCGTTCATCATTTTTGTACCTAAAACGTGCGTGGAATTGACATTGCCAAAAATATCGGCTTCGAGTGCCGTATTGATGGTTATCAGACCTAATCGGCGCACTATTTCAGGATGGTTGGAAATTTCTTGGGAGCACAATACAATGCGTTGTTTGAAAAAATCAAGATTGGCGTACACTTCTTCGAGTACGGAGTGCGAAACCGTCAATGAACAGCCGCTTGCGAATTTTACGCGTCCTTCTTTCATTAATTTGATGACGGAATCTTGAATTACTTCGGTGTACATTTCGAAGGGCGGGATATCTTTGTTTTCGCCCAAAAAGCCAAGCACTGCATTGGCAATATTTCCTACGCCCGACTGTATGGGCAGAAACGAAGCGGGGATGCGTCCGGCTTTCAGTTCGCCTGCCAAAAAATTGGCTACATTGGCTCCGATTTTTGCCGTAACATCATCGATTGGAGCAAATTCGTTACCACCGTTCGAAATATTACTTTCTACAACGGCAAGGATTTTTTTAGGATCCACTTTTATGCAATTTGTTCCGCAACGGTCGCTAACGTTGAATATGGGAATTGCTTCGCGGTGGGGCGGGTCGTTCGGTTCGTAGATGTCGTGCATGCCACGCAATTCTTTCGGTGTGGTAGTGTTAAGTTCCACTATGATGTGGTCTGCCAATCGGCATATAGTAGGCAGAATGCCCACGCCCGATGTTGGTACAATTTCGCCGTCATCAGTCAGTTCGCACGCTTCTACAATAGCGAATTTCGGTTTTGGCAAAAAGCCGTAGCGCATTTCTTGTGCTTCGTGCGACAAGTGCATATCGAAATAGTGCGCTTCTTGCGCATTGATGCGTGCACGCATATCTTTGTTCGACTGGTAAGGAGTGCGGAATAGCACGGCATTGGCGCGAGCCAATGCTCCATCGAGACTATCGTAGGTAGATGCGCCCGTGTAGATGCCAATTTTAAATTCTTTGCCTTCGGCGTGTGCTGCTTCGGCGCGTTTGGCAATAGCATCCGGAACAATTTTGGGTGAACCGGCAGGCGTAAAGCCGCCAAAGCCGACAATGTCGCCGTTGTTGATAAATGCAGCAGCTTCTTCTGCCGTCATAATTTTGTACTTCATATTATCAATTTGTATTTTAAAAGATGGTTCAAGATTAGTTAAGTTTGTTTTTTCTCATACTATTCAACAAAATTACAT
>ERZ795058.174-NODE-174-length-103409-cov-9.942421_pt1 | contig 103409 bp, 97 predicted proteins | sample MGYA00375142_ERZ795058 | MGnify/ENA primary metagenome ERZ795058 (study PRJEB30187, sample SAMN05720210) | activated sludge metagenome | isolation source: anaerobic digester from wastewater treatment plant | place: Japan | collected 2015-04-20 ... | reverse complement strand
GGTTAAAAGCGGCGCGATTATGCCAAAACTGGAACCGAGACAAATCGTCATCCTGGGCATCATGGTGCTCGCGATCCTCTACGGCGCCTACGAGCTCCTCTTCACGGGGCGGAAGGGTCCGGCGGCCCCGGTAACGGCGCAGCAAGGTGTGGACCTGACGACGTTCATCACCGACATGAGCGCGGTCCTGGGCAAGGACGCCCCCTCGCGGATCGATGCGCAGGCGATTCAGCGGGCGGAGGCGGAGTGGCTCCGCAACCCCTTCGCCCCACCCCGGAACGATCCGCAATGGGCCGCCGCGCGGACGGCGCCCCAGGCCGCCACCGGCGCCGCGGCAGCCGGTCCCGCGAAGGCGTCCTTCAACTATACCGGCTACGTGGACATGGGCCACAAAAAAATTGCCATTGTCAACGGGAACGCCTATGCTGCGGGAGACGCCCTGGACGTCGAGGGCTACGTGCTCAAAGGGGTCACCCCGTCCCGGATCACCCTCTACAACCGGGAGAGCGGACGGACCCTGGACGTTCCCCTTCAGGAATGACCTGCGATGGAGGAAAGGCCTTGACTCAAAAGAACGATCCATCAATCTTCCGCCGGGGGTTCGGCATCCTGCTTGGACTGTGCTTCCTCGCGGGCTGCTCCAGCGACACGGCCCTCAAGAAGGACCCCTTCTTCGAAAAATGGAAGACCCTGTCGGAAACCGCGACGGGCGCTTCCCCCACCGCCACGCCGCGCACGATCGACGCCTCCCAGATCATTTCCAGACCCGGGGCCGAACCCGCGGAGGCGCTGCCCGCCGCCGTGGTCAGGCGCCTTCCCACGACGAAAATCAACCTGAAGATGAATCAGGCCGACGTGAAGGCGGTCCTGCGGTCGCTGGCCCTCGCCGCCGGGCTCAACATCCTGATCAAGAACGAGATCAAGGGGGAGGTCAGCGTCGATTTCAAGGGCGTCCCCTGGGACCAGGCGTTCAGCAGCATCCTCAAAAACCAGGGCCTGGCCTATGAGCCGAACCCCTGGGACGGAGGCATCCTCCGGGTGATCTCCATGGAGGACCAGGAGCGCGACCTCAAGCGCAGGTCCCAGGAAATGAATGCAAGACAGATGGAACCGCCCGTCACGCTGGTGGTTCCCATCGAGTACGGAAAGGCCAAGGACATCCGGGACAACCTCCAGGAGTTCCTCACCCGGGACAAGGACGGCAAGGCCGTCGGTTCGATCAAGGTGGACGACCACAGCAATTCCCTGATCGTTTCCGCCATCCGCGACGACCTGGACCGGATGATGGCCATCATCGAAAAGATCGACAAGCCCACCCACCAGATCCTGATCCGGGCCAACATCGTGGAAGCAACGAAGAGCACCGCGCGTGACCTGGGCGTCCAGTGGGGGGGGATGTATTCGGGCACGCTCGACAACCGCAAGCTCTACGTCACGCCCGGTGGAACGGAAGGAGCGACGACGACCGACCCGCTCACCGGCGCCTATACGCCGCTCTCCGCTGCGGCGGGAATCTCCGGCCAGGGGTTCGGCCTCAACTTCCCCGCGGCCGCGGTGGGGGCGGCCGGCGGGGGCTCCCTGGGGCTCCTCTTCGGAACGATCGGCGGCAACATCCTGGAACTGCAGTTGCAGGCGCTGCAGCAGGACGGCAAGATCAACATCCTGTCGAGCCCGTCCATCACGACGCTCGACAACCAGACCGCCTACACGGAAAACGGCGAGCGCGTGCCTTACGTCTCCACCAGCACCAGCACGACCGGCACCACCCAGGACGTCTCCTTCGAAGACGCCGTCCTCCGGCTGGAGATCAAGCCCCACGTGATCGGGAACCAGTATTTGAAGATGGACGTCTTGGTCAAGAAGAACGAGGTGGACACCTCGCGGAACGTCCTGGGCAACCCATACATCATCAAGAAGGAGACCAAAACCACCCTGATCGTCCGGGACGGCGAAACCATCGTCATCTCTGGCCTGACCAAACAGCGGATGGTCGACTCCGAGAGCGGTCTGCCCTGGCTGAAGAACATCCCCGGGCTGAGCTGGCTCTTCAAATCGACCGGAAAATCGGAGGCCATGGAAGAGGTCCTGGTCTTCATCACGCCGACCATCCTGCCGCCGCAGACGGCGGCCATTCAGCCCCCGGGCGGGGACAATCCGGCCGGCGCGGCACGATAGACCCAGGGAGCGGCATCGCAACCGATGGAATACTTCAAGATCCTGAGCCTCAACCGGGAGCCCTTCTCCAATTCCCCCGAACCGGATTTCTTCTTCCAGTCGCCGACGCACGTGCGCTGCCTGCAGAAGCTCGAACTCGCCATCCGGCTGCGCCGGGGCCTGAACGTGGTGATGGGCCGCGTGGGCACGGGCAAGACGACCCTGTGCCGGCACCTGATCGCCCAGTTCGCCCAGGCGAACGAGGAGGCCGACGCGGTGGAAACGCACCTGCTGATGGACCCGGCCTTCAGCACCCCCCAGGAATTCCTGTCCACCGTGGCCCTGAGCTTCGGCATCAACGGCAAACGGAAACGGCGGACAGGCCCCGACCCGGACGTCACCGACTGGCAGCTCAAGGAAAACATCAAAAACTACCTCTTCACCAAGGGCGTGGACGAAAAGAAGATCGTCGTCCTCCTGATCGACGAGGGGCAGAAGCTACCGGACTTCTGCCTGGAGATCCTGAGGGAATTCCTCAATTACGAAACGAACGAAAACAAGCTCCTGCAGATCGTCATCTTCGGCCAGCCGGAGTTCCAGCAGCCCCTGAACCGCATGGAAAACGTCGCGGACCGGGTGAACCTGGTCCACATGCTGGAGCCCCTGAGCTTCAAGGAAACCCGCGGCCTGATCCAGTTTCGCCTGAATCAGGCGAGTGAACCGGGACACATCCCCGCGCTCTTCACCCGGCCGGCGCTTTTGGCGGTCCATCAGGCCACGGGCGGCTACCCCCGCAAGATCATCACGCTCTGCCACCAGGTCATGCTGGCGATGATCATCCAGAACCGGTCCAAGGCCGGCTGGTTTCTGGTGCGCTCCTGCGCCTCGCGACTGGCCATTGCGGACGCGACGTGGCGGCCCCGGTCGTTGCGCTGGGCCGGGCTGCTGACCCTCCTTGCGGGACTTCTGGTTTTGCTCGCGATCCATCCACCGCTCACCGATTGGGTCAAGGGGCTTCCCCTCCACGTTCCGAAACCCGCCCCAATCAAGACAGCGGCCACCCCCTCTCCCGATGCGCCGTCAGCTCCCGTAACCTCGCCGGCCGGCCCGGCCTCCGCGGCGGCGAAAACGTCGGATTCCGTCACGAACCCGGCCCCGGCAACGCCCGGGGCCTCGGCGTTACCCGCAAACGCGGTGCCCCCCGCAGCCCCGGCGGCTCCTCCAACCGCCGCGTCGTCCGCGGCCGCGGGAAAGGGCCTTTCCCAACGCGCGCCGGCCCTGCTGGGCCGGATGACCCTGAAGGAAGGACGGGCGGTCTGGGGAATGTTGAGGGATGTCTACGGCGAATACAATTCCGTCATCTTCGAGAAGGTGAGCCTGGCCAACCCGCACATCGGGAATTTCAGCCGGGTGCCGGTGGGGGCGGTGATCCGCCTGCCGGCCCTGCCCGTCGAAAAAAATCCCCTGGCGAAAAGCCCCTTCTGGGTGCGGATTCGCGCCTCGAACAACCTCGAAGACCTCTACGAATTCTACCGGACCCACCGGGGCTCCTCGCCGCCGCTCCGTTTTCTTCCCTATTGGAATCCCCGCCAGGGTATGGTATTTGCCGTCCTTCTGAAAGACGGCCTTCCCGACGAGGCCTCGGCTCGGCGGAGCATCGCCCAACTGCCGGCGGCGCTCGCTTCCGGGGCCGGAGTGATGACACAGCCGGAACCGGGCACCGTTTTCTATACCCGGTAGAGGAAACATGAAAGTCCGCAACAAATTAGGCCAGATGCTGATCGAGGCCGGCATCCTGACGGACGACCAGCTCAAACAGGCCCTTCTCGAACAGGCCAAGGCGGGCAACAACCTGCGCCTCGGGCAGTTTCTGACCCGCAAGGGTCTGGTCGGCGAGCAGGTCCTGGTCGAGATGCTCAGCCGCCAGTTGAACATCCGGAAATACGAGCCGGACAGCGCCCCCATCGATCCCAGCCTGACCCAGCTCATTCCGCTGGACTTCGTCCAGAAGCACCAGATCGCCCCCCTGAGAAAGAAGGGGCGCCTGCTCATCGTCTGCACCACGGATCCGCTCGACATCGCCGGCCTCGACGCCGTCGAGATGCTGACCAACTGCGAGGTGGAGCCGGAGGTTTGCACGGAGCGGGAGATGGCGCAACTGATCAGCGGCCTCTACGGCATCCAGTCCGGCCTGGGCGGCATGCTGGAAACGATGGAGATCGACATCAAGGCGGAAAAGGACAAGGAGCAAGAGGAACAGGACGTCCTCCTGACCTCCCTCCAGAGCATGGCCGGCGAGGCGCCGGTGATCCGCCTGGTCAACACCATCTTCGCCCAGGCCGTCCGCGAAGGCGCGAGCGACGTCCATATCAGCCCCCAGCAGCACAACGTCCAGGTCCGCTTCCGGATCGACGGCAAGCTTCACGACGTGCCGGCCCCCCCCAAGTCCGCATTCCTGCCGATCGTCGCCCGAATCAAGATCCTGGCCAACATGGACATCACGGTCTCCCGGCAGACGCAGGACGGTCGCTTCACCCTGGTCATGGACCGGAAGGAGATCAACGTCCGCGTCTCCTCCATCCCCACGATCTACGGGGAAAACATGGTCATGCGGTTCCTCGACACGAGCAGCGGCGTCTATTCGCTCGACGGCCTCGGCATGACCCGGGAGAACATCCGGAAGATCCAGTCCATCATCAACAAGCCCTACGGGATGATTCTGAGCACCGGCCCGACCGGGAGCGGCAAGAGCACCAGCATCTACGCCATCCTGAACGAACTCAACCGGCCGGACAGCAACATCATGACCCTGGAAGACCCGGTGGAATACCGGATCGACAATATCCGCCAGGTCCAGCTCAACACCAAGGCCGGCATGACCTTCGCCAGCGGCCTTAGGTCGATCCTGCGCCAGGACCCGGACATCATCATGGTCGGGGAGATCCGCGACCCGGAAACGGCGGCCATCGCCGTCCAGGCGGCCCAGACCGGCCACCGCGTGCTGAGCACCGTGCACACGAACGACGCCGCCGGGGCCATCAGCCGGTTCATCGACATGGACGTCGAGCCCTTCCTCATCTCCTCGGTTCTGCTCGCGTCTTTCGCCCAGCGGCTCGTCCGGACGATCTGCCCTTACTGCAAGGAGCGCTACCACCCCCTCAAGGAGGCGCTCGCCGCGGTGGGGATCAACGGGGAAGACGCCGAAAAGGGCAATTTCATGCGCGGCCGGGGGTGCAACCAGTGCATGAACACCGGCTTCAAGGGGCGGACTGGCGTTTTCGAGGTCCTGATCAACGACGAGATGATCCAGCGGATGATCCTCGAAAAGCGTTCGGCCCAGGAAATCACCCGGGAAGCGAAGCGCGCGGACCTGATGCAAACCCTCCAGGATGACGCGAAAAACCGGGTCATGCAGGGAATCACCACCCTGGAAGAGGCCGCCACCGCGGTCATGATGTGAGGTTGACATGCCCACGTTCAACTACAAGGCCTTCAACGCGAGCGGCGCGGCGGTTTCCGGCGTCGTCGAGGCGGAATCGCAGCAGATGGCCGCGGATATGCTGTTCGCCCAGGGGTACGTCCCCTCCTCGGTCAAGGAGAAGGTCATCGACACCGGGTCGGGGCTGTGGGCGCGGCTGCTCAAGATGACGCAGAGGGTCCCGGCCAAGGACTTGATTATTTTCACGAAACAGTTCCGATCCATGATGCACGCCGGGGTGCCCCTCATGCGGCTTTTGCAGGTCCTGGAGGCGCAGACGCAAAACACGGCACTGAAACGGGCCATCGGCGACATCTCCGAAAGCATCAAGGAGGGCTCGACCCTCCATACGGCCATGGAGCGAAACAGCCACATCTTCTCGCCCCTCTATTACAACCTGGTCAAGGCCGGCGAGGTCAGCGGCAGCGTCCCGGAGGTCCTGTCGCGGCTGGTTTACATCATCGAGCACGAGGCCAAGATCAAGTCGGACATCAAGTCGGCCCTCCAGTATCCGATGATTGTTCTCATCGCCCTGGTCGGGGCCTTCTTCATCCTGCTGACCTTCGTCGTCCCCAAGTTCGCCTCCATGTTTGCGCGTTCCGGGCTGGAGCTGCCGGTGCCGACGCAGATCGCCCTGACGCTGTCCAAACTCATCAATGATTACTGGTATATCGGTCTGGGCGGCCTGATTGCCCTCGTCGTCGGGCTGAGATATTTTCTCAAGACCGAGCAGGGCCAGTACCTTAAGGATGCGCTGCTGCTCAAGCTGCCGCTGGTCGGACCGCTTTTCGTCAAGGCCATCATGTCGCGCTTTGCCAGCATTTTCGCGATCCTGCAGTCCAGCGGCGTCCCCATCATGGTCTCCATGAAGGTCCTGTCCGGGGCGATCGGGAACCAGGCCGTCGCCGTCGAGTTCGGCAAGGTCCGGGACCAGATGCACGAGGGGCGGGGGATCTCCGTCCCCTTGAGCCAGGCGAAATACTTCACCCCGATGGTCATCGACATGATCGCCATCGGCGAGGAATCCGGCAACCTCGAAGAGATGCTCCAGCAGGTCGCCGTCCACTATGACGACGAGGTGGCCTACAGCGTCAAGGGCATGTCCGACGCGATCGGGCCGATCCTGATCGTGGGGCTGGCCGCCGTCGTCGGCTTCTTCGCCCTGGCGATCTTCATGCCCATGTGGGACATGACCAAACTTGCAAGGTAACCAAACGTGGCCAAGAAAAAATACCAGGTTCAGATCAGTCTGTACATCCTCGTGCCGTTCATCACCAGCGGCGCCGCCCTGATTTGGGTGCTGCTGACGGAGCAGATCCTCCAGTATGTCGGGAAAAGCGTCGTCTCCGCCTGGGTTTTGCCCCTCTGGAAGCTGGGCGTGCTGGTCATCACCTATCTTATGAGCCTGCTCGTCACCTGGCTCATCCTCAACCCGGTCAGCAAATTCATCCGGAAGGCGGAGGCCCTGCCCGTCTACCCCCGGCCGCCGGAGGAGAAGAGGCCCTCTCAACCGGTGGACGCCATCGCCCATTACTCCCAGGTCTTCGACCAGATCACCTCCATCCTGAGCAAGGTGGAGGCAAAGGAACTCTTCCCGGGGATGATAGGCCAGAGCAAGGTCATGCGGGCGATCTTTTCCCAGGTGCTGAAGGTGGCCCGGACGGATTCCACGGTGCTCATCGACGGCGAGAGCGGCACCGGCAAGGAACTGGTGGCCTCGAGCCTCTACGAGCACAGTTTCCGGCGGGGCAAGCCCTTCATCAAACTTAACTGCGTCGCCATTCCCGAAAGCCTCCTGGAAAGCGAACTGTTCGGTCACGAAAAAGGGGCGTTCACCGGCGCCGTGACGCAGAAAATCGGCAAGTTCGAGCTGGCCCACGGCGGGACGATCTTCCTCGACGAGATCGGCGACATGCCGCTCGCCACCCAGGCCAAGCTGTTGCGCGTCCTCCAAGAGAAGGAATTCGAGCGGGTGGGCGGCAACCAGACCATCCGCGTGGACGTCCGCTTCATCGCCGCCACCAACAAAAACTTGATGGAGATGGTCCGGCGGGGAACCTTCCGCGAGGACCTCTATTACCGTCTGAACGTCTTTTCCGTCCACCTCCCCCCCTTGAGGGAGCGGAAGGAGGACATCCCCCTCCTGGCGGCGCATTTCCTCGAACGGGCGGGCCATCCGGTCAGGCTGGCAGAGGATACCCTCCAGATCCTGACGGCCCATGCCTGGCCGGGTAACGTGCGCGAACTTCAGAACACCCTCGAGCGGGCGGCGGTGCTGGCGGAAAATGGCCTGATCACACCCTCGCTACTCCCGGGCCACCTCACCGGCGCCATCCTTTCCCAGGTGATCCAGCCACCGGATGCCTCGCAACCGAAATCCATCGACGAGCGCATCGACGAGGTGGAGAAGGGCCTCATCATCGAAGCCCTGAACCGCTCGGGGGGCGTCCAGGTCAAGGCGGCGGAACTGCTCGGGATCAACCAGCGAAGCCTCTGGCACCGCATCAAGAAGCTCCACATCGACGTCGACAGCCTGAAGAATCAACAAAAAATGTAGATGATCCGCCAAATCTTGTTGCTTTCTTCAAAACAGACCAATTCAAGCGCATATCAATCACACCCTGTCCATTATCTGCCGTGCATCAATAATATCGTTGATTATTATTAAATACCAAGAAGTTAGATGACGACTTCTTTTTTATTGAATATTTCGACCTAAAATAGTAATGCTTGGCACGACCTGTGCTTAGACAATAGGCCAAAAGGGAACAAAGAAATCTTCATGGGGATGCCCGGAAGCAGGGAGAGAGGAGACAGGAAAATGAAAACGTCAACAAAAAACCAGAGAGGGTTCACGCTGATCGAGATCATCGCCGTTCTCGTCATTCTGGGGATCTTGGCCGCGGTTGCTATCCCGAAGTATCTCGACATGCGGGAAGAATCCGTAAAGAATGCCGCCAAGGGTGCGGTCTCGGAATTGAATGCACGTGAGCGCCTGTCGCTCGCTCAACATAAGTTGAGAGATTCGGGGGCAAATGATGTGTATTCTGTTCCGACAACGATCGGCTATGAACTCGGTGACGACTGGTCAGGTTTAAACACTGTCTTAACAGATGTGGGCCTTTCAGGTACAGCAAGTGATACTGTCAGTGGCCTATTTAAGGGAGTTACGGTGACATTCGTGAAGAAAGGGGTTGACGCTACAGACATTAACACCCCCGCTTCGTGGGCATTGAGCATGGATTAAAGAGGCGGGTCGTCTGGCACACGGACCGAACCAATCCTTGGATGTTTAAAAACGCAAGAAGGGGAATCTCAGGGTTCCCCTTCTTGCGTTCAGCGGCCTTGCAGATTATTCAAAATGACAAACGCATCCGCCCGCGCTGAATCGAACAACCGTCAACATCCGGCGACGCCGCCAAGGCTTCTGTTCCCTTTCCTCGCCCTTTTCGTTCTCCTCCTGATCATCTATGCCAACAGCCTGTCCGGGGCTTGGCAGTTCGACGACATAAGCAATATTCTCTGCAACCCCTCCGTCCATTTGAGCTCGCTCGACGGGGAAGCTATCCTCCAAACCCTTTACGGTCTCGATCAAGGGAAAATATCCCGGCCGGTTGCCTACTTAAGTTTCGGGCTGAACCACTATCTGGGCGGCATGGACCCCTTGGGCTACCACATCGTCAATCTTGTCATCCACGCCCTTACCGCTATTTTTCTTTTCTTGTTCGTTTACAAAACGCTCACACTACCACGTCTCCGAGCAACTTATGGTCCAAACGCCTACTCCATTGCCCTCCTGAGTGCGACCCTCTGGGCGATCAATCCGGTCCAGGTGACGGCCGTGACCTACATCGTTCAGCGTATGGCCTCCCTGGCCGGGCTGTTTTACATCTTGAGCATGTACCTTTATCTTCTGGGCAGAACATCGGAAGATTGGATAAGAAAAAGCCTCTTCTTTTCTCTCTGCGCCTTGAGCGCCGCCCTGGCCATCGGCACCAAAGAGAACGCCGCCATGATTCCCGTGAGCATCTACCTCTATGACCTGATTTTGATTCAGGACATCACCAGAAAGATTTTCGTCAAACACTTAAAATATTTCATTCTTCCGGCTGCGATTTTCGTTTCGCTCTGGCTCTTTTTTTCCTTGAACATCCTCTCCATTGTCGACGGTTACGCCGGCCGGCCCTTCACCCTGACCGAGCGTCTGTTGACGGAACCCCGGGTGGTTCTGTTCTATATTTCCCTGCTCCTCTACCCCACCTATACCCGTCTGATGCTGAACCATGATGTCGAACTTTCCATCTCGCTTCTGGATCCCTGGACGACGGGACCGGCCATCCTGATCATCGCGGCTTGTCTCATCTGGGCCGTGTGGAGGGTCCGCAAAAGCCCCCTGGCGGCTTACTGTGTCCTCTTTTTCTTCCTCAATCATCTTATCGAAGGCTCCTTCATCCCCCTGGAACTGATCTACGAACACCGGAATTACATCCCCTCCATGCTCCTGTTTTTACCGGTGGCCATCTTCATCGTTCGGGCGTTGGAGTATTTTTCATACAAAAAGATCCTCCAGCTTTCGATTGTCGCGCTGGTCTCTTTCGTTCTCGCAGCCCAAGGACATACCGTGTCGATGTACAACCACATCTTCAAAGACACCTACTCGCTCTGGTCCGACAATGTCATCAAGGCCCCCAATCTAAGCCGGCCTTATATCGGCCTGGGCAACGCCCTTTGGGATCAGGAACGATTCGAAGAAGCCTATGCGGCCTATGAAACGGCCTGGAGACTCAATCGGTTTCAGCGCTCCGCTAATGCCCATTCCGCCATTTACAACATGGGACGCTATCATTTTCTGATCGGGGACAATGAACGGGCGCTGGCGTTCTTTAAGGCGGCCATCAAGATAGAGACCAAATACGAGGATACCTGGATCAGCCTTGCCCGGACGCTGATCCGGCTCGACAATCTCAATGGGGCCGAAAAGGCCATCCGTTTGGCACTGGCGCACAAACCAGACAGTATGAAGCTCAATGCCACTCTCAGCTTCGTTTTGTTGAAAAAGAAAGCCTATCCACAAGCCATTCAAACCGCATGGGAAACAATGACCCTTCACCCGGAAAGCCAAGACTTACATCGGGTTCTCTCGGAGGCTTATCGGCGCACCCACCACTTGGATCGGGCCATTCATCTGTTGGAAACGTATGTAGTGAACAATCGGAATGACACCGAAAGCAACCTCGCCCTGATCGAACTTTATGCCAGAACCGGCAAGACGGAAAAACTCGACAGAACCATCGCCCAAGTCATGTTGTTGAAAGGGCCGCAAAGCTGGAGATCCTTGATTGCGGATTTCCAGAACCGAAAGGCAGACCACGCTTATGAACCTGATTCACAAAGGCTTTTATCCATGATAAGGACACGCCTCAACCAACAGCCATAAAATGCGTCGATATACGGGTGCGCCTGTGCCAAGCAGAAAAGTTTTTCTACCCCTTGCCATCCTCGTCATTTTCATCGCCCTGGCCTACATTCCGCTTTTCGACAATGCCACGATTGCCTGGGATGACTTCGTTAATTTAATCAATAACGAGCGCCTCAAGTCATTGACCTTTGAAAACGTCCTGGCTTACTGGACAGGTCCGTTTCTGAAACTCTACATCCCGGTCACCTACACCACGTGGTCCGTGGTCTGGCAGGCGGTCTCCTGGTTGGCGCCTGCAGACCCGGACTATCAGATCCACGCCCGGGTCCTGCACCTGCTGAACCTGCTTTTCCACATCTTGAACACGCTGCTGGTCTTTTCAATTGTCCTGAAAATGGTCAACGATTGGCTGGCGGCCCTTCTGGGCGCTATGCTGTTCGGCCTGCACCCCCTGCAAGTGGAAACGGTTTCCTTTATTTCGGAGTGGAGAACCCTGCTGGCCTTTTTCTTTTCGCTCGCGGCCATGCACCAATATCTCGAAGCCCATGGGGCAGCGCGGCGTCCGCCCGAACGGTCCGATGGCGCATCTTCGGAAAACGGGGATGCCCGGCCCTTGACCAAATCCGGGGTGCGTCGATGCCTCAAGGACAGGCACTCACTGGCGGCATTTTCATTCTTTATCTTGGCGCTCCTTTCGAAACCCGTCAGCACCATCGTTCCCGTCTTTCTGCTCGTCATCGACCATTTCTTCCTCCACCGGGACCTGCGAAGTTCTCTCAAGTCGCTGGCAATCTGGTTCACCGCCGCCGCGGTGCTGGTCGTCCTGACGGTCCAGGCCCAGCCGCCCGATCCGCTCCAGTTCATCGTTCCCCTCTGGAAACGCCCGTTCATCGCCTTTGACGCGGCCACCTTTTATCTTTGGAAGCTTTTTATTCCCCACAACCTGTGCATCGATTACGGGCGGTCGCCCGAATCTGTGCTGAGCCACGGGTGGGGTTACGCAACCGGAATCCTGTCCGCGGGCGTTCTGGCGCTGTTACTGTTCATGCGCAAGAAACACCCCCTTTATCTGGCGTGTTATCTCCTCTTTCTGGCGGGTTTTCTTCCAACATCAGGTTTGTTGCCCTTCGTCTTTCAGTATTTCTCGACCGTCGCCGACCGCTACATGTACTTCGCGATGCTGGGGCCTGCGCTTGCCGCGGCCGTTTTTCTGCGAAAGGAACGGAAACCCGTGCATCTGGCGCCGGTGTTTCTCATCTTTCTGGTATTGGCAATGGCCGCTTACGCCCAGGCGAGGGTATGGGATAATGGAATCAAGCTCTACACCAATGCCATCAAGATCAATCCCCGCGGCTTCTGGACCCGCAATAATCTTGGCCAAGAGATCCACAAAGAAGACATCATCGGGGCGATATTCCTTTATCGGGAAGCCGTCCATTTGCAGCCGGATTATTTGCTGGCAATCGAAAACCTGGCGGCGAGCCTCTTGCAGCTTCGGGTTCAATATCGATCATTCGACGTTGCCTGGCTGGTCGACCGCGATGCCGACGACCGGAATGAAGAATCGAAATACTTCCAGGCGGGCGTCAGAAACTTGCGTGCAAGAAAACCGCACAAGGCGGTGCAAAATTTCGGCAAGGCCATTGCCCTGAACATGATCAACGGAAAAAGCTACAACAACGTGGGGCTGGTTATGACGATGTCCGAAGATTTCGACCGTGCCGCCCGCCTGTTCCAAGCGTCCATCGCGCTCAGCCCCAACAACCCGGAAGCACTGAACAATCTGGCCATTGCCACCTATCACCTCGGGAAGAAAGACAAGGCCCTGGAATATTTGGACAAGACCCTGAAAATTAAAAGGGCAAACCCGACCATCCAGGCAAATCGGAAGGCCATCTCGGCAGCAATAGAGCGCGAAACGCGGGGAGCGAAACCCTTTCCCATAAAATTAGTATATCTGCTGCAAAAATGAAGCATCGTGCCGGCGCAATTCTTTGGGTCGGGCAACGGGAAACGGGGGGCTCGGAGGAAGGCCTCATTGTCTTTTCATTCTGACATAAAGATCTGATGCATTACCGCCCACTGAAAAACCTTTTTGACAGGAGGCATTTTCAGGGTAAGATATCGCCGTGACTTCGCCGCTCCCGAGAAATCGGCCGGCATAGGCTGTATTGTGATTTCCTGTCCGCAATGATCGTCCTGGGAACGATGAAACAGAACCGTACATCGCGCATCGACCAACGGGGATTCACCATGATCGAAATGGTGGCGGTGCTGATTATCATGGCCATCTTTGCCACGGTGGTCGCCACCCGCTTCGCATTCATGGATACGGATACGTCGACCGAGGCGGAAATCTTGAAGTCCAGCCTTCGCTTTGCCCAGATTAAAGCCCTGAACAACGCCGTCGATAACAATACCTGGGGAATCCATTTCACAAGCGGGGGATCGTCTTATAGTCTCGTCTATACGGAGAACGGCACAACGACATCGCCCGTAAATCTCCCCGGTGAATGCGGCAGCAACCCTCTGGTGTGCATATCGACCCCGACTCATACCTTGCCGCGCGGCATGACAATAAACGGCAGCTCTGTGAATTTCAATCGATGGGGCAGCCCGGGGCCCAGCGATGTCGCGATTGTCCTGCAAAAGGCGGGACTGGGCAGCGCCCAGGTAACCGTCACAAAGAACACAGGACATATTCCATGAAGGCAAGTATTAAAAAAAGCGTCGGAGGGTTTACCATCATCGAGGCCATCGTGGTCCTCGTCGTAACGGCCGTTTTTGCAACTCTCGCTTATACCTTCTTCGGCGACAAGATCCTCAAGAGCCACCTCCCGAGGGAAAACCTCGTCAAATCCTTGGATCTCAATCAAGTCATGGTGAACATCCAGGCGGATTACAAACCCTACCCCGTCTGGAAACCCAACCATGCCTGTGCGGTGGGCGACAAGATCATGCCGACGCCTTTCAGTCGCAGCGGCCAGCGCTACTGGTATAAATGCACGAAAGCGGGCACCTCCGGGTCTACAGAACCAGACCCATGGACCATGGACACGGAGCTGGGCATTCCCGACAACGATGTTCTCTGGGAGTACCAGTCGAGCCCGCTCCTCCTCACCCTCGAAACACTGAAAAGTAAAATCGGCGCAGAAGACGCCGCCACCAAAAAGGTCGAATACGACAAAAGCACCCGCAAGAGCGGCTATTACGTCATCGAGAATCGCTGGATCGATTTCGATCCGTCCACAAAGACTGAAACGAGCACGAACGACCACAACATCCTGAAGGTCTCGATCCGAAACGACGCGGGCGAGACATTGACCGCCCTGTTTTTTTAAGAGAAGACGAAGATGATCCCCATCGGAAAAACGGACAAAAAGAATGGATTCACCCTCATCGAATTCGTTACGGTCTTTGTCATCCTGTCCGTCGTCAGCGCCATGACCGCGATGGGTTTTGTGTCCATGATCCACGGGTATGTGCTGACCAAAAAGAATGCCGAAGTCGTTCAGGATGCCAAAATTATCCTGACGAGACTGGCCAAGGAACTCCAGAGCACCACGTCCATCACGTCAGGCAATCAGACATCCATCACCTTCGATTCGATATCCGCCGCTTCGCCCGTTGTTCTGTCGTGGAGCGGCGATACCCGAAAGCTTTCGTTCAGCACGGCTGCGGATGTCGATGTCCTCGGTGCTCGGGTTGCTTCATTCAGTTTAAAATATCTGGACAAGTACGACAGTACGGAGGGTGACACCTACACACCGGCTTCCACGGCAATCATCAAAATCACCCTGAGCTTGACCGGTGCGGACGATGTGACGGCAACCTTCGAAGACCGCGTTTACCTGAACGGCGTGATGACGGGGACATGAGCAGGTGAAATTTCGTCTGGACAAACAGGGAACCGCCCTTCTTTATCTGCTGGTCACGCTGACCGTCCTGGCGGTGTTGGGAACGGGCGTCTTTTACATGACGACCACCTCCAGCTTCAGCGGCCTGGGCCTAAACGCCCAGAACAAGGCCCGGTATCTGGCCGAGGCGGGGATCCGATATGCTATCGCAAATCCGACGATTCCATTTTCATCGGAGTATAAACTCGACAATACAGCGAGCGACAAATTCATTCTTGAAATTTCTGCGATAAAGGTGACCGGGAAGATTTACAAGAAAATTCAATCCACCGGTGTTTCCAATCCCGGTTCGCCCTTTCAGGCGTCCTATAAAATAAAAATCTATCTTGAAATAGCATCGACAGGCATCCGGCAATTGACCGAGGATGAAGAGGAAGATTACGAAGAATGGACGGAGGGGGAGGAAACCCAGCAATTAACAGAAAAAGAGTTCACGCAAGAATACGTGCAATTGCCCGTTAGCGTTCCGTTCAGTTTCGCCGGTACAGGGTCGGGCGGGATAACCGCCATAACCGCGGTCACGGGAACCGGCGGCGTGGGCAATACGGATGCGACCGGGGTGTCGATCGACACGGGTGGCCAGTTGATCTCTCTAGGCAGCGGCCTCAAAGAAACTTACGGTTGTACCTGGTATCAGGGCTGGGCGGACAGCAACGATTCGGATTGCATCGAGGGGAAATGCAAATTCAACAAAGGGATTCGTGCCTATTTCGATTTCCGATACAACACGTCATGGGAGGCCGACGGGTTCACTTTTGCCGTCATCAGCGCTGCCGTCAACACGATCTGGGACTGCGGTGGGGGCAGTTGCGGCGAATACATGGCATACGCCGGGCCCGGAACGACGGGGAACGGCCTCCAGCCACCAAAGATTGCCGTCGAGTTCGACCCGCACATCGCCGGATCGGCTTCCGTTTGCAGTGGCACTACAGCCCAATGCGGAAGCCGGAAAGATAGTGCATTCAGTTCACCCCAAAAGCATGCCGCCTTGACATACTGGGGCACCAATGCAATCGAATGCGTCAGCAACACCCTCGATGACAACCGCCATGGCAACGGCGACGGCATGAACGATCCCGAGAATCCTGAGAACGGTGACTTAAACCCGGATGGGACGACACGACCTTACATGATTCAAGATTTCAACAGCTTCGGTACCGATGTTTCTTCCCCCACCGGCAAAAAGCTTTCTTTTCGCCTTGAGATTGACCGGGTCGACGACAGTACGAGCGCCGACTACCGAAAGTACAAAATCCGGTCATGGTTGAAGCCTTATGCCGTCTATATGGATTCGAACGGCGTCACGCTCGACGACACGAGTCGGAAGTTCAACAAGAACAACGATTACCCTCCGGATTTCCAGCAAACCATCACGCTCACGCCGACGTGGCATGAAAAGTTCGACCGCATCCTCTTCGGCTGGACGCAGGGAACGGGGGGCTCGACGCAAACGGTGGTGATTACGAATTTCAAGATCGATTTCAAGAACAAGAATGATTTCTGAGGCGCAACGGATCGCAGCCCGCACCGTTTTGCCGTAGGCATTCTTCCGAATCGATCAAGGCGATTCATGCTAGAGATAGGCTGTGTTTCAGGGCTTTGTCGACCTGGATCATGACGCGGTCAGGAAGGGTGGCAATTTTCGGCGTGATCAGCCTCTGTTTGTCAAGGGTGCGAATCTGGGCAAGGTTCACGATGGACTCTTTCTTGAGTCCATGTTCTTTTTTAACCGGGACGCAAATGGGGTAGGATGCCTTCTTTGCCGAATAATCGGTGATCACGGCCACAATGATCGTGGGTGAATGCAAATTTCCGATGTCGTTCTGGATCACCAACACGGGCCTCGTTTTGCCCGTTTCGCTTCCCATGACCGGATCGAGTCGGGCGTAATACACATCCCCACGGGAGATTTTTAAAATGTCCGTCATCACGAGAGGTTCTCAGCCCAGATTTTCCGCGTCCGAATATTTAAACTCTTCCGAGATCCGAAGATTCTCTTCCGCCAAACCCCGGTAGGCTGCCTTCATCTTCTCTTCAAGAATGCGCCTGCTGATCTGAGCGATCTTTTCCTCGATGGATTCGCGGACTAGCATGGATGCGGTCTTCCCCTCGAGAAGGGCGGCTTCCAGCAATCTTTCCCGGGTTTCAACCGGAATCTGAACATTGATCTTCGTCCTGGCAGAGGTCGCGTTTGTCCTCATAGATTCACATCCTTTTGATTATCCTATGTTGTGCGCAAGATTTGTATCACACGCGCGGGGAAGGAATCAAGGACAAAAAAAGGGTTGCATGGGCATCCCCCCGCCCGCAACAACGGCACCCTCTTTTTCCGCAATTTTTCCTTTCCCTTGTGGCGCAAAACGGGTATAATCACGCCGTTTCGTTTGGTAATAGGCCATTTCGGCCGTCGCGGAAACGAACAGACCGTCAGCGCCGCTGATGGAGGATGATGCCCAAACTTTCGGTTCGCCAACAGATCGAGAAGAACGGCCTGCTTCTGATTGCGCTCGCGATGGTCGCGATCTACTGGGCCTTCGATTACGTCTCCTCCGGGCATTACCTGACACGCACGCTGATCGCGGTCCTGGTCATCGTATACGGGGTTTTCATCCAGTCGCTCATCAACTCCCGCAAGGCGGCCCTGGAGGAAAAGGAGCGGACGCAGAAACAGCTCGTCCAGGCGGAGCGGCTGGCGGCGCTGGGCGCGGTGGCGGCGGGCGTGGCGCACGAGGTCAAGAACCCGCTCGCGATCATCGTCCAGGGCGTCGAATTTCTCAAGACGGCCCTGCGCGACAACGAGCGCCTGCTGGACGTGACCGTGCGCATCGAAAAGTCGGCCCTGCGCGCGGACAACATCGTCAGGGGGCTGCTCAGCTACTCCCGGGAGATCTCGCTCAAGATGGAGGAGACGGACATCGAGCCGGTGATCGACGAGGCCCTCTCCTTCGTGGATCACCTGGTCCGGCTCAAACGCATCAACGTGAAAAAGCAGTACGCGAAGGGTCTGCCGAAGATCATCATGGACAGCAACCAGATCCAGCAGGTGTTCACGAACCTGTTCACGAACGCGATCGAGGCGATGCCCGGGGGCGGCATCCTCGGCGTCCGGACCGAACCGTCCGGAGACGGAAACGGGCCCGCCTCGGTGAAGGTGGTGGTTTCCGACACCGGCGAGGGGATGCCGGAGGAGAGGCTCCGCCGGGTCTTCGACCCCTTCTTCACCACGAAGGAGAGCGACAAGAACACCGGGTTGGGGTTATCCATCACCAAGGGCATCATCGACAAGCATCGCGGCACGATCGAGATCGAAAGCGAACCCGGCCGGGGAACGCGCGTCGTGATCGGGTTGCCGGCCGGCCTGGTTTGAGGGGCGATCTTCGCGGATCGAAGAAAGGGGGAGGACGGACATGGATTTCTTCAAGAAACTGGTTCCCGTGACCAAGAAAACGATCCTCATCATCGACGACGAGGAGGACTTCTGCCACTTCGTCAAGCTCAACCTGGAAGAGACGAAGCATTTCGAGGTGCTGACCGCCTATAACGGCCCCGACGGGATCGACCTGGCGATCCGCTACCAGCCGGACCTGATCCTGCTCGACATTATCATGCCGAACATGACGGGCACCGAGGTGGCCGAGTCACTCCGGAACAACAAGGCGACCAAGGACATCCCCATCATTTTTCTGACGGCCATCGTCAAGCGGGGGGAAGTGGGTTCGACGGAATATCAGTTCGGGGGGAATTTCTTCATCTTCAAGCCCGTCAAGCTGGACGAGCTGATCCACGAAATCGGGGCCAAGATCCGGTAGCCGGGCCAACCCCTCAGAGTGTTCCCATCACATCGAAGACGGATTTCTCCCCTTCGATTCCCTTCAGATTCACGCGGTCGATCTGTTCGGTCCTGAAGGCGCCGCCGGCCAGCCGGAAGGTCTCGTCGCAGATCAGGATCTGCCCCCCGTTGGCCATGCGCTCCAGCCGCGCCGCGAGATTCACCGCCGTGCCCATGACCGTGTATTCCCGCTTGATCGGCGAACCGAACATGCCCGCCATCACCTCGCCGGTCGCGATGCCGATTCCGACGGGCAGACGGACGCTCCGCCCGCCCAGATCCTGATTGATCTCGGCCATCGTGCCCTGCATCTTGAGCGCGCACGACACGGCCCGGAACGCGTCGTCGTCGTAGGACAGGGGCGCCCCGAAGATGGCCATGATGCTGTCGCCGATGTGCTTGTCCAGGGTGCCGTTGTATTCGAAGACGATCCGGTCGAGCGGCCGGAAATAGTACGTGTTCAGGAGATCGGCGATGTCCTGGGGCGACATCCGGGCCGTCATGTTCGCAAACCCCCGGATGTCCGTGAACATCACGCTGACGGTCCGCCGCTTCGGGAGCAGCTTCTCGCCGGTGCGGTGCATCTCCTGTAGGACCTGCTCCGAGACGAACTGCTTAAGGCGCTTCTTGGTGACGAATTCGCGGATTTTGGCCCGAATTTCCTTGTTCTCGAAAGGCTTCGTCAGGAACCCGTCGATCCCCTGGTTGACCGTTTCGATGGCGCGGTCCAGCGTCGCATAGCCGGTCAGGATCACCCGGATGATATCCGGATTGATCCGGCCGATCTCCATCAGCGTCTCCAGGCCGTCCAGCCCGGGCATCTTGAAGTCCGAGATCACCACCTCGATGTCTTCCGGAAATTTCCGGACGAGGTCGATCCCGTCCGCCCCCCGCTCGGCCAGCAGGACTTCATACCCGTCCCGTTCGAGGACCTTCTGGAGGGATATCCGGACGCCTTCTTCGTCGTCCACGATCAGAATCTTCACGGCGCGCCGCACCTCCTGCATGGCAGGGTGATGGTGAACGTGGCCCCCTTCCCCGCCTCGCTGTTCACGTGGATCTCGCCCCCGTGCTTGTGGACGATTTCATGGGAGATATAGAGCCCCAGCCCCGTTCCCTTCCCGACCTCCTTGGTCGTGAAGAAGGGCTTGAAGATGTCCTTGAGCGTCTGGGGCGGGATGCCGACGCCCGTGTCCCGGCACGTGACGACGATGCTTTCCGTCTTCGAATCGCGCGCGGTGGAGAGCGTGAGGGTTCCCCGGCCCTCCGGCAGCGCCTGCAGGGCATTGTTGATGATATTGATGAGCACCTGGCCGAGGTTGGAGAAATTGCCCTGAAGGGCCGGCAGGTCCGGATCGTACTGCTTTTCGATAACGACGTCCATCGTTTTGTACTGGTTGTAGAGAACCTGGAGCGCCTCGTCGATGACGGCATTCATGTTGACGTCCTCGAGATAGGTCTGCGTCTGGCGGGACAGGTCCAGGATGCTCTTGACGATCCGCTGGGTCTTGTTCAGCTCCTTGAGGGAGTAGGCCAGATCCTTCCGCAATTCCTCAAAGATCGGGCGTTTCTCCTCCTGCTCCTCGAGCAGCTCGATATCGGTCTGGATGAGGCTCGATGCGCTGGCCAGCGGGTTGTTCAGCTCGTGCGCGATCCCGGCGACGAGCTGGCCGATGGCGGCCAGGCTTTCCGACTGGATCAACTGCTCCTGCGTCCTTTCCTTTTCCGCGAGCGCCGCCTTGCGCCCGTTGATGAGGGACTGGGTCATCACCCCGTACACGATGACCAGGCAGACGATGACCACACGCGTGAAGACCTGCTCGGACGCCATGGAGTCGAACACCCAGTAGATGAGGACCATGGCGATGGCGATGAGGATGAGACCGTTGGCTTCGATCTGCTGGCGGAGCGTGGGCTTGTTTTGCATACAATTCCTGTCGGGATCTCTCGCCGGGAGGGGATGGCGGGCAGGCATCCTCCCGCGAAGTCTCAGACGCCGTAAAGCACGCGCATCCTAATGAAAAAAAGGGGATGTGTCAAGAAACACTTGCGATTTGCAGCCGTGGTTCGACGGGCTCACCACGACATTTGGGGGGCGCCATGACAACCAAGCTTGTCGCCCTGAGCTTGTCGAAGGGCCTCATGAAAAGACTGCGGAGGCGTCAGGGCTTGGCGGCGGCGGTCCGGTCGTCGCGGAGGCGGAAGGGGTTGAAGTCGGTTCCGATATCGTAAACGTCCACCCCCTCCGCGGCCTTCAGCCGGCCCACGATCGCATAGGTCAACGGGGTCATGAGGACCTCGACGCCGACCTTGAAGAGGTAGTTCGTGACGACGAGGGTGACGAACAGGGCCGGGGGAAAGACGCCGAACAGCGTGGCCGCGCCGACGAAGGCCAGCGTGTCGATCCCCTCGCCGATGAGGGTGCTGCCCACGGTGCGCGTCCAGAGCCAGCGCCCCCGGGTCATCAGCTTCATCCGGGCCAGGACGAAGGAATTGGAAAATTCGCCCAGCCAGTAGCCCAGCAGGCTGGCCACGACGATCCCGCCGGAGGTCATCCCGCCGAACACGGCGTCGAAGGCGCGCTGGCCGACCGACTGCTCCCACAGGGCCTCCCCGGGCAGAATCCGGACCCCGTACAGGAGGAGGCTGCAGACGGCCAGACCGAAGAACCCCATCCAGATGACCCGCCGGGAACGCTTGAATCCGTAGACTTCCGTCAGGATGTCGCCGAAGATGTAGCCGACCGGGAACAGCAGCGTGCCGGCGTCGAAGGCCAGCGGGACCCCCCCCAGCGAGACGCCCCAGTCCACGATCTTCGCCGAGGACAGGATGTTGCTCATGACGAGCACGATCACGAACAGGACCGTGATCAGATCGACATACCGGTAGGCCTTCCGTTCCATTTTTTCCTCCGAGCGAAAGGCCCTATCACGGAACCCGCCGCCGGGTCAAGCGAGCGCGCCGCCGTGCTTGAATTCATAAAACCGATATGCTATGCAGAGCTCGCCTTCGAGACAGGCCCTGTTTCTTGGGGAAGCGGCGCCGTACGGGACTCCGGGAACGGGCGCCATCCGACACGGGAGGACGGAACGTTGCCAAGCGGGAAAATCTTCTTCGTCGTCAATCCGCACGCCGCCAACGGTGAAACGGGCCGGCTGTGGCCGCTGATCCAGGCCAAGGCCCGGGAGAGGCTGGGGCCGTTTCGCGCCCAACTGACCGCCGGGACCGACGATGCCACCCGGATCACCCGTCAGGCGCTCCTGGACGGCGCGGAGCTGATCGTCTGCATCGGCGGGGACGGCACCCTGAACGAGGTCGTCAACGGGTTCATGGACGAGAAGGGGCCGATCCGGCCGGAGGCGGTGCTGGGCCTCGTCCCCAACGGGACGGGCTGCGACTTCGTGCGCACGGTCCCCATTCCCGCCGACCTGGACAGCGCGCTCAACACGATCCGCGCCGGGCATACCCGGGCCCTCGACCTGGGCCGCCTCCGCTTCGCGGACCACCGGGGCGGGACCGGCCTCCGCTATTTCCACAACATCGCGAGCTTCGGCATGGGCGGCGAGGTCGTGGATCGCGTCAACCGCACCTCCAAGGCCCTGGGCCCGTTCATCTCCTTCATGTGGGGCACCCTCGTTTCCCTGATGCATTACAACGCCAAGCGGATCCGGATCAAGGTGGACGACTACTTCGACCAAGAGGTCGCCATCTGGCATGTCGCCGTGGGAAACGGCCGCTACCACGGCGGCGGCATGCTCGTCGCCCCGGACGCCCGGATGGACGACGGGCTCTTCCACGTCACGATCGTCAGCGACATGATCCTGCCCCGCGTCTTCATCCACCTGCCCAAGCTCTACAACGGCAAGATCAAGACTATCCGGCAGGTGTCGACCCTCGTCGGGAAGACGGTCAGCGCCACCTCCTCCGACCGCGTCCTCCTGGACGTCGACGGCGAACAGCCGGGGTGTCTGCCGGCCACGATCGAAATCGTACCGGCCGCCATCCGGATGATCACCCAGCGGGGCTGACGGGCGCCGCCCGGGCTGAGGTCAGGGCTTCTACGCTGTGACCCGCTCGGGACAAGGCCTCCGGGAGGAACTCGCAGGCCACGGCATCGTCGTCAATCGCCAGAATGCGGACCTTCCCGGACGCCTTCATCCGGATCTCCCTTTTCTCACGTCCAGCCCTTGCGGCCCATGAAATCGGCCAGGTCCGCCACCCGGCAGGAATACCCCCATTCGTTGTCGTACCAGGCGACGACCTTTGCCATGTTGTCCCTGAGCACCTGCGTGAACTCCAGATCGATGATGGACGAGTGGACGTTCCCCTTGAAATCCGAGGAGACGAGCGGGGCCTCCTCGCAGGCCATGATGCCCTTGAGCGACTTCTTCGCCGCGTTCGCCAGAAGGCGGCGAAGCGCCTCGGTCGTCGTCGGCGTCTTCAGTTCGGCCACGAAATCGACGATGGAGACCGTCGGGGTCGGCACGCGAAGGGAATATCCGTCGAAGCGCCCGGCCAGGTCGGGGAGCACGAGGGCGAGCGCCCGGGCGGCGCCGGTCGTCGTCGGGATGATGTTCATCGCCGCCGCGCGCGCCCGGCGGAGGTCCTTGTGGGGCAGGTCGAGGATCCGCTGGTCGTTCGTGTAGGAGTGGACCGTCGTCATCATCCCCTTCTCGATGCCCAGGGCCTCGTGGACGATCTTCACCGGCGGGGCCAGGCAGTTGGTGGTGCAGGAGGCGTTGGAGACGATGTGGTGTTTCTTCGGGTTGTACGCCTTGTGGTTGACCCCCATGACGACCGTCAGGTCCTCCTCCTTGGCGGGCGCCGAGATGATCACCTTCTTCGCGCCGGCCTCGAGGTGGGCCGCCGCCTTGGGGCCGGTGACGAAAAGGCCCGTGCTCTCGATCACGATGTCCACCCCCTCCGCGTCCCAAGGGATGGCGGCCGGATCGCGCAAGGCGAAATTCCGGATCGTTTTGCCGTCGATGACGAAGGCGTCCTTCCGGACCTTGACCTCGCCGGGGTAGGCGCCGTAGCTCGTGTCGAATTTGAAGAGGTGGGCGTTCGTCCGCACATCGAAGAGATCGTTGACCGCCGCCACCTCCAGCGTCCCGGGATACCGCGTCAGAACGGCCTTCAGCACCTGCCGCCCGATTCGTCCGAATCCGTTAATGCCAAGGCGAATCATGGGGACCTCCTTTTCAATTGTCGTCGATGCGGTTTTTGTGCGCCGCCATGAGATCGCAGCGGTACTGGAGGGTGCGGTGCATCCGGGCGTTGTCGAGGGCGATGGCGCTCAGGTTCGCCACGGCCTCCAGGAAGCGCACCTCCCGGTCGTTGAACTCCCGGACCCGGTCCGTGTAAGCGCGCAGCACGCCCACGGCCTTCTTCTCCAGCAGGAGCGGCACCACCAGAACGGACTTGATCCCCTCCGAGCGGGCCTTGGCGCCGTACTGAAAATCCCGGTTCGTCTGGGCGTCCTTGAGCCAGATGGTCTTGCCTTTCAGGGCCTTTTGATCCAGGCCGCTTTCCTCCACCATGATCGGCCCCTTGTGGAGATAGGTCTCGGAAAGACCGAAGGCGGCCCCCAGCTCCAGCTTCTTCTCCCGGGCATCCAGGAGCCGCAGGCTGCAGGCCTTGACCCGCATGGTTTCCGTGACGCAGCGCACGATCTCGTCGAGAACCCGGGCGGGCTCCAGAGAGGCATTGATGACCTTGGCCACGTCATACAGGGCAGTGAAATAATCCATTTCCTTCCCCTTCATCGCCTCACCTCCTGAACGCGTATTTGTCTTTTTCATTAATGTTTCCCGAACGCCAACGCAAGCACTTATTGTCCGGCCGTTCTTCCTGTCATTTCGACCGTCCTTCCTGTCATCTCGACCGAAGGGAGAAATCTTTTAGAAGCGGCCGTCGTAAAGATTTCTCGTCGCCCACGCTCCTTCTAAATGACACGGGGGGTGAAAGATTTCTCGTCGCTCGCGCTCCTCGAAATGACGTGGTGCGAAGGCCTCTAAATAGGCAAGGGTCTCGAAATAGGAACCCCTTTTCGGACCCCGAAAAAACACGATCGCGCTCGCGATCTTTGGGCGCCGTCGAAGGGCCGGCCGGACTCAGCAGGGCGGCTGGAAGGGGGGAAGAACGGTGGGCCTGGGCAGCCGGCGGGGCAGCTCGCCCCGGATCTCGATGACCGGACCGCCGGAAATCTCCTGCTGGGTTCCGGAATCGAATCCGTGCTTTTCGTCGCCTACGGCCCAGTCGTAGAGGGCGCGGGAATCGAACAGCACCGGGTCCTCCGGTGTCCCGTAGGTCCTCAGCTGCATGAACTCGTCGTAGACGCCGACGCACCCGTGCGAGGCGGGCCGGCCCGGCATATCCCGGGCGTGGATCCAGAAGGCGGCGCCGTCCGGCCCCACGTAAAACAGCAGGGCGTAATCCATCGGGTACTGGCCCTCCCCCTTTTCCGTCTTGTACATGGAAGAGGTGTGCGTCCGGTCCCGGGCGGTCACCTGGAAGAAACCGAGAGGCGTGGGGTGATCGGCCGTCCCCGTGGCCGCCGGCATGGAAAGCCTGAGGTTGCCGTATTCGTAAGCCCCCAGCCACTGTTCGGTCAGGTCGAGCAGGAGGTATTTCGGGTAGGGGCCCGCCGGCTCGTAACGCATCGGGAGGGGGGTGTACGCCCGCGCCGCGATCATGTCCACGGGCACCTTGATCGTCATGCCCGGGTAGGCATGGCGGCGGTCGAGACGGTTGAAGCGGGCCACGGTCACCCAGTCTTTCCCGAAGAGCCGCTCCAGGCTGTCCTGGGGCCGCAGGAAGTGGGGCCGCCAGGGGACGCGGATCTGACTGGGATATATGACGCGGCTCAGGTCCTCCTTCGCCTTGTCCAAGGGCGAGGCGGACGGTTCGGACGTTTGGCCGGGCAGGGACATGGCACCGGCCCCGATGATCACCAGGGCGATGACGACCCGAACCGCCCGGTGGAGGGTTTCGATTCCGAATGCCGGCATCGGCTTCGCGGCCTTCCGGAAATTCTCGCTGTCTCCCACTGCTCGCGCCCCGATCGGCGTGACGGGCCCCACGGCCCGCCGTACGCGGCGTCCTCTATCACGTTTTGCCGCCCCCGGTAAAGGGCAATCACGGACGCGGCCGGGGCCCGTTTCCGCGTATCGTCACCGGCGAAATCGCCCGATGCCTCCCGGGAAGGCGCGTTTGATCTTGACCTTCCGCGGTCAAAGTCGTAGGGTTTTCCCAGGTTTTCCGAACGGAACCGTGTTTTTGAAAAATGCCGGCATTTCGGGGAGGAGCGTGATGGGTCGCATCGGGAAAATCACCGTCGGTCTGGTCGTCGTGCTCGGGGTTATCGTCATCGCCGGATTCTACGTTCTGCCGCCGTTGATGAAGCCCTGGGCCGTCGAGAAGCTTGCGGGCGTCCTCAAGCGGGATGTCGCGGTCGAACGCATCCGGCTCAACCCGTTCCGTCTGTCCTGCACCGTCGAGGGCGTCATGATCCGAGAGCCCGCGCAGACGGATCCCTTCGTCTCCTTCGACGGGCTGTACGTCAACGTCGGCGGGCTGTCCTCCCTGTTCCACCGCGCACTCGTCCTGGAGGAGGTCCGCCTGACGCGTCCCTACGTGCACATCGCCCGGAAACCGGACCGAACCTACAATTTTTCGGACCTCATCCCCAGGGAGAAGGAGCCGCCCGAACCGGAGAAGAAACCGTTCCGGTTCTCCCTCAACAACATCGCCCTGGTCGACGGCAGCGTCGATTTCGACGATCGGCCGATGAACACCCGCCACACCGTGCGCGGGATGAATCTCGGCCTTCCCTTCCTCTCCAACACGGAGGTCCACGTCGACCATGACGTGGAGCCCCGGCTCGAAGCGCTCGTCAACGGCGACACCCTCGTCCTCGCCGGAAAATCGAAGGTGTTCCACAAATCGAAGGAGTCGCACTTCACGCTGAACGTCCGGGACCTCGACCTGCCCCACTACCTGAATTACGTCCCCGTGAAGCTGAACGGAACGCTCGTGTCGGCCGTCTTGGACACGAACCTGGATATCGCCTTCGTCATGCCGGAAGACCAATCACCGGCCCTTCGGCTGGGTGGGGATGTGACGCTCCGCAACGTGGCCTTCGACGATCCGCGGGGCGCCGCCGTCATCCGCCTGCCGTCGCTGCGCGTCGACCTGGCCGCCGTGGAGCCGCTCGTCCCCGACATCCACCTGGCGAAGGTGATGCTTCAGTCCCCCGAGATCGCCGTCCGGAGAGACGGGAATGGCCGCATCAATCTGCTCAACCTCACCCGCACGCCTGAAAAACCGGCGAAGCGGGAGGCGCCGAAGGCGGAGGAAAAGGCGGAACAACCGGCCGGAAAACCGGCCCTCAAACTGCGGATCGACGAGGTGGCGGTCGAAGCGGCGAAGCTCTCCTTCCGCGACGAGACGCCCGCCCAAACCGCCGATATCCGGGTGGCGCCGCTCGACCTCCGCGTCGCGAACCTGTCCACCGAGAAGGGGGCGACCGGCACCGTCGATCTCAGGCTCACGGTCGAGCGGCAGGGAACGGTGACCGTCGCCGGCCCGTTCGGCATCGAGCCCCTCCGCGCCGACCTGGCGCTCGACGTCAAAAAGCTCGCCATCCGGACCTTTCAGCCCTACTTCGCCGACAAGATCCGGATCCACGTGGCCGGCGGCACCCTGTCGCTCGCGGGGAACGTCAACCTGTCCCGGGAGCGCAACCGCGACCCCCGGGCGACCTACGCGGGCAAGATCTACGTCTCCAACCTCGCCACCCTCGACCAGACCCACGCCAACCGCTTCGTGAACTGGAAGCAGCTCTATTTCGAGGGCGTCCGGGCGGGCGTCAATCCGTTCTTCACGAATATCCGGGGGATCTCCCTGACCGATTACTACGCCCGGATCATCATCAATCCGGACGGGACCCTGAACCTGACGAACATCCTTGCCGGCGAAAAGAAGGAAACCGCCGGCGGCGCCCCGGCGGAACCGAAGCCCGCCCCGGCCGCGCAGGCGAAGACGGCGCCCGCAAAAGCCGCGATGGACATCAAGATCGGCAAGGTCACGGTCCAGGGGGGAACCATCGACTTCTCCGACCGCTTCATCCAGCCGAACTACTCGGTCAAGATGCTCCGCATGGGCGGAAGCGTCACGGGGCTCTCCACGGATCAAGCCTCCCGGGCGGCGGTCGATCTGAAGGGCAATCTCGGGCGGGGCTCGCCCGTGGAGATCGCGGGGAAGATCAACCCCCTGATCAAGGATCCGTTCGTCGATATGAAGCTCCACTTCAAGGACATCGAGCTGAGCCCGATGACCCCCTATTCCGGAAAGTTCATCGGGCATCCGATCGAAAAGGGCAAGTTGACCTTCGACGTCGCCTACCGGATCGACCAGCGGAAGCTGGACGCCCAGAACAAGGTTTTCTTCGACCAGCTCACCTTCGGAGACCGGGTGGACAGTCCCACCGCCATCAAGGTCCCGGTGACCCTGGCCGTCGCGCTCCTGAAGGACCGGAAGGGCGAGATCCACCTCGACATCCCCATTTCCGGAAGCCTCGACGACCCGAAATTCCGCGTCTGGCCGGTCATCTGGCAGGTCATCGTCAACCTCATCACCAAGGCGGCGACCGCCCCCTTTGCACTCCTGTCGGCCCTCATGGGCGGCGGGGAGGAGCTGAGTTTTCTTGAATTCGACGCGGGTAGCGCCAGGATCACGGAGACTGGCCGGGACAAGCTCAAGGCGCTGGCCAAGGCCCTCTACGACCGGCCCGGCCTCAGGATGGACATCGAGGGGTATGTGGATGTGGATCAGGACCGGGAGGGGCTGAAAAAGGCGGAGCTGAACCGGAAGCTGCGGGTCCAGAAACTGAATGACCTGATCGCGCGGGGGCAGTCGGCGACGCTGAGGGACATCGGGATCGAACCCGGGGAATACGAGAAATACCTCGCCCTGGCCTACCGGGTGGAGACGTTCCCCAAACCCCGCACCGCCGTGGGCGTGACGAAGGGCCTCCCGCCCGCGGAGATGGAGAAGCTGATCCTGACGAACATAGCGATCAGCGACGGTGACTTGAAGGCGCTCGCCGCACGGCGGGCCTCGACCGTGAAGGACGCCCTCCTGGGATCGGGGGAGATCCCGCCGGAGCGGATCTTCATCGTCGAACCCCGGTCTCTGGCGCCCCGGAAGCAGGAGAAGCAAAAGGACAGCCGCGTCGACTTCAAGCTTAAGTAGGACCGCCGAACTCCGCCTCGCCGAAGACCTCGGCCTGGAAGGTCAGGAACTCCGTGCCCTCCCGCCACGCGCCGGGCGAGAGGCCCGCCTTCATCGCAAGGTTGTCGAGCATCTCGTCCCGATCCCAGCCCTGCTCCGTCGCCACCTGGGGGAGAAAGACGGCCGAATGCCGCCCCTTGCGGATCAGCACGCCGTCCCGGCCGACGATGATGTCCCCGGGACCGCGGACCGGCGTCATCGGGGTCAGGACGGAGATTTCGATTTCCAGGTCCTTGAGTTCCTCCGCCCTCAGTTCGGCGAAGCGGCTGTCGTGGAAGGCGGACTGGACGGCCATCGTCCCGACAAGCTGGCCCAGCGGCATGTCCCCGACCATTCGGCCGATGCACCCGCGGAGCCGGCCGCGCTTTTTCAGGGTCACGAAAACGCCGCGACGAACCTCGAGCCGGGGGGAAAGCCCCCGCGCCAGAGGCACCGTCTGCGCCGTCAGCAGGCGCGTGATCGTCTCCCGGGCCAGGGCAAGCAGGGCCTTCTTGTCCTCCATACTCAGCCCGCCGGCCTCCTCCCCCACCGCCTCCGGTTTTGCATTCATTTCGACGACCCCTTTCGCAAAGGCCACGGCGCCGTATCCCACCACCCGGTTCCGGTCGCCTACGGCCACCTGGCCGGAATGGGCATAGCTGACGACCCGCCCCGCCGCGGCGCCCAGGGCGGTCGCCGCCGTCATGGCCGCCAGGATGGGACCCTCGCCGCAGGCGCAGGTGTGGAGGTCGCGAACCCGGCGGGCCATCTCGGTCCTGATGCGCTCCCGAACGCGGGCGGGGTCCATCCCGGCGATGGCCTCCAGAACCGCCGGATCGACCCGCTCGGCATCCTCCGCCGCTGGGTAGTGGGACAGATCGGAACTCGCGACGATCAGGGCGCGACGGTTACGCAGCACCGCGCCCAGGGCCTCCCCGAACCGCCGGCAGAGATCGGGTTCCGCCTCGCCGACCACGGCCGGAACGATCCTCGCCTCCGGGAAGAGGACCTGCACGAAGGGGACCTGCACCTCGACGGAATGTTCCCGCTCGTGGACGGTCGCGTCACGGATGCCGTCCGGATCGGCCGCGATCAGGGCGGAGACCGCCGCTTGATCGATGGCGGCGATCCCGAGGGGGGTCCGGAAACCCGCGCCGGGATAAAAGCCGATCTTCCGGTAATTCGGCCGGGTGTGATTCGTCCCCAGGAGCACAACGAGGTCATACCCGCCGCCCGCCGTCTGCCGGAAGGCATCGGCGGCAACCTGGCCGGAGTAGATATATCCGGCGTGAGGCGCGACGATGGCGACCGCATCCTTCACCTGAACCGGCGCGGCGTCGGCCAGGAACTTCTCGACGGCCGTCCTCAGCACCCGCGCATCCCCCGGATAGAACTTCCCGGCGACCACGGGGGGGCGGATCCCTTCCTCTTCCGACGATTGCTTCCTATTCCACGACATGGCGTCCTCCGATACAAAAACCCTCGACCATGATGTTCCCTCTAAAATTGGATCCCTTCATGTGCGCCCGGGAGATTTCCCGGGACTCCTGCCCCGCGGCCCCGGCGCCCGCGAAGACGACGCTCTTCTCCGCCGGCTTGATCGCGTCGATGTACCGCGGCCTCGGCACCCGCGCAAACAACCGGTCAGGCATGCAGCGGAATCGGGATTCCCAACGCGCCCGGCCCTTCATCGGAGTTCGCGAAGCTGTGTTCCCAGTCCCCGCATCGCCCGGCGCAGGTCGGCATAGATCTCCGCCGCCGGTCGCGCGCCGGCGCGCACCACATCGAAGACCTGATCCGGATACAGGCCCCGAACCCGGGGGACCACTTCCTCCCGGACGATCCCGATAAAGACCGGCGGCTTCAGCGGTCCGCGGATGAGCAAGTCGGCCAGCCAGCGGAAGCCGCCGCCCGCCAGTTCGAGGGGACCGATTTCGTCGAGAAACACGAGCGGCGTCTTGAGCGTCACGGCCCTTCCCACGGCCTGGGCGCCGAAGGCGAATCCCGCCGCGTCGACACGCCAGCGGCCGATCGCCGTCTCGCCCGCCGCGGGGGCGCGTTCAGGGTTGTGCAGGTGCGCGAAGGGACGCGCCTGACCGCTCAGCAGGTCGCGGATGACATACGTCGGACCGGCCCCGTCCCGCTCGGCCGGCAGACAGAGAAACCCTCCGGGCAGGAGGTCCTGCCTCCGGAACTGGTCCGCCAGCCCGTCGGCCAATCCGGTCCGGCCGTCGCGGGTGGCGCCGCTCAACAAAACGTTCATTCGGGTTCTCTTTTCTTCCGGTCCCTGTTCATGCTTCCCGAACGGTAGCCTTCGAGATCGAGCGAGACGTAACGGAAGCCGACCCCCTGAAGGGTTCGGTGGACGTCACGCCGCAGTTCGGCATCGAGGAGTCGTTCCAGATCCGCCGGTGCGGCCTCTAGCCGCGCCAGATCGCCGTGGCTGCGGACGCGGACCGCCCGGAAACCGAGCCCGGCGAGATGACGCTCCGCCGCCTCGATCCGCCGGAGACCTTTGGCGGTCACGACCCGACCGTGGGGCAGCCGGGTCAGGAGACAGGCGTAGGGCGGCTTGTCCCAGACCGTCAGCCCCCGGGCCCGCGACATCGCGCGAATGTCCGACTTGGTCCAGCCCTGCTCCCGCAGGGGACTGACAATCCCGAGTTCCCGGAGCGCCCGCATCCCCGGCCGGTCCTCCGGGGCATCCTCCACGTTCGTCCCGTCCATGACCGTCGGAAAGCCCCGGGTCCGTGCCTCCGCGAGAATCAGATCCATCAGGTGATGCTTGCAGCGGTAGCAGCGATCGGGCGGATTGCGGCGGATCGCCTCCGGAAACGCCACGTCAAGCCTCAGATGCGCGACACCGAGCCCCCGGGCAATCTCGCCCGCTTCCTCCAGCTCCCATTGCGCCATGTACACGGTTTCGGCCGTAACGGCCAGCACCCGATCGCCCAAGGCCTCCCGGGCCGCGAGCAGCAGAAACGCGCTGTCGAGGCCCCCGGAAAAGGCCACGGCGCAGGGGCCCCGTTTTCGCAGACGATCCGTCAGGCGCCCGTACCGTTTCCGCAGGGCCTCCGGCGCTCTCTGACCGGTTGTCGCACCCGCGGTCATAGACGGGAACACCTCCGTGGCCATCTCGGATCACTCCAAACGATAGCCCTGTTCACGGAAGAGCCGCAGGCACACCTGGACCACCTCGGGATCGTAGAGGATCCCCTGCTGGCGCTCGATCTCCTCCAGGGCGGACACGATGCCCACCGCCGGACGGTAGGGCCGGTAGGAGGCCATCGCTTCCACCACGTCCGCCACCGCCAGGATCTTCGCCTCCAGGAGAATGTCGTCCATGGCGAGCCCTTCGGGGTAGCCGCTCCCATCCATCCGTTCATGGTGCTGGGCAACGATGTGTGCCACCGGCCAGGGGAACTCGATGTCTTTCAGGATGTCATATCCGGTATCGGCATGGGTTTGGAGCAGGCTGAGCTCGATGGGGGTCAGACGGGTCGGCTTGCTCAGGATCTCCGCCGGCAGGCCGATCTTGCCGATGTCGTGGATCATGGCCGCCATCGCCACGCCTTCCACCTGGTCGGGCGGCAGGCCCATCGCCTCCGCGATGGCACGGCATAGCTGCGAGACGCGTCTTTGGTGCCCCGCCGTGTAGGGATCCTTCATCTCCACGGCCATGGACAGGGTCGTGATGATCGCCTCGACCGCCTTGCGGAGGTTCCAGAGGGTTTTTTGAAGATGCTCCTCCGCCTCCTTGCGCTCGGTGATGTCCTTGATGGTCCCCTGAAATCCGACCCGACCGAGCGGGTCCCGCCACAGCGTGGAACTGATGAGGGTGTGGTGGATCCGGCCGTCGAGCCCTCGCAGAGTAATCGGGTAGTCCATGACGGATCCCTGGCGTTCGATTGCCTCGATGTGCCGGGCGCGTTCCTCCGAAACGGCGTAGATGTCGGAGATCCGGAACATCCGCAAGAGCGTCTCCTTGTCTCCGTAGCCGAACATCTCCGCCGCCGCGTCGTTGCAGTCCAGGAGCTCTCCCTCCCGGGTGGTGATGTATACCGCGTCCCGGGAGGTCATGAAGAACGAGCGGTAGCGCGCCTCGCTCTCCTTCAGGGCCTCCTCCATCGCCACGCGCTCCGTTACATCCGCCACGAAGTTCAGGGTGGCATCCCGTCCCTGCCACTGGATCCGGACGGCGTCCAGTTCGACCCACCGCGTCTCGCCCGCCTTCCGGACGGCCCGGAAACGGTACCGCGGCGCGAACCTCTCGCCCCGCAGGCGTCGCAGATGGCTCTTAAGCACGAATTCGCGGTCTTCGGGGTGGATGAACTCGGTGAAGGGCGTGACGGCCAGCTCCTCGGCCGTGGCGCCCGTCAGCACAAGGGTCCGGGGATTGGCGAACTTCAGAACCCCGTCCTGGACGATGAAGATCGCCTCGTTCGCATTCTCCACGAGACTCCGGTATTTCGCCTCCGATTCGACCAGGACGGCCTCGGTTTTTTTGCGCTCGGTCTCTTCGCGGGCAATCACCATGATGCCGACAGGCACTCCGTCCTTCGATAGGATGGACGAGCGTGCATCGAAATGCCGCTCCGCCCCCATCGAGTCCCGCAGGGTGAACGCATAGCTCAAATGGTCCGTGACGCCCGCCCGGCGCCGGTCGATCATGGTGTCGTACACGGACAGGGACTCGGGCGCGACCAGCTTCCGGATCGGCAGCCCGATGAGGTCCCGACCGCCGGACATGGCCTGTACCGCCGGATTGCAGTATGTGATCCGGCCCTCCAGGTCGATGGCGACGATGCAGTCATGGGCGTCCTCTAGCAGTTGACGAAAACTCCCCTCGCTGTCCAGAAGGGCGTCGTCCCGCGCCCCCAGGTCGCTGTACCGCCGCTGCAGGTCCTGACCGGACAAGTCTATCTTCACGCGGTCCCCTCCCCCTCTCTCACATCCCATCGCTCGGCCGTGTGCCTTGAACGACCCTGCCCGTCCGTGCGGGCGGCCGTTGGATAACGCTCGGATCAAAGGCCCGGGTTCATGTATAATACGGATATCCGTCGTCGTAGCAAGGAAAATCTCATTCCTCGCACACCCGCCAAGCGAACCAGGGTTGCTGCGCCTTGAGGGGGCAATAGGAGACGCCGCAACGCCGGATCGGATCCTCCTGGGGCGGTTTCATGCGCCTCGCCCCCGGCGCCTGCTGCCGCTCCACCCACGCACGCGCTTCGTCCTCCGTCGCGACGAACCCCGCGCTGTACGTGGTGCGGCCGATGCAATGGAGATACCCGTAGATCAGTTCATACCGCTTTCCCATAACGCCTCCCCGGCGGCTTTTTTCAAACCTGGGGAATGGACAACCCATCCCCTCGATATTGCAATCCATCTTTCCTGAAAAAAAATTCGCTTGACATTTCTCAGAATTTGAATACCATTCAATTAACGAATGGTGCTTTTGTCAAGAACTTTTTTACAGGAGATGCGCCATGTATGAGGATCTGAAAGGGAAAACGGCCCTGATCACCGGGTCGGGAAAAAGAACGGGCATGGGCTACGCCATGGCGGAAACCCTTGCGGGGGCGGGGACGAATGTCATCATCGCCGATCTGGGCCGGGGCGAGGTGATCGACGGCGACCTCAAGATGGGGGCCTGGGAGGAGATGACCCGCTTGGCCGAAGAGCTGGCGGAACGCTTCGGCGTGGCGACCCTGGCCGTCGCCGTGGACGTCACGGACAACGCCTCGATCGCCGCGATGGTGGCGACCGTCCGGGAGCGCTTCCCCAGGGTGGACATCCTCTGCAACAACGCCGGCGCCTCCTTCGGCGTGCCGAATGCGGTGCTGACCTACGACGAGGCCGCCTGGCTCAAGACCATCGACGTCAACCTCCACTCCGTCTTCCGGATTTCCCGCGCCGTGATCCCGCTCATGGCGGGCGCGCCGGGGGTCATCATCAACACGGCCTCGCGGGCCGGCAAGGTCCCCCCCATCTTCAACGGCGCGTATGCCGTCGCCAAGGCCGGCGTCATCATGCTGTCCAAGGTCATGGCCAAGGAGCTGGGGGGCATGGGCATCCGGGTCAACGCCATCTGCCCCGGGCAGATCCGGACGGACCTGGAAAAGTGGCGCTTCGGCCTGGAGGCGAAATTTTTCGCCACCACGGTGGAGGAGCGCGAGCAGGAAATGTGCAAGACCATCCCGCTGGGCTGCCTGGGCATTCCGGCGGATGCAGGTCATCTCGTCGCCTTTCTGGCTTCGGACGCCTCCCGGTACATCACCGGCCAGGCGATCAACCTGGACGGCGGGCAATGCATGGAGCTTTAACCCGACATCTCGTTTCAGGAGGAATGCTCATGGATAAAATCATCGGCGGCAAACTCGTTGCGGACGCCCTGGTCGACTGGGGCGTAGATTACATCTTTTCGCTGAGCGGCGGACACATCACTCCCATTTATCAATTTCTGGAAAACACGAACATTACGATCTTCGACACGCGCCACGAGCAGGCGGCCGTTTTCATGGCCGAGGCCTGGGCGCGGATGACCCGCAAGCCCGCGGTGGCGATGGTCACGGCCGGGCCCGGGTTCACCAACGCCCTGTCGGGCATCGCCAGCGCCCGCCTGTCCAACGCCCCGGTCATCCTCATCTCGGGGTGCGTGGGAACCGAGGCGACGGAAAAGCTCGATCTTCAGGACATGAGCCAGCTGCCCGTCATTACGCCGATGGTCAAAAAGGCCCTCGTGTGCCACATCCCCGAGCGCATCCCCGAATTCATCGACATGGCCTTCCGGACGGCCATCGCCGGGCGTCCCGGGCCCGTCTACCTGGAGCTCCCCTGCAACGTCCTGAACGCCACCGTGAATCCGGCCCTCGTCAAAAAGATGCACACGACCCTCTCGTCCCAGCCGGTCGACCGGGAAAACACCCGGAAGGTCGTCGATCTCCTGAAGGCGGCCAAGAACCCCATCGTCATCGGCGGCAGCGGCATCTGGTACGGGGGCGCGGAAAAGGAGATGATCGCGTTCGTCGAGAAAATCGGGATTCCGGCCTTCACGGCGGGAGCGGGACGGGGCGTCATCCCCGACACGCATCCCCTGTGTTTCGGGTCGTCGCTCGCCATCCGGCCCGGGGCGGCCATGGCCACGCTCATGACCACGGACCTGGTCCTCTTCCTCGGCGGGCGCCTCAGCCTGTTCTACATCTTCGGCGAAATCTTCCCCCCGAATGCAAAATTCATCCAGGTGGACATCGCGCCCGATGAGATCGGGCGCAACCGGACGGTCGACCTCGGCATCGTCAGCGATACCCGGGCGTTTCTCCGGGAACTCAACGGCATGCTGGATGCAGAGGGCATCGCCGAAACCCTGAAGAAGCAATACCAGCCCTGGGTTGAAACGGTCCGCAAGGCGGACCAGGACGGCAAGAACGGGGCCAAGGCCCTGTGGGAATGCGACGTCCAGCCCATCCATCCCATGCGGCTGGCCAAGGAGGTCAACGATTTCATGAACCGGGAGGACGACATCGTCGTCGCGGACGGCGGCGATACGTCGACCTGGACGGGCATGACCCGAACCGTCGTCAAGGGCGGCACTTACCTGGACTACGGCCTTTACGGCTGTCTCGCCGTCGGCATCCCCTACGCCAACGCCGCCAAGCTGAAACACCCGGACAAGCGGGTCCTGCTGATCATGGGCGACGGATCCGTCGGCTTCAACTTCATGGAATTCCATACGGCGATCCGAAAGAAGCTGCCCATCGTCGTCGTCATCGGCAATGACCAGTCCTGGGGGATGATCGCGCACAGCCAGCAGTTGCGTCTGGGCCACAACATCCCGAACGGCACGGAACTGGGCTGGGTGGATTACCACAAGATGGTCGAGGCCCTCGGGGGCTTCGGAACGATGGTGGAAAAACCGGAGGACATCCGTCCGGCCCTGGAGGCGGCGTTCGCCTCCGGCAAAACGGCCTGCATCAACGTGAAGGTGGACCCGTCCGTCATCAGCCCGGGCAGCGTCGCCCTGGCCAATCTCGGCGGGTACAAGTGTGAATGAGCGCCCTGCTCACGTCATCGTTTCAGGGGGCGCCGGACCGGCTACCCCCCTTCGAAACGGGTTAAGGAGGTTTCGATGAACCACGACGCCGTTGCCCCCGAGGGAAGCAAGTTGTCGAACCGAAGCGCTTACTACATCTTCACGCTGCTGTTTCTGCTTTATTTCTTCGATTACGTGGATCGAACGATCGTGACCTCCGTCGCGCCCTTCATCCGCGAAGAGTGGGACCTCACGGACATGCAGTCGGGCCTGCTCCTGTCTGTCGTCTACTGGTCCATCGTGGCCTTTGTCTTTCCCGTCTCGATCCTCGTGGACCGCTGGAGCCGGAAAAAGACCGTGGGCGTCATGGCCCTTCTCTGGACCTTCGCGACGGTCGCCTGCGCCTTCACCAAAAGCTTCCCCCAACTGCTGCTCGCCCGCGGCGCCATCGGAGTCGGCGAAGCCGGCTATGCCCCCGCCGGTACGGCCATGCTCTCCGGGCTGTTTCCACCGGAAAAACGGTCCCGGATGATGGGGTTCTGGAATATCGCCATTCCCCTCGGAACGGCCGTCGGCATCGGGCTGGGCGGATTCATCGCCACCCATTGGGGCTGGCGCCATGCCTTCGGCCTGGTGGCCCTTCCCGGGGCGATCATCGCCATCCTGTTCTTCTTCGTCAAGGACTACAAGACGGTGGAACTGGTCAAGACGGTGGGCGCGCACGACACCGGCAAAAACAAGATCCAGATGAGCAAGATGGACATCGTCCGGGAGTTCATCCACACCCCCTCGCTGATGCTGACCAACGTCGGCTTCATCGGCTGCATCTTCGTCAACAATGCCATCATCTTCTGGATGCCCACCTATTTTCACCGGACGGGCGGCCTCTCCATCAGCGAAGCGGGCATGAAGACAAGCCTGCTCATGGTTCTGGCGCTCGTCGGCCTGCCCCTGGGAGGATGGCTGGCCGACATGTGGTTCAAGAAGCGGGTGTCGGCGCGGCTGTTGTTTCCCGCGATTACGACCGCGCTCAACGCCGTCGCGATTTTCATCGGCATTTCCCTCCTCACGGGACAGGCGCAATATGTGACGCTTCTGCTCATGGGCGTCCTGGCCTCCGCCTTCGCCCCGGCGGCCATCACCGCCACGCAGGAGGCGATCCACCCCGGGCTGCGGGCGATCTCCTACTCCCTGTGCGTCGTCGTTCAGAACCTCTTCGGGGCCTCCATGGCGCCCATCGTGATCGGGAAACTCTCCGATCTCTACGGCATCCAAACGGCGATGTCCGTCCTGCCCGTTTTCTTGGTGGCCTCCGCCCTGGTGTTCCTGGCCGGATCGTTCTTCTACGCGCGCGATCTGGCCAAGGTGGAAAAGGTGACCCTGGAGTGGGAATGATCATGGAGATCAACGGAATATGACGAAACGAGATTGAGATGGGATCGAAAGAGCGAAGAGAACGAGAGAAGGAACAGCGCAAGAGCCAGATCCTGGACGTGGCCCGGGAACTGCTCTTGGAGAAGGGCCTGCAGGCAACGTCGATCAACCAGATCGCGAAGCGCTCCGAGCTCAGCGTCGGCACCTTCTATTTCTACTACCGGAGCAAGGAAGAACTGTACGTCGCCCTCCAGCAGGAAGGGCTCGACCTCCTCTACGGCATGACCACCGCCGCCATCCGGCGGAAGCGAAACCCCAGGGCGAAGATCCACGCCATCGCCCAAGCCTACCTAACCTTCGCGGAGGAGCACAGGAGCTATTTCGACATCATCAACTTCTTCCTCAACTCTTCCTCGGAGATCTTCTTCTCCGAACAGCTTAAGGAGCAGGTCGATGAGCACGGCAACCGGATCGTGGACGTGCTGGCCAATGTCATCGCGGACGGAATCCGTTCGGGTGATTTCCGCCCCGTACCGGCGAAGCGATACGCGCTGATCCTCTGGGCGATGATCCACGGTGTCACCCAGCTCCGCAAACTGCGACACACCATCCTCCGGGGGGAGGACCTGCACAAAATCTACACGGATGCCGTCGGGCTTTTCATCGACGCCATCGGCACGGCGGGCGCCGGGCAGGAGGCACCAACGCTCGACACCTGATTTTTGATCGACTGTCGGTGGGGGCCGCCCGGCGGCACACCAAAGAAAGGGGATCGGAGATATGACTGACTCCAAAACACCGCTTTTGGACGAGCTCGAAAAGGGACCCTGGCCGAGCTTCGTCAAGGAAATCAAACAGGCCGCGGAGAAGAAGCCGGCCGCGGCGGACCTGCTCAACCAGCTCGAGCTGTCCTACAAGGACCGCATCGGCCACTGGAAACACGGGGGGATCGTCGGCGTCAAGGGCTACGGCTCCGGGGTCATCGGCCGCTACTCGGACCGGCCGGACCTGTTTCCGAACGTCCAGGCCTTCCACACGATGCGGGTCAACCACCCGACCGGGTGGTTCTACAAGACGGACGCCCTGCGCAAGCTCTGCGATATCTGGGACAAGCACGGCAGCGGGCTGACGAATCTGCACGGCTCCACGGGGGATGCGATTCTCCTGGGCACGACGACGGAGCACCTCCAGCCCTGCTTCGACGACCTGTCAGAGGCCGGCTTCGACCTGGGCGGCTCCGGCTCGGCCCTGCGGACGCCCAGCGCCTGCGTCGGGCCGGCCCGGTGCGAATGGGCCTGCATCGACAGCCTGGACATCTGCTACCAGGCGACGATGACCCTGCAGGACCAGATCCACCGGCCCATGTTCCCCTACAAGTTCAAGATCAAGGTGTCGGCCTGCGCCAACGACTGCGTCTCGGCCATCGCCCGCTCGGACCTGGCCATCATGGGCACCTGGAAGGGGCGGATCCAGGTCGACCCCGCCGAGGTCCGGGCCTATGCGGACGCCGGCCTGGACATCCGGGGGGAGGTCTGCGACCTCTGTCCCACGAAATGTATGGAATGGAGCGAGGCGGACCGGACCCTCGTCATCCACGACGGGGACTGCAACCGCTGCATGCACTGCCTGAACGTGATGCCGAAGGCGCTGCGTCCGGGGAAGGAACGGGGCGCCTCCATCCTTGTCGGCGGCAAGGCCCCGATCGTCCAGGGTTCGCTTCTGTCCTGGGTCATCGTCCCCTTCATGAAGATCGAGCCGCCCTATACGGAACTCTTCGACCTGATCGCCCGCATCCAGGACTGGTGGGACGAAAACGGCCGCTCCCGGGAGCGCCTGGGCGAACTCATCAACCGGCTCGGCATGCGGCATTTCCTCAAGGCCGTGGGCCTGCCCGCCGTCCCCCAGATGGTCAAACATCCGCGGACCAACCCATACGTCTTCTTCTGGCCCGAAGAGATCGACAAGAAGGAGGTGAAGTGACATGGCCAAGACAGACATCGGTCCTCCCGACTACAAACAGTTCCTGCCGCCGATCATCCGGGACAATTACGGCAAGTGGCGGTATCATGAAATCGTCCGGCCCGGCGTGCTCAAGCACGTAGGAGAAAACGGCGACGTCCTGTACACCGTTCGGGTCGCCTCGCCGCGTCTGCTCTCCACGGATCATATCCGGGAGATCTGCGATCTCGCCGAGACATACTGCGACGGCTTCCTGCGGTTCACCAGCCGCCACAACATCGAGTTCCTCCTGGCGGACGAGCATCGCGTCGCCCCCCTCATTGAGGAATTGCAGGCAAAAAACTACCCGGTCGGCGGGACGGGCCACTCCATCACCAACATGGTCCACACGCAGGGCTGGGTCCACTGCCACACGCCGGCCACGGACGCCTCCGGACCGGTGAAGGCGATCATGGACGAGCTCTACGATCACTTCACCCACATGGACCTCCCGGCCCACGTCCGGATCTCGCTCGCCTGCTGTCTCAACATGTGCGGCGCGGTGCACTGCTCCGACATCGCCATCCTGGGCATCCACCGGACGCCCCCCCGGCCGGACAACAGCCGCCTGCCGAACGTCTGCGAGCTCCCGACGACGGTGGCGTCCTGCCCCACCGGGGCCATCCGGGCGGACATGAAGAACAAGACCGTCCAGGTCAACGACGAGAAGTGCATGTACTGCGGCAACTGCTATACCGTCTGCCCGGCCATGCCCATCGCCGACCCGGACAACGACGGCATCTCCATCTGGGTGGGGGGCAAGGTCTCCAACGCGCGGAGCGCCCCCATGTTCTCCAAGCTCGCCATTCCCTTCCTACCGAACAACCCGCCGCGCTGGCCGGAGGTCGTGGCGGCGGTGAAGAACATCGTCGAGGTCTATGCGGCGCACGCCCGGAAGCACGAGCGCCTCGGGGAGTGGATCGAGCGGGTGGGCTGGGAGCGGTTCTTCACGCTCACCGGCATCGCGTTCACGGACAAGCACATCGACGACTTCACGCTGGCCACGGAAACCTTCCGGACCACCACACAGTTCAAATGGGGGTGATATGAGCGCAGAGATCAAGGAACGGGTCCTCGCCTACTTCAGGGAGAAATCGAAGGGCGACAAGAAGATGTTCTACATCAAGGACGTCGTGAAGGGCCTGCCGGACGTGGACCGGCACGCCGTCCAAGCCGCCGTCAAGGAGCTGCTCGACGAGGAGGTCCTCAAATACTGGTCGAGCGGCAGCACGACATACCTGATGCTGGCGGAAAACTTCCCGAAGGATGCATGACGGCCCGCTACGGAACCGTGCGCATCGGGTTTCCGCCCGGTAGATTGGCAGGTAAAGACATGGATCGAACGCAAACCGTTTGGCCGACATCCCTCGTCTCCGCCGCCGTCCCCCGTCTCGTGATCGGGGCCTTGCGCGGAGGTGCGGGGAAGACGACGCTCGCCGTCGGCATCCTGGCCGCCCTGCGCCGCCGGGGCCTCGACGTCGCCCCCTTCAAGAAGGGGCCGGACTACATCGATGCCGCGTGGCTCTCGGCCGCGGCCGGAAGATCTTGCCGGAACCTGGATACGTTCCTCATGGGCGCGGATCGGGTCCGGTCGTCCTTCCGGCAATATGCACCGCCGTCCGGGTTCGCCCTGATCGAGGGAAGCCGGGGCCTCTACGACGGACTCGACGCGGCAGGCAGCCACAGCACGGCGGAGCTGGCCAAGCTCCTGACGGCCCCGGTCGTCCTCGTCATGGACAGCGACAAGGTGACCCGGACCGCCGCGGCGATGATCCTGGGCTGCCAGCGGCTCGATCCCGCGGTCGACATCCGCGGCGTCATCCTTAACCGCACCGCCCGGAGCCGACACGAGGGAATCCTGCGGCGCGCCATCGAGGAGGCCTGCGGCATCCCCGTCCTGGGGGCCGTCCCCCGGATGGCCGACTACCCGTTCCCCGAACGCCATCTCGGCCTCACGCCGCCGCAGGAGCACGACCACGTAACCGGGGCCCTGAGACGCGCCGCGAAGGTCGCGGAAGACTGTCTGGACCTGGAACGGCTGGTGTCCCTCACCGAGTCGGCCCCGCCCCTGGCGGCGGGCAACGCTGACCTGGCCGACGGCGCACGCCGCCCGGGGACGGCACACCGACGACGGCGGCCGGAAACCCGGGACAGCGGACGTCCGGTCATCGGGATCATCCGCGATTCGGCCTTCCAGTTCTACTACCCGGAGAACCTCGAGGCCCTCGCGGCCCGGGGCGCGTTCATCGTGGAGATCAGCGCCTGCACCGCGGCCGCGCTTCCGGAGATCGACGCCCTCTACATCGGCGGCGGCTTTCCGGAAACTCACGCCCGGATCCTGGCGGAAAACAAACGATTCCGACAGGCGTTGCGCCAGGGCGTCGAAGACGGTCTGCCCGTCTACGCCGAATGCGGCGGTCTCGTGTATCTGGGTGAAACGCTGACGGTCGGAACGGAAACCTTTCCCATGGCGGGCGTTTTGCCCGTCGCCTTCGGCATGGAGCGCAAACCGCAGGGGCACGGCTACACCCTGCTCGAGGTGACGGAGGTCAACCCCTTCTTTCCCGTCGGGACGACGTTGAAGGGTCACGAATTTCATTACGCCCGCGTGCTGGACGGAGACGCGGGCGGTGCAACGCCCTGCTGCCGGGTCATTCGGGGCAGGGGCATCGACGGCCGGGGAGACGGCCTGGTCTCGAACAACTGCCTGGCGCTCTTCACGCATCTCCACGCCGCGGGCGAGCCCCGCTGGGCGGAGGCGCTGGTGAAGCAGGCGGTCCGCCACCGGCGGACGCGATCCCGGCGGGAGCGGGACGCGAACCGCGCGGCACGGGGACCGGCGGCCTTCCTGGAGGGCCCGGCCGGGATCGGGCTCCCCCGCGGAACGGCGCCGCAAACACAACAATAAACCATGTTCTATAAGGAGGTTTGCACATGCCAACGATTGAATTAGCGGGAAAGTCCTACGAGGTGGACGAGGACGGGTTCCTCCAGGAACTCGACAAATGGAGTGAGGAATTCGCCGAGGCCTACGCCCACGTGGACGGCATCGAAGGGCCGCTGACCGAGGAACACTGGCGGGTGATCAACTACCTGAGAGGCTATTACCAGGAATTCGGGATCGCCCCGATGGTGCGGAAGGTGGTCCGGGAGACGGGACTCGACCTGAAGCGGATCTACGAACTCTTCCCCTCGGGGCCGGGCAACGGCGCCTGCAAGCTCGCGGGGCTCGCCAAACCGACCGGCTGCGTCTAAAATCGGGACCGCCATTCCCTGCCGGATGCGGGGCAAGAAAAGCCCCGACGGGCCCGGGCATTTCGACGGGCGCACGTCAGCGGACGGCGGGGATGGGGCAGGAATAGGCAGGTCATGGGACTCTACGTTTTAACCTATGTATGCGCGCTCGTGTTCGTCCTGGCGATGGGCCTCCGGATCCGGAGGCAGATCGCGCTACCCGTCCACGTCCGCTGGGAACTCTATCCCGTCCGGCACGAAACCGCCGAACGGGTGGCCTACGGCGGCTCCTACCTCGAAGCGTTGAACTGGTGGGAAAGGCCCGATGAACGCTCCGTCTGGAACGAACTGAAATACATGGCGCCGGAGATTCTACTCATGCGGGGCCTGTGGAAGGACAACCGGCGCCTCTGGTGGGTCTCCTTTCCCTTTCACTTCGGCTTGTATCTGATGACGGCCACCTTCGGCCTGCTGCTGCTTCACGCCCTGCTCGCCCTGGTGGGATCCCAGGACCTCGCGGAGGGCCATCCGCTCGGGCGCCTTCTGGACGTCTTGATCGTCCTGGCGGGGTGGACGGGCCTGATCCTGGGGAACATCGGCTGCCTGGGGCTTTTCCATCGGCGGCTCGCCGATCCGGAATTGAGGGACTACGCGAGCTTCGCCGATTACCTCAATCTCGGATTTATTTTTCTGTTCTTCCTCTGCGCCTTCGCGGCGGGTCTGGGCGATCCGTCGCTTGCGGGCGCCCGGGCCTATGCACTCGGCCTGCTGACCGCGGGGTCCGCGCCGGCGGCATCCGTTCCCGGTCCGTCCGCGGCCGGAATCGCAACCGTCGTCATGGCCTCACTCCTGGCCGCCTATATCCCCCTGACGCACATGTCCCACATGCTGATGAAGTACTTCTTCTATCACAACGTCAAATGGGATGACGCCCCTAACCGCCGGGGCGGAAAGATCGAAGCGGCCGTCCGGAAAAACCTCGGGCTCAGGCCGACCTGGCAGGCCTGGCACGTGGGAGCGGACGGCCGGAAATCCTGGCGCGAGATCGCCGCTTCGGAACCCGGAGAGATGAAATGAGAACGAGACTCGCCCCCACAGACATCTCCCGGCCGTCCGACTGCCTGTCGCACATCGAGGCGGAGGATCTTGCGCCCCTTCCGCCGCCCTATGAGGATTTCAATACCACGGCGATTCCCCCCCTCAAGCCGGAGAAGGTCCGGCACATCGAGACGTCCCTGGACGATACCGTGGCTCTCGGCATCCCCAAGCCCGCAAGTCCGGAAGAGGAGGAGGCGCTGGTCCGCCAGTTCCTCTCCGGCCTGAAAAAACTCTTCGAGAAGGAAAACAACTGGACGTTTCTGCAGCCGCTGCTTCTGTCCATGGAACACTGCGCCAAATGCCAGACCTGCGCCGACGCCTGCCCCGTTTTTGAAATGAGCGGCCGGAAGGAGATCTACCGGCCCATCTTCCGAGCCGAGGTCCTGCGCCGGATTTACAAAAAGTATCTGAGGCCGGGCGGGAAGATCACGGCCAAGCTGACCGGCGACATCGATTTGAACTGGACGGCGATCGCGCGCCTGGCCGAGTTGTCCTATCGCTGCACCCTCTGCCGCCGCTGCGCCGCGGCCTGCCCGATCGGCGTGGACAACGGCCTGATCGCGCACGAGATCCGCAAGCTCTTCTCGCAGGAAATGGGCATCGCCCCCAAGGAACTCCACGAAAAAGGAACCGTCCAGCATCTTCAGGTCGGCTCCTCCACCGGCATGAAACCCCCGGGCGCGAAGGACAGCCTCGAGTTCATCCAGGAAGAGATGGAAGAGATCACGGGCTACAAGGTGGACATCCCCTGGGATGTGGAAGGCGCGGACATCCTGCTCATCCACAATGCCGGCGAGATCCTGGCCTGGCCGGACAATGTCGGGGCGTTCGCCGTCATATTTCAGGCGGCCGGCGTTTCGTGGACACTGTCTTCGGAGGCGGCCGGTTACGACGTGGTCAACTACGGGCTGTGGTACGACGATGTCCAGTTTTCCCGTGTTGCCGTCCGGCATGCCGATATCGCCCGCCGCCTCAAGGTCAAAAAGATCGTCATCGGCGAATGCGGCCATGCGCACAAGGCGCTCACGGTCGTCGCCGACCGCCTGCTGACGGGCGATCTCAACATCCCGCGCGAATCCGCCTTGGTCACGCTCGCGGACATCGTCCTCAGCGGTAAATTGCGGCTCGATCCCCGCAGAAACGATTTCCCCGTGACGCTGCACGATCCCTGCAACATCGTGCGTTCCATGGGGATCGTGGCGCCCCAGCGGCGCATCCTGAAAAAGATCGCGCCGCGCTTCCGGGAAATGACGCCGCACGGGGTGGAGAATTACTGCTGCGGCGGCGGTTCCGGGTTCGCCATCATGTCGGGACACAACTTCGTCGACTGGCGGAACCGGGTCAGTTCCCGCAAGAAATTCCTGCAGATCTTGGCCGCCTTCGCCAACGAGCCGGCGGAGGTCCCGAAGTACGTCTGCGCCCCCTGCTCGAACTGCAAGGGCGCCATCCGGGATCTGATCCGCTATTACCACGCGGAGGAACGCAGCCGCCTGTATTACGGCGGGCTGGTCGACCTGATCGTCAATGCCATGGCGGACATGAAAAAGCCGATCATCCGCTTCGGCGACGAACCGTCGTGGAAAGCCTGATCAAACGAACGAGGCAGAAGGAATCGCCCTCATGACCCTTTTCGCACCGCTCATCGCCATCGCCCTCCTGATCGCCCTCCCCCTCGCGGGACTGGCGGCGAGCGGGGAAGGTTTGCTGGCCGTCGGCGTCCCCTACGCGGCCCTGGCGGTGCTCGTCGTCGGATTCGTCCGGCGCATCGCCCGCTGGGCGAACGCGCCCGTCCCCTTCCGCATCCCCACGACGGCGGGGCAGGGGCGCTCGCTCGACGGGATCAAACCGGACCGCCTCGACAACCCCGCGACGACCTGGGGCGTCCTCGGCCGGATGGCGCTTGAAATCCTCTGTTTCCGGTCGCTCTTCCGGAACACGAAACAACGCCTGGCGCCTCCGGCGCGGGCGGAAAGCGCCGGGGACAAAGCGGCGGCCACGGCCCGACCCGTTTATGTCAGCGCCAAGGGCCTGTGGTTCTTCGCGCTGCTCTTTCACGGGTCGCTTCTGGTGATCGTGCTCCGGCACCTGCGCTTCTTTCTCACGCCGGTCCCGACCTGGGTCGACGGCCTGATCGCGCTCGACGGCCTCTTCGCCGTCGGCCTCCCGACCGCCTACCTGTCCGACGCGGCGCTTCTCGCGGCCCTCTTGTTCCTGCTTCTCCGGCGGGTCCTGATCCAGCAGGTTCGCTACATCACGCTGGCGGCGGATTATTTTCCGCTGTTGTTGATCGGCGCAATCGCCGTTTCCGGCCTCCTGCTGCGGCATGCCTTCAAGGTCGATCTCAACCAGGTGAAGGCGCTCGCGGTGGGCTGGGCCACCTTTTCCCCGGCGGTCCCGGCGGAAACAGAGGCGTTCTTCTTCGTCCATCTCTTCCTGGTGTGCGCCCTGGCCGCCTATCTCCCGTTCGGAAAACTCATGCATGGGGCGGGCGTTTTCCTGAGCCCCACCCGGAACCTCGCCAACGACAACCGGCGGCGGCGTCACGTGAACCCCTGGAACGCGCCGGTGAAGGTGCATCCCTACGAAGAATACGAGGACGAATTCCGGGGCAAGATGAAGGCGGCGGGCATCCCCGTCGAGCGGGAGGAAGGATCATGAGACGGTTAGACTCCCGTTTCGCGAAGGGCGAAACGGAGACTTCCCGCAGAAATATCGACAGGACGTGCAACCATGGCAATCGATAAACTTCCGACGCCCGAAGAACTGAGCCATATCGACTACCGGCCTCCCGGAACCGGATGGCGGAACACCCCGGTGGATTTCCGTCCGGGGACCTGGTGCTACAGCGCCACCCCGAAAAGCCTGACCACCCTGGATCTCCCCAATCCCCGGCAGTGGCAGCCGTCGGACGCGGACTGGAAGCTCCCTGAGAACTGGCGAACAATCATCCTCGATGGCATGCGGGAGCGCCTGGAGAAGTACCGGTCGTTCCGGCTCTTCATGGACATCTGCGTCCGCTGTGGGGCCTGTGCGGACAAGTGCCACTTCTACATCGGGACGGGAGATCCGAAGAACATGCCGATCCTGAGGGCGGAACTGATCCGGAGCGTCTACCGCCGCTACTTCACGACGGCCGGGCGCATCCTCGGCCCTCTCGCCGGGGCGCGGGACCTGACCGAGGACGTCCTGAAGGAGTGGTTCTACTACTTCTACCAGTGCACGGAGTGCCGCCGCTGCTCCGTCTTCTGCCCCTACGGCATCGACCAGGCGGAGATCACGATGATCGGCCGGGAGCTTCTGACCCTCGTCGGCTGCAACATCAACTGGGTCCTCGAACCGGCGGCGAACTGCTTTCGGACGGGGAACCACCTGGGCATCCCGCCCCACGGGATCAGGGATATGCTCGACTTCCTCGTCGACGATATCAAGGACCGCACGGGCGTCCGCGTGGAGGTCCCCCTGAACCGGAAGGGCGCCGAGATCCTCTTCGTCACGCCGTCGGGGGACTACTTTGCCGACCCGGGCACCTACACCTGCATGGGCTACCTGATGCTCTTCCACGAGCTTGGTCTCGACTACACGATGAGCACCTACGCCTCCGAAGGGGGAAATTTCGGCCTGTTCACCTCCCACGAGATGATCAAGCGCTTAAACGCCAAGATCTACGCCGAGGCGAAGCGCCTGGGCGTGAAGTGGATCCTGGGCGGCGAGTGCGGCCACATGTGGCGGGTCGTCCACCAGTACATGGACACGATGAACGGCCCGGCCGATTTCCTCGAGGTCCCCGTCTCGCCCATCACGGGAACGCGGTTCGAAAACGCCGCCGGGACGAAGATGGTCCACATCGCCGAGTTCACGGCCGACCTGATCCAAAACGGAAAACTCAGGCTCGACCCCGCCCGGAACGACCACCTGAGGGTCACCTTCCACGACTCGTGCAACCCCGCGCGGGCAATGGGCCTCCTGGAGGAGCCGCGCACGATTATCCGGCATGCCTGCAACCATTTCTTCGAGATGCCGGAAGATACGATCCGTGAAAAGACCCTCTGCTGCGGTGGCGGGGCGGGACTGGGAACGGACGAGAACATGGAGATGCGGATGCGCGGGGGCTACCCCCGGGCGATGGCGGTGAAACATGTCCGGGAACGGCACGGCGTGAACCGCTTGGCCTGCATGTGCGCCATCGACCGGGTAACGCTACCGCCCCTGATGGATTACTGGGTCCCCGGGGTCGGGGTCACGGGCGTGCACGAGCTCTTGGGCAATGCCCTGATCCTGACGGGAGAAAAGCAACGGACGACGGACCTGCGGGGAGAGCCCCTCCTCCGGGCGTCGCATGCGGACGGGGTACACGAAGCGAAGGGATGAAGCGGCGGGGCGAGGCGGACCCGTTCGGGGGCGCCTGCCGCCGGGAGAGGATCATCGGACCATGAAGGGAACGGATCGCTGGAAAATCTTTGCGGGGTTGTTCGTCTTCCTCGCGCTCGCCGCCCTGCCCTTCTGGTACGGCGGGTGGGACAGGCCGGCGCCGGTCCTCGATCTCGACACCCCGGCCATCCGGCAACTGCCGGAAAGGCGATGCGTCGAGGCCACCGCGTTCATGCGGGCGAACCACATGACGCTGCTGGCCGACTGGCGGGACGCCTCGACCCGGGACGGGCGGCGGATCTACGTCGCGCGGGACGGGCGGGAAATCGAGGCGAGCCTGTCTCAGACGTGCCTGCGCTGCCACACCGACAAGACCCGCTTCTGCGACCGCTGTCACGACGACGCGGGCGTGAGTCCCACCTGCTGGGACTGCCACGTCGTCCCGGAGGACCGGCGTGAATCGGCGACGGTCACGCACAGGCAGAGGGGGGAAGGGGGGGACGTGTCCCCGTTCCCCGTTGACGTTGCCGCACGGGAAAAAGAAAGCCGGGGACCTGGTCCCCGATGAAACTTGCATGCAGGGACAGAGGTTATGCACAGTAGCCGCAGAGACTTTTTGAAACTGACGGGCATTGCCCTGATCGGCGCCGCCGTCCCCGACGCGCTGCTTCCGGCCGGGCTTGCGCCGGCATGGGCGGGAGCACCCGGCTTCCGCCCGGATGTCCGCGCGCTCAAGGCCGCGCGCTGGGGGATGGTCATCGACCTCGCGAAATGCCGCCCGGACTGCACGGACTGCATCGCCGCCTGCCACGCGGCCCACAACGTCCCCGCTTTCGGCAATCCGAAGGACGAGATCGCCTGGATCCGCCGGGAGACCTTCGGTCGGATCTTCCCCGCGCAGGTCCACAGGCACCTCGAACCCCGGCGTCAGGCGGGGCCGGTGATCGCCCTGTGCAACCACTGCGCGAATCCGCCCTGCGTCCGCGTCTGCCCCACGGGGGCGACCTTTCGGCGGCCCGACGGAATCGTCATGATGGACTACCACCGGTGCATCGGCTGCCGTTTCTGCATCGCGGCCTGCCCCTACGGCGCCCGCGGCATGAACTATCGCGATCCCCGGCCGTTCATCCGCCGCATCGATCCCGGGTTCCCGACGCGAACGAGGGGCGTCGTGGAGAAGTGCAATTTCTGTGTGGAGCGGCTGGCCGTGGGAAAGCCGCCCGCGTGCGTCGCGGCCTGTCCCTACGGCGCCCTGACTTTCGGCGACCTGGAGGCGCCCGACTCCGCGGTGCGGCGCGCAATCGCCGGAAGAACGGTCCTCCGGCGTAAACCGGAACTGGGCACGGAGCCCCAAGTTTATTATACGTTATAAGATGAGGAACCGGGGGATGACATGCTAGAGAAGGCCCTGCACGGAAATCACCGCTACTGGGGATGGCTCGCGTTCCTCGCCGTCGTCGTCGGCGCGGGCGCGTTTTTCTACCTCCGGCAGCTCGACTACGGCCTGGGCATCACGGGGATGAGCCGGGACGTCACCTGGGGGCTCTACATCGCCCAGTTCACGTTTCTGGTCGGGATCGCCGCCTCGGCCGTCATGGTCGTCCTGCCCTATTACCTCCACGACTACAAGGCGTTCGGCCGGATCACGATCCTGGGCGAATTCCTCGCGGTCGCCGCCGTCGTCATGTGCGTGACCTTCATCGTCATCGACCTCGGCCGGCCTGAACGCGCCTTCAACGTCCTGCTGCACCCTGCCCCCCGCTCTATCCTCTTCTGGGACATGGTCGTCCTGACGGGCTACCTCGTGCTCAACCTCGTTATCGGCTGGACGGTCCTGGAGAACGAGCGCAACGGCAAGGCGCCGCCCGCCTGGGTCAAGCCCCTGATCCTGCTTTCGATCCCCTGGGCGATCAGTATTCATACGGTCACGGCCTTCATCTACGCCGGCCTGCCGGGACGGGACTTCTGGCTGACGGCCATCATGGCCCCCCGCTTTCTCGCCTCCGCCTTCGCCTCGGGGCCTGCGCTGCTCGTGCTCCTCTGCCTCGTTCTGCGGCGCTGGGGCGGCTTCGACGCGGGCCGCGAGCCGCTCCAGGCGCTGGCCCGGATCATCGCCTACGCCTTGGCGGCGAGCCTCTTCTTCGTCCTCATGGAGCTCTTCACGGCCTTCTACAGCGGCATCCCCGGCCACACGGAACCGTTCCGCTACCTCTACGCCGGTCTGGACGGGCACACGCGGCTTGTCCCGTGGATGTGGACCTCGGCCGTCCTGGCGGTCCTGGCCCTCGTGCTCCTGATCGTTCCGGCGCTGCGGCGCAACGAAGCCTGGCTCGCCCTGGCCTGCCTGGCCGTCTTCGCCTCGCTGTGGATCGAAAAAGGGCTGGGGCTTGTCGTCACGGGGTTCATCCCCTCCCCCCTGGGCCAGATCACCGAATACACGCCCACCGGCCCCGAGGTCGCGATCACGCTGGGCGTCTGGGCGCTGGGATTCGTCATCCTGACGGCCCTCTACAGGATCGCCCTGGGCGTCAGGAAGGAAACGGAGGCATAGACGATCATGAAGACCCTCTACGTCGAGACCACGCCCGCCCGCTTCCTCGCCGTCAAGACCCTCCGCGGGCTCTGGCCGGGCGTGCTGTGGAGCCGCCTGTCCACGCTCCAGTATCGGGAGATGACGCCGACCGCCCCGCCGGCCGGCTGGGTCCACGTGAAAAATCACCAAGGCGGAATCTGCGGAAGCGATCTGCACCTGATCTTCCTCGACGCCGATCTGAGCGTCCACCCGGCCCTCCTGCCGGGCAGCACACGCAAGTACCTGGGGCACGAACTCGTGGGGCACGTCCTGGAAGCACCCCCGGACAGCGGCTTCAAGCCCGGCGACCGGGTCATCCGGCAGATGCGCACCGGCGGCGGCTCCTGCCTGGCGCATGGCCTCGCCCCCTGCGGTTTCTGCCGGGCGGGTCAGTATCACCAATGCGAGCGAACGGGACTCCCGGATTCCATCGGCGGGGGACTGAGCGACGAGCTTTACCTCCCCGCCGGGGGCCTGATGGCGGTCCCCGACGATCTCGCGGACGCGCAGGCGGTTCTGGTCGAGCCGGCGGCCTGCGCCATCCACGGGGTTCTGCGCGCACCGCCCAATCCCGGGGAGGCGGTCCTCGTCTACGGGGCGGGCACGATCGCCTATTTCGTCCTGCAGGTCCTCCGAATCGTCCTTCCGGACTGCCGGATCACGGCGATCGCCGAATTCCCCTTTCAGGAAGACATGGCCCGGCGGTGCGGGGCGGACGAGGTCTGGCTGGCGCACGACGATCTCCTCGCCAGGACCGCGGCGCGGACGGGGGGGCGGGTCGTCACCGGCCGGGCAAACCGCCGGACCCTCCTGGGCGGCTTCGACCGGATCTACGACTGCGTGGGTGTCGCCGCGACCCTCGGGCTCTCCCTGCGCCTCGCGCGGGCGCGCGGCACCGTCATCCTGATCGGCGTTACCCTCAAACCCCTGACGCTGGACATGACGCCGGTGTGGTACAATGAGGTGAACCTGGTGGGCAGCGTCTCCTTCGCCGCCGAAGCGTGGCGAGGGGAGCGGATCCGGGACTTCGATCTCGCCATCCGCTGGATGCGGGAGGGGCGGCTGAAGACGGAGGGGTTCGCCACGCACTGCTTCCCGCTGGAACGGTACCGGGAGGCGATCCTGGCCGCCGTGCGGAAGGCGTCCAGCCGCTCCGTGAAAGTGGTGCTGGAGATGGAGAAGAGCTGAGGGCGAACGGTCAACGGCGTAAAGCGAAGGGAACGGACCAAGGCGCAGGTCAAGCGACCCCGGGGAAAAGATTTGAATACAAAAATGGCCATGAAGATTCTGGTTCTCAACTGCGGAAGCTCGTCGGTGAAGTACAAGCTCTACGACATGGAAAGCGGCCGGGTGGTGGCGCTCGGCTTTGCGGAACGGATCGGCCTGGCGGGCTCAGGGATCCGTCATCAGGCGGAGGGCGCGGCGGCCGTTTCCTTCGAACACACCCTGCGGGATCACCGGGAAGCGCTGGAAATCCTACTCGGGATGCGGCCCGGCGGTCCGCGTGCGGGCAGCATCGACCCCGCGGCGATCACGGCCATCGGTCACCGGGTGGTCCACGGCGGCGAATATTTCCGGACCCCCGTGATCATCGACGACGCGGTCCTCGTCAACCTGAAGGCGTGCAGCATGCTGGCCCCTCTCCACAACCCCCACAACCTGGCGGGAATCGAGGTCTGCCGGAAACTGCTGACGGAGGTGCCGCAGGTGGCCGTCTTCGACACGGCCTTCCACCAGACCATGCCCCCCCTGGCCTACACATACGCGATCCCGCATCGTTACTACGACACCTACCGGATCCGCAAATACGGCTTCCACGGAACCTCCCACCGCTACGTGGCCGAGCGCGCCGCCGAACTCGCGGGCCGTCCCCTGGCGGAGCTGAAGATCGTAACCTGCCACCTCGGGGCGGGGTGCAGCCTCTGCGCCGTCCGCGACGGGCACTCCATCGATACGACGATGGGCTTCACGCCGCTCGCGGGTGTCGTCATGGGAACCCGCTCGGGGGACATCGATCCCGCCCTCGTCCCGTTCATCGCCGACAAGGAAGGCCTGCCGCCCGCCGCCGTTATGGACATCCTGAACTCCGAAAGCGGGGTTTTCGGGATCTCCGGGATCTCCGGCGATTTCCGGGATCTCCTGAAGGCCGCGCGGGAGGGGAACGAACGGGCGACACTCGCCCTGGACGTCTTCACGTACAGCATCGCCAAGGGGATCGGTTCGCTCCTGCCGGCCCTGGAGGGACTCGACGCCCTCGTTTTCACGGCCGGCATCGGCGAGAACTCGCCCGACATCCGCAGGCTGATCTGCCGGCGTCTGGCATATTTCGGCATCACGCTGGACGATGGGAAGAATGCCCTTGCCCGAACGGAAACGGACGTCGCGACGACGGAGAGCCGGGTCAGGATCTACGTCATCCCGACGGACGAGGAGCGCATGATCGCCCGGGAAACGCGGAAGCTCATCGATCCTGGGCGGGGACCCGGCTGAAGGGCGGCAGCGGCAGCATCCCCCGCCGGGGAATCAAAGGGGTCAACCGGACAACGAACGAAATTCAACGCAATGGAGGTATCAACATGGCCAAGATCAAAATGACGCCCAGTGAGGCGATTGTGGAAACCCTGCTCGCCGAAGGCGTGGATCACGTCACCGGCATCGTCGGGAGCGCCTTTATGGACATGCTCGATCTCTTCCCCACGGCGGGGATCCGTTTCATCCCCGTTCGGCACGAGCAGAGCGCGGGGCACATGGAGGACGCCTACGCCCGGATCACCGGCCGGGCCGGGGTTCTCACGGGTCAGAACGGACCGGGGATCACGAACATGGTCACCTCGGTCGCGGCGGCCAACATGGGCCATACGCCGCTCGTCATCATCTCCCCGTCGGCCGGGACGCCGACCATCGGCTGGGACGGTTTCCAGGAGTGCGACCAGGTCTCCGTCTTCAAGGCCATCACGAAGGCCACGGTCCGCGTGCCCCATCCCAAGCGGGCGGCCGACTGCCTGCGGACCGCCTTCCGGATCGCGTACGCCGACCGTGGGGCGGTCCTGTACGACATCCCCCGGGACTACTTCTACGGCGAGTTGGAAGAGGAGATCCTTCCGCCCCACCGCTACCGCGTGGACGCCCGGGGCTGCGGATCGCTCGCCGACATCGAGCGGGCGGCGAAGCTCCTCATGAACGCGAAGAACCCCGTCATCGTCTCCGGACGGGGGGTCGTGGACGCGGACGCCCTGGACGTGATCAAGGCCATTGCCGAGCACCTGACCGCGCCGGTCGCCGTGACCTATCTGCACAACGACGCCTTCTACGGGGACCACCCCCTGTTCGTCGGCCCCATCGGGTACATGGGCTCCAAGGCGGCAATGCGGACCCTGGCCAAGGCGGACGTGATGCTCGCCGTGGGAACGCGCCTGTCGGTCTTCGGCACCCTGCCCCAGTACGACATCAACTACTTCCCGAAGAAGGCGAAGATCGTCCAGGTGGACATCAACCCGAAACACATCGCCCGGACGCACCCCGTCGAGATCGGCATCATCGGGGACGCGAAGGAGGCCGCGGTGGAGATCCTGAAGCGCCTCCGGACCGCGGACAAGCGGCGGAAGCCGGATACGGCGCGCCTGGGGAAAATCGCCGCGGAGAGGAAAAAATGGGAGCAGGAGATCGTCCGGTTGGCGAGGGTCAAGGGAACGCCGATCAACCCCCGCCGCGTCCTTTTGGAGATGTCGCGGATGATGCCGGACAACGCCATCCTGACGACGGACATCGGCAACGTGTCCTCGACCGCCAACAGCTACTTCACCTTCAAGGGCGGCCGGCGCCACATCGCGGCACTCACCTTCGGCAACACGGGCTTCGCCTACCCGGCGGCCCTGGGCGCCCAGCTCGCCCGCCCCAAGGCGCCGGTCGTCGCCATCATCGGCGACGGGGCCTGGGGGATGAGCCTCCACGAGATCAGCACCGCCGTGGAGCACAACCTGCCGGTCATCGCCTGCGTCTTCAGGAACATGTGGTGGGGCGCCGAGGCGAAGAACCAGGTGGACTTCTACAACAACCGCTTCATCGGGGTCGACATCCCGAACCCCGCGAGCTTCATCCCGGCGGCGGAGGCCCTGGGCGCCCGCGGCATCCGCGTGGAGCATCCGGACCAGATCGGGGAGGCCTTCAAATCGGCCCTCAAGATCCGCCGGCCCACCGTCCTGGAGTTTGTCGTGGACGGCCGGCAGCTCGCCCCGCCCTTCCGGAAGGACGCCCTGGCGCTGCCCACGCGGCTCCTGCCGAAGTACGCCCACCTGGACCACCACAACTGGCGGACGGACTACGACATGTAGCCCCCTCCCGAAACAAGGCCGCGGACCCGGCGGGGGTTGTTCCCCCGATCGGGTCCGCGGATGCTTCCCGCCCCAGCGGCTGCGGCACAGGCACCGGCTCCACGCTTCGGGTCGATAGGGTCACGTTCACTTGCCTGCGGGAAGAAGCGCCGCTCGAAGCCCCCGTGACGGTATGATCCCTGCAGCAAATGACCCAACGAAAAGATTGAATTGACATCCGGGGCGGGCTTCCCTATAGTGCCGCCGTCCACAGCCGAGACGTCGCCCTTCCGGGGAGGGTCCCGTTTTTCAGTGCAACGTCGCCATCACTGCAGATGCGGCCTTTCGATCAACCCGAGACCCTCCGCCCCATGGAAAGGAATGCGCATGTTGTATGAATTCGACGGCAGAACCCCACAGGTCGCCGACGGCGCCTATGTCAGCGACACCGCTACGGTGATCGGCGACGTCGTGATCGGCCCCCATTGTTACATCGGTCACGGCGCCATCCTGCGGGGGGACTACGGCCGGATTGAGATCGGTCCGGGAACGGCAGTGGAGGAGGGCGTCATCATCCATGCCCCGCCGGAACGGGTCTGCCGGATCGGTGAAAAGGTCACCCTGGGACACGGGGCGGTCATTCACGGCCAGAGGCTCGGAGATTGCTCCGTCGTCGGCATGGGTGCGGTTTTGAGCATCCTCTCCGAGATCGGCGAATGGACCATCGTGGCGGAGGGGGCCGTTGTCAAGATCGGCCAGGCGATCCCGGATGGGATGGTCGCCGTGGGGAACCCGGCGGCCGTCGTTCGCGAGATCGCCGACCGGGACCGGGAGATGTGGAGCTGGGGCAAGCAGATCTACATCGATCTTGCGGAGAAATACCTGCGGGTCGGCCTTCATCCCGTTGCTCCGGACGGGCGGAACGGATAACGAGGCCCGCCCCTCTCGGGATGACGATGAAGCGAACGCGACTTCGTTTCGGCAGAAGACTTGGAGACGACCGTTTCAGCCCCTCGGGAGCCCGGCGAGCCGTTCCTTTAACTCATTCGCAATATCGCTCATTTCTGCGCGGCCAAATAGATTATTCATCTCTCCCGGATCGCTTTTCAGATCAAAAAGCCAAGGACGTCTGCCGCGTTCAAACTCAATGTATTTGAAATTTTCGGTACGAATGCCCCGGTATGATGGCGTGTTTTCCGGGTAATAGCGCCAGAATTCAAGAAGGCAGGCCTCTCTGGTTTTCCCGCGGGGGTTCCCGAGAACAGGGGCAAGGCTGATACCGTCCATATCTCCGGGAACCTCAAGGCCCGCCAGGTCAAGCATCGTCGGGGCAACGTCAATATTCAAGATCATCTGATGTCTCCTTCCCCCGGGGTCATGAATGATGACGGGTGCCCTCACGATAAAAGGAAGGCGGATTGAATCCTCATAGGGTTCGCGAATTCCGTGGCAATGATGGGTTCCCCACTGCATGCCATTGTCACCCATGTATACCACGATGGTTTTCTCGCTCAGGTTGTGCCGGTCCAGATAATCGAGAATTCGGACGATATCCCGATCCATGGCGGTAAGGGTTTCGCAGTAGCGTCGATACTGATCCTCATAGGAGCCCATCATGATGCCCTGGAAGACATTCCCCCTCGTTTTCCCAAACCATATCGGGTCGACGTTCGGCGGAAGCACCCGGCTCACATCCGCGTCATGATACATTCCAGCAATGTCCGCGGGCGCCTGAAAGGGCGGATGACCGGGCCGGTGCGCGAGATAGACGCAGAAGGGTCTGCCGTCATTTCGCGATCTCTGCTGGTCAATAAACTCGATCGCGTAATCCGTCACTTCCTCGGTGATATAGGGCTTGCGGGAAGGCACTTCGCGGCCATTGACAATCATCGGGCAGTTGAAGTAGGCACCCTGCCCCTCGCGATAGGTGTAGGCCACAAAAAGATCAAGAAAGGGGAGATGGGGCAAGCCGCCGGGCATGTGCCACTTCCCGATGAATGCCGTGGCGTATCCCTCACGACTCAGATATTCCGGGAAGGTCGTGAACCTGCCTGTCCAAGCGGTATGATTGTTCCTGACGCCATGCCGGTGGGCATAGGCCCCCGTCAGAATGCTGGCGCGGGAGGGGCTGCACAGAGCGGTGGTATTGAAGGCCTGCTCGAAAAGAACCCCTTCCCGGGCCAGCCTGTCCATTCCCGGGGTTTGAATGAAGGGATGATGCGCACAGCCCATTGTTTTTGCGTTATGATTATCGCCGAGGATAAACAGGATATTGGGCCTGTTACCACCCCGCCTGCCGCGAGATCGCACAAGGGGGATGCCCGCCTTCGCTTTTTCACCCAAGGGTCGTTCCGTGGCACCGAGCCTATCTCCCAGCAGGCCGTATGCCGCATATCCCGCAAAGCCGGCCCCGAGGACTCTTCCTCCGGCCTTCAAAAGATCCCGTCTGGTTAAAACAGGGCGTTTATTTTCTCTGTTCATCATCGTCCCCCGCCGAGCGGCTTGCGGGTTGCTCCACGTTGTTCCTACAAGCCGCTTCCAAAAAAGAACCGGTATCCTTCAAGAAAGATCACATAGATATTTTCGCCCCTGCCCCAGGCGTACATCAGGGCAAAGACCGTGAGGCTCCCGGCAATGATCAGCGCGGGAACTCTCATGGAGTATGCCTTTTCATTCCTTTGGATGCGGATCTTTCTTACAATGAGCGCCGCGACACCTAACTCGGCACACATCAGGACAAAAAGCCAGATGCTCAGAGGGCTGAGATACCAGTAAAGGCATTCAAGGACGGGGTGGGATTCCGTCAGGATGAGCACTTCCTTTGTAATCCACGCAAAAGGTGTGACAAATGAAGCCAGGACACTCTCCGCCAAAGAGGCCCCCCGAAGCTGGGAAACCGTATAGACATACAAAGCCCCGAAGGAAATCGAGACAAAATAGAAAAAGCCTGAAAGAGTCGCAACAACGAGGGTGAATGTTGTCCGGTCGGGAAACCTCAGGAAAAAGTAAACTGCGAACGAAAGCAGGGCCGCAACAAAAACGGGCAAGACCGGCATCCCTACGCGCAAAATAAATGATTTCCGTCCCATCGCCTCACCATCCCAATCGGAAACTCTCTTCACATTGATTTGCGGCGTCCATATAAGCTTATCGGCACGAGATGAAGTCACGTCGTTTATATTTCCGGGACTTCCGGCGGAAGAAAGCGGGTGGAGGAAGTCCCGCGGTCATACACAAACGGACACGGTTGATACCGAGACGGCGGAAGGAATGATGTTAAGTTTACCATGGACAGGCGAAGAAGGCCAGCGCGATTGTCGAGGCGGATAAAATCTTCTTGACACACACAAGAGACCCGAATACACTCCACTCTACACGAGTGAAATTCTTATCCATCCTTGGCTTTCCACCGCATGATGAATATGTGTTCATTTTATGAATCGGGATTCATTGAATGAGGGAATGGGGATGATACAGATCGCACTTCCCAACAAGGGCGCTTCGCGCGATGGGGTGATGAGGGAGCTCAAGGCCCTGCATTCCGCGGACAACGATTGGCGGACGGGGCGGATGTTCAGCCTCATCTACAACGCCGGGGCCGATGTGGAATCGGTCGCCCGGGAGGCCTACGCCGAGTACATGGTGGAGAACGCGCTGAGCCCCTTCTCCTTCCCAAGCCTCCTCAAGATGGAGACGGAGTTGCTCTCCATGATCGCCACGCTCTTTCACGGGGAGACGGCCGTGGGCAGCATGACCTCGGGCGGATCGGAGAGCATCCTGATGGCGGTGAAGACCGCGCGGGAATGGGCGCGCGCGAAGCGGCCGGGGATCTCCTCCCCCGAGCTGGTCATGCCGGTCACCGCCCACCCGGCGTTCAACAAGGCGGCCCACTTCCTGGGGATCAGGGCGGTGGCGGTCCGCGTCGATGGCGGATTCCGCGCGAGCGTCCCGGACATGATCGGCGCGGTCACGGAGAACACCATCATGATGGTGGGGAGCGCCTTCACCTATCCCCACGGCATGATCGATCCCATCGGCGAGCTTTCCGGCTTCGCGCTTGAAAACAACATCTGGTTCCACACCGACGCCTGCCTGGGAGGGTTCATGATTCCCTTCCTCGAAATGGAGGGATACCCGGTGCGCCCCTTCGACTTCAGGCTTCCCGGCGTCAAGTCGATCTCGGCCGACATCCACAAGTACGGATACACCCCGAAGGGGGCGTCGACGGTCACCTATCGCGACATGGATCTCAGGGAGTTCCAATTCTTCGCGTACGCGGACTGGCCCGGCGGTGTGTACGGGACGGCCTGCGTCTCCGGCGCTCGCCCCGGGGGGGCCATCTCCTCCGCATGGGCCGTGATGCGCTACCTCGGCCAAGAGGGGTTCCGCGGGCTTGCGTCGAAGGCCATGAGGGCCGCCAAGCGTCTCAGGGCGGGTATCGAGGCGATTCCCGGCCTCCATGTTCTCGGGAACCCCGACGGGACCGTCTTCGCTTTCGGGAGCGACGGGTTGAACGTCTACGACCTGCGCGACGCCCTCAAGCGGCGGAACTGGCACGTGGAGAGCCAGCACCTCCCGCCCTGCCTGCACCTTACCGTCTGCCCCGTCCACGAGGAGGTCGTGGACGCGTTCCTCGAGGATCTCGCGGAGGCCTGCGGCGAGGCGGCTTCCGTGAGCGAGAACGACAGGACCGAAGACGCGGTGCTCTACGGGGTGATGGGGACCATCCCCGACAGGAGTCAGGCCCTGGATCTGGCGGTAAAATACCTCAACGACCTGTACAGGATCAAGCCATAACGCACGAAATGCTCCTGATGATCGGGTTCCTGGTGATCGCCCACGCGGTGGAGTCCGTCCTCGGCTTCGGCGCCACGGTCATCGCCTTCGGCCTGGGGGCGCATTTCTTCCCTGCCGACCGGCTGGTGGTGATCCTGGTGCTCATTGCGCTTGTTCAGAGCGCCTACCTCATGGCACGATGGTTCCGCGACATCGAGTGGGGAATCGTCTTCCGGTCCATCGCTCCCGCCGCGCTCATGGGACTGGCGGCTGGCATCCTGATCCGCAGCATGGTCAACGAAGGGATGCTGAAGTTGATCCTGGGGGGGTTCATCGTCACCCTCTCGCTTATCGAGCTGCGCTTCCTCTTTCTGAAAAAGGACGCTCCCCCCCGCGATCCTTCGGCGGTCACGGGATCCCTCCTGGTCTTCGGCGGGGGGGTGTTCCACGGCCTTCTCGCGGTCGGCGGGCCGCTGATCGTGTACTACGCGGGAAGGAAGCTCGCCTCCCAGGAGTCGGTGCGCGGAACACTTGCATTCATCTGGATATTCCTCAACACGATCATGCTCGCGGGATTCATCGCGGACGGGAGCATTACCGCGGACGTTCTCTCTACCGCGGGTCTTCTGCTTCCGGGGGTGCTCGCGGGCATCCTCATCGGCAACAGGCTGAAAATCAGCGACAGGCTCTTCAAGACGGCAACGTACCTGCTGCTTCTCGTGGTCGGCGCAACGCTGGTCCTGCCATGACCCGCGGCGGCGCTCCGAAGACCTTCAACCAGGAGGCGCCATGAGCTTGATTCTTCTGAGTCTCACCTTCCTTCTGTTTCCCGCCGTGGTGATCTATGCGTGCGGCCGGTTCCCCGCGATCGACAAGATCGGAGCGGGCATCATCTGCTACGGTGCGGGCATCGCCCTGAGCCTCGCCGGACTCGTTCCTGCGGGCGCAAGGCCGGTCCAGGAGGCGTTCATGAACGTGTCGGTGCCGCTCTCGATACCGCTGATGCTCTTCTCCGTAGACCTCAAACGCTGGTCCCGCCTCGCCGGAACGACGGCGACTTCCTTCGCGTGCATGATCCTCGCCGTCCTCTGCGCCACGGCGGCGGGTTTTCTCATTTTCGAGGACCGTCTGCCCGAGGTGTGGATGATAGCGGGAATGTCCATCGGCGTGTACACGGGCGGGACGCCCAACCTCAACGCGATCGGGCTCGCGCTGAAGGCCCCGGAGCACATCATCGTCCTCGCGAACACCGCCGACATGTTGGTATGCATCCCCTGGTTCATCTTCATCCTTACCTTCGCCCAGCGGATCCTCAATCTCTTCCTTCCCCCTTTCGAGAAGCATCTCGCTTCCCCGGCCGCGGACGGTCGCAGCGCACCGGATACCGATTGGGAGACGAAAGACATCAATGACTACCGCAACATCTTCTCCCGGCCGGTCCTACTCCCGCTGACGGGGGGTCTCTGCCTCGCGCTCACCATCTTCGCGGCAGGCGTAGGCCTGTATTCAATCGCCCCGCGTGAGTACAACATGGCGGTCCTGATGCTGGCCATCACTACCCTTGGGCTTGCGGCCTCGTTCATCCCCGCGGTCCGGAACATCGACAAGACGTTCCAGCTGGGCCAGTATATCATCCTGGTGTTCTGCCTCGTGGTGGGCAGCATGGCGGACATCCGGCAGCTCGTGATCGCCGCCCCGCATATCATCCTGTACATGGCCCTGGTCGTGTACGGCTCATTTGCCCTGCATCTCTTCATGAGCCGGATTTTCAAGGTCGACACCGACACGACGATCATCACGGCCACCGCGGCCATCTTCAGCCCGCCCTTCGTACCCGTGGTCGCCTCGGCCCTCAGGAACAGGGAGGTCGTCATATCGGGCCTTACCGCGGGCATCATGGGATACGTCATCGGCAACTATCTCGGCATCACCATCGCCTACCTTCTGAGGGCCTGGGGAGGATAACCGCGGACGGGAGGCCTCGACCGCGCCCCTTGTCTTTCCGCCATGAGACAAAACGTTCCCGGGACAAAAAAGGGCAGGACCTGGATGATCCTGCCCCCGGGAACAGCCCGCCAAAAAGACGGCGTCCGGTTCAGTACTTCCCACCGATATAATCGCTCAGGTGATCGATCAGCGCATCCTTCTGGGCGATCTGGGCTTTGACGGCATCGCCGATCGAGATGAGGCCGAGAAATTTGGGCCCGTCGAAAACGGGCACATGACGGATATGTTTCCCGGTCATCAGCACCATGCAATCCTCCACCCGCGTATCGGGCTTTACCGTGTACATTTTCTCAAACGGCGTCATCACCTCTTTGACCCGGGTATCGAGGGAATTCTTGCCCTTGATGACGATTTTTCTCGCGTAATCCCGTTCCGTGAAGATACCGACAACCTTCTCCTTCTTGTCCATAACCACCAGCGCCCCGATTTCCTTCTCCGCCATGAGCTTCAGGGCGTCGAGCACCGAAGCCTCCGGAAGAACCGTCCACAATTGCTTCGATTTGCCCTTCAATAAATCGCTCGCTCTCTGCATTGTTCCATCCCTCCCCTTGAATTCAGAATGTTATCCGAAAAGCCGGTTCTTACTTTAAAAGAAAACGGGGAATTTGGCAAGCCTTTGTGTCATTCGGCTTGCCCGTTGGGAAGCGCCCAAGGAACGATGAGCGTTCTTTTCCCCCGCCAAACCGCCATCCGCGCCGTTTCATTTTGAGGTTGCCGCAGCAGACGATTTATGTCATGAATTGCGTTATCTCAGGAAAGGAGGATGAGCGTCATGCGAGCGAAAACGTGGTCCCCTTACGTTGCCGGCGCCTTGGCCGGTCTGCTGCTGGTCCTGTCCGTCTTCCTCACGGGGAAGTACTTCGGGGCCTCGACGACCTTCGTCCGCGCCGCGGGGTTTGTCGAGCAGTCCGTCGCGCCGGAAAAAGTGGCCGGCATGGAGTATTTCCTCAAGGAGAAGGCAAAGCTCGACTGGCAGGGAATGTTTGTCCTGGCGGTTCTCTTCGGTTCTCTCGCGGCGGCCTCGCTGTCCGGTGACCGGCGGGCGGTCCCGGTACCCGCGATGTGGGAGGCGCGCTTCGGGGCTTCCCGCGTCCGCCGCTGGACGCTGGCGTTCCTCGGCGGCGTGATCGTGATGTTCGGCGCGCGTCTCGCGGACGGGTGACCGAGCGGTCACGGTCTGAGCGGTCTGGCTCAGATAGCCATCAGCGGGTACATCTCTCTCGTCTGTTTCTTCCTGGCCGGCATTGTCGTGGCCAGAATCCTGTATGGAGGAGGTCAACGGCCATGAACGAACTTCTGACCGGCGCCGTCACGGGCCTTCTCTTCGGATTCATCATGCAGAAGGCCCAGGTCATCCGTTACGATCGTCAGTTGGGCGCCTTGCGCCTGCAGGACATGACCATCGTCAAATTCATGCTGAGCACCATCCTGGTCGCCATGGTGGGGATCTACCTGCTTTTCGACCTGGGGATGGTGAAACTCTCCATCAAGTCCACGATCCTGGGGGCAAACATCGTGGGCGGCCTGATCTTCGGTATCGGCTGGGGCCTGGTGGGCTATTGCCCGGCCACGGCCATGGCGGCCTTGGGCGAGGGGCGCTACGACAGTCTCTTCGGGCTTCTGGGAATGCTGCTCGGAGCGGGCCTCTTCGCCGAGGCGTACCCGTTCCTCAAGGCGACCGTGCTCACCTGGGGAAACTTCGGCAAGATCAGCATCCCGGCGGCCCTGGGTGTCAACCACTGGATCGTGATCGTCATCCTGGTCGCGGCCTTTGTCGGACTTTTCTACTGGTTCGAGAAGAAGGGGCTATAGGATCTGCCGGTCGGCGGAACCGTCGTTGCAACCGTTCCGCCGACCGGACCGTTTTATCGATTCTTCGGATCCCTCGGGTCTCCCTTGTAACCCAGGGCCTTCCAGTCAAACCGTCCGTTCTCGCCGTGGCAATCGCCGCACTTCAGCGAGCGGTCCCTGGAAACCACCATGTGGTGCACAGGCCAGATCATGGTGGTTTCCACGAAGCCGAACCGGCCGCTGTACGGCTGTCCGGCGGCCTTCATCCCGCTGGCAATGGCGCGGTCCCAGTCATACTTCTGCCAATAGGCGTCACTGCCCGGAGGGCCGAAAACCCGCACGTAGGCGATGGTGTTGTTCCCTCTGTCGTAGGCCTGCTTCCCCCTCATGATCTTGAACGGGTAGATCTTGGAATGGGGATCGTTGCGGCCGCCCGTGACGTGCGTCAGCTTCACCGCTTTGGTCGGATCGATCTTGTCGCCGGCATGGTAGCGTTCAATGTTTCCGTTGAACCACAGGTAGGTGGGCATTACGTCCTTATCCCACTTGAAGTCTCCTTTCATCTTGTCGTAGAGCTTCATGCCGTACTGGTCCTTCGGGATATCCTCCGCCTTGATGTCCTTCCCCGCCGTGGACCAGTCCCACCAGGTCTTGGTCGGCCGGGCCTTGGCGAAGGTAGGGATATGGCAGCTCTGGCAGGCCACCCTCTCGGTGTGCTTGTTCACCAGGAAGTTCCGGTGCACATTGCCCGTGTGACAATCGACGCAGTCGATGTGGCTCGGGTGGGTGTGGGTGAGGGTGACGGAGGCCGCTTCCCCCTTGAGGAAGTGGTCCTTGGCCTGATGGCACGCCTGGCAGGTCATCTTGCTCTTGCCCCCCATGTGGATGTCGATCTCGGGGGAAGGATGGGCCATGGAGGTGTCCAAGTCTCCGTGCTTGACGTGATCCCCCCCGCCACCGTAGAAGTGGCAGGCCCCACAGGTCGTGCGGCTCGTCGGGCCGACGGACTGGGCCACTTTCAAAAGGTCGGCGGGCGGCCATGGCGTGCCCTTGGGGAACTCCCTGGCTTCTCCCGCGTAGGCCGGGTGGCCCGCCGCGGTCGGAAATTTCTTGTAGGCACCGGTCGTGTCGTGGCAGACTAGGCAATCGACGTTTTCCGCCTTGCTGAAGTCGAAACTCTCATCCTTGAAGCCGTAGCCGGCGTGGCAACTGGTGCATCGCGGCCAGTTCCCGGGCAGCCCGATGCAGAAGTTGTTCAGCGCGTTCAGCTTGCCGATGTTGACCGTTTTCCCTTTCCATTTCTGTTCTTTTGTCCAAGTCCAGTGGACGGTTTTCATGAAGTCCCGGGTTTCCTTCTCATGACACTCGATACACTTTTTTGTGACTTCGGGTCCGCTCTTGAAGGGGCCCTTGCCGACCAGTTCGACATGGCCGGCCAAGGCCGCCGATGCCAAGACGATTCCGGAAAGCAATGAGAATGCGACAGCCCATCGGGACGTCCTCATAAAGACCCTCCTTCCGTTCATCGTTTCTCGAGAAGAATGACCCTGCTGGGTGTTGATCATAGAGAATCGACTGAGGGAAGTCAATCCGAAAATATCAGCTATTCCGGAGTCCTTCATCCAAACCGGCGGCGATCGTCGCCCAGAACGGGCGTTCCCCCGGCGGTTTTCTCCGGATTTTCTCCCGAAAGCCCCACACCGTCTTTTGTTCTCTCGTCATGCTGAAGGGCTTTTTCCGTTTGACATCCCCATCCCCCATACCTTAAGGTCTGAACGCCAAAAAACAAGCGTTGACCCGACAACGATCCGACTTTTTGAAAGGAGTCAAGCCATGAAGAAATTCGCCTTGTTCGTATTCAAAGGAGATCCCCTGTGCTTCATCCACGTGCTCTTGAACGCCATGGATATGAAAGCCAAAGGGCATGAGGCGAAAATCATCCTCGAAGGCGCCGCGGTCAAACTGGTGCCCGAACTTGTGAAAGCTAACAATCCGCTGAATGGATTGTGGAAAAAGAGTCTCGACGCCGGCTTGGTTGAAGGCGTCTGCAAAGCCTGTTCGAACAAACTGGGAACCCTCGAGGCCGCCAAAGCGCAAGACTTGACCCTTCTTGACGATATGTCCGGTCATCCCGGCATGGCATCGTACCGGGATAAGGGATACGAAATCATTTCCTTCTGATCCGCGGTGAAGCTTGCGTGTTCGGGTTTGACCCCGTTTGGATCTGCACGGGCACCCCGCCGGAGGGTATGGCCGGCGGGAAAAGCGGACGAGATCACGTGCGCGGGCCGAGCAGGCGACAGGGCAGGCCCTTCAGGTTGGGGGTCCCGAACTCCCGGCCCAGTTTTTCCACGGACGTCAGCAGGTTGACATTCGCTTCCCCCCAGTCGTACTGGCGGGCGGGGTCGCCCTCCGGGAACCACCATCCCGGGGAGGCGCAGATCACCCTGGGATCGAGGCCGTCGGTGAGCCGGGCGCGCTGGGTCATCGCACCGTGCCTCGTCTCGATGACAACCCTCTCCCCGTCGCCGATGCCGTGGCGGGCGGCCGTTTCGGGGTGGATCTCCACCGTCGGATGGGGCCGTCTTTCCCTGAGTCTTCGTATCCAGCGGTAGGATGAGTGCAAAAAATAGCGGCTCTTGGCGCTGATCAGGAGCAGCGGATAATCCGGATCGTCCTCCTCGGGAAATCCCGAAAATTCGGGCAGGGCCGTAAGCCCGAACTTCCCCGCGGTGCTCAGGCGCAGCTCCACCTTCCCCGTCGGCGTCGAAAATCCCTTCTCTTCGTAGGCTCGGAAGCGGTCCGGCCCCTTGAGGTATCCCCTCTCCACGAACTGCCGGTAGGTCAGTCCCGCCGGGCGGACGACGTCCTCCAGAAACGCTTCGTGGTCCTCTGGCCACAGCTCGGGGGAGGAGACGCGTTTTCCCAATTCGTTCAGGATTTTCATGTCCGGCCAGCAGCCCTCGGGCGGCTCGACGATCTTGGGACGGGCGAAGATCACGCCGTGGCCGAGACCGTAGTGCCCGATGTCGTTCATCTCGTACTGGTGGGCGACGGGCAGGACGATGTCCGCCATGGCCGCCGTCGGCGTCATGAAGAGATCGGCAACGGCCACGAAGTCGAGGCGTTTGAAGGTCTCGAAGGTGCGCCGGCTGTCCGCCCAGGCCACCATCGGATTCGTACACATCCCGTAGAAACCCCGGACGGGATAGGGCACGTCCTTAAGAACCGCCTGGCGGAAGAAGGCCGGGGCGACCGTCATGAGCCGCGGGATGATGCCGTGGTGGGCGCCGATCATCTCCTTGCGCTTGTCCGGAATGAGGTCGGCACGAACGAACGGTCCGAGACCCATGATCTTCGGGTCCCGGGCGTTGACGTTGCCCCCGGAGACGTCGAGATTGCCGCAGACGGCCATGAGACAGACAAGCGCGCGGATCGCGTCGAAGGCGTTGACACTGTGTTCGACGGCATTGCCCCACTGGAGGGCCGCCGGTTTCGCCGCGGCGTACATCCGGGCGGCCCGGCGGATCTGCTCGGCGGGCACCCAGGTGATCTCCGCCACCCTCTCGGGGGGATACGCCTTCACCTGCCGGACGAGATCTTCAAAACCGTAAGTGTACGTCTCGACAAAGGCCTTGTCGTACAGGGATTCTTCGCAGATCACGTGGAGCATCCCGAGGGCCAGGGCCGGATCCGTACCGGGCCTGAGCGGGAGCCAAAGGTCGGCCTTCTCGGCAAGCTCGATCCGCCGGGGATCCACAACGACGAGCTTCGCGCCGCCCTTCACCCGCTCCAGGAGCTGAACGGCGATCTGCCCCTCTTCGTGGGTGGAGGTGAGATTGCTTCCCCAGAGCAACATCAGTTCGGTCGGATGATGGAGGTCCGCCACGGGGTAAAACCCGCAGGTGTGAACGCCCGTGATCTCCCGGGGGGCATGGCAGACATCCTGCGAAGCGACAACGTTGGGGGATCCGAAGAGGTTGGCCAGGCGGATTAAAACGAAATGTTCGAGCCCCTTCGGCATGCCGACACCGAAACCCACGGCCCGGGCGCCGTAGGTCTCCCGGATGCGCCGCAGATTCTCGGCCGTCTCCTCCAGGGCCTGCTCCCAGGAAATGGCCTGCCATTTCCCTTCGCCTCGCCCGCCCACCCGTTTCAGCGGTTGCTTCAGGCGGTCGGGATGGGTGAGGCGCTCCGCCGACACCCGCCCCTTGAAACAGGTATACCCCCGGTTCAGGTACCCGTCCGGATCGCCCTCGATCCGGACGATTTCGTTGCCCCGGACCCCGACCCGGAGACCGCAGCCCCCGTGGTCCATGCGCGCACAGTGGGTTTTCACCCAGCGAAGCTCTTCTGACATCTCTCTCGAACAGTCGGTATCCACGGCGGTCTCGGCCCGGATGCCAAGCCAATCCTTGCCCTTGAACAGCCGGCCCAGGGCGTACCCGGGACGTCGACAGGCTGACCGGGCTGCAGGGGCCGCCTCAGGCGGCGAAGGTCAGTTTCGTCCCCGACATGTTCAGGATGAACTGCTCCGGCATGGTGTTCTCCATATAGAGGATCGCCTTCCGCCCGGTGCAGTGCGTCGGGATGACGTAATCGGGGGCGAGCTTCCGGAGCTCCTCCGTCGTCCGGCCGACGATCGGCTCGAAAAACGGTCCGGACAGGTGGAACCCGCCCATGACGACGTGCACCTTCTCGATCCCCGTTACGTTCTGCGCGTGGCGGACCGTGTTGACGACGCCCGAATGGGCGCAGCCGGACAGGACGATCAGGCCCTTCCCCTTCAGATTCATGACCACCGCGGTGTCGTCCTCGATCGGGTCCCACTTCTCCACGGCATCCTCCTGGAAAAAGGCGATCGGGAAGCCCTTCTCGAAATCCGTCACCCGCTCGATCTCCCCAAGAAAGCCGACATCGCCGTCCAGGAGCGTGACGGGCGCCTTCGTCTCGACGACGTTCACGCCGGCCTGTTCCAGGCTTTCCCGGGTAATGGTGGGAAAGTCGAACTTGAGCCCCTCGCCGTACTTCACGTAGCGGGGGGTCTTGAAGATCCCCGGGTGGACGTAGAAGGGCAGGCCCTTCTTCCCGATCATCGCCGTGAGCGCGGCAAAGCCGCCCATGTGGTCGCTGTGGCCGTGGGAGAGCGCCAGGGCCTCCACCTGCGTGAGGTCGGCGTTCAGGGCGCGGGCGTTATAGGCGGCCCCCTCCTCGGAATAGCCGAAATCGAAGAGCAGCGTGCGGGTCTTCCCGGCGGCGGTTGTCTTCACGAGGGCGGAAAATCCGTGCTCCGCCAGGATGGAGTTCCGGATCTGCCCCTCCTTGATGGCCATCGCCCGCTGTACGACGGCGCTGTTGTCCATCATCGTGATGTCGATGGTGTTGTCCTGCAGGGTCAGGATCTCCACCCGGTCCAAGGCATTCAAGGCAATCTTCTTCAAAATGTTGGTCTCCCTTCTTTCGTTGAAAATGGATGACATTCAAAGCACGAACACCACGGCCGCCAGCACGGTCGTGTAGCCTTTGCTCTTCACGATGCTCGACTGGGTGATGTTCTTCGTCGCCACGATCTTGCCGCTGATCCGGAAAATCTCCTTCTTTTCGTCCCAGCTCTCGTCCACGTTGAACGCGATACCCAGGGTCGAGGCCAGCATCGCCGCCGCCAGATCCTCCGCGTAATCCCCCGCCTGCCGTTCCGTCTGGCCGAAGGCGTGGTGTTCGCTGATATAACCGTACGCCTGCCGGTCCTTCGGAATGGCCAGGCCCACGGACGCCGCGAGGAGCCGCCGCGGCTCGTTGCTGCAGCAGCGGCTCATGACGCAATACGTGATGGCGCCCGGTTTGATCTCCTGCAAGCCCTGCGGCCGGGTGATGAGCCGGCATCCCGGCGGCATGATGCTCGACACCTGGACCAGGTTGCACTTTTCGATTCCCGCGTCGCGGAGGGCCAACTCGAAGGAGTGAAGCTCCTCCCGGTGGCTCCCGACGCCCTTGGTCAGAAAGATTCTCTTCGGCACCATGGTTCGCTTCTCCACTCCCTGCGTCTTCGTCACCGCGCCGCATCCGGCCGCGCCCTTCCTACGGGACCGCGCTTTTCTTGCCATTCCTCGACAGCCCACCGGAGCGTCAACGAGGCCAGATAAGCGCAATGTTCGTGATCCTCCGGCATGCCCCCGAGCTCGGCCAGAATCGCGTTTTCGTCGATCTTGAGCGCCTCCGCGACGGTTTTCCCCTTCGCCAGGGCCACCGCGGCATGGCACGCCGCCCGGCTGAAAAAACATCCGCTCGTCGTGAAGCGGGCCTCCGCGATCACCCCGTCCCGAATCGCCAGGAACATCTCGGTCGAATCGCCGCAGAAACCTTCCACCCGGCCGTGGGCGTCCGGGTCGTCCATGATGCCCACGGCCTCGGCGCTATTTCCATAATACAGCAACTTCTCCCCGTAACGCGGCTGATCTTCAGTTCTGGCCAGGCCCAGCCTCTCCTCGGCAGACATCAACTCCTCTTCCACGCAACCTCACTCCCGCATCGGCGCGCACGGGCGGTCTCACCCGTGCGTCGTCTTCATGATTCGCTCTGACCGTTTTCAATCGAACGCCATCTTCGTTTTCCAGACTTCCCAGACCTTGCCGACGAGTCCCGGACCGGGCTTCAGCGTGAGTTTCCCCGGCTTCCAGCCCGAAGGCATGGCTTCCGTGCCCTTGCTCTTGCGGACGTGCTGGAAGGCCTGGAACTGGCGGATCGTTTCGCCCACGTTGCGCCCCACCGGCGGCGTGAGCACCTCGAATCCCTGGATGACGCCGTCGGGATCGATCAGGAACCGTCCCCGGGCCTCCACGCCCGCATCCTCCAGATAAACGCCGTAGACGGAGCCGACCCGGCCGCCGCCGTCGGACAGCATCGGGAAAGGCACGCCGCCCTTGACCATCCTGGACAGCTCATGATCGTTCCACATCTTGTGGACAAAAACGCTGTCCACGCTCATGGAGAGCACCTCGACGCCCAGCTTTTTGAATTCGGGATATTTTTCGGCGACCGCCGAAATTTCCGTCGCTCAGACAAAGGTGAAGTCCCCGGGGTAGAAACACAGGCTGACCCATTTCCCCAGGAATTCGGACAACTGAACGGAGATGAACTTTCCCTTGTGGTACGCCGGCGCCGTAAAATCGGGTGCCTTTTTGCCGACCGTAATCATCGCTTTGACCTCCTTGATCATTGGCTGCTGAGGGGAATCCTTGGACGTGTCCGCTTTTTCGCCGACCGGACCGCCGGTCGGCCGGGCGCATCCCGCCTTGATTTCCTTTCCCATACGCGATGTCCTCCCTTCCTTCAATTTTGCCTCGGCATCCTCAAACCGGAAACGGGGACAGGCCCTGACTCCGGAACATCTTCGGGTTCGTATTCCCTTGACTTGAAGAATCGTTCCCCGCCGTTGACATACGTCCCGACCCGCCCGGCGTCAGGAAACCGGCCCATAGACGTATCGCAAGGCGCCCCGCCCCATCACTCGTCCCCACATGACGCGCTTCCACACCGCGCATCCCTTCCGCAGCAGGTCCGGCCCGTTTCTTCGAGGGCGCACCCGCCGCCACGACCCGCCTTGCCATGTCCGGATCCTTTCAGGATAAAGCCCGTCCCGCCGCTGATCAACCGGCGAACGCCGCCCCCACACGCCGGACATTCCACGAGAGGCGCCTCCGTGATGGCCTGCCGGCGCTCGAACTTCAAACCGCACTCAGCGCATTCATATTCATACGTGGGCATGCTTCAAACCCTTTTCCACGCTTCTGCTTATAATCCGGTTCCTGCCGTTAGGGAAGCGTTTTCCGTTGAAGTCCGGCTCAGTGATCGCAGACATTCGGACCCGTGGCGAGGGTTCCGTTCATATAGGCCGTGACCACCTTCTCCGGCGTATCGGCCGGGGCGCCGCAGACGACCTGAATGCCGTTCTCCGTAAAAAGTCCCTGGGCGCGGGAGCCCATCCCCCCGGCGATGATGATCCGGGCCTCTTTTTCATGAAGCCATTTGGGAAGCAGACCCGGCTCGTGGGGGGGCGGCGTCACATCCTCCCGCCGGAGGATCTTTTTCCCGTCCATGTCCACATCCAGCAGGGCAAAAACCTCGCAATGGCCGAAATGGGCGCACAACAGCCCGTCCGAAACGGGGACGGCGATCTTCGTCACGGCAGCGGCGGTCCGCGACGCCATCGGCAAGACGACCGGCGCGGGCTTCTTGTCCTTCAGATTCAGGATGGGGTCGAGGGCCTTCATGAACGCCTGGGCCGTCTCCGTTTTGTTCTGGAAATAGATGAACGGGTTGCCGTCGTCGGATGCCTCGACGATCGCGGGATCCAGCGGAATTCGCCCCAGAAAGGGAACGCCCATTTCCCTGGCCATGGCCTCCCCGCCGCCCCGCTTGAAGACGTCGATGACCGTCCGGCAGTTCGGACAGACCAGTCCGCTCATGTTCTCGATGACCCCGATGACGGGGAGCTTCAACTGCCGGCAGAAACTGATGGATTTGCGAACATCCGAAAGGGCCAGGTCCTGGGGCGTGGTAACGATGACGGCCCCGTCGCTGTCCGGCAGCAGTTGCGCCGCGGAGAGCGGCTCGTCGCCCGTGCCGGGGGGAAAGTCGATGATGAGATCGTCCAGTTCGCCCCACGCCACCTCGGACAGGAACTGCTTGATCGCCCCCATCTTCATCGGGCCGCGCCAGATGACCGCCGCATCACGCTCCGGCATGATGAAACCGATGGACACCACCTTGATCCCGTAGAGATACTCCACCGGAACAATGGATTTTCCGTCCGACCGCAATTGCCCCTGCTCCAATTTGAGCAGTTTGGGAATGCTCGGGCCGTGAAAATCGAGGTCCAGAAGTCCTACCTTCCGGCCCTCCAGGGCGAGGGCCACGGCAATGTTGGCCGCGACGGTGCTCTTCCCCACGCCGCCCTTTCCGGACAGGACCATGATCTTGTGCTTGATCTGGTTCATCCGCTCCGTCAGGGCTTCCTGCTCCCGCCGTTCTTTCCGATCCTGGGCGTCGGGGCGCTGTTGATGCCCCTGACGGCCCGTTTCCTTGCCTTGACAATCCATGACGCGGTACCCCTTTCCTTGCATTGCGGGTCCGGGAGGAATCCCTCCTCAAGGACCCGGTTCATTCATTGTCCCTATGGCGCCCGGCGCCCGCGCCGCACCGCCTCTTGCTCATCGACCTCCTCATGCCATCCGCTTCTGGGGCGATCGATCCGGTGGAACCTGGCCGCGTAAGGCTTGATATCCAGGAGCGGCGTTCCATCGATAAAGTCCGCCCCGTCGAGGTGCAGGACATGGCCCTCACGGCGAAGCAGCGCCACGAGACTCATGCCGATGGCGTTGGGCCGGCCGGGGTGGCACGTGGCAAAGACGCCCCGTTCCCTGTCCTGGAGGAACGGCTTCACGATCAGTCCGGCCGGCGCCGCAAGGTGCAGGTGGTAGATCAGAAAGACATGTGAAAAGCTTTCGATGTCCTGCAGACCCTCGGCATACTCGGGAAACACCTCCGCACGGCCCCAGGCCCCCTGCGCATAAACGGGCTGGATCGGCGTCTCCTCCGCGAGGGTATGCCCGCTGCGGAGGAGGCCGATCGGCGTAAACCGGATCGCGCCGCTCATGCCCAGTGGCCCTCGACATCGGCGGCCCGGGCCTCCGTGAGCACCCCCGAGCGGTACTGGTCAAGGGCTGCGGCGACCGTTGGGGCGTCGGAGGTCAGGATCACGACACCGGCCGCACTCAGAACGCGAAACGCCTTCGGGCCGCAGTGGCCGGTCACGACGGCCTTCGCCCCGGTCCGGGCCACCGCCTCCGCGGATTGAATCCCGGCCCCCTGCGCGGCGTTCAGATTCTGCTTGTTCTCGACGATTTCAAAGGTCCGACCCTCCAGATCGTAAACGAGAAATCTCGGGGCCCGGCCAAAACGTCTGTCCAACGGGGCCTCGAGATCGGTCCCCGATGTCGTAAAAACAATCTTCATGGATTCTCCCTTTCACTTTCATCCAGGCGGTGTCTGATGAAATTCAATTCGGACTGCATTCCGGACCCGGCGCCGCATCCTTCCGCGCGTCCGGTCACGACGCCCATTCCCATGGGATCCGTTCGATTCCCTCCCGGCACATCCTACAACCCGTTACTCCCGAATGACCGGTTATGGCCTTGTCATGACGGTCCCGCACTTCGGGCAGTTGCGGCTGGAGCAGGGCACACCGCGCTCATGCGGCTCCGTTTGCCCGCACTGCGGGCAAACGCAACGTCCGACAGTCCCTGCCGCAAAAGCGGCGGCGGTGCGACCCGCCCTTCGCGCTCCCCGACCCTGTCCATTTCGACCGGGGCCGATCGGTCCTGTCCCATCTCCTCTTGGCATCGCACTTTCCTCGTTCGCCCCCTGCCCGGCCCCCGCCGCATGCATTCGCGGAAGACAGCCCATCCGCAGATGATTCCGGCAACCCGGCAGGGCAAACCGAACCTGCCCCAGCCGATCGCTCCGATAGGCCCCAATCACCTCTTCAACGCGGCCCCGTACAAAAGGCAAAACCGTGATCCCTGACGATTCCAGCAGGCGCTTCAGGGGCATGGAGATCGCCCCGCAGATCAGCAGACCGACCCCGTTTCTCTTGAGCCGCAGGGCCTTCCCCGACCCATCCGATCCCCCCAGCTTCATTAGGGTTCTTCGGCCGTCGCCCTCGAGAACATCCTCGATAATCAGGATGTCCTCGGCCGCGTCAAAGACGGTCGAGATGGAATCCTTCCAGATGGATAAGGCAATCTTCATTCGGGTTCCCCTAACCCGGATTCATCGTGCGTGACGGACCCGCTTGAAAACCTTCTGCAAGGGGAACATCAAGATCTGTGCCATAGAACCGGCAATCACCAAAACACAGCAATCATCGATACAAATACCGGATCGGGGAAAAGGCGGGCAACCATGAAGTTGCGTGATTGCAACTGCGCGGTACGGATGAGGTGCGTGATTGCAACTCAAGGAGCAGGCTATTCGGGGGTGACGATCCGCAGAGCCTTGATCTTCCGGTAGAGGGTGGTCTTGTGAATGCCCAACTGCCTCGCCGTCCGCAGACGATTCCAGTCGTTCGCCCGCAGGGCGTTCGTCAGATGGATGGCCTCCATCTCCCGCAGGGAAAGGGGTTCCGGCCGAGGATCGCCGCCGCCCATCTTGAACAGGGATTCCGGAAGGTGGATCTTCTCGATCCGCCCGGCCTTGCAAAGGATGAAGGCCCGTTCGATGATATTGCCCAACTCCCGGATATTGCCGGGATAGTCGTAGGCCATTAGGCAGGCCAAGGCCTCCTCGCTCAGCCCCTCGATCTCCTTCTGCTGAAGGACGTTGAACCGGCGGATAAAGTGATCCGCCAGGAGGGGCACATCCTCCATCCGTTCCCGGAGGGGCGGGAGGGTGATCTTAAAGACGTTGATCCGGTAAAAGAGGTCTTCCCGGAACAGCCCCTGCCGAACCCGTTCCTCGAGATTTTTGTTCGTCGCGGCGATAATCCGGACGTCGTGACGGACGCTTTCGGTGGACCCCAAGGGTTCGTAGGTCTTCTCCTGAAGGACGCGCAGCAGGCGAACCTGCATGGCCGGGGTGATGTCCCCGATTTCATCCAGAAACAGCGTTCCCTTTTCCGCCAGGCGGAACCGTCCCGCCTTGTCCCGCTTCGCATCCGTGAAAGCCCCGGCCTTATAGCCGAACAACTCCGATTCCAGCAGGGTGTCGGGCAGGGCCCCGCAGTTCACGGCGACAAAGGCCTGTTTTTTCCTCGGACTCAAGTTGTGAACGGCCCGGGCAAAAAGTTCCTTTCCGGTGCCGCTTTCCCCTTCGATGAGGACCGTACTGCCGCTGTCGGCGACATCGGCGAGGATGTCGAACAGTTGAAGCATCCGGTGGTTCTTGGAAACGATGTCCTCGAAGGCGTATTTCCCTTCGATGGTCTTCCGGAGGTCTTCTTCAACACTGATGTCGCGGAACGTCTCCACGGCGCCGAGAACGGCTCCGGCGGTTCCTTTGAGGAGGGCGGTGGAAATGCTGACGGGTCGGCGGCGGCCCCTGGAATCGATGATATAGACCGTCCGGTTGATGATCGGCGTACCCGATTTCATCGTCTTGCGGAGGCAGCAGTCCTTTTCACAGATGTTCGCCTTCAGGACATCCTTGCACTGCTGTCCGATGGCCTCGTCCCTGGGAACGCCGGTGATCTTTTCCGCCGCCCGGTTGAAAGACGTGATCCGCCAATCCGAGTCAACGGTAAAAACCCCGTCGGCAATGGAATCCAGGATGACGTCCTGTCCATTTACAGGATCCACGGCAAGCTTGTTCCGGGATGGATGCTTCTTCATCTTGTGGATCGGGAATCCTCTATCAATGTTCGTCCACCTGGTTCCGACACGAGGGCAATGCAACCTTTACCGCGTTCTCCTTGTCGGCGGCAAATTGCATCTTGCGCCGGACGCCCGGCAGGCAGTGACGCATACGGTCCTGAAGGTAGGCACATGCGTGTCATCTGTCAAGCGATAAAAACGGCGGGGGTTTTCCTTGTTGACATCTCCAGCCCATTTCTTGTAGTTTTTAAGGCATAGGACACGTTTTGCCGTTGGAGGATTGACGGACGTCGTCTCCATGCCGGAAGGAGGTTCCATGACCGCACCGCTCATCATCGCCATGGCCCAGGGAAAGGAAGTCGTCCTGCTGCCGAACATGACCAACCGGCACGGGCTCATCGCCGGCGCGACCGGCACGGGGAAGACCGTCACACTGCAGAAGATGGCCGAATCCTTCGCGTCCATCGGCGTCCCCGTTTTCGTGGCCGATATCAAAGGGGACCTCTCCGGCATCGGCGCGGCCGGCCAGGCCTCCGAGAAGATGCTCAAGAGGCTGGAGGCCATCGGCATCAAGGAATTCGTCCCGCGTGCCAATACCGCCGTCTTCTGGGACGTGTACGGCGAAGCCGGACACCCGGTGCGCGCCACCGTGTCCGACATGGGGCCGCTTCTGCTTGCGCGGCTCCTGAACCTCAACGAAACGCAGTCCGGCGTGCTGACCCTGGTCTTCAAGATCGCCGACGACAACGGCCTGCTCCTGCTCGACATGAAGGACCTGCGGGCCATGATCCAGTTCGTGGGCGACAACGCCAAGCAGTTCACCACCGCATACGGAAACATCTCCGCCGCGTCCGTCGGCGCCATTCAGCGCGGGCTGATGACGATCGAACAGCAGGGCGGCGACAAATTCTTCGGGGAACCGATGCTCGACATCGCCGACCTGATGCAGACCGACGGCGAGGGCCGCGGCGTGATCAACGTGCTGGCGGCGGACAAGCTCTACAACAACCCCCGGCTTTACGCCACCTTCCTGCTCTGGATGCTGGCCGAGCTCTTCGAACAGCTGCCCGAGGTGGGAGACGTGGAGAAGCCCAAACTGGTTTTCTTCTTCGACGAGGCCCACCTGCTGTTCAACGACGCGCCGACGGCGCTGCTGGAAAAGATCGAACAGGTGGTGCGCCTCATCCGCTCCAAGGGCGTGGGGGTCTACTTCGTCACGCAGAATCCCCTGGACATCCCCGAAACTGTTCTCGGACAGTTGGGAAACCGCGTCCAGCACGCCCTGCGCGCCTTCACGCCGCGCGACCAGAAGGCGGTCCGGACGGCGGCGGAGACCCTGCGCCCCAATCCCGCCTTCGATGCCGTCACGGCGATCACTGAACTGGGCGTCGGCGAGGCCCTGATCTCCTTTCTCGACGAGAAAGGCCGGCCGGCGCCGGTGGAGCGGGCGAACGTCATCGCCCCCGGTTCGTGTCTCGGCGTCCTCGACACGGCCGAGCGCTCGGCGGCCATCCGGAACTCCATCCTCTACGGGCACTATGAAAAGATCCTCGACCGGGAATCGGCCTACGAAAAATTGCGTGCATCCGTTCAGGGCGCCGCAACGCCCGCGCAACCGCCAGTGACGGCGGGCGACCCGGAGGCGGCCGCCCCGGGCGGCGGAGGCGTGCTGGGCGGCGGCATCGGCGACATCCTGTTCGGACGGACCGGCCCTCGCGGGGGGAAAACCGACGGCCTGGTTCAGACCGCCGCCAAGAGCGTGGCCCGGACGATCGGCTCGTCCGTGGGACGGGAAATCGTCCGCGGCGTCCTGGGCTCTCTTCTGGGGGGCGGTCGACGCCGTTGAAGACATCGGGAATTCAATCGGCTTGCCCCGTTTCGGGTGGGGCCCTCAGGAAATCGTCCGCCACCGGGTGAACGATAGCGGACATCCCATGCTGACCGTTCTGTTCACGATTTTTGCCTCGTCCTTCGTCGTCGCGCTGTCCGGCGCCCTGATGCCGGGGCCGCTCCTGACCGCGACGATCAGCGAGAGCTCGCGGTACGGATTCATCACGGGGCCACTGATGATCGCCGGACACGCCCTTCTGGAGCTTGCGCTCGTCGGAGCCATCCTGCTTGGGCTGGCGCCGTTTTTCCAACGACCGGAGGTCTTCGTGGCCACGGCCCTCAGCGGGTCTGTGATTCTCGCCTGGATGGCCTTCGGGATGTTCCGCTCCCTGCCCGCACTCACCCTCTCCCGGAAGCCTGACCCGCGGCGGCGGAATCACCCCCTGATCAGCGGCATTCTGATGAGCGTGGCCAACCCGTACTGGATCATCTGGTGGGCGACCATTGGCCTGGGGTACATCCTCTACTCCTGGCGGTTCGGCCTCCGGGGTGTCGTTTTTTTCTTTGCCGGGCATATCCTCGCGGACCTCGCCTGGTATTCCCTGGTCTCCGCTACGGTGGCCGGGGGGCGACAGTTTCTCACCGATCGCCTTTACCGGGGCCTGATCGCGGCCTGCGCCGCTTTTCTCGTCGTGTTTGCCGGGTATTTCGCCTTTGCGGGGCTTGGAAAGCTGAACGCGATCCTCTGATGGGGGTCCACTGACCGTTGCGAGGCGATACGGGGGATGGCCGTCAAGATGCGGCGACGGTGGCCGGACGGGGACGGCGGCGGCGATGCCTCCGTTGTTTTGCCGGGGTCTCGGCGACCGGCGCTTCCTTTCCGGTCGGGGGGGCGTCCCCGGACAGGAAGGCGTCCCACCAGGCCACGACCGGGCGGCGCTCCGCGCTCGTTTCCGCCGCCAGGCGGAGGTAGCCCAACCCGTCCGCAAACTCGGGCCGATGGACCATGCGCGCCGGGCGGCGCGGGGGCTGGCGTTGCAGCAGGGGCTGAAGGGCAAGGATGGCGCGCAGTTGACTGCCGATCCGCCCGGGCACGCTGACGGTCCGGCACAGCGCCTCGAAAAAAACGGCGCACGCGGCATCCAGGGCCTGCTGGCGTGGAACACCGTCCCGGTGACGCGCCAAGGCCGCCTCTTCCAGATCGGGTCCGAAAAGAGCCGCGAAGCAGAGCGGTGCGTTCGGGGGCGTCCCGTTCCGGCAGAGCCGGTCGAGCCCTGCCAGATTGGCCTGCACGATGGACCGCCGGCCGTTTTCATCCCCCCCGCCGCCGAGGCCGGGAAACAGGGCGGGACCGAGACCGCTTTCTTCCAGAAGAGGGAAAACCGGACCGGCGGAACCCAGCAGAAAGAGCTTCAGAACCTCTTCATAAAGCCGCGCCGACGAGGCGCGGGTGATGGTGGGAGACAGTTCGCACAGGACGTCCCACGTCGCCGGTTCGATGACAAACCCATGGGAAGCGGCAAAGCGGACCGCGCGGAGCATGCGTACCGGGTCCTCCGTGAAGCGGACGTAAGGATCGCCGATGGGACGGATGAGCCGCTGTTCGAGGTCGACCAGCCCCGTGGAATGGTCGATCACGGAAAAATCGGCGATATTGTAGGCGAGCGCATTGATGGTGAAGTCACGGCGAAGGGCATCCTCCTCCGGCGTGCCGAAGACATTGTCCCGGAGTACCATGCCGTCCTCGTCCTTGAGATGACGGGGTGGGCGGTGATCTTCCTCCGTCTTGCCCGCCTCCCCCTCATCGACCGGGGCGGCCGAGCGGAAGGTGGAAACCTCGATGATCTCGTCCTGGAAGTGGAGATGGGCCAGCCGGAAGCGGCGACCGACGAGGCGGCAGTTGCGGAAAAGCCGCTTGAGCTGACCTGGAGCGGCATCGGTCGCGATGTCGAAGTCCTTCGGGGTTCTTCCCAGGAGGAGGTCCCGGACGCAGCCCCCGACCAGGTAGGCGACGAACCCGTTGTCCCGGAGCCGGTAGAGCGTGCGCAGGGCGTTCGGGCTGATCTGCCTTCGGGAGATGCGGTGCTCCTTTCTGGAAACGATGCGTGGCGGCATGGGCGGCACCATAGCACACCCCGTCGAAAAAGCAACATCCAGGCATGCGGAGCGACGGCCCCGTCCGCGACAGTCCCGCCGCACCCCGCATTCACGACGAACCGGGATTTCCGGGTGCAATTTCCGGGTTGGCAAAGTCTCCGAGAGCTGATAGGGTTCGCCAAGTGACGGGCGGACGGTAAGAACAACGCATCGCGAGGCCCTGCCATGAATCCCTTCCAGTTGCACGCATGCCTGGCCGAGGCCTTCCGCAACGTGGAACGGCACCGGGACGCGGCCGATCTCATCCGGGAGTATTCCGTCAACCGGCGGAACATCCGGGAGGTGGCGCTCGACGCCGTGGATTTGGGCGACTGCCGGCAGGTCCTGGATCTGGGCAGCGGGTTCGGACCCTTCATCGACGTCCTGAAGGGACGCCTCGCCCCCGGGACCCGTGTGACGGGGGTGGACGTCTTCGGCGACTACGGCGCACCTTTTCTGTCCGCCTGCCGGGATGCCGGGTTTCAGGGAAACTTCCTCAAGGAAGGCGCATCCGTGATCGAGACCTTTCCCGAACGCGCCTTCGATCTGATCGTCTGCAGCTACTCCCTCTATTTCTTCCCGGACCGGGTTCCGGACATCAGCCGGACGCTCAGCGACGTGGGAACGTTCATCGCGATCACCCACGACCGGAACAACATGCGGGAGCTCATCTCCACCGTCAAGGCGATCCTGGCCGAGCTCGGCCACCGCCCGGACGATCCTCTGCCCGTGGAAAACATCCTCGGCCGGTTCACGGCGGAAAACGGACGGGCGCTGCTGCAACCCTGGTTCGGCGAGATCCGCGCGATCGATTACCCCAACGCCCTGGTGTTCGAAGCGGAGAGCCAACCGCAGCTCCTCCGCTATTTCCGCTTCAAGAGTCCGTTCTTTCTTCACGGAACCGCCTTCACCACGGAAACGGTGGCGCGACACCTCGAGGCCCGCCTCCGGCCGCGGGACCGGTTCGTCCTGTCCAAGAACGATCGGATCTTTCTCTGTTCCTCCCCCCGCCCGGGAAACGCCTCTCGGCCGGACGGGGGCAACACCAGAAACCCGTTAGGGGCGATTCAGGCGCCGGTATGACGAAGACATCGAGAAATTACTGCCCGCACTGCGGAAAGGCGATGGGCCGGGCACGTGAAGAGGGGGTGCTGCGCGACTTCTGCGCCACCTGCATGCGTTTTTTTTACGACAACCCCCTGCCCGTCGTGACCGCCCTCGTGGTGACGGACCGCCGGCTGCTCCTGGTCCGGCGGGGAAACCGGCCCTACCGGGGACGCTGGTGTCTCCCCATCGGCTTCGCGGAGGTCGGAGAGAGCATCGAGGAGGCCACACTCCGGGAACTGAGGGAAGAGGCCGGGATCGAGGGCAGGGTCACGGGCCTCGTGGACGTGGACTCCGTCCGCAGCGGCTATTACGGCGACCTGATCGTCGTGACCTTCGAAGTGGAGGCCCGGGGGGGAACGCCGGCGCCGGGAAGCGATACGACGCAGGCCCGCTATTTTCCGCTGAACGCCCTGCCGAAGCTGGCCTTCTCGTCCAACCGCAGGGCGGTCGAAACCTACATCCGGCAGATGGCCGACACCTGGGCCATCGCCGATTCCTTTTCCCGGGCGATGGGAAACGAGGCGGGGCGGGAGAGGACCGACCTCCTGTCCGACGCCCTGCTCCACGTCATCGAGTGGAATGCCGAACAGATCGTGCATCTGTGGATCGCCGACGTGACAACGAACCGTTCCACGCCCGCGTACCACGCGGTCGATCCGGCGCGCCTTTTCCGGCGGGCGCACCGGATCGTCTCCCAGTTCGGCCGCTGGCTGGGGGGGGGATACGACGATGGAGACATCATGAAATTTTACATGCAGCTAGGCCGCGAGCGGCGGGAAGAGGGCTTCCCCCTCTCGGAGGTCCTGAGCGCCCTCAGCCTGATCCGCAAGCACATCTGGACCTTCGCCCTGTCCCGGGGGGTCTGGAACCGGACCCTGGCCATCTACATGGCCCTGGAACTCGACCGCCGCATCGTTATCTTTTTCGACAAGGCGACCTTCCACGCGTCGCGGGGCTACGAAGGGGCGACGGCCTCTACGTAGCCGCCCTAGCCGGGGCCGGGGAGACGCCGACGACTCGTGCCTCTCCCCGGCGCCGAGGCCTCTCTTTCCGACCGATTACCGCTTCCCCCAAACCAGACTGGGCTGGCGCCAGCCGGTCACCGGAACGAAGATTTTCTTCGAGGCGTCCGCCTGCAGGATCCGGTAATAGTGGGCGCCCTTGCGCACATTCTTGCCGAACTGGATCTTTCCCAGTCCGCCCGTGTCGAAATTCCGGATTTTTTCGACCCGGTCGATCAGGCGCTCGCGCGTGAGGTTCTTCCCGCAGTCCTCCATCGCCTTGGTCAACAGGAGGAGCGGATTCCACAGGATGGGAATCAGGGGCTCGTTCAGCATGCTCTCCAGACCGGCCTCGGTGAAGCCCTTCTCGATCTTTTTCCAGCCGGGTCCCCCCTCGTGGCGCAGACCGAGGTTCCCGATGTGGTAATGCCCGCTGGCCAGGGCGCCGGCCATGAAGGTCTTGGGATCGACGGACACGTAATCTCCGAAGAACACGGGCTTCCAGCCGATCTTGTTGGCTTCCATGAGCAGGGCGGCGTAGACCGGCGCATAGCCGACGAAAAGACAATGGGTCACGCCTTCCGCCTTGAGCTTCATGGCCTGGGCGTTCAGGTTCTTCGTCCCCCGCTTGTAGGGCGCCTCCACGACCTTGAACCCGTATTTTTTGGCCGCCATTTCCATTCCGTCCAGGGTGTCCTTCCCCCACTCGTCATCCTGATAGCAGAGGCCGATCTTCGGGTTCTTGGCCTTCAGGTCCTTGAAGACGTAATCGGCCATCAGGATCCCCTGGTCCTGGCCGTTGCAGGCATACCAGAAGAGGTAGCGCTGGGGCGGGTCGAACATCGTCTGCACGGCCGCGGCGGTCGTGTAGACGGGGATCTTCTTCGCCTGAATGTCGGGGAGGATGGCCGTGCAGGGCGTGGAGCCGTAGACCGACACGATCATGAACACCTTGTGTTGATCGACGAGCTTCGTGAACGCTGTTTTCGTCAGGACCGGATCGTACTTGTTGTCCTCCACGACGAGCTTGAGCTTTCGCCCGTGGATGCCTCCCCGATCGTTCACGTCCTTCATCCACACCTGCAGGACGCCCGTGGCCAGTCTGCCCAGATAGGCGGCCGGCCCTGACAAATCCTGGAAGGTACCTAAAAGAATGGTGTCCTTGGTGACCCCCACTTCGGCCCGGGCGATGCCCCCACCGAGCGCTCCGAACACGAAACAGATCATGACAATCCCAACGAGCGTCCGCAACTTTTTCATGATGCCCTCCTTTTGCTGCCGTCGACAAGATTCATAAACCGCTTCGTCACCGTACTACCGACCCGTGACGTCAAGCGACCTTCGCGCATCGACAAACATTACCACTTCCGTCGCAACGGAGAACGCGAGGCCCGGTTCCCGGGACGGCGACGTGCTCCGGAATGACGAAAGGCAGGGTTTTCCGGTGTCTTGCTCCCTCAACGACTTTCGCCCTTTTACCGCTCAATACGTGTACGGCCAAGTCTTCCAGTAGCGCTTGACGCGGATCCAGATCCCGAACAGCCCCAGCGGTTCGAAGAGGAGGAAAAAGATGATGATGAGGCCGTACACCATGACCGACAGCCCGCCGATCCGGGGCGCCAGGTCCGGATAGGCGGACACCAGCGGACCGGAGACCGCATTGATCGCCTCGGGCAGGAGCACCATGAAGATCGCCCCGAGGACCGACCCCAAGACGGTGCCCATGCCGCCGACGATGATCATGGCGATGTACAGGATCGACTGGTTGAATGTGAAATGGTCCGGACCGATCAGGTGCAGAAGATAAGCGTACAGGGCGCCCGCCACGCCGGCCATGAACGAACTGATCGCAAAGGACATGATCTTGTATTTGGCCATATGGATCCCGATGATCTCGGCCGCGATGTCCCGGTCGCGGATGGCCACGAAGGCCCGACCCGTCCGGCTCATCAGGAGATTCTTCGTGAAGACCGCCGCCGCGACGGCGAGCACCAGGACGACGTAATAATAGGACTGGTAAGAGTTCAGAGGGAATCCGAACAGATCCGGAGTCGGCAGGGCGATGCCCTTGTCGGACTGGGTGAGACTCTCCCAGTGGTAGATGACGTGCTCGACGATGAACTGAAACGCCAGGGTGGTGACGACGAGATAAAGCCCCTTCAGGCGCAGGGCGGGAATCCCGACGATCAATCCCGCGAGCGCCGCCGCCAGGCCGGCCAGCGGCAGCGTGGCGATCAGCGGAAGACCCGTCCGGACAGCCAGGATCGCCGCCGTGTAGGCCCCGATACCCATGAAGGCCGCATGCCCCATGGACAGCAGCCCCGTGCAGCCCGTCAACAGGTTCAACCCCAGGGCGCTGATGATCGAGACGCCGCAGATGCACGCGACGAAAACCCCGTATGACCCCATGAACAGGGGAAAGGTCAGTAGAAACGCACCCAGCAGCACGAGCGAGATCCTGGCCGCCGGACTCGGGAAAATCCGGAGATCCTGCGGATAGGACCGGATGGTGAATCGCGTCACAGCCATGTCGGTTTTTTCTCCCCGCTTCCGGCGCCCCGTCAGACGCGCTCGATTTCCTTCGTGCCGAACAGACCGTAGGGACGGATCATCATGATGATCAGGGCCAGGACGTAGGCGGTAATTTCATTGATGCCGCTCCCAAGATAATCGGCCAGATAGAAACCGGCCAGGTTTTCCGCAACGCCGATGATGAGCCCCCCGAGGATCGCCCCGTGCACGCTGTCCAGTCCCCCCAGGATCAGGGCGGGCAGGGCCTTGAGTCCCGTGTGGCTCATGATGGGATCGAGGTAGGTCAGGCTCGCCATGAAGACGCCGGCCACCGTCGCCACAAGGGAAGCGATCACCCAAGAGGCCGTGAACACCCCCTTCACGTTGATCCCCATCAGAAACGCCGCCGAGGTGTCTTCGGCCGTCGCCCGCATGCTGATGCCGGACTGGGAGTACTTGAAAAAAAGGAAGAAGCCGACGAGGAGGATCATCGTCGCGACGATGGTGTAAATCTCGGCCTGGTTGATGGCCACGCCGAAGATCGTCAGGGGGTCCTTGGGAAAGGGCGCCGGGAAATTGTACTCCTCATACCCCCAGACCAGCCCCGTCATGCCGCGGATGACGTTGGCCAGCCCCAGGGTCACCATGATCACCGAAAGCACCGGCTCTCCGACCAGGGGACGGACCACCAGCATCTCCAGCAGTGCCGTGATGAGGGCCATCAGGACCAGGGCGGCGAGAAACGCCCCGATAAACGGCAGCTTCAGGACCGTGATGAAGGCAAAGGTGAGATAGGCGCCCAGCATCATCAGCTCCGGCTGGGCGAAGTTGAAGATGTCGGTCGCCTTGAAGATGAGAACGAATCCGAGGGCGATGCAGGCGTAGACACTCCCCCAGGCCAGACCCGTGATCGTGAGCTGTATCAGGATGTTGGACGCCATGTTCCTCCCCTTTCACCGCCGGGGCGCGATCGGCCGGCCCGGGGTTAATTGCGGTACATCTCCTCGATGATCTCTCCTAACTTTTCGTAGAGGGTCTTGCGACGCAGCTTCAGCGTCGCCGTCAGTTCATTGTCATCGTGATCCAGCTCCTTCTCCAGCAGACGGAACTTCTTGATCGTTTCCACCTGCGAGAAATCCCGGTTGGCCTCATGGACCTCCTGCTGAACCAGCTCGCGGACCTCCTGAAGCTGGGCCAGGCTCTTGAAGGTCGTATACGCCAGTCCCCGGTCCTGGGCCCATTTGGCCACATTGTCGTACTCGATCTGGATCAGCGCCGTCAGGTAGGGTTTCGCGTCCCCGATGACGATCGCCTCGTTGATGTAGGGGCTGCACTTCAGGCGATTCTCGATCTCGGAGGGGGCGATGTTCTTGCCGCCGGAAGTGATGATGATCTCCTTCTTCCGGTCCGTGATCTTGAGCCGTCCCTCCGGATCGAGTTCCCCCACATCCCCGGTGTGCAGCCAGCTGTCCACCACCGTCCGCGCCGTCGCCTCCGGATCCTTCCAGTAGCCGACAAAAACGTGGTTGCACTTGAGCAGGATCTCACCGTCCTCGGCGATCCGGATTTCAACCCCGCGGATCGGCTTTCCTACGGTCCCCAGCTTCACGTCCCCCGGCAGGTTGGCTGTGCCGATGCCCGTTTCTTCGGTCATCCCCCACCCCTCGAGCACCGGAACACCCAGAGAATGGAAGAAGAGCAGCACCTCGGGCGATATAGGCGCCGCCCCGCTCAAGGCCAGCCGGGCGCGCAGAAGCCCCAGCTCCTTCCGCAGATGACGGAAGAGCAGCCGTTCCCCCAGGCCGTGCGAGAGCCTGAGCGAAAAGGGAATCGGCCCGCGGGACAGGCGGGCCAGCGCCATCTCCCGTCCGACGGGCATGAAGAGGCGGTAGGCGGTCGCCTTCGCCCAGGTGGAGTCCTTCATCTTGATGACGATCCCGGCCATCATCTTTTCCCAGATCCTCGGCACGGCGAGATAAAACGTCGGAAAGATTTCCCGCATGTCCTGGGTGACGGTATCGACGCTCTCGGCGAAATTGACCGTCGCACCGGAATAGATGGGCAGAAAAACGGACATCATGCGCTCCGCCACATGGCACAGGGGCAGGTACGAAACGATCTCGTCCGTGTCGTATTGGGGCAGGGTCTGACTCTGGGCCTTGAGAAACTGGGCCACGTTGTCGTGGCTGAGCATCGCCCCCTTCGGGGGACCCGTCGTACCGGAGGTGTAGACCATGATGGCGACATCCTCCGGGCGGACCTGATCGACGGTGCGCCAGTACCGCTCCGGGTCTGCCGCCTCGATCCGGCCGCCGATCCGCTCCACCTCCTCGAAGGAGACAATCATCGGATCCGTGCCGCGGCGCAGGCCCTTCATGTCGATGACGATGATCTTTCTCATGAAGGGCAGTGCTTCCCGGACCTCCAGGACCTTGTCCACCTGCTCCTGGTCGTCGCAGACAACGAAGACCGATTCGGAATGACCGATGACGTACTGGGCCTCCCGGGAAGGATTCGTGGGGTAAACGCCCACGGCCACCCCGCGGGCGCTCTGGGTGGCCAGATCCGCGTAAAGCCACTCCGGAAGGTTTTCGCCGAAGATGCTCACATGATCGCCGGGCATAAGACCGAGGTCCATCAGCCCCAGGCAGAAGTGCCGCACATGCCGGCTGTAATCGTTCCAGGAAATCTCCTGCCAGATGCCGAATTCCTTCTCCCGCAGGGCGACCCGGTCGCCGTACTTTCTGACCCGGGCGAGAAAGATGTGGGGAACGGTATCCTCTCTCATCCCGCCCCCTCCTTCTTGAGAAGCGTGGTGGCGTCATCCCCGAGGTAGGCCTTCTGGACCTCCGGGTTCCTCTGCACCTCGCCGGTCGTCCCCTCGGCGATCTTGCGGCCGAAATCGAGGACGCAGATCCGCTTGGAGATGTCCATCACCACGTCCATGTCATGCTCGATCATCACGATCGTGGTCCCCAACTCCTCGTGAATGTCCAGAATGAAGCGGGCGATGTCCTCCGTCTCCTCCTGGTTCATCCCGGCCATCGGCTCGTCCAGCAGGAGAAGGCGCGGCTCCTGGACCAGGGCGCGCCCCAGTTCCACCCGTTTCTGAACCCCATAGGGCAGGCTGGACACGAGGTGCTTCCGCCAGCGTTCCATTTCGAGAAAATCGATGATCTCCTCGACCTTTCGCCGGTGGACGGCCTCCTCGGCCGCCCGATAGCCGAAGACGGCGTTGTGCCAGAATCCGTGCCGGAAATGGTGGTGGCGGCCCAGCATCATGTTGTCGATCACGTTCATCCGGGCGAACAGCTCCACGTTCTGGAAGGTCCTGGAAATGCCCAGCTTGGCGATCTGATCGGGCCGCCAGTGCGCGAGGTCCCGGTCCGCGAAGAGGATGTTCCCACCGTCCGGCCGGTAGAAGCCGCTGATGCAGTTCAACAGGCAGGTCTTGCCGGCACCGTTGGGACCGATGACGGCGACGAGCTCGCCCTCCTCGACATTCAGGGAAACGCGATCCAGGGCAACGATGCCTTTGAAATGGAGGCTGATCTCGCGGATCTCCAGAAATCCCATGGGCCTCCTTTAGGAAAGCCAGCGCTTGCGGCGTTTGTAATGCTTGACTTCGGCAAAGCTCCGCCGTTCCTTTTCGTCCTTCATGCCCAGGTAGAACTCCTTCACGTCCTCGTTTTCCATCAGCTTCCCGCTCGGGCCGTCCAAAACGATCTTGCCGTTCTCCATGATGTACCCGTATTCAGCCACCGCGAGGGCCATGAAGGCATTCTGCTCCACGAGGAGGATCGAGACCCGCTCCTCCCGGTTGATGCGCCGGATAATGTCGAAGATTTCCGTGACGAGCAGGGGGGCGAGGCCCAGGGACGGCTCATCCAGCATGATCAGGGACGGCCGGGCCATCAGGGCCCGCGCAATGGCCAGCATCTGCTGCTCGCCGCCGCTCAGGAACCCCGCCTGGATCTTCAGCCGCTGGCGGAGGGGGGGAAAGTAGCCCAGAACACGCTCGTAATCGCGGGCGATCTCGGCCTTGCCGTCTCGGCGCGTGTGGGCGCCGACCCGGATGTTCTCGTCGACCGTGAGTTCGGCAAAGATGCGCCGCCCTTCGGGAACCTGGGTGATCCCCATCTGCACGATTTCCTGCGGATCCATTTTATGGATGGGGTGACCGTCAAACTCGATCACTCCCTTCTTGATTTCGCCGTCCTCGTAATCGAGAAGCCCCGAGATGGCCTTGAGGGTGGTCGACTTCCCCGCCCCGTTGGATCCGAGAAAGGCCACGATCGCCCCCTCAGGAACCTCCAGGGAAATCCCCCTCAGGACCAGGATGATGTCGTTGTAGATGACTTCGAGGTTGTTCAGCCTGAGCGATCCCACGTCCGGAGAAACCTCCTTCGCCGCAACGGACGGCCAAAGACAGGCCCACACTTCCGAGAAACCTCTAAACGGCTACAACATCTTTACATTTCTGGAGACTTCCCCCCGTGAATGTCGGCGGAAAGCACCGTCAGGAAAAAACGGGAGGAAATGACAGGCCCGAACAGACGGGGGGCCGGACAAACGATCGGCCTGAACACCCCCGCCGTGGGCGCCCGGGTGACCGGTCCGGCGGGGCGCCGGCAGCGTCCCTGACCCAATCATCCCGGCACGAACAACGCGCGAACGGTTCACGGATAACCAAAATTCATCGGGATGTCAATACAAAAAAGGGGCCTGATTCGCGGGCGTGGGTCAGTGGATGTCATCCGATGCGCCGGTTGACCGATCATCCCCTTACGTCCGTCCCACGGTCGTCCCGGGGTCGTCCGGCCGGTGTCATCGTCATCGGGACCCTGACCGCCGCATCGTCGTCTCTTCCGAGAAGACAACGCCCCCTGCGACACGGGGCTACGACGGGGCGGCGGCGGTCTCTTCGAACACATAACGGACCGTCAGCTCCAGATCCGGACGCAGGGAATTGTACACGGAGCAGTAGGTCTGCCGCGACAGGGCAATGGCGCGTTCGACCCGCCGCGCGTCCAGGTTCTGACCGGCCATGTGGAGCGCCATCTCGACGCTCCGGAAGTACTGGGGCGGTTCAGGGTTCCGCTGACCGGTGACATCGACCCGGAAAGCGGTGAGCGCCACGCGCATCTTTTTCAGGATCGACACGATGTCGATGGCCATGCAGCCGGCGAGCGACAGCAACAGGGCCTCCGTCGGATTGCAGCCCCACTGGGATTCGGCGTCGAACTCGATCTCGTAGCCCTGCGGCGTCGTCCCCGCAAAGACCAGCTCCCGGTTCCAGGCGAGGGTCGCCTTCACCCCGGGGGTAATCCCGGCCTTGTACCCCTGAAGCGCATCCCTCAATTCGCCCTTGTCCTGTTCCCCCATGCCGATCCTCCTGACCCCGTGATATCCCTTTATAACCCCGAACGGACGAGAATTCAAGACAGGGGGAGCGGCGGACATGTGAAAAAAATCTGGAAAAATTCCCCGGTATTGTTTAAAGAAAGCCGTTAATCGAAAGGCCAGGGACACACCGTCCGAAGGAGAACCGTCATGAGTCAGGAAAAAAACGTCTATCAGTTCCGCGGGGGCTCGAAATACGTCCTCGACGAGGAGCTCGCCCGGATCGTCAATGTCTCCATGGCGCTGGAGATGCCGCTCCTGCTCAAGGGAGAGCCGGGCACCGGCAAGACGATGCTCGCCCACGCCATCGCGGAAAGCCTAAAAATGCCGCTGATCGTTCTGAACGTCAAATCCAGCATGAAGCTGATCGACGCCCTCTACCAGTACGACACCCTCACGCGCCTGAACGACAGTCGCTTCGGCGACTCCAAACGGGACGTGAGCAACATCGAGGACTACATCAAGATGGGCAAGATCGGCCAGGCCTTCACCGCCGAAACGCGCACCATCCTCCTGATCGATGAAATCGACAAGGCCGACACGGACTTCCAGGACGACATGCTGGACGTCCTGGACCAGATGCAGTTCGACATCATCGAGATCGACAAGACGATGACCGCCCGGCATCGTCCGGTCATCGTCATCACCTCGAACGCCAAGAAGGACCTCTCCGACCCCTTCCTCGGCCGCTGCAACTTCCATCACATCGCCTTTCCCGACCCGGAGATGATGCGCCGGATCGTCAACGTCCACTTCCCCAACTTGAGCGACGATATGCTGGATGCCTGCATCGCCGCCTTCTACCGCATCCGGGAATTCAAGGGGATCGAAAAGAAGCCCGCCACGCGCGAACTGATCAACTGGATCCGGGCACTCAAGACCGACCCGGATTTCCGGGTGCGCGCCCTGGAGAAGGGCGAAACGCCGTTTCTGGGAATCCTGTTCAAGAAAAGCAACGACTTGCAGATGGCCGCCCAGCAGGCGGCCCGGTCCAGTCTGCGGTAGGGGCGAAACGTGTTCGTCGATTTCTTCTACACCTTGCGGGACCAGGGCATCCCCGTCACCCCGACCTCTTTCCTGAGGCTGCACAAGGCGTGCAGCATGGGGCTCGTGAACTCCCTCGAGGATTTCTACACGACCGCCCGGTGCGTCCTCGTCAAGAGCGAGCGCTACTTCGACCTCTACGACCAGATCTTCTCCCATTACTTTCAGGGGATGACCCTCGAGACCTGGGACGACCAGGAGATCACGGCCGCCGCGCGGGCCCTGCTCGATGAGTGGCTGCAGAACCCCAAGGAGCTGGCCGACGCCCTCGGGCTCGACGCCGAAAAGCTCAAGGCGATGACGCCGGAGGAGCTCATCAAGTACTTTTTCGACCGCCTGAAGGAGCAGAAGGAGGCCCATCACGGGGGAAACCGCTGGATCGGGACGGGCGGCACGTCGCCGGTCGGCCATTCCGGCCATCACCCCGGCGGGATGCGCGTCGGCGGCCGGTCCGGAAACAAATCGGCCATCAAGGTGGCCTTGGAGCGCCGCTACAAGGACTACTCCCAGGAAGGCCCCATCACGGAATCCCAGCTCAGCGAGGCCCTGAAGCGCCTGCGCCGGATGATCCCCCACGGTCCGAAGGACGTGGTCAACGTGGAGAAGACGATCTACGAGACCATGCGCAACGGCGGTGAGATCGACATCGTCTTCGACCGGAGCCTGAGGGACCGCCTCAAGGTGATCCTCATGATCGACAACGGCGGCTGGTCGATGGATCCCTACATCGAAACGGTCCAGACCCTGTTCAACTACGCGCGCTCCCAGTTCAAGGACCTCAAGATCTACTACTTCCACAATACCGTTTACTCGAAAGTCTGGGCCGACCCGCAGCGGCGGCTGAAACCCGAGCCGCTGGCCGAGTTTGTCCGCCGGGACCCGGAGACGCGGCTGTTCATCGTGGGCGACGCCAGCATGGCCCCCTACGAACTCATGCACGTCAACGGATCGATCTACGTGGACGACCGGCAGTCGCTCGCCAGCATGGACCGGCTCAGGGTCCTGCAGAAGACCTTCCGGCACAGCGTCTGGATCAACCCGCAGCCGGAGGAGGAGTGGAGCTACACCTGGACGGTCAACGCGATTGCGGAGGTGTTCCCCATGTACCCGCTGACCCTGGACGGCCTGGACCGGGCCGTGCAGTTTCTCGTCAAGAAGAACTGAAGGGGCGGCTGCCCGTTGAACGGAAGAGTCGAGCGCACATGCGAGGAGGACAAACGATGAAAACGAAAATGGGGATCGGTCTCGTGGTCCTGACGGCGCTGCTTTTCTCCCTCTGCCCGGAGCTGCCGGCCGTCCCGCCGCCGGCCGTGGGCGGAACGCTCCCCAACGTAGAGCTGCCAGGACCGAAGGACGGCTCCGACCGGCGTTATCTGGGCCTGTCCGGCTCCTTCAAAATCCCTGAAATCAAGGCCCAGGCGGTCATCGTGGAAATCTTCAGCATGTATTGCCCCTACTGCCAGAAGGAGGCCCCGGTCGTCAATCAGCTCTTCGCCCGGATCGAGGGAAACCCCGCGCTCAAGGGGAAAATCAAGATGCTCGGGATCGGCATGGGCAACTCCCCCTTCGAGGTGGGCGTCTTCAAGAAGAAATACAAGGTGGTTTTTCCGCTCTTCCCCGACCCCGATTTTGTCATCCACAAGCGGTTGGGCGAGGTGAGAACGCCGTACTTCATCGTGATCAAGATCCATCCCGACGGCAGCCACCGGGTGATCTACTCGAAGCTCGGGGCGTTCGAGGGGGTGGACGCGTTCCTCGCCGCCATTGTCCGGGATGCGGGGATCAAATAAGCGCAGACATGCGGTCATTCCCTTGGGGAGGAGCGTGGCAATGAAGAAAATAGGTCCGATCGGGGCGGTGTGTTTCTTGGGTGCATTTCTGCTGCTGGCGGCCGGAGTGCCCGTTGATGCGGCCTCCGAGGCCTTCAAGGACAACATCTACGACACCGGTCCGCTCAAACCCAGGGACAGCGTTCTCAAGGTTAAGGTCGGCCGGTTCGCCCCGGATTTCACCCTGAGGGCCGTTGCGGGCGGTCCTGTCTCCCTCCGGCAGTTCCGGGGAAAGAAGAACGTGGTGCTCTCGTTCGTGCCGGCGGCCTGGACGGCGGTCTGCTCCGATCAATGGCCCGGTTACAACATCGTCAAGGAGCTCTTCGACGAGCACGACGCCGTCCTGCTGGGCATCACCGCGGACAATATCCCCACGCTTTATTCCTGGACGAACCAGATGGGAACGCTGTGGTTCCCGGTCCTCTCCGATTTCTGGCCCCACGGAAAGACGGCGGCGCGGTACGGTGTGCTGCGCTCGGACGGCACCACCGAGCGGGCCCTCTTCGTCATCGACAAGCGGGGCGTCATCCGCTATATCGACGTTCACGACATCAACCAGCGCCCTTCGCTCGAGGTCCTCATGGGCGAACTGGAAAAGCTCCCTTAGCGCCTTCCTCCCGGCCCTGCCGTCTTCGCTGACCGGGCGATCGCCCGGTCAGCGAAGGAGATAAGACAGGGTGATCCCGAGGTACGTTCCCACCACCCAGCCGATGATCCCGGTGATGACCCCGGAAAGCACGATTTCCTTGTTCTTCAGCGCCGTGGCGACCATGGGCACGAGCGGCGGGGAGCAGATGCCCGCGACGGAGGTGATGATCACCGTGTCGGCATCGATCCTGAACAACGCGGCCAGGGCGGTGTGCAGCACCAGGCAGGCCAGGACCGTGAAGGTCACGTAGGCGATCATGATCGGGGCGGTGGAGACCAGGCGGTTGAAGTCCGCCATGGAACTCACCACGAGGCAGAAGATCAGGATGAAGTAGTTCCCCGCCTGGTAGGTCATCGCGATCTTCCGGATGGTCGGCACGAATGAAAAAACGATGCCCAGGGTGGAGATGGTCAGAATCGCCGTCACAAAGGCGACATCCTCCGTGAAGATCAGAAAGGACAGGCCGCCGGCAACAAAGATCAGCACTGCTAGTCCCAGAGCGCCCAGCAGCGGCAAAAAGGTTTCCTTCGCGAAGATCCCGGCGTACGAATCGAATTCAAACTCCGTTTCCGGCGCCGAGGTTTCGGCGGGTCTGAAGGCGGGCAGGAAGCGGAGAAAGAGGCGTTGCCCGACGGTCATCAGGATGAGCAGATAGACGGAAGACACGATCACGTCGGAAGTGTGGGCGGCCAGGTACAGGGTCTGATCGGTCCTGAGCGCCGTGGCGATGGCGCCGAGATTCACCGTCCCGCCCGTGTACACCCCCACGAACATGCCGGCCAATTTCCAGGTCTCTTCCCCCACCCAGCCGCGAAATACGAAAAACCCCAGGGTCGCGACGATCAGGATGGATAGAATCTGCAGCATGAAGGACAGGAGCGATTTCCCCGCGAGCCTGCTCCAGCGGCGGACGTCAATGGAAAAAAACATCAGCGGCAGCGCCAGACTGATGGTCACCAGCATCAGGGGATTTTGCAGGGCGGCGATCCCGGCGGGCATCATGCCGATGTTGCCGAGGATGATTCCGGCGATATAGCAGATCACGACCGCTCCGAGCTTGTTGAAGAGGGCATATCGCCCGGCCAGCCAGATCGCGACAACGGGAAACAGAAGGTAAAAGATGATGAGTAAAGCGGCCGCCATAAGACCTCCTTCGATCATGACCGTCACGTCGTCAGAAAATGCCTTCCGGAAATTGGTTTCCGCCAACCGTTTGCAAAAGAACGCCGGTTCCGGCGGTCGCCGGAAGCAACCCGGATCGGACAATCACAACCAGACATGATCATCGAGAAGAACTGCGCAGGATGGCCTCGATCATGGCATCGCTCATTTTCATCACATCGCTGACCAGGCTGGCCTCCCCCAGGGAGAGGGATCTATCGGTGAAGATGACCCTCCTGTGATCGATGCTGATCACCTTGTAGTTTATGATGATCAGGGTCCCCCGCTTTTCAATGCTGCCCGTAATGACGATATTCAGTCCCAGCCGGGTGCCGATGTGGATCACGTCCTCGATCCGGTCCGTCTGGTGAAGATCGTTGACCACCAGGAACGTTTCCAGATCTTTCCGGTCCAGCAGGTCGAACGATGCCTGCATTTTCGGGGCATTGGTCAGCGTACCGAGCACCTTGACCGCGTACTGGGAAGCATCCATACTTGAGGACGTAAAATGAAAAACAGCCACGCTGATTTGAGAGGGGATTAGAGGCGGAGCTTTGACCGGCTGACTTTCAACCGGCGCTGTTGTCTCGGGACCGGCAACGGGCTTGGGCCTGGTGAGAAGCACCGGTCCCGACTCCACCGCAAACCCGTAACGGGCGGAAACCACGTACCCGTTGCGGCGATAGTCGTAATAAGCCCTCACCTCGTATTTCCCCGGCGGGGGGGCGTCAAAGGTCAGGACACCCTGACTTGTCCCCTCCGGCATGTACCGGTAGTCTCCTGCGTCCGTGTCCGGGGACCCCGCCGGCACGATGCAGATCCAATCCCCCCCATCGCCCGGAGCACCGGAAAAATGAACCTGGATCTTCTCACCGGAACGATAGCGGTCCTTGTCGGATGTGACCCTGGGTTCGCCGCCGGCAGGACTTGGCGGGACGAAGAGGGTCACCATGATCAAAAGGACCATGGCGGCGACCGGCCTTGTCTTCAGACTCATCAGGTGCATCTGTTTCCTCCTCCGAAGCCGGGATCCACCCGTTTCTCCCCATCGAACGGCGATGCATGATGCCCCCCGGATCCCGGTCTCCGGCAAGGAACCGCCCGGAACGATCAGTCCAGACGGATCCGCCGGTAGGTCCCCTCCCCGCCGTCGTAGAGGGCGCATTCGCCGTCCTCCACCGCCCCGACGACGGCGATGTAGCGCTCGTCTGCCCTCATCGGGACCGGAAGGTCCGGGGGGATCGCCTCCCGGCTCACCCTCCCGGCCCGCCAACGGAACAGGACCGGCGTGTGGGCGTGGCCGCAGAAGAGGATGCGGTGCGCCGTCGACTGAAAAACCGGAATGGCCTTCGCCGTCGTGCCGTCGTCGACCGGCTCGTAGAAAGACCGGAGGGAATCGTAAGGGAGGGAATGGGCAAAGCAGAGGCCGTCGGCAACCAGGGTCATCGGCAGCGATTTGAGAAAGGCCCGGAGCTGGACTTCCGCCGGATCCGGACCGGGGGGGCGCTCCTTCAGGATCGTCTCCACCAGAAAATCGTTGTTTCCCTTGACCGTCATCATCCGGTACCGTCGCAGGGCCTGCATGACCCTCATCCAGGAGGATTCCTGCACCGTGTCGCAGAAGTCGCCCAGATGAATCAGGCGCTCCGCCCCGGCGGCCAGGAGCGCGTCCGCCGCCTGCTCCGTCCGTCCGAGATCGCCGTGACTGTCGGCCAGAAGGCCGATCCGCCGCGCCTCGGCCACCGATGTCTCCATGAAATCCGTTCTCCTGATGAAGCAATCAGGGTTTTCGTATAGCACAGATTTCCGGCGGCGGAAAATGCTTTCTCCCATCGTCCGGGGGCGCCCCCTTGACGGCCGGAAGTTTCTTGACGTATACAGACCGAACAACCTCAGGTGGAGGAGGATCCTCCATCCCGTGGAGACGGAAGCCATGAAACGCCCGCGCGCCCTCGTGAACGGGGCAACCGTGACCGCCGCGCTTCTCCTGATCCTCGCACTGGCGGCCTGCGCCCCGTACAAAGCCTGGCTCAAGGGGCAGGCGGAAAACCACGCGACGCGACACATCGCGTTCTGGGGAGAGGCGTGGCAAAGCGCCCCCCTGAGCGCGAGGCTCGCCCCGGCCCCCCCGGCCCTGATCGAGAAAATCCGCCTCGAAAACCGCCTCTACGGATTCCCGGAGCGCCCCGAACCCGTCACGCCAGAACCCGTCTTCACGGAGGCGGTCCGGCGGATCGGCGACCTCCTGCCGGAGCGCGTCCGAAGCCTGGCCGAACAGCGGATCATCGGCATCTATCTCGTCAACGGACTGGGGGGAACGGGCTACGCCGAGGCGATTCTGAACGCGGAGGGGAAGGAGCGCTACGCCGTCATCGTCCTGGACCGCGATGTCCTCCTGACACGGCGGGCGAATGCCTGGGCGAGTTGGAAGGAGAACAGCTTTTTCCGTCCGGCGACCGGCATGGAGACCGCACTCGAGCTGATCCTGGAGACGGACGAGGAGGACTCCGTCGTCAACGCCATCGTCTTCATCCTCCTCCACGAGATGGGTCATGCCCTGGGAATGGCGAGCGGCGTCCACCCCTCGTGGAACGGCCCCGCGGAGGTCTCCGACGCCTATCCCTTTACGGCCCTGTCCTGGCGCCGGCAGGGAAGCGACGTCGTCAGTCGCGCGGACGCGGCGTTCCCCCGGCGTTCCGCCCTCAAGCCCTACGCCTTCGCCGGGGCAAGGCTGTCGCTGGACGAGGCGCCGGAGATCTACCGCGCGCTTCAGGCCCACTCCGACTTTCCGTCCGCCCAGGCGGCGGTGACCCTCTGGGAGGATTTTGCGGAGAGCTTCGCGACGTACCTGCACGTCGTCCGCCAGGACAAGTCCTACGAGATCCGCATCCGTCGCCCCGACCGGCCGGAGCAGGCCTTCCCCTCGTGCTGGCGCGAGGCGCGCTGCGACAACAAGAAGGCCTTCATGCGCCGCTGGTTCGAAAACCCCGTATCCCCGGCGCTGCCGGCGCCGCCTTAGGCGACGGCGCAAAAGTGTCCGCATGCAGACCCACCGAAACCCTGAGCCGCAAGGCGCAGCGGCTGGGAGGCCGATCGGCGATGGATGGGGGAAATAAAGCCGATGGCGGCTTTTCGACCGACGGTCAGCGGAGCATCTCCACGAAGGCCTCCACCCGCGTCCGGACCTGCTGGCGGGAGCCGTCGCTGTAGTCGTGCTCCAGGTAGAAATTCCGCACGCCCAGACCGTTGAGATAGTCCCGGACGGCGGGAATCTCGTAGCCGTGGGTGTCGCAGTACATGACGCTCTGGAGGATGACGCCGTCCACCCGCCAGTCGCGGATCAGGGGGGCGAGATAACCGAAGCGGGCCTCCAGATCCTCCCGGTAGGGTCTGCCACCCGCGTCGTCCGCTTGGCGGTACGTCCGGGGACAGCGGATATCGGCGAGGTAGTGCCGGGCCAGCGCCGTCAGGGGATCGCCCTCCGTCTCCACATCGGTCGAGAAGGCCCGCGTCCCGACGCAGATGTCGTCCGTGACGACCTCGGCGCCGGCCGCCGCGACGAGCTCGAACAGGGACGTGTCGTCGATCACGCTGCCCCAGACGAGGAGCCGGGGCGCCCCGGACGGCGCCGGGAGCGGCCGCTGACGGACCTCGGCGATGACCGCCGCCAAGAGGTCGTTCCCCTCCTCGACCGGAAGGCCGGTGACCGCGAGGGCGGCTCGCTGCGCCTCGACCCCGGTCAGGCGGGGCGGGACCGTCCGGCGCAGGTCGTAGAGATCCCGCAGAAGGGCCCGCTGCCGGTTGTGCGCCGTGATCGCCGCGCGCAGGGCCGTCCCGTCGAGGCGCCGGCCGCTCAACCCCTCCAGGTCCTTCAGCAGGATCTCGATCTGGGTGCGGAAAAAATCCAGGGCCGGCGCGTGCACCGTGTGGGGAACGTCCAGGAAATGGACGAACGCGGGCGCCGTCACATAATCCCGCCACAGATGTACGGACATGGAGCCGACATCGCAGATGTGCGCCCCGACCAGGCCGTCGAGAAAGGCGTATTGCCCCTTCATGCCCAGGTCGATCAGGCTCCGGAGAAACGGGCAGACCGCGGGCATCAGAACACGGTTGCCCTCCGTCACCGGTTGCCGCCGGTCGCCGAAGACGCGGAAGGGGACAAACCCCAGGGCCGTCATCAGCTCCACGGGGGGATAGAGGCACAGGTAGCCCATGAGGCGCGCGCCGCCCTCCTTCAACTCCCGCGCCCGCAGGGCCCGATCCCGATAGAGCCGCTCCGCGCGCGCCAATCCGTTGTGCTCGTCCGTCATCGTCATGTCCTCGTCGATTTCCTGATCGGCGCTCCGCAACCGCGCCCCCGGTGCATCGGATGCCCGGTCGCACCCGGGCGTCGATGCCCCCGCCTCTTCCGATCCTACCAGTCGGATCCCGCCTGCCGCCGCTCTTCGCGGTAATGGTCCATCGTCGCCTCGAAGGCCTCCGCCTGGATCAGCGTCCGCTCCGGGTTGAACAGACGGATGTCCACGATGTCGCCCTCGGCCAGGAGCGACGGCACCCGCAATTTCCGGATGAGGACGTCCTGCGTCGCCTGGAGGTGGGCACTCGCCGTCCGGCAGGTCAGCAGGGGATGGAGGAAGGCCCCGTCGCAGCGGTACGTCCGCGCCGAATCAAGATAGGGAGCGACGAAGGCATAGGAGACGCCGTCCGAGAAGGCCTGCCGATGGCGCAGGTGAAAAAAACGCATGCAGATGCGGGCGATCCGCTCGAGGGGATCCGGGACGGCGGACAGGTCCATGGGGACGACCGGGTGGTAGGCATAGCTCTCCACGACGAAGTTCCAGCCCCGCTCGGCCAGGTTTTCGAAGAACTTCAGGCTGTGCCAGGGGGGGAGCTCGGCGAAGAGCAGCCGGTATTTCTCCGGAACGGCGATCCCGGCCACCCCCTGCGCGACGCGCTCGGCCACCTCCCGGTGCATGTCCTCGTAGAGTTCGAGGACCTTCGGCAGATGCCCCGTCAAAAAGAGGCACCCCGGCATGGCGCTCCAGAAATCCCCGCTGTGCATGGGGCAGGGGCGATGCTTGCGCAGCTCGTTGACCTCGTGGAAGACCCGCTGGATCTTCAACGCGAGATCGACGACGGCCTCGAGCTTCGCCCAGTCCATCTTCCGGCCCAGGAGCCGCTCCAGAAAGGCCACGAAGGCGCGCAACTCCGCCACGACAAAGCGGACGGCCGCCTCCTCCGCCCCGTCCTCTTGAAACTCCTTCACCCCGAGATGGGGCAGCTCGAGCACCCACTGCGGACAGTCGAAGTACCGCCCCAGGGCCTGGAACCACTTGTACCGGGCGTCGCAGGCCGTTCCCGCCCCGACGAGCAGGGTCGGCCGGGCCATACCCCCGAGGGGGGCGTCCGGCGGCACCCGGCCCGCCTCGTCCACCATCATCCGCTTCGTGTAGCCGAGGGTGGTCCGTGCATACCCGCACAGGTGGGCGGGAAACCCCTCCGCATCCGCGAGGGCCAGATACCCCTCCGCCTGCCCCATCGAGGCGGCAATGGTGGCGTAATTCTCCGGGTAGACCACCTCCACGTCCATGGCCTTGAGGAGTATGTCCCCCTCCCACCAGTTGAGCATCGACCAGGCCGTGGGATTCCCGGCCTGGCTGGCCATCAGGGTGGTGAGATACGCCTCGTTGACGACGTTGCGCAGGGGATACATGCTCTTGAGGCGGTTGATCGCCTTGCCCGGTTTCGGGGGCTTAAGCTCCGGTTCACCCATGGTCGGTTCCCTCCTTCCTGTGAGCCCGCGGGAAACTCGTCCGGCGGGACGGGGCGGTTTCCTTTATAGCCGTTTTTGCCTGCGATGACAAAACGAAAATCATTTCCGGTTTGCCGCATCGTCGTTTTATGGTATAGAGGACCCCCTCCGGAGGAAAGGTTCCCGCGGAGGGAACCGTTCGTTCCGGATGAAAGGGGAGAGGGATGGCCATCAGGACGCATGAATTTTTCAACTTCTATTCCCACCTGACCGGCGGCGTCGCGGCGGTGGTCGGGACCGTCTTTTTGAGTCTTGTGGCCAGCTATTCCGCGTCGGCGCTGATCACCGCCCTGATCTACGGCCTGTCGGTCATTTTCCTCTTTTCGGCGAGTTCCTTCTACCACGCCTTCAAAAAGACGGAAAACGAGGTCTCCTTCTGGAGGAGGATGGACCGCCTCGCCATCTTCTGCATGATCGCCGGCACCTACACCCCCGTCTGCTACCTCTACCTGGACGGCGCGTGGCGCTGGTCCATGATCGCCATCCAGTGGGGGCTGGTGGGATTCGGGCTCGTTTCGCAGCTCTTCTTCCCGCGGGCGCCCCGGGTGTTCTACGCCATGATTTATCTCGTCATGGGCTGGCTCGCGATCATTCCGATCCGGCAGATGCTGGCCAGCATGACCGCCGTGCAGACGTTTCTGCTGTTCACCGGCGGTCTTTTCTTCACCCTGGGCGGGATCATCTACGCGACCAAGAGGCCGCGTCTGTTCCCCGGCGTTTTCAGCTTCCACGAGCTTTTCCACATCATGGTCCTGCTCGGCGGCGGATTTCACTATGCGATGATCTACATCGTCTACTTCGAGAAGGTCGTGTAAGGCCGCTTCCCGTGCTCAAGAAACCGGCGATTGCGTATCCTCCCCGCTCATGAACCCCGAACCTCAGCCGATTCCCGCCGAATGCCGGCGCCTCCTAGACAGGGAAGTCCGCCTGTTCGAGGAGGAGTACGCCCGGCACTTCCTGGCGGGAGAAACCAAGCCCAGCCGGATCGGCGCGCCCTATCTTCTCCACAGCCCCGCCTCGACACGGGGGGTTCTCCTGATCCACGGACTCATGGCCGCCCCGGAAGAGGTCCGTCCCTGGGCGGAATTCCTGCATGCACGGGGATACACGGTCTATGCGCCCCGGCTCGCCGGACATGGGACGTCCGCGGTGGACCTGGCGCGGCGGGGTTACCGCGACTGGCGGGCGTCCGTGGAGCGCGGACACGTCCTCCTGAAGACCTGCTGCGAGTCAATCGTGGTGGCCGGTTTCTCGACGGGCGCCGGGCTGGCGCTCGAGGTGGCCCTCCGCAGACAGAGAGAGTTTGCGGCGGTGATCGCCGTCAGCGCCCCCCTGAAGTTCAAGAGTGTCTCTTCCGCCTTCGCCGAGACGGTCGACGGGTGGAACGTCCTGATGCGCGTTCTCGGCGCGGACCGTCTCCGCAGGGAGTTCGTCCCCAACGATCCCGACAACCCGGAGATCAACTATCACCGGTGTCCCGTCCGGAGCATCGTCCAGGTCAAGGCGCTCATGCGCAAGGTCTACCGGGCCCTGCCCGGACTGTCCATCCCCGCCCTGATCATACAGGCGAACAAAGATCCCAAGGTGGCGGTCCGGAGCGGCAGGCGCCTCCACCGGCGCATCCGATCCGCCGGGAAGACCTACCGGGAGGTGGATTTCCCCCTGCACGGAATCGTCCGCGGCGAGATCGGCCGGACCGTGTTCGCCGACGTGGAGGCGTTTCTGAACCGATTGCCATGGAAATCGGATGGAATTTTTCACTTGTGTCGCACTTCCCCTCAGGAAACAACAACAGAGTGGTCCGTGTTCAAAACAGGAACAAGAAGGAGGGATGATCAGTAAGATCATTGAATATGAGCTGAAAGGCGCACTGCGGTAGTGTAAGATCTTTTGTGTGAATTCATAAAGTCATAGAAGAGGTAGAAAAAA
>ERZ795058.172-NODE-172-length-104004-cov-17.974045_pt1 | contig 104004 bp, 88 predicted proteins | sample MGYA00375142_ERZ795058 | MGnify/ENA primary metagenome ERZ795058 (study PRJEB30187, sample SAMN05720210) | activated sludge metagenome | isolation source: anaerobic digester from wastewater treatment plant | place: Japan | collected 2015-04-20 ... | reverse complement strand
GATGCCGCCGGTGGCGCCAAGGCCGTGGCGATGATCCAGGCGCGCCTGCCGCACACGTACATCGCCGAGCTGCGCCTGCGGCTGGATTTCTACCGCAAACTCGCTCTTGCAGAGAACCTGCAACAGCTCCGCCAATTGGAGGCCGACCTGCTCGACCGCTTCGGCAAGTACGGCGACGAAGTCAAAGCCCTGCTATTAATCACCGAAATCCGAATTCGCGCGGAACAAAAGCACATCGCCTCCGTCGAAGCAGATTCCCACCGTCTGAAGATGCTCAGAGCCAGCGGTCGCCGGGACGACTGGGTAATGCACGGCACCCGGTTTCCAAGGTTGACCGCGCCGAAGCCCCTCCTACGGTTGCGCGAAATCGTCTCTTTCCTGAACAATTTGCCATGATTACCCGCCGCTTCGTTTTCGGAGCCCTCTTTTCGTTCTCCCTCGCAACCTTACCCATTGCGGCCGAAAACGCCTCCAACTCCACCACGGCCATCGATGACGGGCTGAATCTGCGCTTCGCCAACGGCATCGCCGCCATCGTGGAAAGCAAGCCGATCACGGTGGACGACATCCGCCGCGAGATCACGCCGCTCATCCCATCGCTCCAGCGCGAGTGCCGCAACGAGCAGGAGTTCAACGTCAAACTCGAGGCCCTGCAGGACGACATCATCCAGAGCCTGATCGACCGCGAACTCATCGTGAAGGAGTTCTACCGAAAGAAGGATGGCGAAGACGAAGTCCGCCGCATCCCCTCCACCTACGTCGACAACCGGCTCGACGAAATCCAGGCCGAAGACTTCGGCGGCGACCGCTCCAAGTTCCTCGCTTATCTCCGTGCCCGCGGCATCACCCTGCGCGACTACCGCACCGAGGTCGAAAACGACATCATTTACCAGTACATGCGCGGCCAGCAGCGCCGTAACCAGAACATCGTCAGCCCGGTCAAGATCGAGCAGTACTACGCCGAAAACAAAGACCGCTTTTATCAAGAGGACGAGGCCCACATGCGCCTCATCCAGCTCAACCGCGAGGAGGGCGAATCCGACCTCCAGCTGACCACCCGCGCCACCGAGATCGTCAACCGCGTGCGCAACGGCGAGCGTTTCGACGAGATCGCCAAGCAGTACTCCAAGGAAAGCCGCCGCGCCCGTGGCGGCGACTGGGGCTGGCAAAAACGCCCGGACCTCAAAAAAGAGTTCAGCGAGCCGCTCTTCGCCCTGAAGAAGGGTGAGGTCACCGACCCGATTCTCCTAGGCGACAACTGCTTCGTCCTCTTCGTCGAAGAGCGCAAGTACGCCGGCACCCAAACCATCGACGACGTGCGCGACGAGATTGAGCGTATCCTGATCCAACAGATGTCGCGTCAATCGCACGAACGCTGGCTCGAACGCCTGCGCCGCAACGGCTACGTGAAACACTACTGAGCGCGCGCCACGCCCTCGCCTTTCAAGCCGGTCCCGCAAGGGCCGGCTTTTTTGTCGCCAGCAACCGCCTACACCAGCCCCTCGGCCGCATACTCAGCCAGCACCTGCGGGTCGGTCTCCACCGCCCGGACTCCACGGAGCAGTGCGCCCGCCTCCGCACGGCCGACGAGGCGCGAGACCGCCCACACCGCATGCGCACGCACCAGCGGCTCGCCATGCCCGGCCAGCTTCACCAGCGCCTCCAGCCAGACGCCGTCGCCAGAGTTGCCCGCCACCACACACGCGTTGCGCAACAGCCCGGCCAGCTTCACGCGCTTCACCGGCGTGCGCCGGAACACCTCCGCGAAACGCTCCGGCGTCAGCGCCAGAATCTCGCCCAGCGGCAGGCGGAGACACTCCGGCCGCGCCACGAGCAGCGGGCTGCGGGCAGGCTTGGAAAAACGATTCCAGGGACAGACCGCAGCACAGTCGTCGCACCCGTAAATTCTGTCGCCGATGGCAGCACGCCACTCGCGCGGGATCGGCCCCCTGTGCTCGATCGTCAGATAGGAAACGCACCGCCGTGCATCGATCACGCCCGGCCGCACGAGTGCGCCGGTCGGGCAGGCGGTCTGGCAGCGGTCGCAATGCCCGCACAGAGCCCCGATGCCACGCGTGGCCACACGCAGGGGCGGATCGGCCGGCAACTCCACCCGGGTGAGAATCGCCGCGAGAAACAGCCAGTTGCCCCACTCCGGCGAGATCAGCATCGCGTTTTTGCCGATAAACCCAGTGCCAGCCCGTTCGAGCCAGGCTCGTTCGAGCACGGGCCCCGCATCGACATAATAACGATAATCCTCCGACGACACCCCGTACAACGCCTCCAGCACGCGTCCGGCGGCGACAAGGGCTGGCTTGAGCGTGTCGTGGTAATCCTCGTAGCCGGCGTACCGTGCCCAGCGGGGCCCGGGCACTGGCGGTTCCTGCGGAGAATAGTTCACCCCGAGCGCGACGACCGAGCGCACGCCCGGCAACACTCCGGCAGGATCGGCCCGTTTGTCCGCCGAGCGCTCCATCCACGCCATATCAGCGTGCATGCCCTGCGCCAGCCAGGCACGAAGCGCGCCCGCCGCAGGCAGCTCGTCTGGCACCGCAAAGCGGACTGTGTCGAAACCCAGTTTCCGCAGCCGGCGCCGGAGCTCCGCCGCACGGGCGTCGCCGGTCAGAGCGTCGGCTTGCGATGCGCATGCTCCCATTCGAACGCCTCCCGGCGATAGGCCCGCATCACGTGCGCGGTCACATCCAGCAGCGGACGCCCGTCGGTCAGAATCATCGTGCCTGCGCGCCGGTACACCGGCTCGCGCTGGGCAAACAACGTGCGGATGCGCTCTGCCGGATCTTCGACGTTGAGCAGCGGACGGCTCCGGCTGCCCGACGTGCGTTGCAAAATCGTTTCGAGGGAGGCGTGGAGGCAGATCAACACGCCACGCTGCTGCACCAGCTCCAGCATGCCCGGCTGGACAATCAGTCCACCGCCACAGGCGACGACACAGCCCTCCGTCGGGTGCCCCTCCGCGATAAACGCCCGCTCGCGCAGCCGGAACGTGGACTCGCCGTCCTGCGCAAAAATGTCGGGGATGCTCTTGCCCGTCAGCCGCTCGATCTCGTGGTCACTGTCGAGCAGCCGGTAGCCGAGGCGCTGGGCTACGATGCGCCCCACCGTGGTTTTGCCCACGCCCATAAAGCCCACGAGATACAAATTGACGTTTGGTGTGCGCATCGGCGGAGGGCAGCAAACGCAGCGTGCCCCGCCCTGCCAATCGCGAAATCAGAGCGTCCGCCTCGCGACAAAAAAACGCCCTCCGAGTCGGAGGGCGTTTCGTGAAAATGCGTGGAGCGTAGCGCGGGCCTTACTTGGCAGCCGGTGCGGCCGCAGGAGCGGGAGCCGCCTCGGGGGCCGGAGTCGCCTTCACATCGAGCAGCTCGACGTCGAAGATCAGCGCGGAGCCGGGAGGGATGCCGCGCTGGCCGCGATCGCCGTAGGCAAGTTTCGCCGGGATATAGAGTTTCATGTGGCCGCCCTTGCTGATGCGCTGGAGACCTTCGGACCAGCCGGGGATCACCTCGCCGAGGACAAACTCAGCCGGCTCGGCCGGCACACCCGGGGCGCGGGCCTCGCGGGAGGTGTCGAACACCGTGCCGTTCACCAGCGTGCCCGTGTAGTGGACGACGACGGTATCGGTCAGCTTCGGAGCCGGGCCTTCACCCTGCTTGAGCACCTCATAGCAGAGGCCGCTCGGCAGCTCGGTGACGTTCTTGTTTTCCTTCAGCTTGGTGAAGAGCGCAGCGGACTCGGTCTCGCTCTCCTTCTTGAGCTTGGCAACCCAGGCGCGCTGTTTGCCCTGCACGTATTCCTGGATCGCGGGACCGATCTTCTCGAGGGCGTAGGGAGCATCCTTGCCTTGCGCAGCGAGTTCGAGGCCCTTCACGACGGAGGCGAGCTGGGCAGGCGTAAACTCATAGGAAGCCAGACCGCTCTGCACACCCATGTACCAGCCAAGCGACTCGATGACCTGGGCCTCGGTGAACGAGGCCGGGGCGGACGGCTCAGCTGCGGGAGCGGCGGCGGTGGCCTTGGCGCCGGCCGAAGCGTCGCCAGGGACGTTGACTTTGATCTCCTGCGCGCTGGCGCCAGCCACGAGGCCGAACGCAAGGACGCCGAGGGTGAGGGTGCGTTGCAATTTCATGCGATGATTGAAGGGGGGTGAGGGTTTGAGTGCGGCACCGGCAAAGAGGTTCCGCGGAAAGGGCTGACTAGACCGGCTCCCCTGTGAAATGCAATCCCCGAGACGCCACTCCCCGCTTGTATCCCCCATCCGGGCATCCCATCCTGCGCACCATGTCACCCGACCAATTTTGGACGAGCCAGGACGGTCAAGTGCTGGCCGTGCGCAATCAGAACGAGCGCAGCGTGGCGCTCACCCTGGCCTTCTGGCCGCGGCACCCCGCCGAATTTGAGTTCATGCGCGAGCAGGCGCCGCGCCTGCACTTCACGGAGCGCAGCACGCTCGCACGCATCGGCATCGAGATGAGCGTGGGCGTGCCCACCATCGAAAAGGGCCGGCTGGTCATCGAAGCGACCGCATTCCTCTTCGACGAAAAGTTCCCCAATGCCCCCTTCTGGAAAAAACTCCTGCGCCCGGGCGTGCCCGTCGGTCGCCTTTACCTCGCCCCCGCCTCCGCCAAACTCTCCGCCACCGAAATCTGGGACGCTCTCAAGCAAAACCAGATCAAGCTGCCCAACACGATCAGCATCGACCGCCTGGGCCGAGTCTTCCTCACCCCGCATCAGGTGTACTACACGATCAGCCCGAAGCTCCCGCGCGACGGGTTCGAGCGCCTCGTCAACGGCGAAGCCGGCCGCTCCTACCTCGACAAGGTCCAGCTCCGCCACGACCTCAGCCCCCTGTCCATCGGCCCGCGATCCGGCCTGCTCACCAGTTGCTCCATGTTCCTCAAGGAGCACTACGTCGTGCTCAACCAAGGCGAGGGAAACTTCGGCATCCACACCAGCGCAGTCCTCCTCGACCCGGTAAAGACTTTTGGCACGAACATCATGCTGGAGATCTACAACCAGGGCGACCAGCCCGTGGTCAACCCGATGGTCTCCGTCGAGGTCTTCCGTGCCCCCACGCCCCAGGACACCGGCAGCAAGTCCCTCGCGAAACGCCGCACCCGCCTCTACGCCACCGCGCGCGACCTCTACGAGCACGTGGACAAAAACCCGCCCCCGGAAACCGCCGAGCGCCCCAAGACCAAGATCTCCGTGCGCGGCCGCAGCGCCACCATGGAAAACGTGAGCATGCTGCTCAACGCCGCCCAGTTCGCCGACCTCAAGGCCCGGCGGACCACGCCCGACGCCTATCCCGTCAGCGCCCGCACGATGATCCAGGCCCTCGACTGCGCCACCGATGAAGCCGATACGCTGGTCGTCGATTTCTTCCCCAACCTGCTTGAGCAAATCGAGCTCCTCGCCCGTCTCCAAAAACTGAAGCTGCGCCGCATCGTCTTCCGCAAGCCCTCCCGCACGCACGGATTTTTCCTCTCCAGCGCCGCGCACGGCCGCCTCGACGCCTTCAACGGCATCGGCATCCAGGTTTACTGGTACAACGAGCAGATGAAGGACCTCTATCTGCACACCTACAAAAAAGGCCACGGCTTCTTCATCCGCGAAGAGCTCGTGAAACGCTTCCAGGAGGCCACCATCCTGGCCTTCTACGGCAGCGCCGTCGGCCTCGACGACGAGCAGACCCGGCACATCTCCACACTCATCGACAAACTCTCCGCCTTCATCGGCACCAACGTTGGCGTGCTCACCGGCGGCGGCGGCGGCGTCATGCGACTGGCCACCGATCAGGCCCGCGAAAAAGGCGCGATCACTGGCGCCTGCTTCCTCGAACTCGAAGCCCAGCCGCCCGAGCTCGGCGTGGATTTCTTCAACACCTTCCAGGAAACATCCCGACACTTCCGCCAAAAATGGTTCGAAGTGGCCGATTTCTGCATCTTCAACGTCGGCGGCGTCGGCACCCTCGAAGAAATCGGCATCGAGATGTGCAACCTCAAACTCGGCATCCGCCCACGTACGCCCTACGTCTTCTACGACTCACGCTTCTTCGCCGACCTCCGCAAACAGATCCGCCACATGATCCAGACCAAGCGCGCCCCCGCATGGATCATGGACTACATCCTGTTCAGCGACGACCCCGACGAGGTCGTCTCCTTCTACCGCGAGAAACTCCAGGTGCTCTGACCCCGGTCAGCCCACCACGAAAGGCGCGACATACCCCGTCGCGCCTTTTTTATTTCTCCGCAGCGACCCGCGTGAGCGTTTTCAAAACGAACCGCGGCACCGCCGGCCGCAGCTTGCGCGTCACCCGCGCGGTCATCTTGTGCCGGTCCAGGTGCTTCAACACGCCGTAACCCACGCCCGTGATTCCCGCAAATCCCGCCGGCCAGAACAACGCCGCATAGCCCATCGAATGAAAGCCCAGACCGCCGAGCACGCACCCGACGAAAAATCCGCTCATCAAAATCACGCACAATTGCACGCGCCGCCAGTCCACCGGGCGCCCCTGCATCCAGTGGCCCAGTGCGATCCCGAGATCCGTCAGCATGCCCGTCACATGCGTGGTCCGGATCAACGCCCCGCTGTAGCTCGTGACCATCGCATTCTGAAGCCCGCACGCCATCGCGGCCAGATACTCTCCCGCAACCAGCCCGCCCTGCATGGCGAAAGTCGCACCAAACAGCAGCGCCGACTCCAGAGCCAGCACCATGCCGTATCGGCGACCCAATTTCGCACTCGTCTCGCGCAACGTGAATCCGCTGAGCATGCACCCGACGAAAAACGCGAGCAGCACCGCGAGTACATGCCACGCCGCAGCCAAGTCCCCGCCGACCAGATCGAGCCCCACCCACGTGACATTGCCCGTCATATGGCTGAACGCCTGCCGGTGGACACTGAGCAGACCGACCGCATTGATACCTCCGGCGATCACCGCCAGGATAAACCCTCCGATCAAAACCCAACGAGGCGTCGATTTTGGTGTCATGAAATCATGCAGTCCGCCGGCAATCTCCGCCGGGCGTCCTCGCAAATGCGCGAGCGCGTACTCAGTACGCGACTCCGCTCGGGCTCACGCGCGCCGCACACGTTTCACGGGGAAATGAAACGCCGCCAGCTGCCTCGTTCGCCTCGGTTCGCCACCTGATCGGCAGCAAACGGCTCCGGTTGTGTCTTCCTTTGGGGAGGGAGAAAGCAACGGCCATGCCCTCGAGCCATCCGCCGAGCACCGACCGGCCGCTCTTGGTAAAGAGGGCCACATCATGGCTGCGCGACTGTGGACTCGGAAACATGGGGCGCCTCTTTATGCAGCCGCGCTGCCAATCCACATCATAAATCCGCATCCATTTTATATAAATCATTTTATAACACACCAAGGATGATTTCAGTCAGGATGAAGAGGCCCTCTACTTCTTAAATTTGCGCAGTTTTTGCGCGAGCAATTGCGCAAACTATGCTCTAATCATTCCGTGAATCCGGCCCAAATCACCATCGTCGTCCTCGACCGCAACGCCAGCGACCTCGCCTCGCTTGCACAGATTTTGGAGGACATCGGGTACCGCGTCTTGAGCGCCAGCACGACGGCCCATGTCGAGCGCTTCGTGCAGACCGAAGCCGTCAACCTCGTCGTCAAGGGCTTCGAGGCCGGCCAGGTCGACGTCATCGCCTTCATGCGGCAGATCAAGACGCTCTCGCGCGACACCGAGTTCATCCTCTGCGGACGCGGCGGCACGATCGAAACCGCCGTCGAGGCAATCCACCAAGGCGCCAGCGAATACCTGCCCAAACCGGTCAACGCCGCGGCGCTGACTCAAGCCGTCCAGCAGGCACTCGACCGCCAGTCGCTCGTCGCCGAAGATCCCAAGCTGCGCCAGAGCCTCAAACGCCGCACCAGCCCCGATGTATTTGCCGGCTCCAGCCCGCGCATGCGCCAGATCACCGAGACGCTCGCCGAAGTCGCCACCACCGACGTCCCCGTGCTCGTCACCGGCGAGAGCGGCACCGGCAAGGAGCTCGCCGCACGCGCCATCCACGCGCGCAGCCGCCGGCAATCCGGGCCGTTCATCGCCATCAACTGCGCCGGCCTGGCCGACAGCCTCATCGAGTCGGAGCTTTTTGGACACGTCCGGGGCGCCTTCACCGGCGCGGTGCAGGACCGGCCCGGCGCATTCCAGATCGCGGCTGGCGGCACCCTCTTTCTCGACGAGATCGGCGACCTCTCGCCCAAGGGCCAGGGCGACCTGCTGCGCGTGCTGGAAGACGGCGTGTTTCGCCCGCTCGGCAGCCCGCACGCCGTCACCGCCAACGTCCGCATCGTGGCCGCCACCAATCGCGACCTCGCCCGCCGGGCCAACGAAGGCCACTTCCGCGAAGACCTCCTCTACCGGCTCAACATCGTCGAGATCGACCTGCCGCCGCTGCGCAAACGCGCCGAGGATATCCCCGCGCTGGTCGCCTCGTTCAACGCCCACTTCTGCGCGCGCCACAGCCGCCGGCAAAAGCACTTCACGCCCGAGTTTCTCGCGCAGCTCGCCCGCCATCCCTGGCCGGGAAACATCCGCCAACTGCGCAACCTGATCGAGCGGATCGTCGTCACCACGCACGCCACCGAGATCGGCCCCGAGCTCGCCCCCCCCATCCCGACAAACTCCGCAAACGCCACCACGGCCGCCGGCGCAAGCCGCGCGGAGGCCGCGCCGATGTTTGCCGTCCACTTCGGCATGACCGCCGCCGAGGTCGAAGCGCTGCTCATCCGCCACACACTCGAAAAACTCGACGGCCACCGCGCCGAAGCCGCCCGCGTGCTCGGCCTGAGCCGCCGCACCCTGCACTACCGCCTCAGCAGCGCGGCGACGCCTCAGTGAGCGGAGCTGGAGACGACGCGCTCGGCAGCCCGAAGGGGAATCCACTGCGCCGGTGTTTTGCATCTATCCTCAAACTCCATGCGCACCTTTCTTCTCCGCCTCCTCGCAGCCTTCGTCTCGCTGATTCTCGCGCCCCGCACCTTCGCTGACGACCAGCCTGCCTCGATCTCCGGGCCAGCCGTCGCCTGGAAATTCAACACCGGACAGGAAGTCGTCTCGGCTCCGCTCCTCGCCGACGGCGTCCTCTACTGCGGCAGCAAAAGCTACGGCTTCTTCGCGATCGATGCCGCCACCGGCAACCTGCTCTGGAAATTCGACGCCAAGTTCCCCGTCAGCTCCAAGGCGGCCATCGCTGGCGATCTCGTCTGCTTCGAATGCGGCAACATTCTCACCGGAGTGGACCGCAAGACCGGCAAGGTCCGTTGGGAATTTGTCGCCCGCCCATTCCGTCCCATCGCCTCAATGGATCTCACCGACTATCACCGCTCCTCGCCCGTGATCGAAGGCAACGTCGCCTACTTCGGCGACGACTGGGGCAACCTCAACGGCGTCGATGTGTGCGACGGCAAACTCGTCTTCCAGTACACGACGCCGACCCAGCGCCCGATCCGCGCCACGCCCGCCGTCAGCAAGGGGATGGTCTTCTTTGGTGACTGGGAGGGCGAAGTGTACGGCGTCTCCCTCGCCGACCGGAAACTGGTCTGGCAACGCACCCAGCAGGACTGCCGGCCGTACTACGGCGCGGTCGTCTCCGAATTCGTCGTGCAAGACGGACTCGTTTACTTCGGCAGTCAGCACGACGTGTTTGCCCCGCTCGACATCGCCACCGGCCAACCGGTCTGGACCTACGTCGAGCCCAAGCACACTTACCTGCCCGCCACCCCACTGATCCACGAGGGCCGCGTCATCACGGCGACGACCATCTTCACCAACTCGGTGCTCTGCCTGGACAAGGGCGCGCTCGCCTGGGCATTCAAGGGCGAGGGCATCTTCTTCACCAAGCCCGTGCTGCACGGCTCCACGCTCTTCGTGAACAGCACGAATTTCGGCGGCGCCGGCCACCTTTACCTCCTCGACGTCGCCGACGGAAAACTCATCAACCGCCTGCGCATCGAAAAGGCCACCGCCTCCGCCCCGGCGCTCGACAGCGAGCGCGTTTACATCGGTGCCGGCGACGGCTGCCTCTACGGGCTCAAGCTAAGCGAGCTCACCAAGCCCAGTGCCCCAGCGCCCTGAGCGCGCCGTGCGCACGCAACAGGCGCATCACGCCATCCGCCAAATATCGGGCCACTAAATTGCCTCACTTCTTGGCCTCGAGTTCGCGTACCGAGCGAATCTGAAAGCTATAATCAATCCACAGCTCGATCTCGTTTTCGGAGCACGCGCGCATCTGCACACGCTGCGCGAGCCCGTTGGGAATCACCTCGCAACCCGCACCAAGCCCCTTGCGCACGAATTCCAGGTCGGCGAAAATCTTTTCGAGAAGCTCACGCCGGTACTGGCTCGGTTGGCGAAGGTACAGTCCCACGACACCATCAAGCAACTTGGTCTGTCCGACGAGTTCCACCCCGTCGAGTAGGTCGCGCACCTGTTTCACGCGATCAAGCAGTTTGGCGTCTGAAGTCAGATCGGCAAAAACCACAATGCTGGCAAACGACGCAGGCCGGTCTGAGCGCGAAATGAGCGAAAGTTTGCGATTGCCGCTGGCAAAGCGCACCTCGCGCTGTTCCAGACGCAATCCAGCCGTTTTTGTCACCGTCTTCTGCAGATTTTCGATGGTAGCATAGAGCTCGCGATTACGGACGTCCTGTTTGTCGGCGTTGTTCGACAAGACAAACTGGACCACGACCGCTTCCGCCTTTTTCACCAGAGTGATCGGGACCAACGGCGCATGCTGGTTGGGATCAGCGATAGGCGTCACAATCCGAGACCCGGCGAGCACGCTGCTCGCTTGATAGCCAGCATCCGACCCAGAAGCCACGCTGAATGGGCTCAGCTCAATCAACGCTTCTTCTCCAGCGCTTTCATCTTGGGCCAAAGCCGCAAAGGATGTGCACAGAAAGATGGATAGCAGACTGATAAAATGTCTCATGGTAGATTTTTGGGGATGTGTTTTTCCCGGGATAATGGGCGGTCAGTGAGGCTGGCCCCATCGATTCCGAAGGAAGGCTCCGCGGAGCTCCTACCGGAGTGTCACATCAATCTCCGGCTTGGAGTCCAAGTTTGAGAGGATCGCCTCAAATTCAATCCGCTCGGATTTGATCAGCCGCTCGCGCTCTATCTGCCGCCGCTTCTGTTTTGCGCTCCGTTGCGTGTCCCCTCGGATAGCATCCTCCCTCGCGGTCCAATTACCGTCGCTCCGGTAGTTCCGCACGGTCGCAAAGCCATGCATGCGCCAGCGGCCGGACCAGCCTTGGATCGCTTCAGGCGCATCCAGCTCCACATCGCATACACACTCCGCGCCCATCATCCGATACCTCTCAGCAAAATAATTCCTGCAAAGGCGCTCTGCCACAGATCGCACATGCGCGGGTTCAGTACTATCCAATGCGGTGGGCTCCGCAGCTTGCACCATCAACACAGGCGCCAAACCAGTCAGCGCAATCATGAGCAACAGCAGTAGTTTTTTCATCGGGGGCTTCTGCCTAGTTATTGGTTAGCAGCTCTAAGTCAAGATATTGCAGCCACGGGGCGAAAATCGAGCATGCGACGGTAGCGGTCCACGCTCGCCACCACGACCTCCAGTGAGCTGCCCAAGGCGTAGCGGTGTTTGCCGCGCCGGCCGACGAGTGCCGTACCCGCCGCATCGCGGCGGTATGCGTCACCCGGCAGCGCATCGATCGGCACGAAGCCGAAGGTGAGCGACTCGGTGAGCTCGATAAACAGGCCGTTGGCGCGCACGTCGGTGATGACGGCAGCAAACTTTGTCTTCTGGCGCTTGGCCATCTCGCGCTCGAAATACTCCAGCAGCTTGATCTTCTGCGACTCGCGTTCGGCCTCCTGCGAGTTGGTCTCCGTGGCGCTGAGGTGCTCGCCCATCGCATCGAGCTGCGCCGTCGTGTAGGCGAAACGCGGGCGCGCCGACGTCGGCTGTCCGGCATGTTTCACCAGATAGGTGTCGAAAACGCGGTGCACCACGAGATCGGAGTAGCGGCGGATCGGCGACGTGAAATGAGTGTAGTCTTTTTTGTTGAGCCCGTAGTGGCCATCGGCCGTCGCGCGGTAGCAGGCTTTCTTCAGGTGCCGGAGCAACTGCGAGCGCAGGAGATAGCCCTGCGGGTGGGTCGTCAGCGCACGGAGAAGTTTGCCGATTTCCGCGCGACGCGTCAGGTCGCCGCACGCGAGGTTGAAGGTGGCCACGTACTGGCGAAACTCGGCGAGGCGATCATCGTCCGGCGCATCGTGCACGCGGTAAATCGACGGCATACGGTGTGAACGCGTGAGGCGGGCCACGGCCTCATTGGCCGCGAGCATGAACTCCTCGATGAGCTGGTGGCTCTCGTCGTTCTCAATCTTCTCCAATCGGTCGGCGTAGCCCTCGGCGTTTACAAAAATCTTGGTCTCGGGCATGTCGAGATCGAGGCTCCCCGCGGCCATGCGGTCCGTGCGCAGGCGCTTGGCAATTGCCCAGAGTTTACGAACCCAACTCTGGAGATCGACGAGTTCCAGGTCATCGAGCGAGTTGAGGGCCCGCCCCGTTGAGCCGGTCTGGTGCTTCGCAGGCAGAGGGAGCGCGCGGATGCGGTTGAGGTCACCCTCAAAGAGCAACGCGTAGGCCTGCCGGTACGTGAGGCGCTTGCGGCTGCGGATGACGGTGTTGGCAAACGTCGTCTCGCGCAGGCGCCCGGTGCGGTCGAAGGTCAACAGGACGGCCTTGGTGAGGCGGTCCTGGCCTTCGACCAGGGAACAGAGCCCGTTGGACAACTTCTCCGGAAGCATCGGCACCACGGTGCCGACGAGATAGGTCGAATTGCCGCGGCGTTGCGCCTCGCGGTCGAGCGCGGTGCCCGGCGCGACGTAGGCGGAGACATCCGCGATGTGCACGCCCACGCGCACCTCGCCGCCGTCGAGCGTCTCGATCGAGAGCGCGTCGTCGAAATCCTTCGCGTCGTCCGGGTCGATGGTGATGGTCGGCGTCTCGCGGTAGTCGAGACGGTTGACGAGCTCCGACGGGCGAACGCGCGCCGGCAGTGCGGCAGCCTCTTGCAACACCTCCGTGGGGAAATCCGGCGAAAGGGAAAACTTTTCGTAGACGCCGAGCAGCTCGGCACGCGGCTCGTATTGCCGGCCCAGCCGTTGCACGAGCACGCCGGTCAACGGCGAATCGCGGTCCAGCCACTCGTCGAGTTGCACCACGACCTTGTCGCCCGCCGTGAGCGGTGGATCGAGCGGCTCTGGCGTCTCCACCGCACGCAGCGTCACTGGCACCGGGACGCGCGGATCGTCGGGCAAAAACTGGAGCCCGCGCCCGGCACGGCGCAATGTACCCACGAACGACGTCCGCGAGCGCTCGACGACGCGCACCACGCGCCCGGCCAATTGAGCCCCGCGTCCGTCGCGCGGCGGCAAGCGCCTCGCGTACACGCGCACCACGACCTTGTCTCCCGGGAGCGCGACGTGGCTGTCCTCCGGGGAAATCTGGATCGGCTCAGCCGCCGGTTCGGTGGATGGGCCGAGTGTGGGATTGACGGATGCATAGCCGCCCTGACGAAAATGAATGCGCCCCTCGACCTCGCCCTCGCTGCCGGCGAGCCGCAAGCGATCGCCTTGCACGCGGACCAACTCGCCGCCGCTGAGCATCCGGCGAACCTCGTGCGTGAGCACGGCGCGTTGTTTTTTGGCCAGTCCGAGCGCACGCGCCAAGGCGACCTCATCGGACGGACGGTAATCAGGATGCTGGAGGTGCGTGAGGAGGCGATCACGGAGGGACATGCGCAAAGCATGGCCTCTGGCTCCGTGAATAGACAGGGAAAAAACACAGGGGGGGGACGGTACGGTAAAGACCAAGGAGTCGCGCAAGCGTTGCGCCGCCGATGTCGTTGCCGAAAGGTGACGCAACGATCGATGTTTGGAGTTGGCCTGACACCGAGGCCGCACTTAATCACGGCCCGATGAAAATTGTCCACGTGGCGAGCGAGCTCTACCCCTACGTGAAAACTGGCGGGCTGGCGGATGCAGTCGGCGCGCTGGTCACCACGCTGGCCGAGCGAGGTCACGAAGTGGCGGCCATCGTGCCGGGCTACCGTGCCCTGCTGGACCGGCCCGAAGCAGCCGGCGCCGCGCGTGCGCTCCGGCTGCACATCCCGATGGGCGACGTCACCTACGTCGGCGAGGTGCGGGCGTTTTCGCCGCGTCCGCGGCTCACGGTGTACCTGATCTGCCGCGACGAGTGTTTCGACCGGCGCGGGCTGTACGGTAACGGGGAGCGCGACTACGAGGACAACGCGCACCGGTTTCTCTTTTTTCAGAAGGGAGCAATCGAAGCGATGAGTCTGCTCGATGGCACCGCGGACATCGTACACTGCCACGACTGGCAAGCCGCGCTACTGCCACTGCTACTGCGCGAGACCGAACGCCGCACGCGCACCGTCCTGGCAGCCAAAACGGTGTTCACCATCCACAACATCCTGTTTCAAGGGTTGTTCCCTATGCGTCATTTCGATGCCACGAACCTGCCGCCAGAATATCGCGGGATCGATGGGCTCGAATTCTACGGGCAGATGAACTGGCTCAAAGGCGGACTGCTCTACGCTGACAAGATCACCACGGTAAGCCCCCGTTACGCCGAAGAGATCCAAACGCCGGCTTTCGGCTGCGGTTTGGAAGGCGTGATCGCGACTCGCCGTGGCGACCTGCATGGCCTGATCAACGGCATCGACCCGACAGTATGGAATCCAGCGATCGATCCGTTGCTGCCCGCACGCTACAACAGCGAGGATCTCGCGGGCAAAGCCGCCTGTCGCCAGGCGTTGCTCAAACTCACCGGACTGGAGGCCACGGCCAAGACGCCAATCTACGGCATGGTGTGCCGGTTGACGGAACAAAAGGGCATCAACCTGCTCCTCGCCAACAAGGATTTCTTCCTGAAAGAGAAAGTCCGGCTCGTCGTGCTCGGCTCAGGAGAAAAACGCTACGAGGAGGCGGTGAAGGCTCTCTGCGAAAGCGCGCCGGGCAAAATGGCGTTTGCGCACCGTCTCGACGAAGGCATGAGCCATCTCATCGAGGCCGGCAGCGACTTTTTCTTGATGCCCTCCCTCTTCGAGCCATGCGGGCTCAACCAGATGTACTCCCAAGTCTACGGGACACTCCCGCTGGCCAGCGACGTCGGCGGACTTTCGGATACCGTAATCGACCTCGACCGTGAACCACGGGCGGGCACCGGCCTCACCTTTGCCGCCACCATAGAGGGATTGCGCCACGCATTGAAACGCTCGCTACGGCTCTTCGCGGATCCGGCACGCTATTCGGCGGCACAGCGTCGGGGCATGACGAAAGATTTCGGCTGGGCGACCGCCGCAACCGCCTACGAGAAACTTTATCAAGACGTGGGCTAGGTGGATTGGGTTGGACGAGCCAACCGCAGAAGGCGGGCCACTGACGAGCCGCAATAAAAAGGCCGGCGTCCCGAGACGCCGGCCAACATGAACCGAGGACAAAGGAATAGGCGGGATCAGTTGTTATTACCCGAGCGCGCCTGGATAAACTCGCGGATGACCTCCATGCGACGGCGCAGGCGGTGCTCTTCGGCGATCTCCTCCGTGGTGCGCTGGGTCTCGTGAATCGCGATTTCCTTACGCATCTTGGAGAGCGCGATGTTTTGCAGCTGGCGCACGCGCTCGCGGGTGACGCGGAACTTGCGCCCCACCTCCTCCAGCGTGAGCTCGTCGTAGCCATCCAGGCCAAAACGGTACTTGATGATTTCCGCTTCGCGGGGATCGAGGTTGGCGACCATCGCGTGGAGATTATCCGTCACGTTTTTCGCACGCAGCGACTCAAAGGGACTCGTGGCATTCTCGTCGCCGACGATTTCACCGAAGGAGGCCGAGTCGTGCTCATCGCCGACAGGCGCATCAAGTGAGGCCGGGCGGACGCTGACGGACTTCAAGTGGGCGACCTTGCTGGTCGGGATGGCGAGTTCGATCGCCAACTCTTCGTCCGTGGGCTCGCGCCCGAGGGTCTCAGTCAGCGCCATGGCGGTGCGGCGCATTTTGGAGATCTTGTCGACCAAGTGCACCGGGAGGCGGATGGTCTTCGACTGGTTGGCCAAGGCACGCTTGATGGATTGTTTGATCCACCACGCCGCGTACGTGGAGAGTTTACCACCCTTGCGGGGGTCGAAACGCTCGACTGCCTTGACCAGGCCGATGTTGCCCTCGCTGATAAGATCGAGCAAAGGAAGACCGAAGTCTTTGTAATCCATAGCGATCTTAACAACCAAGCGCAGATTGGCCTTGATCATGTGATCGCGTGCAGCCTGATCGCCCCGGCGGATCCGGCGGGCGAGCGTGACCTCCTCCTCGATGGTGAGGAGGGGCGTCTTGGCGATTTCCTGCAAGTAGAGTTGCAGGTGGCTTCGCTCCAGCGGCGCGGCCTCGCTCGCCGCGGGCTCGGATTTCTCCAAGAAGGACGGCGGTGCGTCCAAAGGAGCGGGAGCAAGGGCGACGGTCTCGCGGTGGGAAACCAAATCGTCTTTTGAGTCGTTCGTGGAATGGATTTTGGTTTTCGCGTGCATGTGAGGCCTTGGATGGAATTGATTCTCAAGTAGCGCAAGATCGTTTAGGTCCGCGCCTTCAGTCATTTTATAAGGTGATAATGGATCGATCTGATGATTAGTGACTCTAATCGTCGTTGTAATTTCCTTAATAACTAACGGCACAAAACGAGGGCAAAAACAGCGGGCTGTCAGCCCGGGTTCTGGTGAGGTGAATGAACCTGTGCCGACACGCTGAGACTCCGATCGGCCTCTGGCTAACCTTTATTGTTAAGTATATTGCGAAGCAACGACGGCGAAAACCCTTAGGGCATCACACGCCCAGAGACCCATCATTTGCGAGATCGTGACACGGCAAAAGCGACGCCCCGTCAGAGGATAGCTCTGACGGGGCGTAAAGCAGGGGGACTTTGCAGCGAAAAACCGCGGACACTAAATACGCAGGATTCTTTCTACCAGCATCCTAAGAGCCTCTTGATGGTCAAAACTCCTCAGCCATCGCAACGGCCTTAAATAGCGCGGAGGCCTTGTTTATCGTCTCCTGGTACTCCGATTCAGGCACGGAGTCCGCCACGATGCCGGCACCGGCCTGGATGTGGATCCTCCCGCCCTTGAGCAGAGCCGTGCGCAGCATGATGCACGTATCCATGTTTCCATCGTAGCCGAAATAGCCGAGTGCGCCGGCGTAGAAGCCGCGTTGCGAGGGCTCTTTCTCCGCGATGATTTGCATCGCGCGGATTTTCGGCGCGCCCGAGACGGTACCCGCTGGGAAGGTCGCACGCATCAAATCGTAGGCGTTCTTATCTGGTGCGATGTCGCCCTCGACCTGTGAGACGATGTGCATCACGTGCGAATAGCGCTCGATGACCATGTACTCGGGTACGCGGATCGAGCCGTACCGGCAGACGCGTCCGATGTCGTTGCGCGCGAGATCGACGAGCATGAGGTGCTCGGCGCGTTCCTTTTCGTCGGCGAGCAGGTCCTTTTCCAATGCAACATCCTCGGAGGCGGAAGCACCGCGTTTGCGAGTGCCGGCGATGGGGCGGATTTCGACGACGCCGTCGGTCAGGCGCACGTGGACCTCGGGCGATGCGCCGACGATCGAGAAATCCCCGGCATCGAGGATAAACATGTACGGCGACGGGTTGACCGTGCGGAGTGCACGGTAGAGGTCGAGCGGAGTGCGGGAAAACGGCTTCGAAAAACGCTGCGAGGGGACGATCTGGATGATGTCGCCGGAACGAATGTACTCCTTGGTGGATTCGACCGCCGCCTCGAAGCGCTCCTTGGTGAAATTGCCCGCCGGCACCTGGACGGCCCGCGGCTCAATCAACGGAGCCGGTGCAAGTTCACGTGGGTGTTTCAAAATCGTGTGCAACTCCTGCAACTCCGCGACCGCCGCCGCATACGCCGCAGCAGGATCGCCCTCGACATGCGCGTTGACGCACAGGCGCAGCGTCTGCTTCGCACGGTCGAAGATCAGGAGCGAATCCGAGAGCATGAAGTACAGCAGCGGCGTGCCGAGTTCATCCACAGCAGCAGCCGGCACGCTCGGCTCGATGCGCGTCACGTACTCGTAGCCGACAAAGCCGACGGCGCCACCGGTGAAACGCGGCAGCGCGGGGTGCGTGACAGGCTTGTAGCCCTGCATCTCAGCCTCGATCAGGCGGAGCGGATCGGCAGGCGTCGGGATGGTTTCGCTGGGCTGCCCCGGACGGCGAATCTCGGTCGTCTGCGGGCCGCAGATAAAGACCTTGCGCGGGCGACATCCGATGAAGCTATAGCGCGACAGGTGCTCGCCACCCTCGACGGACTCGAGCAGATAGGACGGGCCAGCCGACTTGAGTTTGGCGTAGGCGGAGACCGGCGTCTCGAAATCCGCCATCAGGTCGGTGTAAACGGGGATCACGTTGCCCTGGGTGCACAGACCTAGAAACTCTTCGCGGCTGGGATGGATATTCATCGGGAAAAGCACTGCACTTATGGTGCCAGCCTCCGCCTCGGCAAGGCGAATGGCAGAGGCCCTGCGAAAGGCGCCCGGAAGCGCCATCTGGAAGGGCCGCAGAATCTACTCGACGGTGACGGACTTGGCCAGATTGCGCGGTTTATCCACGTCGCACTTGCGGGCCACGGCGATATAGTAGCTGAGCAACTGGACGGGCACCGTCGCGACGATCGGGAGCACGGCCTCGTGGCAGTCGGGTATCCAGATCGTCTCGTCGGCCAGGCCGGCGGGCAGGTCGCTGCCCTCGGTGACGATGGCGATGATCTTCCCCTTGCGCGCTTTGATCTCCTGCATCGAGGAGACGATCTTGTTGAACAGCTCGCCTTGGGGCACGAAGAACACGCTCGGGCAGCGCTCACTGATCAAGGCGATGGGGCCATGCTTCATCTCAGCCGCCGGATACCCTTCGGCGTGGATGTAGGAAATCTCCTTCAACTTCAGCGCGCCCTCCAGCGCGATGGGAAACAGCGAGAGCCGGCCAAGGAAGAGGAAATCGCTGCACTGCGCGTAGCGTTGCGCGATCTCCTTGATGCGGGGCGCCTGATCCAACACGCGGCGGACGAGATCCGGCGCAGCCTTCAGCCCCTGCACGTAGGTCACGCCGTCGCTGTAGCTCATGTCGCGCAGCCGCGCCAGATAGAGCGCGAGCATCGCCGAAATCAGAAGCTGCGAGGTAAACGCCTTGGTCGAGGCGACGCCGATCTCGGGACCCGCATGCTGGTAGATGCCACCGTCGGACTCGCGCGCGATCGTCGAGCCCACCACGTTACAAATCGCCAGCGCCTTGTAGCCCTTGCGCTGCGCCTCGCGCAGCGCCGCGAGCGTGTCGATCGTCTCGCCAGACTGGCTGATCACAAAAAAGAGGGCATCACGGTCGAGTGGCGCGTTGCGGTAGCGAAACTCCGACGCGTAATCGACCTCGACCGGCACACGGGCAAAACGCTCGATCAAATGCTCCGCCACGAGGCAGGCGTGCCACCCGGTACCGCACGATGCGAAAACCAACCGGTCGATCTGGCGAAAATCCGTCGCGGAGAGATTGAGACCACCGAAGTTGGCAGTGCTCCCATCCTCCGAGAAGCGCCCGCGCATGGCATTCTCCAGTGCCGCCGGCTGCTCGAAGATTTCCTTCTCCATGAAGTGCGCGTAGCCGCTCAGCTCCGCGTCTTTGATGGACCAGGTGATCTGATCGATGACGGGCGAGACCTCCAGCGAATCGACCGTCGAGATGGAAAACGAGTCCGGCGTGATCTGCACCAGCTCGCCATCCTTCAGATACACGACGTTGCGGGTGCGGCTGACGAGTGCAGCGGCATCGCTGGCCAAGATGTGCTCCCCCTCGCCCACGCCGAGCAGAAGCGGTGAGCCTTTACGCGCCGCCACAATCTCGCTGGGGGAATCGATGCAGATGGCAGCGATGCCATACGTGCCCTCGACATGGCGGAGCGTCTTGCGCACAGACTCCAAAAGCCGGCTACCTGGCTTCGTATCAGTTTCCTTCGCGTAGTGATAAGCGATCAGGTTGCCCAACACTTCCGTGTCCGTCTCCGAGACGAAGGCATAGCCCTTGCCCAGCAGGAACTTCTTAATGGAAAGATAATTCTCGATCACACCATTGTGCACGATCGCAATCTTCCCATCGCTGCTCAGATGCGGGTGCGCATTGGCATCGGTGACGCCGCCATGGGTGGCCCAACGGGTGTGGCTAATCCCCGCCGTGCCGGAAAAATGCCTACGGGCCACCTCCTTTGCGAGCACCTCCACGCGTCCCGCCTTCTTGGCGACATCAATGCGTCCCTCCTGCTGGATGGCGACTCCGGCCGAGTCGTACCCGCGGTACTCCAGACGCTTCAACCCCTCGATCAGGATGGATGCCGCTTTTTGTGTTCCCACGTAGCCAACGATGCCGCACATATTTCTTGGAATTTTACTGGCGAAAGTACGAACGCCCGTATGAGTTGAGCAAGGATTTAGAACCCCACTATCCCCTTTTTCCCCCGCGAACGCACTATGTCTCTCGCTAAACAAATCATCTCCGTAATTATGGGCGGCGGCCGTGGCACCCGCTTGTATCCGCTCACGATGGAACGCTGCAAACCAGCCGTTCCTCTTGCCGGCAAGTACCGGCTCGTGGACATCCCGATTAGCAACTGTCTCAATTCGGGCATCAACCGCATCTTCCTGCTGACGCAATTCCACACCGCGTCACTCCACCGGCACATTCAGAGCACCTATCACTTCGACGTCTTCGACGGTGGTTTCGTCGATCTACTCTCGGCGGAGCAAACGGAAAAGACCTCGGACTGGTACCAAGGCACGGCCGACGCCGTGCGCCGCAACATCGTCCATTTCCGCACATTCCCCCACGATCTGGTGCTCATCCTCTCGGGTGATCAGCTCTACAAGATGGACTTCCGCAAGATCGTGGAGCAGCACATCGCGACGAAGGCCGATGTCACGATTGCGGCCATCCCCGTGCCTAAATCCAAGGTCGAAGGCCTCGGGCTCATGCGCGTCGGCGACGACCTGACCATCACCGAGTTTGCGGAAAAGCCCAAGGACCCCGCGGTCATCGACAGCCTGGCCGTCAGCCCGAAGCTCGAAGCGCAGCTGACTCCGTGCGACGAGAAACGCTGCCTGGCCTCGATGGGCATCTACGTCTTCAACCGCGCGGTCCTCGCCGATGCGCTCAACAACAACATGACCGACTTCGGTCGCGAGGTCATCCCGAGCCTGCTCGGCCGTGCGCGCCTCTGCGCCCACCTCTTTGAAGGCTATTGGGAAGACATCGGCACCGTGCGCGCCTTCTTCGAAGCCAACCTCGCGCTCGCACAGCCCCTGCCCCCGTTTAACTTCTTCGATCCGGAGCACAAAATCTACACCCACGCCCGCACGCTCCCTCCGGCCAAAGTCAATCACTGCGAAATCGACCACACCGTCATCGGGGAAGGCGCCATCGTCACCGATTCCCACCTGCGCCACTGCATCATCGGCCTCCGCTCCTTCCTCGGTGAGCACGCTCATATGGAAGACGTCGTCATGATGGGCGCCGACTATTACGACACCCCTGCCCAGGAAGCCGAACATGCGAGCAAAGGCATCCCCAAGCTCGGCGTCGGCCGTAACTGCAACATCCGCCGCGCCATCATCGATAAAAACGCCCGCATCGGCGACGGCTGTCAGCTCTCACCCGAAGGCAAACCCGACGGCAACTACGCCGGCGGCAGCGTCATCATCCGCGACGGCATCCTCGTCGTCCCGAAGGGCCAGATCCTGCCCCCCGGCACCGTCGTCTGATCACGACTGAGGCTTGGCGCCAGTCTCCCCGCGAGGCTGGCGCAACACCAGCCACACACCGGCCGCCGCGAGGAACAGCGAGTAAAACGTTCCACGGCTCAGGCCAAAGATGAGGTCGATCCCCTCATCGGGTTCACGAAACACCTCGCCGACCGCGCGCAGCACAGAATACGCGACGAGAAACTCGCCCGCCATCCGGCCGGGCTTCGTGCGCACGATATCGCTGCGCCAGAATCGCCACTGGACAAAGGCCAGCAGCAGTACGCCCTCCAGCGCCGCCTCGTAAAGCTGCGAGGGATGCCGCGGCGGGATCAGGCTCAACGGCACGCCCGGTGGTACACTCCGGGGGAAAATCACGGCCCACGGCACGTCGGTGACTTTGCCCCAAAGCTCGCCGTTGATGAAGTTCGCCGTCCGCCCGAGCACCCCCAGCCCGACCGGCGTCGTCGAGACGATCAAATCGCCCAGGTGCAGATACGGAATCTTGTGGCGCCACGAGAACCAACCCAGCGCGCACGCCACGCCGACAAAGCCACCGTGGCTCGCCATGCCGCCCTCCCATACCCGAAAGATCGCCAGCGGGTCCTCCGGAAAAGTCCGCCAGCCGTCGTACAACAAATACGAGCCAATCCGCCCGCCAAGCATCACGCCCAACACCACCGCCATGATAAAATCCCACACCAACGCAGCCGGCAGTTGCGAGCGGCCCGCACGCGCATACCGGAACAACAGCCACACCGAAGCGAGCGCCCCCAACACATAGGCAAGACCGTAGTAGCGGATGCCCACATTATCCGAAAAACGCACCAGAAACGGGCTGAGGTCGTGGACCCAATAAGCGAAGGGAATCGGCATACGAAGAGGGAAACGATTGCAAGGGGGATCCAGAGCGCCCCACGCGTCAACGCCGTTCCCCGCGCCCGAGGAATTGCGGCGCGCCCCATGCCCATCGCCCCATGAAGTTGCGTCCGCCGCGTGACACGCGCTAAGTTGCCACCATGAGTACGCTCCGCTGCACACCCCTGCGCGATTTCCACGCCGCCCACGGAGCCCGACTCGTCGACTTCGCCGGATGGGAAATGCCGGTCCAGTACCACTCCATCCTCGAAGAACACAAAGCCGTGCGCCGCGCCGCCGGTCTTTTCGATGTCTCCCATATGGGAGAAGTCGCCATCGAGGGCTCCGCCGCCCTCGCCTACCTCCAGCGACTTCTCCCCAACGACATCGCCCGACTCGCCCCCGGTGGCGTCCTCTACTCCCCAATGTGCCACGCCAGCGGAGGCACCGTCGACGATCTCCTCGTCTACCGGCGTGGCCCCGACGAGTTCCTGCTCTGCATGAACGCCGGCAACATCGCCAAAGATCTCGCGTGGCTCCGCGAACAGAGCGCCGGCTTTGCCGTCACCCTCGCCGACCGGTCCGACGCCTACGCGCTGCTCGCCCTCCAAGGCCCGCGCGCCCTCGAAATCCTTCAGCCACTCACCCGATCGCCCCTCGCCCAGCTGCGGTACTACCACTTCTGCGAGGGCACGGTCGCCGGCACACCCTGCCTTATCAGCCGCACAGGCTACACCGGCGAAGACGGCTTCGAGCTCTACCACGCGCCTGATGCAGCCCCTCGGCTGGCCCAGACCCTACTCGACGCCGGCACTCCGCACGGCATGGTGCTGGCCGGACTCGGCGCACGTGACAGTCTGCGCCTCGAAGCCGGCTACCCGCTCCATGGCCACGAGCTCTCCGACGAAATCTCGCCGCTCGCCGCCGGCCTCGGCTGGACCGTCAAGTTCGACAAAGGCATCGACTTCATCGGACGCGCCGCCCTGCAAGCCGAGAAACTAAACGGCTCACCGCGCCGCGTCATCTTCTTCAGGACAGGCGACCGGCGGATCGTGCGCCACGACACGCCCGTGCTCGGTGCGACCGGCGCCACCGTCGGCCAAGTGCTGTCGGGGACGCTCTCGCCGATTCTCAACGAAGCCATCGGCTCGGCGCTCATCGACTCCGCCGCGACCAACCAGCCGCTCACCGCCGAAATCCGCGGTACCGCCATCGCCCTGCACCGCGTCCAACCGCCTTTTATTCCCCTCAAAAAATCCCCATGAGCCACTCCGACCTGCCACCCGAACTCCGCTACGCCAAGACGCACGAATGGTTGAACCTCGCCACCGATGGCACCGCCACCATCGGTATCACCAAACATGCGCAAGACGCCCTCGGCGATATCACCTTCGTGCAACTTCCAAGAGTCGGCACCGTGTTGAAGACCGGAGAGGTCTTTGGCGTCGTCGAGTCCGTGAAATCCGCCTCCGATTTGTATGTGCCGGTCGCAGGCACGGTCCTCGCCGTCAACGAAGAGCTCGAGCTCGCGCCCGAATTGGTCAACCGCGCCCCATACGACGAGGGATGGATGATCCGCCTCGCAGTCGCCGATCCGGCCGAAGCCACGGCGCTGATGGGCGCCGCAGCCTACGCGCAATCGCTCCCCTGATCCCAGGCCGGCCGCAGCAGCACCGGGAGGAGCGACGCATCAGGCCATCAGGCCGGCGCGCTCCAACAGCGCCTGCAAATCGGGCTCGCGCCCCATGAACCGGCGGTAGAGCTCCATCGGTTCCGCCGAGTTGCCCTGACTCAGGATGCTCTCGACGAAGTCCTGGCCGACCTTGCCGTTGAAAAGCCCCTCGCGGCGGAAACGGGTGAAGGCATCGGCATCAAGCACCTCGGCCCACTTGTAGGAATAATAGCCGGCGGCGTAGCCCACCGGGTCGGCAAAGATATGCGTGAAGCGCCGGAGAATGGTGCGCCCCGCAGGCACGGTCGGTACAAAGGTCTCGGCCACGGCGGCACGCGCGCGCGCCTCCCAGTCACCGGCGACAAACTCCCCAGTGCGCAGGTGCAGCAGCAAATCGAGCTTCGCAAACTGGATCTGCCGCATCATTGCGCAGGCCGTGCGAAAATTTTTGGCCGAGATCATCTTCTCGAAAAGCGGCGCAGGGATCGTGGCGCCCGTCTCGTGATGGCGCGCAAACAGGTCGAGGCTTTCGCGCTCCCAGCACCAATTCTCCATGATCTGAGAAGGCAGCTCCACGAAGTCCCAGGCGACATTCACGCCATTGAGCGACTTGATCTCCACCTCGCCGAGCAAGTGGTGCAACAGGTGCCCGAATTCGTGGAAAATCGTCTCCACCTCGCGGTGCGAGAGCAGCGCCGGCCGCCCACCGAGCGGGGGCGTGAGGTTGCCACAGATCAGACCGAGATGGGGAAGCCGAGTGCCATCGGACTGCGGTCCGCCTGTGATCAGGTAGTTCATCCAGGCGCCGCCGCGCTTCGACTCACGCGGATGCCAGTCCGCGTAGAACGAGCCCACGTGGCGGCCCTTCGCATCGTGCACCTCGTAGAATTTCACCTCGGGATGCCAGACCTCAACCGAACCGGCCGGGCGCTCTGCGATGCGCAGACCGAAGACGCGCGACGCCAGCTCGAAGAGTCCGGCCACCACGCGATTCATCGGGAAATAGGGGCGCAACGCCTCTTCGTCGAAAGCGTAGCGGGCCTGGCGCAATTTCTCAGCCCAGTAGCCCAGCTCCCAAGGTGCCAGAGGCGCGAGCGGTTGTCCTGTCTGTGCCGCCTTGAACTCCTCCAACTCGCGGCACTCGCGGGAAAACGCTCCCTGCGCACGCCGCTGCAGATCGTCGATGAAGGCGAGTGCGCGCTCGCCGGTCTTGGCCATGCGCCGGGCCAGCACGAGATCCGCAAAATGGGCCTGGCCGAGCAGCGCGGCTTTTTCGGCGCGCAGTTTCAGAATCTGGCGGACGATCTCGGTGTTGTCGAAGGGCGGCAGGCTGCCGACTTCGACGGCCCCCGCCCAGACGGTGCGGCGGAGGCGCTCGTCTTCCGCATACGTCATCACCGGCTCCTGCGAGGGCATGTGCAGGGTAAAACGCCACGCCGGGCGAGTTGCCGTGCCGTAGCCTTTTTTCTCAGCACTGGCGCGGGCGGCGGCGACGGCACTGGCCGGCAGACCGCGCAACCACGATTCGTCTTCGACGATGAGCTGCCAGGCATTGGTGGCATCGAGGACGTTTTCCGAATAGCGCGGAGTCAGGCGCGCGAGCTCGCCTTGGAGGACTTCGAGCCGGGCACGCTTGTCGGCCGGGAGGTCAGCGCCGGCCTGCTGAAAATCGGCGACCGTCTCGTCGATGAAACGGCGGTGGATGCCGGTGAGCGCCGCGGCCTCGGGCGTGGCAGCGAAGGTTTTGAGGCGCAGCCAGAGCGCCGCATTGAGCGGTATCCGGGCGTAAAACGAGGAGACTGCCGGGAGCAGGTCGTTGTGCGCATCGCGCAACGCGGGGGAATCGGCGACCGACTGCAGGTGGGTGACCTTGCTCCACGCCTGACCGAGCTCCTCGGTGGCGTGTTCAAGCGCGAGAAAGGTGTTGGCGTATGTCAGCGTCTGCAGATCGCGTGCGGCGATGGCATCAACCGCCGCCTGAGCCCGAGCCAGCACTTCTGTGATGGCGGGAGCGATCAGCTCGGGCCGCAGTTGGGACCAGCGGATTTCAAAAGCAGGATCGAGGAACGGAGACATACCGGGCGCGATTGACGCCGAGAAACGGCCAACGTCAATCGCCGAGCCGTGCGTGGCCGGCGCGGGCTGCGCACGCCGGCCACGTAGGATCACCAGCTGTAGCTGGCGCTCATGACGTACTGACGGCGCGAGGCGGGCACCGCAGGCACTTCTTCGAACTCATCGTCCCAGAGGTTGCTCACATGCATGGTGAGGACACATCGGGGGAGGAAAGACGGGCGATATCCAAGGCTGACCGTGGAGAGCATGGCGGAATCTCCGTGCGCTTTGCGCAGGGGATTGTCGGCCTGGAGGCGTGCTTCGTTATCCATGCGGAACTCGAAACCGGCGCCGAGCCGCGCGACGAGCGCGGCGGTGAGGCGGTGCTTGGGATAGTTGAGCGCGTAGAAGCTGCCGTCGGTGGTGACGAGCCCGTAGTCGGCATCCTTCGTGAGGCCAGTGTAGCCGAAGATGACGTCGACGCGCGACCAGGTGCGCGTGGCCGAGAGCTCGACGCCGGTGTTGTCGATATCGACGGGGTTGGCGAGGCGGGCGGTCACGCCGTTGCGGAAGGTCCAATCGACGAGGTCGTCGTCGTAGCGGTAGAAGACGGCGGCCTTCAGTTTCCAGCCCGCGAGCGGCTGGGCGATCGAAAGCTCGAGGTTGTGGCTGGTGGCGCGCCCGAGGTCCGGGTTGCCGCGGAACAGGCCGGCGGTCATGCTCGAGTTGAGCGCGGTGTAAGTGGCGACCTGAGTTGTCTCGGTATAGCTGAGGGCGAGCCGGCGTGCGGTGCCGTTGCCAAGCGTCTGCTCATGCACGACCTCGGCCACGGGAGAGACGGCGGAGTCGTCGCGGTTGGTGTCGTCGAAGGTGGCGCCGGCTTTGACCGTGACGCGCTGGCGGTCACCGAGGGTCCAGCTGGTTTCGGGCACAAGTCCGAGCTTGGTGTAAGTGCGGGAGTTAAAATGCCCCTTGGTGAGCGTCGTGGATTTGAGGGAGTCGCTGGCGAACTGCGCGTCGTAGTTGAGCGCAAACTGCTCAAAGGCGTTGCGCCCAGCGAGGGAGACGCCGCGGGCCCAGGAGGTGTGCTGATAGAGGCCCTTGGGAGCGAAACGGTCGTACACGTACTCGTCGCGGTTGCGGCGCCAGAAGGCCCCGACTTCGAGCCAGCCATGGTCGGCCCAGGTGCGACGGTGGTTGAGTGCGACGAGGAGTGTCTGCAGGTCCTCAGTCTCGATGACGCCAAACGGCGTGTAGAGGTTGGGCCAGCTGAAGAATTTGGACTGATAACCGGCAAACAGGTCGGTCTGGTGGCCTTCGCCGGAGAGCTGGAGGCGGACATTGCCGCGGTCGAAATCGTGGTCGCCGTAGGCCACCGTGCCATCCGACTCCGAACGAGCCAGGGCCACGTCGGCACCGAGGCGGAGCCCGCTGGAGCCGAGGCGCTGGGAGTAGCCCTGATAAAATTCCTGCCGGTTGGTATCGTCCTCGCCAAAGGCCACGGTGGCCGAGCCTGCGGTGCGAATGGGGCGCCACCCGTAAGCGACGGTGCCGGCGTTGGCGTTGAAGCCGAGGAGTGCGTTATCCATGCCGACGAGAATCGCCGGCGGCTGAAGCATCGAGGGCGCGACCGGAATCTCGGCGAGATAGTGCCCGGTCTGGGGATCGTAGAGCGCCACTGCGCCGATGCGGAAACCGGTGTTCTCAAAAATGCCACCGCGGATCGAGACGTCCGCCTGCCCTTCCGAAAGATTGCGCGATTGCACATCGACCTGCGGCTCGTAGCTCAAGCCCGACACCGGCATGGCAAACGTGCCCACCACCTCCTGGTTGGCCACACGCTCAGAATAAACGGCGATCGGCGCGAGCTCCGCTGTCGCATCAGAACTTTGCGCGTATGCACCACAAACGGTCCACAGCGCACCCAACGAGAAGAGGTATCGGTTCATCGCCCAACCCGTAGCACCCGACCCCAGAAAAACAAGCGCATTGTTAATTCAGATATAAAATCAAACTAACAATAGGCTGTGTGCAGCATAAAAAAGACTCCGGCCGAAACCGGAGTCTTCGAAAGCACGGCGAAAACCGTGAGGGTGGAGCGCTTACTCGCCGTCGTTACCGATCGCCTCGACAGGGCAACCCTCGAGGGCCTCCGTGCAAAGCGCGATATCCTCCGCGGTTGCCGGCTGCTTGACGACAAAGGTGTAACCGCCGTCGTCATTGCGGCCGAAGAAAGCAGGTGCCGTCTCTCGGCACAGATCGCAGTCGATACACTGCTGATCGACATAGAACTTACCGGGAGCGTTCGAGGGCCATTTTTCAGCTTTATTTGCCATAGGTGAGCGGAAGAAATGCCCCTCCCGGCCCCCTGTCAAGGGACGCCACCATTCCGCCCAACCCATTGCCGGGGGCGTGGTTTTTCTCCGCCTGCCGACTTGTATTCGCCCCGCCGCACCCTAGCTTGGCCCGGACATGCGACAAGATCGGGGCTATTTTCAGAACGACTACCAGGCCGAACGCACCTCTGTACTCATCTGGCTGATCTGTGCCATCGTCGCCGGCTTCCTCCTTCAAAATGTCCTCGGCCGCTGGTTCGACCAAGGCGCGCGCATCGAGCAATACCTCGCCCTGAGCATTGCCAGTCTCAGGGAAGGCCACGTCTGGACGCTCCTGACCTACTCGCTCCTCCACGACCCCGACAACCTGCTCCACATCATCGGCAATCTCCTTGGCCTGTTTTTCTTCGGCCGGGAAGTCCTCGCGCACACCGGCCCCAAACGCTTTCTCATTCTCTACGGTGCCATGGTCTTAGGCGGTGGGCTGGCCTGGGGCGCGACCCACTGGGTGCAGGGAGGGCTCGTCGTGGGCGCCTCCGCCGCGGTCGCCGGCCTGCTCATCCTCTTCGCCTGTCTCCACCCCGACCGCCCCATCACCCTCCTGCTGTTTTTCATCCTCCCGGTCACCATCAAGCCCCGCTACGTCGCGCTCGCCGCGCTCCTCATCGACCTGTGCGGATTCCTCTTCTACGAAGTCCTCCGGGCGCATTCACCCTTCGGATTCGCGCACTCCGCCCATCTCGGCGGCATGGCCGTCGGCTGGCTTTACTACCGGTTCACGACTGGCGACGGATGGAAACTCCCCTCGTTCGGCCACGTCCACGTCGAACCGCCGAAATGGATGCGCAAAAAAAACGCAGCCCCGGAGCCACCGGCCTACCGCGTCAACGTCACCCCCGCCAGCAAGGACGAGCTGCGCGCCGAGGTCGACCGCATCCTCGACAAGATCAACAGCAAGGGCTTCCAATCGCTCTCCCCCGATGAGAAGCGCACCCTCGACGAGGCGCGCAATCTGCTCAACCGCAGCTGAGCCCCGCTTCACCGCACTTTGGTTTAACGCTCCCCTACGAGCCCCTCTACTCGATGCCCACCCGTCTCCGCCGATTCACCACCGCCCTGTTCTTCGCGCTCTTCGCGGTCACCCTGGCATGCTCCGCACCGGCCACCGAGAGGAAGTTTTCCACCCCATCCACCCTCCGGCTCGAAATCCGGCAGCTCCTCTCCCTGCTCGAACAATACCACTACAACCGCGACGCCGTCCGCCCCGCCAGCTACTCCGGCGTGATCGCCGACTACATGGGCGCGGTCGACGGGCAACGCCTCTTCTTTCTGGCCTCCGACAAGGCCGCCTTCGAAAAGCGCTACTCCAACAACCTGTACTACAACGTACACGACCTCGGCAACATCGACGCCGCCTACGAAATCTTCGCCGTCTACGACCAGCGCTCCCGCGAACGCATCGCTTGGATCAACGAGGAACTCAAACGCGATTTCGACCTCACCCAACCCGACTCCTACTGCCTAGACCGATCCAAAGCCGAGTGGCCGGAGACACCCGCCGCCGCAGACACCCTCTGGCGCAGCCGCCTCAAATTCGAAATCGGCTCCGAAGTCCTGAACAAAAAAACCGTCGAAGAGGCCCGCGAAATCGTCCGCAAACGCTACGAGCGCATGCTTAAAAACATCGCCGAGCTCGAAGGCGCCGACCTCGCCGAACTCTTCCTCACCAGCATCACCCAGCTCTACGACCCCCACTCCACCTACATGTCGGCCGAGAATTTCAAGGACTTCGACATCAAGATGAAGCTCCAGCTCGTCGGCATCGGCGCCATGCTCAGCATGGACAAGGAGGACTACTGCGTCGTCCGAGAACTCGTCCCGGGCGGCCCCGCCGACCTCGAAAAAAGCCTCAAACCCAACGACAAAATCATCGCCGTTGCCCAAGGCGATGGCGAGCCCGTCGAAGTCATCGGCATGAAACTACGCCGCATCGTCGAGCTCATCCGTGGCACCAAAGGCACCCAAGTCCGCCTGATCGTTCAGCCAGGCTCCGCCACCGACTCCTCCACGCGCAAAGAGATCAGCATCATCCGCGATGTCGTGAAACTCGACTCCGCCCGCGCCCACGCCGCCGTCTTCGACATCCCCTCCAGCAACGGCCAGGCCACGATCCCCCTCGGCGTCATCTCCCTCCCCTCCTTCTACGGTGGCGAATCCGAAGCCGATGACGGCGTGCGCACCAGCGCCGCCCAGGATGTCGCCGAGCTCATCACCCGGCTTCAGGCCGAAAAAGTCCAAGGCATCGTCCTCGACCTGCGTCGCAACGGCGGCGGACTCCTCTCCGAGGCCATCGACCTCACCGGCCTCTTCATCAAAACCGGCCCCGTCGTCCAAGTCCGCAACTTCGAAAGCCGCATCAACGTCAACGGCGACGAAGATCCCAAAATCGCCTACGACGGCCCCCTCGCGGTCATCGTCGACCGCTTCAGCGCATCCGCCTCCGAGATCGTCGCCGGCGCCCTGCAAAACTACGGCCGCGCCATCATCGTAGGCGACAGCTCCACTCACGGCAAAGGCAGTGTCCAGCAGGTCATCCCGATGAGCGAAGTCCTCCCGACACTCCTGCGCCCCGCCGGCAAGACCGGCGCCGCCAAACTCACCATCCAAAAATTCTACCTCCCCAGCGGCGCCTCCACCCAGCTCAAGGGCGTCGTCCCCGACATCGTCCTTCCCTCCTTCGAAGACTACCTCCCAGTCGGCGAATCAGACCTCCCACACGCCCTCGTCTGGGACGAAATCCCCTCGAGTTTCTTCAACGGCAAACCCCTTCAACCCACCCTCATCACGCCGCTCCGCTCCGCCAGCCAACGTCGCCAGGAAACGCTCGATGAGTTCGCCTACCTCAAGCGCTCGATCGAGTGGTTCAAACAACGGCAGGAACAGAAAACCATCTCCCTCAACATCGACGACCGCCGCCGGCAAAAGGAGTCCGACGACGCCTTTGACAAGACCAACAAGGCCGAACGCGAAAAAATCGCCCAAGGCGCCTACCCCTACCGCGAAATCCGCATCGTCCCGGCCCCGCCCCCGCGCATCAAGGCCCCCGACGAAAAGCCCGCCGATGAAAGCGAGACGCCCATCCTCGACGACGAATCCGACGAAGCTTATCCGAAGTCCGACGTCCACCTCCGCGAGGCTCTTCGCATCCTCGCCGACGCCCTCCAACTCGGGCAGAATCCCGAGGTCTGGAGCGACCCGCACGCCGCCCCCCTCACCGCCCAGGCCGTGCGCCGCTGATCGCGGCCCGCGCGCCTCACCGCCCTCCGGCGCGAGCATTCGCCCGAGTCCCAGCCTCGGCCACGGCCGGCGCTCCCAGCTCCGAGCCATCGGACCAATCCACCGGCGTAAACGTGTTTGAGACAAACGCCGGCAGCCCGCGCTGGTTGGTGTGCCAGCGCATCGCCAGCAACTCCACCGCGCGGACTCCGACCTCGCGGTGATTCAGCACCAAGCCCGGCTGCCCGCGCTCGGCACGCACGCGGAAACGCGCCACCGGAATCCCAGGCGCCTGGATACCCGCCTGCTCCAACCACCCGTCCCAGCCAGGAGCCGCCACTACCAGCGCATCAATCCGATGCCTCGACAGCCATTCCGCCCAATCACGGACCGGACCGGCCGATGCATCATCGATGGCAAACGGCGGGATCGTGCGCTCCCAGTCCGTCGTCGCATGCTCCACCAAAAAGCCCGCATACGCGTGGTTCTCCAGACGCGTCTCGTCCCCGCGCGCGATCACCAATCCGATGCGACGCCGTCCCTGGGCGCGCAGCCGGAGCACCGCCTGCCGCGCCGCATCCTGGTAGTTGGCCGACACCACATCGAGCCGCGGCTGCACATGAAAGGAATCGATCTTCAGCGCACACAAGCGCGACCAGTCCAGCGGCAGCTCCGCCGTCTCCAGAGAAAACGCCCCCAGGAGCACGCACCCGATGTTGCGCGCCACCAGCACATGATCGAGCCGCGCCGCCGAAAGCTGCCCGGGGCCCACCAGAAAACGCTCCAGCACAAAGCCCAGCTTTTCCGCCTGCGCCCGAGCCCCCTCGTACAAATCCCGATGCACCGCCGAGCCTGAAAACGCCGCGGCCGAAGGCTGATCCGATAGAAACGCCATCAACGGGGCCGACCGGATCGGGTGATTCGACAACCGGTAAAAGTTAAACGCATCCAGCGCCGGATCCGGACGGTAGCCAATCCGCGCCGCCGCCTCACGGATCTTTTCGCGTGTCGCCACCGGGATGCCCGGATGATCGCGCAGCGCCAGCGACACCGTCGTCTGGTGCACGCCCACCAACGCCGCCACGTCCTTCATGGTCGGACGTCGGCCCGGTGCTCCCGGAGTCGTGGCTAGCGGTGTGCTCAGCGTCTTCATACCACCGCCGGAGCCGACGCCCCGTCCCTCCAGTAACCTTCCACGTAGGTAAACGACGGACGCGCCGGCACGCCCCGCGCCCCAGTCTTCAGGCTCAGCGCCAGCGCCTCGGCTGCTTTTTGGCCCACCGCCCGGTGATTTTGAACCACGCCGGCCAGCCCCTCTGGAACCGGCTCCGTCAGGCATACGCAGCAGCATGCCAGATCACCCGGCACACGAAAGCCCGCCGCCGCCGCCAGATCGAGAATCGACGTCCAGTTGCACAGCACCGCATCGATGCGATGTTTCAGCACCCACTCACGGAACTGCCGCGCCGCCGAGTCCATCCGCAAATTGTAGCCAAAACTCAACGGCGGCACTCGCTCCGAGAGCGGGAAACCCACCTGCTCCACCAGACACCCGGCGGAAAACAGCCCCCCGGTCGCCTCCTCGTCGTGCCGGTTGATCGCCATTCCGATCCGCCGGTAGCCAAGTGCGCGTAGCCGCTGATGTGCCAGCCGGGCCACCTGCATCTGATCGTTGGAAACAAAAGTCGCCACCGGCGCCATATAGCGCGCGTCGATCTTCACCACCGCGTAGCGCGACCAGTCCATCTCGATCGTGCCCAGCTGCGGCTCGAAGGCGCCGATGATCACGCCCTCCGTGCCCGTCTGTTTGAGGTGGGCAGACAAAGCCTCGGCCGTCATCGCTCCGGGCCCCGCAAACAGAAGATCGCAGGAATAGCCCATCGCCTCCGCCTGCAGGCGCGCCCCCTCGTAAAACCCGCGCAGATGCACACCCGCGTCGAACGCCTCCCGCGTCGAGCGGTTCGTGATAAACGCCATCCTCGGCGTGGGCACCGGCTGCTGCGCCCCACCGCGGCGCGCCACCAGCGCCATGAACAGCGGGTCGCGCTTATACCCGATCTCCTCGGCGATGCGGCGGATGCGGTCGCGCGTGGCCTGCGGGATGCGCGGGTGATCGCGCAGCGCGAGCGACACCGTGGTGAAGTGCACCTGGGCAAGCCGGGCAACATCCTTCACCGTCGGGCGTTTGGAATGTCCTGCATCCATGGAGAAAGTCAGCGGATAGAGCGCCCAAAGGGCGTGTCACTCCCGGCCCGGGCCCCCCACGGCCGGCGCCGGCTCGATCACCAGGTGTACCGACGTCTGCCGCGGCAGCGTGTAAACAAAACGGTTTCCATCAATCGACTCCACGCTCGACAGCTCCTGCAGCTGGGGGGTCGCGCCATCGAAGCCCCAAGCGCGGACCTTGCGAAAATCCGTCCCCGCCCCCTTCAACGTCACCGTGACGTTGTCCGTCGCGTGCAGCGTCTTTCCGAGGAGGACCAAGTGGACGCATCCGGTGCGCGAATCGAGCGAGGCGTGCGCGCTGAGGCTGGCGGTATCCGAGCTCGTCGCAGTCAGCAGGAGATCGCCAAAGGTGCCTCCGCGACCATCGAAGTCCCGATAGAGTCTATGAGCCGCCACCGCATAGCGCGCAGGCGCCTGCGTCATCAGATCGTGTCCCACGCGTGGCCAGGCCGCGGCGAGGAAGACACCCTGGTCGATGAATATTCCAAGCGTATCAGCCATCGCGACGCCGCCCGGATAGGCATCAGGCAGGGCAAAATCGTACTCCGTAAAACCGATTTTGGTATCCGGATAATAACGCGCCACGGAGTCACGCACGCGGGGAATGATCGGCGTGAAATTGGCCATCACCTCGCCCACCCAGCTCGCCTCTCGAAAACCCGGGTCCCACAGCGTGCGGGGGCTCTGCATCACTCCGAGCAGCCCGCCGTGCCGTTCGAGCTCGTCCTCCCCGTAGTAATTCAGCGCAAGCACATCGAGCAGGCGGCGGCCGTCGGCCGCGGAAGCGCGCGCGAATTCGTCGAGGAAATAATCGACAAACCAATGGTAGCCACGCTCGCGGCGCAGCGTTTCCCAGTCAGGCGCCCGGTGGAATCGGGCGTACTCGGAGATGCCAAAGGCGGTGAAGCCGACGACCTGCGCAGTCGGATCGATGCGTTTGACCACACGTGCGGCGGCGATGGCGCGCTCCACATACTCGCGACACTTCATGGGCTCGCGCTGTGCAAGTGGGTGGGTCTCGGCCCACAGGCCGGGTTCGTTGCCGAGCGCCCAGAATCGAATGCCCGTCGGCCCCTCGGCCGGGCCGAATTTCCGAGTAAGATAGGCGACCTCTTCGTCCAGATACACCGTATCGAGGGACGGATCGGGCTGATCCGACAGCGGCGCCCCCTTTTCGAGCACGACGCGTTTCCAGCGGCGGGACGGCGGCGCCTCACCCGGCAGCACGGGGCCCAAATCGTCGGCCGCGACGTAACCCATCAAAGGCAGCGTCACGATCGACGGCACCCCGCGGCGCACCGACTCCTCATGAAACGCCGTGAGCACGGCGGCGGGCTCGCCACGGCGCGCTGCCGGCATGTGCCGGGCCAGCCAGCGGCTGTTGGCCTGCAGGTAGTCGTTGCCGGAGTTGCTGCAATTATTGACCCAGTTGTAGGTCTCCGTGGAGTTGCCCCCCCAGCGCCGGAGCGTCGCCTTCTGCCAGCCCGCAAGGTCGTGATTGAATCCAAAAATCAGCGGGCTGATCGGCGTGCGAGGCGCGCTCAGATCCACCGCGACCTCGATGTCGATCTGCGCCCGGAGAGGCGCCACAAAGGCGAAAATTAGGCCGGCAAAAAGGCACCAGGTGCGTGGCATGGCGGGGACGGTGGCCAAAGTTGTGCGCGCCCAAAAGAGCGCGCGGACTCATTCGTTAGACTCCAGTGAAAGCCCTCCCCCCCAGCACTGCAAGCGGGCTCTCACGCTTTCAGGACATTTCGCCACTTTCCCGGCTCGCGTCCGGCACGCCTGGCTGCCCGCATCGTGCTCAAATGTCTGAGCGGCTCCACGCGCGCCACACCTTGCCGACCGGCCCGGGGACGCGTTAACGATGTCTCGCCCACCATGCGACGTCTCCTGATTTTCGCCCTCATTATTATGGCCAAAACGCTCTCAGCGACCGAGTCCACTCCTACTGCCTCCGCCATGGCGGCCCCCGATGGCGACGCCCTCGCGCACTACGCCCGCGCGGCGGAGACCGAGCTGCGCGAGCACATCCTTCCATTCTGGCTCGCCCATGCACGCGATCAGAAACGTGGGGGCTTCCACGGCGAAATCGACAACGAGCTCTCGGTCAATCCAGCCGCCCCGCGCGGGCTCCTCCTCTCCGCCCGCATCCTCTGGACGTTTTCCGCCGCCTACCGTCGCTACCAGGACCCGGCCTATCTCGAAATGGCCCGCTGGGCCTTGGCCGACCTCACCACACACTTTCTGGACCGCGAGCATGGAGGTTTTTACTGGTCGCTCAACGCCGACCTGAGCCCGCGCGAAACGCGCAAGCAAACCTACGGCCAGGTATTCGCCATCTACGGACTGAGCGAGTATGCCCGCGCCACCGGCGACACCGCCACCCGCGACCTCGCCATCCAGACCTACCAGCTGATCAACCAACACACGCACGACCACCAGCTCGGCGGTTTCCTCGAAACGGCCACCCGCGACTGGCACCGCCCCGCCCAATGGGATGCGCACATCATGGGGGTGCCCACCGCCAAATCGCAAAACACCAACCTCCACGTCATGGAGGCCTTCACGGCGCTGCTTCGCATCTGGCCCGACGACTCCATCCGCCAAAGCCTGCGCGAGATGATCGAGGTCATGCTCGATCGCATCCTCGATTCGCAGACCCACCACCTCGTGCTCTTCCTCGATGAAAACTGGCGCCCCCAGGGCGATGCCATTTCGTACGGGCACGACATCGAGGTCAGCTGGCTGCTCGTCGAAGCCGCCGAAGTCCTCGGAGACCCCGCCCTACTGGCGCGCGTCCGCCGAGAGTCGGTGGCCATCGCCCAGGCCACGCTCTCAGCCGGCGTCGATCCGGCCGACGGAGGTGTTTTCAACGAAGGCAACCCCACCGGCGTCACCGAGCATTCAAAAGACTGGTGGCCCCAGGCGGAGGCCGTCGTCGGCTTCCTCAACGCGTATCAACTCACCGGCGAGACCCGCCATTTCCAAGCCTCGCGACAAACGTGGGCATTCATTGACGCACGGCTTCGCGACCGCGTGTACGGCGAGTGGTTTTGGAGCGCCGATCTCGCGCCGGACCGTCGCGCCCGCCACCCGAAGGCTGGCTTCTGGAAATGCCCCTATCACAACGCCCGAGCATGCCTGGAGCTCGTCGAACGTCTCCAGCACCTCTCCAGTAGTTCGGCCAGCGCAGCCGAGAAAAGCGTCCCTGAGCACCGGTAGATAAAAACGGCGCACCGCCGTCCAGCGGGTGGATCGGCGGTGGCATTCGTTTGTGGGTCGAGCCCACTACCACTTGTATGTGTGGTGATCTTCGTCGGTGTCCGGCGGAGCGGACTGTCTTTTTTGGGGTGTCACTTCAATGAGCGGTGACTGCCTGTTTATCGGAAACTCCGCCTCCAAACTTAAAAAAATCTCTGCAAAAAACGGCCCATTTTCGATGGGGATTTACACCCAAAGGAGCCACGCCGACGAAATCGGGCTTCCCTTGCGGCACGGAGCCTCTCAACGTCCGCCAACGCGTCGGTTCTGTTACGACCTACCCTGACTCTCTATCGCGCGATGAGGCCACAGGCGGTTCTGATCCTGCTGCCGCCAGCCTGCCATCACGGCGGGCGCATCCCCCTCGGGTTTCCTATGTTTCAACCGATCATCATTCAAGGCGGCATGGGTGTCGCCACCTCTGGCTGGCGCCTCGCCCGCGCCGTCTCGCAGCTCGGACAGCTCGGCGTCGTCTCCGGCACGCTTCTGGCCGTCGTGCTCGCCCGTCGCCTCCAGGAAGGCGATCCCAACGGCCTGATGCGCCACGCCCTCGCCCACCTGCCCTTTCCCCAAGTCGCTGAGCGGGTGATCGACACTTACTATGTGGAAGGCGGTAAACCCGTCGATGCCCCCTACCGCCCCGTCAGCATGCCCGGCCAGTTCCCCAGCCAGGCGCTCACCGAGCTCACCGTCGCCGCAAACTTCACCGAGGTTTTCCTCGCCAAGGAAGGCCATCAGGGCCGTGTCGGCATCAACCTCCTGGAGAAAATCCAGGCCGCCTCACTCGCCTCGATCTACGGCGCGATGCTCGCCGGCGTGGACTATGTGCTGATGGGCGCCGGCATCCCGCGCTCGATCCCCGGCGTGCTGGACCGTTTCGCCGAGGGCAAAGCCGCCGAGCTCAAGCTCGATGTCGAGGATAACGCCGCCGGCCCCGAGGCCCCGATGAGCTTCGATCCCTCGACGCTCCAGGCCGGTCCGCTCCCCACACTCACGCGCCCTCAATTCCTGGCCATCGTCTCGTCCGCCGCCCTCGCCACCACGCTCGCTAAAAAGTCCAACGGGCGCGTCGATGGCTTCATCATCGAGGGCGACATCGCCGGTGGCCACAACGCGCCACCGCGCGGTCCCATGCAGCTCACACCCGCAGGCGAGCCGATCTACGGTCCGCGCGACGTGCCCGAGTTGGCCAAATTCCGCGACCTCGGCCTGCCCTTCTGGCTGGCCGGCGGCTACGCCACCCCGGAAAAACTCGCCGAGGCCCGCCAGCTCGGAGCCGCCGGAGTGCAAGTTGGCACACCTTTCGCCTTCTGCGAAGAGTCCGGCATCACCGACGACCTCAAGCGCCAGGCCTGCCAGATGAGCCTCGACGGCACCGCCCACGTCTTTACCGATCCGTGCGCCTCACCCACCGGATTTCCATTCAAGGTCATGCGCATGCCCGGCTCGCTCTCCGAACCCGGCATTTACACGCAACGCCAGCGCGTCTGCGATCTCGGCTACCTGCGCCAGAGCTACCGCCGCCCCGATGGCACACTCGGCTATCGCTGCGCAGCCGAGCCGGTGGACGAGTTTGTGAGAAAAGGCGGCACCGCCGACGGCACCGACAAACGCCAATGCCTGTGCAACGGACTGCTCGCCACCGTCGGCCTCGGCCAGGCTCGCCCCACCGGAGAGTTCCCTATCGTCACAGCGGGCAACGACGTCGCAAATATCTCGCGTTACATCGCCCCCGGCGCAACCAGCTACACCGCAGCGGACGTCATTCGCTACATCCTCGCCCCCGGCACCCAAACCTGACCCGCGCTTCGGCTTTGCTTCGCGTGGGGTTTTCGTTTCGCTGCGCCTGCCAATGATCGAAGTCGAACACCTCACGCGCGTCTTCCGGACCTACAAGAAGCAGCCCGGTTTCTGGGGCGGCGTGAAGGGCCTTTTCCACCGCCAGTTCGACGAGGTGGCGGCGGCCAACGACATCTCGTTTTCGATTAACGAGGGCGAGTTCGTCGGCTTTCTCGGCCCCAACGGCGCCGGCAAGACCACGACGCTCAAGATGCTTTCGGGCCTGATCTACCCGACCTCGGGCCGCGCCCGTGTCGCCGGCCACGATCCTTCGCAGCGCGCCACCGCCTACCGCCGGCTCTTCGCGCTCGTGCTCGGCCAGAAAAATCAGCTCTGGTGGGATCTGCCCGCCATCGAGTCGTTCCACCTTCTGCGCCATATCTACGGCCTGGATGCCGCCGACTACCGCAAAACGCTCGACGAACTCGTCGATCTGCTCGGCGTGCGCGAGAAACTCTCCACGCAGGTGCGCGAGCTTTCGCTCGGCGAGCGCATGAAGATGGAGCTCATCGCCGCCCTGCTCCACCGCCCGCGCGTCCTGTTCCTCGACGAGCCCACCATCGGCCTCGACGTCGTCTCCCAGCGCGCCGTCCGCCAGTTCCTGCGCGACTACAACCGCCGCTACCGCGTCACGATCCTGCTCACCAGCCACTACATGGCCGACATCAAGGAGCTCTGCGAGCGCGTCATCGTGATCCACCGCGGGCGCAAAATCTACGACGGCGACCTCTCGCGCCTCGACACGCCCGGCAGCCAGGGGAAAATCATCCGGTTCGCCCCATCCGGGAGCGGTTTCCCGGCCGATTGGCGGCCGCTCTCCGGCACCGCCACGCGCGACGCCGAGGGCAATTTCACCGTCCACGTACACAGCGCTCAGGTCGTCGCGGTCTCGCAACAAATCCTCGCCGCCGGCCCCGTGGCCGACATCACCATCGAGGACGTGCCGCTCGAAGACATCATCGCCGAGCTCTTTACCGCCGCACGCTAAACGAAAGCGGCTGGCGTAAGATCGCCTCGCCATTCGCTGGACAGGGCGACTTTTTTTTCAACACTGCGCCGCGTGAAACAAGCGATCGTCACCTTGGACATGGAAGGCGTACTCACGCCCGAGATCTGGATTGCCGTGGCTGAAAAGACCGGCATCCCGGCCCTGCGCCGCACCACGCGTGACGAGCCCGACTACGACAAGCTCATGCGCGGCCGCCTCGAAATCCTCGACCAGCACGGGCTCAAACTTTCCGACATCCAGGCCGTGATCGGCAGCCTCGAACCGCTCGACGGCGCCAAGGCCTTCCTCGACGAGCTGCGCTCGCTCGTGCAGGTCGTGATCCTCTCCGACACCTTCGAGCAGTTCGCCTCGCCGCTCCTGCGCAAGCTCGCCTGGCCCAGCCTCCTTTGCCACCGCCTCGTCGTCGAAAACGACCGCATCGCCGGCTACCAGATCCGCATCGCCGAGCAGAAGGAGAAGGCCGTCGCCGCCTTCCAATCGATGAACTACCAGGTGATCGCCGCCGGCGATTCGTTCAACGACATCGCCATGATCAGCAAAGCCGATGTCGGCTACCTATTCCGCGCCCCGGCCAACGTGAAGGAACGTTATCCAAAGTTCCGCGCGATAGACAGCTACGCCGACCTCCTCGGCCTGATCAAAGGCCAGATCGGCTGATCGCAAACGCGGTCCGCACGAGCCGGCAGAGCGCTTCACTGAGGCGCCCCGTGGATTTTCCTGTTGGCAAACGCGGCCCGCTTCACCGAAAAAGCACCCTTTTATGTCCGACCAATCGCGACTCGACTCGACCCCTGCGGGCAAAGTTTGGAACTTCATCCTGCTCGGCGCCCCCGGCGTCGGCAAAGGCACACAGGCCGAACTGCTCACGAAACGCTTCGGCGCCGTGCAGCTCTCGACCGGCGAAGTGTTCCGCGCGGCCAAGAAGCTGCCGGTGTCGGAACAGACTCCGGCCATCAAGGAAGCCATCTCCTACATGCAGGCCGGCAACCTCGTGCCCGACTCGACGGTCGTCGCCATCGTCCGCGAGAAACTCCATTGCCCGGAGCTGCATCGCGGCCTCCTGCTCGACGGTTTCCCGCGCACCGTACCACAGGCCGAAGCCCTCAGCGACATCCTCAACACCGAGAACATCCCGCTCGACGCCGTGCTCAGCTACGAGCTCCCGATCGAACAGGTGCTTGAGCGCCTCGGTGGCCGCCGCACCTGCCCGAAGTGCGGCGCCTCGTTCCACATCAAGGATCGCCAGCCCCGCGTGAAGGGCATCTGCGACCAGTGCGGCACCGAGCTCATCCAGCGCGACGACGACCGCCCGGAGGCCATCCGCGTGCGCCTCGAAACCTACGACCGCAAGACCGCGCCGCTCATCGAGTATTACCAGAAAAAGGGCCTGCTCATCCGCGTCGAGTGCGGCGAGACACCGCAGGAGACCTTTGCCCGGACGCTCCAGGCGCTGAAGCTCGCCTGACGTCCACGGCTCACCCGCGCAATCTTCCGCCCCTCGCCGGCCCCGCCGCGAGGGGTTTTTATTTTCCACGCCCGCTCCCTCCCGGGCGGCCAAACGCATGGATGGTCTCGTGCAACGCCTCCAACAGCTTCTCGGGGGGAAACGGTTTTTGCAGCAGGACCGGCAGAGCAAGCGACTCGAGCTCGGCGAGCTGCGCCGGGTCCCCGATGCCACTCATTCCGATCACCGGCACGAGTGGATCGACCCGGCGAAGGATGCACACCAGCGACGCTCCATCGACCCCTGGCATCATCATGTCGGTGACCACCGCCCGGATCTCCGTGCGATGCCGCATGTACAACGCCACCGCGTCCACTCCGTCCACAGCCAGAAGCACCCGGTGACCGTGTGCCTCAAGCACGCGACGGGTCACATCACGCACCCCCTGCTCGTCATCGGCCACAAGGACGAGTTCCCCGTTTGCCTTCGGCAGATTGCGCGACACCGGCAGGGGCCCGTCGACCGAAACATCCGGGGGCGCGGGCAGGTACACCTCAAACCGCGTCCCCTTGCCAAGCTCGCTCTTCACTTCCACCACCCCACCGTGATTTTTCACGATGCCCATGACGGTCGAAAGCCCCAAACCCGTGCCATGCCCGGGCTCCTTGGTCGTGAAAAACGGTTCGAAAATCCGGTCGAGCACCTCGGGCGCGATCCCCGTCCCCGTGTCGCACACGCACAGACGCACGTAGGGGCCTGGACGCAGCCCCACCACCAGCCGGGCACCGTGCTCGGGAGCGATCACATTTTCTCCGCTGATCGTCAGCACTCCGCCCTCCGGCATCGCATCGCGCGCGTTCACGCAAAGATTCATGAGCGTCTGGTGCAGCTGGGTCGGGTCGCCGATGATCGGCCAAAGATCCGTGGCGGCCTGAGGCTGGATGCGAATACTCTTGGGGAAGGTCTCGGTGGCTATCTTGGACATGTCGCGGATGAAATGCCGCGGCTGAATCGCCACCCGCTCACTCACCACCCCGCGGGCAAACGTGAGCACCTGCTTCACGATACCCGCCCCGCGCTTGGCACTCTCCTCCATCGTCTCCAGCAGTTTTGCCGAACTGCCGTCAGTCGCACACTCGCGCAACAAGGGAGCGCCCATGATGATCGGCGCGAGCACATTGTTCAGATCGTGAGCGATCCCGCTGGCCAATGCCCCGAGACTCTCCAGCCGCTGCGCGCGCAGGAACTGCACCTCCAGCTGCTTTTTTTCCGTGATGTCGGTATTGATTGCGAACACCGACTTCGGCCGCCCCTCCGCATCGCGCATCAACGTGAGCCGGCAAAAGGTGACAACGGTCACCCCAGCCTTGGTCAGGTGCTGGCGCTCGCCGGACCAGCTCCCCTCTTCTAGAAGCGCCGTCTGCACGGTCTGCAGGTTGGCAAGATCTCGGGAGAACAGATCCGTGGTCTTCAAGCCGATCACCTCGCCCGCCGTCCACCCGTACAAACGCTCCGCCCCCTGGTTCCAATAGGAGATCGTGTGGTCGATGCCCCGCACATAGATCGCGTCGTTGGCGCGGTCCAATAGCGCCGCCTGCTCCACGATCGTCTCGTACGAGCGCCGTCGCTCGGTGATGTCCTCTTTGACGGCGAGGAAGTTTACGATGCGCCCCTGGTCGTCGCGGATCGGCGAGATCGACACGCTCTCCCAAAACAGGCTCCCGTCCTTGCGCCGGTTGCAAAACTGCCCATGCCAGAGCCGCCCCCCGGTGATCGCACTCCAAAGCCGCGCATACTCCGACGCCGGAGTATAGCCGGATTTGAGCAGCGAAGCATTATGCCCCAGCACCTCTGCCGCCTTGTACCCGGTCACCGCCGTAAACTGCGGGTTCACATACCGGATGTTTCCCATCGTGTCCGTGAGCACGATCGACACGGGCGCCTGCTGCACGGCCAGCGAAAGCACGCGCAACTGCTCGGCGCCCCGCCTGCGGTCACGCCGCAGTGCCGCCTCCCGCAACTCCCGCGTGACCGCCGGCCCCAGTCGCGCCAACCGGTCTTTCGCCAGGTAATCGTGTGCTCCGGCACGCATCGCCTCGACCGCCACCTCCTCGTCGACATTGCCCGACACCAGCAGAAACGGAATATCCAGCTCGCTGCGCTTGAAGATCTCCAGCGCCTCCATTCCGGAGAATCCTGGCATCGCGTAATCCGAGACGATCAGGTCCCAAGCCCCCTCCGTCAGCTCTGCACGCATCGCCGCCGCATCCGCCACGCGTTTCCAATCCGGGCTGTATCCGGCCGCCGCCAGCTCGTGCATCAGCAACTCCGCATCCGTGGGTGTATCGTCCACGACGAGTACCGACAACGGCCGTGGCGCACCGGCAACCGGGGCTGGAGTACTCATGGCTGGAGGGGAAACGGTTGACGCGAAACCGTCGCGGTGGCGGCCGGCAGTGCCAGATGAAACGTCGCGCCCTGGTCGACAGCGCCCTCAGCCCAGATGCGTCCGCCGTGGCGCCGGACGATGCGCTGCGCCAGCGCCAGTCCCACCCCCGTCCCTTCGAACTCTTCATCACGATGCAGCCGGTGAAACACCGTGAACAACTGGTCGGCGTAGCGCATGTCAAAGCCCACGCCATTGTCCGCGATGTGGTAAACCGTCTCCTGGCCTGCACGCTCGCCCGTGATGACAATCTTCGCCTGCACCCGGCGCCGGGTATACTTGAAGGCATTGCCGAGGAGGTTCACCCACACCTGGCGCAGCAACGGACCATCAGCCAGCGCCGGAGGCAGCTCCCCGGTCTCCAGCTCCGCCACCCGAGCAGGTTCGGTCGCACGAATCTCCGCCCACACCTCGCCCACGAGCGCGTGCATGTCGAGCAGCCGGGGGCTCATGGCCGCGCGGCCCAGCCGCGCAAATGCCAGAAGATTGTCGATGAGTGCCGCCATGTGCTGGGTCTCCCCGCGCACCACGCCGAGCAGCCGCCGTCCCTCCGCGTCGAGCGCCGCACCGCATTTCTCCTCCAGCATCCGGGAAAACCCATCCACGGCGCGCAACGGCGCCCTCAAATCGTGGGAGATCGAGTACGAAAACGCCTCCAACTCCTGATTCGTCGCCTCCAACTCCGCCGTCCTGGCCCGCACGAGCCCGTCCATCTCGGCCGCATACCGGCGCGTCTCCGCGAACAAGAGCGCGTTTTCCACCGCGAGCGCGATCTGCCCGGTGGCCGTCTCCAGCAACTTCAGGCTGCGCGCCGAAGAGCCTCGCGCATTGTGGCTGAAGACGCACAGCCCGCCCAGGCACTTTTCTCGGGCCACCAACGGGAATGCGGCGAGAAACTCCAACGAACTCCCGGTGGCCTCCAACTCTGCACAGGCGGCGATCTGTGCACGCCCTTCGAAAATCAAAGGCCGGACCTCCTGCACGCACTTCGAGCAAAGCGACTCGCAGAAACACGGCCCGGAGCCTGACGATCCTGGCTCGCCCCCCCGGGAAACCTTGCGCCGCAGCCGGCCCTCCTCCAGCAGGCAAATAGCGCCCCCCTCCAGCCCGCTGATCTGCGCGGCATACGCGAGCATACGCTCCAGGATGCTCGGCAGATTGAGTGCTCCCGCGCAGTCCAGGATCATGTGGTTGAGCGTCGCCAGCTCCCGGTTGGCCAGGCTCAAAGCCGCCTCCGCCTCGGCCAGTTCCGTGACATCGAGCGATATCCCCCCCAAGAGCGTGGCATCGCCCTGCAGGATGGGAAACTTGACCGTCTGGTAAGTGTGCCGGCCCGAGCGTCCCTCCAGCTCCTCGATCACGAGCAACGGCTTTTTCTCGGCCAGCACGCACTCGTCGTCGCTGCGGATGCGCTCGCTCTCGGTCCCGGGCCAGACCTCCTCCGACATCCGCCCGAGCACCTGCTCCCGCCCGAGGCCCAGCTCCGAGGCAAACCGCTCGTTGATGTAGAGCAGCCGCCGATGGGCATCCTTGATATAGGCGATGCCGGGCAGGTGTTTCATGAAGCGCATGAAGCGCTCCTCACTGGCCTGCAACACGCGGGCGGCCTCACACTGGGCAGTGACATCGGTCGCCACCGAGACAAACCGTCCCCGCTCAGGCGAAAACGCCGAGATGTGAAAATGCCGCCCCATGGGCTCGACATAGGCCTCAAACGTCACCCGCTCACCAGTCAGCGCCACGCGTCCATAAGTCTCCAGGAACGGGCTTCTCCCGCCCGGGTACACCTCGGATGCCAGTTTGCCCACCACCTGCGGCTTCGTCAGGTTCAGCTGCGTCTCGTAGGCTTCGTTGACATCGAGGATGCGATAATCCGAGGGCTGGCCGGCCTCGTCCAGCACCAGCTCGTGGATCGCCACGATCTCGCTCATCGACTCGAAAAGTGAACGGATGCGCACCTCGCTGGCCCGCAGCGCACACTCCGCAAGTTTCCGTTGCTCGATGTCGCGCACGACCGAAAGGACGCAGGCGCGGCCTCCGATCTTCGCCTGTCGGAGCGAAATCTCCGACCAGAACGGGGCTCCATCGCCACGATGCGATATGAACTCGAAGACCTGGTCTTCGCCCGCCTTCGTCGCCTCGAACCGCCGGGCGATCTCCTCCGACGCCTCGCCGGAAACGGCCAGGTGAAACGAGGCCGGCCCGTGCCGGCGCGCCTCGGCCTTGTTGGAGTAGCCATACATCGTGAGCATCGCCTGATTCACATCCAGGATGGCCCCGTCCTCCGCGTCGTAGATGATGAACGCCTCCCCCGTTGCGTTAAAGATCTCCGCATAATTTTGCTCACTGGTGCGCAACGCCGCCGCCGCGCGCTTCTCTTCCGTCACATCGCGCACGATCCCGTACAACGTGCGCCGGGCGGCGTCGTACTCCGCCACGCCGAGGACGTCGGCCACCACGCCATCGCACGGGCGGCAGATCCGATACTCCACCCGGTACGGCTCGCCGCGCTCGATCAGGTTGGCGATCGCAGCATCAAGCACCGCCCGGTACTCCGGCAGAGGCACGCCGACGATCTCGTCGTAGGCGCACTCACGACGGTCCGGCAGCCCATAGATGCGGGCGGCCTCGGACGAGGCCCACACGGTTTTCTTCTCAAGATCGATCGCCCAGCAACCGAACGCCGCGATGCGCTCGGCATTCTCCAGCCAGTGATGACTGCGTTTCAACGACTCCTCGGAACGCCGCCGCCCCGCCATCTCTTGTTCGAGCTGTGCCAGAGCCCGTTCGGCACGGTGCTGCGCCTCGACGGCATCGTCCATCAGGTTGAGTGCGGCGATGCGGGCCTCCTCGTTGGCGGCGTTCGCATCGGCCAGCGCCCGCGTACGCTCGGCCACACGCGCCTCCATCTCTGCCTGCGTTCTCAGGAGCTGGTCGCGCTCCTGCCGCTCGGTCAGGTCGGCCGCCGTGACGGCAAACGCCGCCCCGGCGCCCTCCGGCAGCGCCACGAAGGTGAAAAACAACGCGCGCCCTCCCCCCGAGGCACGTCCGACACTCAGTTCTCCCACACTTCGCCCCGTCGGCCCCGGATGCAGCATCGTCGAGAAAATCATCTGCTGGGCGGGCGGGATGCACTCGGCCAGAGACAACCCGATGGCATCCTCGCGCGAAACGCCCAACCACTGGGCCAGCCGGACATTGGCGTACAGGATCGCCCCGTCGGCGGCGATCAGCGCCGCTCCCTGCCCGCTCTCCTCGACGAGCGTGCGGTACATCGCCGATTCGCGTGCATCCGTGTCATTCGCCGCCGCAGCAGCACGCAACTCGCGCAGCTGCGCCTCAGCCGCCGCGAGCTTGGTGCGGAGCAGGTCTAATTCGGCGTAGGGCGCGAGTAACGGACGGGCTGAAAGATGTGAGCTCATGCGGGCAGCGTGGAGTTTGACTCCGCCCGGCTCGCACCGGGCGCCGGGACGACAAAGCGAACGGGATAAGGTGGCGGCTGCCCGAGCCGCTGGCTCAGCGCATTGACCTCCTGCTTGAGCTCGACCATCCGCAGTTCGCGCCCCACCGCCACCTTGTTGAATCGTACGAGCTCCTCGTTGCGTATGCGGAGATTCTCCGACTGGCGCCGCAGCGCATCGTCCAACCGTTTGCGCTCCGTGATATCCGCCGAAATGCACCCCACGGCATAGACCTCCCCGTTGGCATCGAAGAGCGGGAATTTGTTGGTCAGGTACCAGTGCCGCCCGTCCGGCTCGTCGTTATATTCCTCGGCGATCACCGGCTCGCGCCGTTCGAGGACCTCACGGTCGTTGACAAGATGCAGTTCCGCCGCAGCAGCCTCCATGAACTCCGCGGGGTGATGCCCGAGGATCTCAGCACGCGACCGCCCCAGTGCACGCTCGACGCTGCGGTTGACGAGCAGGAAACGTCCGTCGCAGCCGCGCAGCGACACCAGCGTCACCGCCTGGTCCACAATCGCCTGCAACCGGGCCTCGCTCTCTCGGAGCGCCGCCTCGGCACTGACGCGTTTCTGCACATCTTCCAAACGATCGAGCGCGAGGGAGAGGTTGCCCGCGGCACGCTCCAACAGCACGATCTCCTGCTCTGTGAAAAAATTGGGCTCCAGTGAATAGACAGTGATGGCGCCGACCACCTGTCCGCGCTTTCGCAGGGGCAACCCGACGGCCGACCGGAAATGGTGCCGGATAACGATCTCGCGCCATGGCAGACTGCGGGGATCGGAGTGCAAATCCTGGATCACGCAGGCCCGTCCCTCTCGGATGGCGGTGCCCGACGGTCCCCGGCCCAAAGGCTGGTCGTCCGCATAAATCCGGACCTCCTTCAGGTAATCGGTATCATCCCCCTCCGCGACCACGGGCACCAGCTGCTTTGTCAGCGGATCGGCGATGCCCACCCACGCCATGCGAAACCCGCCAGACTGCACCACAGCCCGGCAAACCTCGCTCAAAAGCGACGCCCGCTCCGTACAGCGCGAAATGGCCTCGTTGACCTGGCTGAGTACCGCATACGCCCGTGTCAGCCGCTCGATCTCGCGCGCGTGCGCCCGCCGCTCGCTGATATCGCGGACGATGGAAAACAGATAGCGTTTCCCTCCGAGCTGGCTGAGACGTGTGCTCGATTCGACGGGAAACTCGGAGCCGTCCTTGCGCACATGGCGCGTCTCGACCACAGCCTGCCCGGCCGAATCCAGAGACTGGGTGAGCATCGGCATGCCGCCCTGCTCGGCCGGGGCGCGCAGGGCATCCAGTCGCATCGAGCGAAGCTCTTCGATCGTATAGCCGTAGCAGCGGATCGCCTGCTCGTTGGCATCCAGGATGCGGTATCGGTCATCCGCATCCATCAGCAGCACGATGTCGTTGGCATAGCGCATCACCATGTCCAACCGCGCGGAGATCTGCTGCTGCTCCTGTTGAGCGGCGAGATCGTCTCTCAAGGCCTGGTTTACCCGCCGCCGCCAGAGCAGACTGGCCACCAGCACAATCACCGTGCCCAACAGCACGCCGAAAATGCCCATCGACCAGGCGAGCACCCGCAACGGTGCGAGCACCTCGGCATAGTCGCGTTTGATCAGAAGCGCCCACCCCGTCCCTGCAACTCCGCGACGCACCGCGAGCGATTTCACCCCGCGTTCGTCCGGCGCCACCGCAAACGATCCCGCGTCCAGCGCCGTCTCAAGCGGGCGCAAGCCCGACGCCTCCGTAAACGAGATCCCATCGCGCCCGCTCGGTGCATAGAGATAGACCGACCCCGTCCGCAGGCAGCCCAGCAGGAACGTCTCGCCCGATGCACTCTCATTCGGCCACTCCGCGAGCAACGGATAGAGAAAACCCTCGGGCGTGATCTGAAACACCACATATCCCACCAATTCCCCTCCGCCCGCGTCCGCCGCGCCCGGGCTGAGCACCGGCGCGACCAAATCGAAATGCGCGCGGGCTCCCGGCCCCACACGGTGCAGGTCAGAGAACTCCAGCTCGCGAAGATCGCCCACCCGTTCCAGACTCGCCAACATCGGCGACGCAATCGAAGGCCCGTCATCCTCGGTGGTCAGGCGCAACTCCAGCTTCCGATCAAACACCGAAACCGACGCGAAACCCTGACTCTTCTGAAACGCCACCAACCAGGCCCAGGCATCGCGCCGATCCGAGCCACCGCGCGGCTGCTCAAGATACGCGGCGAGCCCTCGGGCCAGCGGGGGCGTTCCCATCAAAAAACGCACGTCACTAATCCGTTCGGCGCGCCACTGCTCGATCTGCCGGGCCTTCGATTCGGCGATGGCCGCCAGTTCGCGCGCGGCTTGATCCACCACGATCGAGGACTCGCGATTCCACAACCAGAAGCCGAGCGCGCCCACCGCCACGACCAGCCCAAGCGCCCAGGCAATCGTGGCCGCCAGAAACGCCCCATGCGAACGCGCCAAGGCCTTCGTAAAGGAACTGACTGCGACTGCGCGGGAGCTGGGGTCCATAACGCTGGTGAGACTCGTACTCGGGTCAGGGGTGGGGCTCCCACGATGAATGCCCATGTCTCCCCCGCTGGCAACCGCCTTCTACGTATTTCTGCGCATCCACCTAAAACACCGCCATGCGACTCCGGCCACCGTCGCGCAGAGGCGCCCGCCGTCCTCACTTTCACTCTTCACCCTTCACAATTCCCTCTTCCACTACGCTCTCGGGTGCGCCTTGTCGTACACTTCGCGCAGGCGCGCCATGCTCACATGCGTGTAAACCTGCGTCGTGTTGAGGCTCGCGTGTCCAAGCAGCTCCTGCACCAGCCGCAGGTCCGCACCGGCGTTTAGCAGATGCGTCGCATAACTATGCCGCAGTTTGTGAGGCGTCAGATCCATCGGCAGGTCTGCCAGCGCCAGATAACGTTTTAACAACCGCTGCACCTCGCGCACGCTCAGCCGCGCATGGCCGGGCGTCACCAGCACCGGCGCGTCCGGCCCGGTGTCGCGCGCAAACTCCGCACGCCACTTTTCGAGCACCGCCAGCGCCACGCGGCCCAGCGGGCAAAGCCGCTCTTTCTGGCCCTTGCCCAGCACGCGCGCCACCCCGCTCGAAAAATCGATCGCCCCGTAGTTCAGCCCCACCAGCTCGCTCACGCGCAGCCCGCCGCCGTAGAGCAGCTCCATCGCCAGCCGGTCCCGCCACGCCGTAAACGGCTCCGCGCCGCCGTTCTCCAGCAGACGCTGCGGCCCGCGCAACAGTTTGAGCATCTGCTCCTCCGTCAGAAACAGCGGCAGCTTTTTCTCCAGTTTCGGCAGCGGCACGCCGCGAAACGGATTCCCCCGCACACGCCCCTTATTCACCCAGTATTTGAAAAACGACCGCAGCCCCGACGCGTGGTTATGCAACGTGCGCCGGTCGAATCGCCGCTGCCCCTCGATCACGAAATCGCGGATCTCGCGCACCGTCAGCCCATCGAGCCCGCGCTCCCAAAGCCCGCCGCCGACCAGCCAGCGGTAGAAATCGTCAAACGCCTGCCGGTAGTTGCGCACCGTGTAGCGCGAGTACCGGCGCTCGTACGCCAGATACGTCTCGAAGGGCGCCCACCACTCCGCCAGCACCGCCTCCGGCGGCGGCTCCAGCTTTTCGCTTTTTGGCAACTGGCCCATGAGCGCGCGTCCGCCGCGTCAGGCCTGGCCCGGCTGCGCCGCAACCCTGCTCTCCACGGCCTGCTGCACCCGCAGCGTTTCCCGCCGCAGCGCGCCCTCGGGATCGAGCCCGCGCGCACGACACGCCGCCGCGACTTCAAAGAGCATCCGGCCGAGCGATTCGTCGTTCAACTCGTCCGCCCAGCGCGCCACCGCCGCCGTATCGACCACACCGTCCACCGGCAGCTTTTTCTTTTCAATCTGCTTCCAAATCGCCTCGGCCAGCATGAGCGACGGCAACCGCGGCGGCAGTTCCTTGAACACCTTCGCCTCCGTCTTTCCGGCCGCCTTCTTCTCGGCGACCTTGATCTGGTCCCACTGGTGGATCACCTGCTCGCTCGTTTCGAGCGCCTGCGGGCCAAACACGTGCGGGTGCCGCCGGATCAGCTTCTCGTTCACCTCGCGCGCCACGTCGTCGAGGTCGAAGTGCCCCGACTCCTCCGCCAGTTGCGCGTGGAAAATCACCTGGATGAGCACGTCGCCGAGCTCCTCGCGCATGTGCGGCATGTCGAGCTGGTCGATCGTCTCCAGCAGCTCGCTGCACTCGTCGATCAGGCAACGCGTCAGGCTCTGGTGCGTCTGCTCGCGATCCCACGGGCAACCGCCCGGAGCGCGCAGCCGCGCGATTGTCTGCCGAAGTTCCTGGATGGCCTTGCTCATGCCGCCAGCATTCGCCCCTGCGACCTCGGGGCAAGGCCAAGAATCGCCCCCGCCCGCCGCCGCCGGGCCAACCGCACGGTCGCGCAACTCCGGTCTGGTTTTCCGCGCGCGGGTGTGTTTCGTGGAGCGCCGATGTCCGACAAACTCACCGAGATCATGGCCTGGAAGCGGCAGGAAATCGCCGCGCTCGTCCGCCCCGTCTCCGAGGCCGAACTGGCCCGGCTCGACGCCTCGCTGCCGCGTCCGCCCTCGTTTGCCGGCGGCCTGCGCCGCGCCGACGGCCGCCTCGCCATCATCTCCGAGATCAAGCGCCGCTCGCCCTCCGCCGGCGACATCAAGGCCGGCGCCTCCTCGCTCGACCAGGCCCGACGCTACCAGGCCGCCGGCGCCGACGCCCTCTCGATCCTCACCGACGAAAAATACTTCGGGGGCAACCTCGACGACCTGCGCGGCGTCACCGCGCATTTCCGCGCCACGCCGCCCGCCCGCCCCTGCCTGCGCAAGGACTTCATGGTCCACCCGATTCAGGTGCTCCAGGCCCGCGAAGCCGGCGCCAGCGCCATCCTCATCATCGTGCGCGCGCTCACCGACGACGAAATCAAGACCCTGCACGGCGCCGCCACCGCCGCCGGCCTCGACGCCCTCTTCGAAATCCACAGCGAGCCCGAGCTCGCCCGAGCCCTCGCACACCAGGCGCGCATCATCGGCGTCAACAACCGCGACCTCGCCATCTTCAAGACCGACCTCGCCCTGAGCGAGCGCCTCATCCCGCAGTTTCCCAAAGACGTCATCGCCGTCAGCGAAAGCGGTATCCACACCGCCGCCGACGCCGCCCGCGCCCACGCCTGCGGCGCGCACGCCGCGCTCGTCGGCGAGTCGCTCATGCGCGCGCCCGATCCGGCCCAGTTGATCGCCGCCTTCCGCCAAGCCTGATGCCCCTCTCGCTCTCCAGTACGCGCGACCTGCTCGCCCAGCTCGGCCACATGCCGAAGCGTTTCCTCGGGCAAAACTTCCTCGTCGATGGCAACATCGTCCGAAAGTCGCTCGAGCTCGCCGAAGTGCGCCCCGGCGACACCGTCGTCGAAGTCGGCCCCGGCCTCGGCACGCTGACCTCCGCGCTCCTCGAAGCCGGCGCCGAGCTCTGGGCCGTCGAGAAGGACCGCAACCTCCACGCGCACCTCACCGACACCCTCGTGCCGCAGTACCCGGAGCGTTTCCACCTGACCGAGGGCGACGCCGTCGAGCTGCCGATCGCCGCCCTGCCCGCCGAGCGCGCCGCCGCCGGCTTCAAGATCGTCGCCAACCTACCCTACGCGATCTCCACGCCGTGGATGGACGCCGTACTCTCCGGCCCGCTGCCCGAGCGACTCGTGCTCATGTTGCAACTGGAGGCCGCCGAACGCTACGCCGCGCAACCCGGCACCAAGAATTTCGGCGCCATCTCGATCTTCCTCCAAGCCGCCTACGAAATCGCCCCCGGCCACAAGGTCGCCGCGAGTTGTTTCCACCCGCGCCCCGACGTCGATTCGTACCTGATGCACCTCGTGCGCCGGCCCGCACCGCACCTGTTTTCCGCCGAGACAAAGGCGCTCGTGCGCGCCTGCTTCCAACAACGCCGCAAACAGATCGGCGCCATCCTCCGCAAACAGGCGCCCGACGGCGGCGCCGCGTGGATCGAAAAGCTCACCGCCGCCGGCTTCGGCCCGCAGTCCCGCGCCGAGCAAATCCCGCTGGAGCTCTGGACCGCCCTCGCCGGCTGAGCCCGCACACGGGTTTTCGGTTGCGCCGCCGCCGCAATCCCGCCGACTTACTCGGCGTTCATGCGCTCGCTGCCCGACATCCTGCCCATCGTCCCTTTCACCCGTCCCGCACGGGGCGATGTCGTCATCCCTGGCTCCAAGAGTCTCACCAACCGCGCCCTCCTGCTCGCCGCGCTGTGCGACGGCCCGGTCCACCTCACCGGCGCGCTCTTTAGCGAGGACACCGAGCTCATGGCCGAGGCGCTGCGCAAACTCGGCTTCACCGTCGAGGCCGACGCCGCCCGCGGCACCGTGCGCGTCACCGGCCAGGCGAGCGCGTTTCCCGAATTTTCCGGTCAACCCGTGGAGCTCTTCGTCGGCCTGGCGGGCACGGCGGCGCGTTTCCTCACGGCCCTCTGCGCGGCGGCCCCGCGCGGCGTGTACCGGATCGACGGCATCCCGCAGATGCGCAAGCGCCCGATGAAGGGCCTGATCGACGCCCTGCGCGCGCTCGGCACCGACCTGCGTTGCCTCGGCGAAGACGGCTTTTTCCCCATCGAAATCCACGCGCACGGTCTGCGCGGCGGCCGCGTCCGCATCGACGCGAGCGAGAGCAGCCAGCTCCTGTCTGCGCTGCTGATGGTGGCGCCGCTGGCACAAGCTCCGCTCGACATCGAACTGGTCGGCGGCGTGCGCTGGCCGTTTGTCCAGATGACGGCCCGCCTGATGGAGCATTTCGGGCAACCCGCCATCGAGCGCCACGGCGACGCCGGCGTGCGCGTGGCCAACGACCGGCCCTACCGCCTGCCAGCGCAGGCCTACGCCATCGAGCCCGACGCCACCGCCGCGAGCTACTACCTCGCGCTGCCGCTGGTCAGCGGCGGACAACTCACGCTCCCGCATCTGCGCGGTCCCGGCGGCGGACTCCAGGGCGACACCCAGTTTGTCGAAGTGCTGCGCGCTGTCGGCGCGACCATCGTCGAGACGCCGGCGGGCCTGAGTACACGCTTCGCGCTGGGCCAGCCGCGCGCGGGCGTCGCCCGCAGTTTCAACGAGTTTTCCGACACGTTTCTCACGCTCGCCGCGCTCGCGCCGCTGCTCGCCGGGCCGACGACGATCTCCGGCATCGCGCACACGCGCAAACAGGAGACCGACCGCGTGGCCGGCATGGCCCGCGAGTTGCGCAGGCTCGGTCAGGACGTCGTCGAGACCGAGGATGCGCTCACAATCACGCCGCGCCCGCTGCCGGAGCAGGCCGAGATCGAGACTTACGGAGACCACCGTTTCGCGATGAGCTTCGGCATCCTCGGCTGCCACGACCGGCACGGCGACGGGCGCCCCTGGCTGCGCATCAAAAACCCCGCCTGCTGCGGCAAAACTTTCCCGCACTTTTTTGAGTTGCTGGAGGAGGTCCGTCAAAACTCCATCGCCACCTGACATGACGGCCGCACCTTTCATCATCGTCGCCATCGACGGCGGCGCCGCCTCCGGCAAATCCTCGACGTCGCGCGCACTCAGCGAGCGTTTCCACCTGCTGCACGTGGACACCGGGTCGTTTTACCGCGCCGTCACCGCCGAGCTGCTGCGGCTGGGCCTGAAGACCGACGACCTCGCCGGCGTGCGCGCGGCGGTGGAGCAGTTGCGTTTCGGCACGCAGATCGAGGGCCGCAGCGCCCGCATGGAGATCGGCGGCAAGGCCGTCGATCCGGTCGAGATCCGCAGCCCGGCCGTCAACGCCAGCGTCTCGCATTTTGCGGCGATCCCCGAGGTGCGCGCGGCGCTCCTCGCGTACCAGCGCGGCCAGGCCGACGTCGCCCGCTCGCACGCGTTTCGCGGGCTCGTGATGGAGGGCCGCGACATCGGCTCCGTGATTTTCCCGCAGGCCGATTTCCGGTTTTATCTGCACGCCGATCCCGAGGCGCGCGCCCGCCGCCGGGCGCTTGAGGGGCAACAGGACGCCGTGGCCGAGCGCGACCGCCTCGACACGCAGCGCAAGACCGCCCCGCTCGCCTGCCCCACCGGCGCCACCGCCATCGACAGCACGTACCTGACGCTGGAGCAGGTCGTGGACAAACTCTCCGGGCTGCTCCAGGCCCGGCTGCCCCTCGCATGAGCCAGCGGTTCCGACAGGCGGAAATGACGCCGGTTTACGGCTTCTTCCACCACTTGTCGTGCGTGGTGTACGACGCGTTGTTCCGTGGCGAGGTCAACGGCCTGGAAAACCTCCCGAAATCGGGCGGGTTTCTCATCGCCTCGAACCACGCCAGCCACCTCGACCCGCCGCTGGTCGGCGCACACATCACGCAGCAAGTCTGCTTTTTCGCCAGGAAAACGCTCTGGAAACCCGGCTTCGCCTCCTGGTGGCTCGACGCCGTCGGCACGATCCCGGTGGACCGCGATGGCGGCAGCGACGTGCAGGCGATCAAGCGCGTGCTGCGCGCCATCGCACAGGACAAGGTGATCATCCTCTTCCCCGAGGGCACGCGCTCGCCCGACGGCCGGTTGCAAACGGCCAAGGCCGGCGTGGGCATGATGGCCTGCCGCACCGGCGTGCCGGTGGTGCCGGCGCGCATCGAAGGCTCGTTTCAAGCGTTTGGCAAAGACGGCAAGCTGCGCCTCGGCACGCCCATTTCGGTCACCTACGGCCGCCCGATCCTGCCCGCCGAATACGACGATCCCAAGGCCGGCAAGGCGCGCTACCAGCTCGCGAGCGACCGCATCATGGCCCGCATCGCGGCGCTCAGTACGCCCCGGTTGCCCGTGATCTGACGGCACGGGCCGCGCGCAACATTTTTGCGTCGAGCCGCACAGGCGTCTCGACCCCGACACAGATTTCGTGTCGGAATTGAAGTATCCCCCAAATGTGCCGATCACGGCTAGACATGCCTTCCGACCAAGGCGACGCACCCTCTCCTACTGTTCACCGTCCATGGCTCAACGCCTTCATTCTTGGCGTGGGAGTCTCGTTGTCCGGTGTACTCTGGGCGTGGGGTGAAAGCTGGCGGCATGAGGTCGGCGCACAGGAGCGCCGGCACTGGAGCGAACTGGCGCGGTTCACCGTGCAACACGACCTGGCCACCGCCACTTCGATTTTGGAACAGGGCCGCCGCCGCTGGCCCGAGGGCCCTGCATCCGCCCGCCCGGCACAATGGGACCAATGGATGGCGGATATCACGACGCTCCAGCCCCCCGAGGGCGTGGCGTTTGGTTTTGTCGAACGCGTCACCGCCGCCCAATGGCAGGAATTTGAGCGCCGGCAGCAGGACGAGGGGTTGAAGCTCGCGAAGTCAGCCCAGAGCGACGGTACGACCGAGCACTGGATCGTCACCCGAGCCCCACTGGGAAAACTCGACGAGCTCGGACTTGGCACCGATCTGGCCGCCTCACCGATTTTCCGCGCCGCAGCCGAGCGCTCCATGCAAACGGGCACGCTCGCTGTCTCTGCCACACTGGCGTTGCCGACCGATGGATGCCAAGGCCGCCTCCTGGTCCTCCCGGTTTATCGTGGGTTCTCCACGCCACCAACCTCCGAAGATCTCCGCGCCGAGCGCCTTGCAGGATGGATCGTCGCCAGCGTGCGCCTGCCCGACCTGCTCGCCCCCTTTACCACCAAGACGCAGGCCGCCGTCGAGCTTGAGGTCGTTGAATCGACGGCTGCGCTCACGTATTCGGCCGACCACCTGCGCTTCGGAGCGGGCGGGCAAACCTGGTCGATCTCGCTGCCGCCGATGAGCCGGGCCGCCAGCGCCCTCCCATGGGTGCTCCTCGCCGCCGGCCTCGCCACCACCGGAGCCGCCGTCGCCATCCCCTCGCGACGCCGCCGCCTCGCTGCGCCCGCCGAGCTGCGCTCGCGCCATCCCGCCAACGCCACCATCCAGGCCGAGATTGAAAAATTCGGCCGCATCGCCGCCGACATCGACCAGCCCATCGTCATCACCGATGCGCAATGCGCCATCGTATGGGTCAACGCGGGCTTCACCCAGCTCACCGGCTACACCTGCCAGGAGGTCAAAGGATGGAAACCCGGCGCGTTCCTCCAGGGGCCCGACACCTCCCCGAGCACCGTCAACCGCATGCACATTGGCATCGCCGAGCGCCGCGGCTTCCAGGTCGAGGTGCTCAACTACGCCAAGGATGGACGCCGCTACTGGGTCGACATCCACTGCACCCCTCTCCGCGACGCCGATGGCGAGGTCACCGGCTACGTCGCCATCGAGCGCAACATCACCGACCAACGCTTCGAATCCGAACGTCTGCGCAGCCAGGAGGCGTTTTTCCACTTCATCTTCGAGCACGCTCCGGTTGGCTTCAGCAGCCACCTCCTCGAACTCGAAGGGCCCATCATCTTCAACGCCGAGCTCGCCCGAATCACCGGTCTGGACATCGGCCCCGGCAGCACCGCCGAGGACCTCCAGCGACGCGTACATCCCGACGACATCGCCCGCGAAGCCCCCCTGCTCGCGCAGTTCAGCGCCGGCCGCATCAACACCTACAACATCGAGAAACGCTACCTCCACCCCGACGGCCGCGCCACCTGGGTCGCGATGACCACGCGCCTCTTCATCAACCCCGCCTCCGGCCAGAAACAAGCCGTCACCACCCTCTCCGATATCACGGCCATCAAGGAAGCCGAGGCCGAGCTCGCCCAAAAAGAGGCCTTCTACCGCTTCATCTTCGAACACGCCCCCGTCGGCATCTCCTGGAATAAACCCGGCGACGTCTCCTCCTACGTCGTCAACACCGAGCACATCCGCATCACCGGCGTCTCCGCCGAACGCGCACGCCAGCCCAAGTCCTTTGCCCAGGCCACCCACGCCGACGACTACCCGCGCCAGCACGAGATGACCCAGCGCGTGCGCCGCGGAGAGATCGACCACTACTCCCTCGAAAAACGCTTCGTTCACCCCGACGGCCGTATCGTCTGGACCGCCTTCAGCTACAACATCTTCACCGATCCAACGACGCGCCAACAGCAGATCGTCACCACCCTCGTCGACATCACCTCCCTCAAGCACGCGCAGGAGGCCGCCGCACGCGAACAGGCACGCTTCCGCCTCATCTTTGAATCCGTCCCCGTCGGCATCACTTGGATGATCCCCGGCCAGGAGTCCTCGACCCTCATCGTCAACCCCGCCTACGCTCAGATCACCGGCGTCCCCGCCGAGCAGAGCCTCTGCAACGACGTCGAACTACCCACCACCCACCCCGACGACGTCGCCAACCAGCGCGAGATGATGGAGCAGCTCAACTCCGGCGCCATCGACTCCTTCACCCTCGAAAAACGCTACCAGCACCCCGACGGCCACACCGTCTGGGCCATGCTCTCGCTGCGCCGCTTCCGCGACGCCCTCGGCAACCTCCAGCTCCTCGCCACGCTCGTCGATGTCAGCGAGCAGAAACGCCAGGCCGCCGAGCTCAGCGCCGCCATCTCCGCCGCCGAGGAACTCAACTTCCAGCTCGAAAACGCCATCGGCCACGCCCAGCAGTCCGCCCTCGAAGCCAACCTCGCCAGCCAGGCCAAGAGCGCCTTCCTCGCGACCATGAGCCATGAGATCCGCACCCCGATGAACGGCGTCATCGGCATGACCTCTCTCCTCCACGAGACCCCGCTCACCGCCACCCAGCGCGACTACGTCGACACCATCCGCACCAGCGGCGAGACCCTCCTGACCATCATCAACGACATCCTCGACTATTCCAAGATCGAGTCCGGTAAGCTGGAGCTGGAGCACATCCCCTTCAACCTCCGCGAAGTCGTCGAAAGCGTGCTCGACCTGCTCGCAGCCCGCGCCACCGAGAAGAAACTCGACCTCCTCTACCGGCTCGACCGCAACATCCCCGCCCTGGTCTGCGGCGATTGCACCCGCCTCCGCCAGATCCTCGTCAACCTCATCGGCAACGCCCTCAAGTTTACCGAGCACGGTGAAGTCGAGCTCACCATCGACCTCGGCGAAAAAACGCCCGGCAGCCCCCTCGATCCCAACGAGATTCCCCTGCGCTTCGGCATCCGAGACACCGGCATCGGCATCTCCGCCGAGGGCATGACCCGCCTCTTCCAGTCCTTCAGCCAGGTCGATGCCTCCACCACCCGCAAATTCGGAGGCACCGGCCTCGGCCTCGCCATCTCCAAACGCCTCGCCGAGCTCATGGGCGGCACCATGTGGGTCGAAAGCACTATCGGTCAGGGCTCCACCTTCCTCTTCACCATCGCCACCACCCGCGCCCCCGAGTCCCCCGACGGCGCCGCCGCCCTCCTCCCCGCCGACGCACGCGCCAAACTTGCCGGCAAACGCATCCTCATCGTCGACGACAACGCCGCCGTACGCCGCCAGCTCTCCGCATTCTCCGAGTTTATCCAGCTCCACTCACGCGTGGTCAGCTCCGCCGAAGAAGCGATCCAATACGTGCGTCAAGGCGTGTCCTTCGACGTCGTCCTCGTCGACTATCAGATGCCCGACACCGACGGCAACGCCCTCAGCCGCGCCATCCGCACCCTCCGCCCCGCCGAGGCCCTCCCCATCATCCTCATGGCCTCGCTCAGCCACCGCGAAGCCATCGACCACAGCCTCTACGCGGCCACCGTCACCAAACCGATCAAGCCCCTCCTGCTCGTCGAAGCCCTCGTCACCGCCCTCGGCGCCCCCACCAAGACCAACGCCGACGCCCCCGTCAAAATCGACGCCGCCCCCGCCGCCCCCAAGACCGACATCCACCTGCTTCTCGCCGAGGACAACATCGTCAACCAGAAGGTCGCCCTCAACATGCTCAAACGCCTCGGCTACCGCGCCGACGTCGCCGGCAACGGCCTCGAAGTCCTCGAAGCCACTGCGCGCCAGCACTACGACCTCATCCTCATGGATGTGCAGATGCCCGAGATGAGCGGCCTCGAAGCCACCCTCAAACTCCGCGAACGCTGGCCCGAAGGCCCCGACCGCCCCTGGGTCATCGCCCTCACCGCCAACGCCATGGCCGAACACCGCTCCGAGTGCATGGAAGTCGGCATGGACGACTACCTCAGCAAACCCATCAAGATCGGAGAGCTCAAAGACGCCCTCGAACGGGCCAAGCTCCCCACCCGATCATCCTAAACGAAAACGGCCCGCACACACAGGTGGCGGGCCGTCTTCTTTTCAGGGGAAAACGCTTACGGCAGGATCTCCACCGCACCGGTGTCCAGATCGTAGCGGGCCGCCAGCACCTTCAGATGCCCGGCCTCCACCGCCTCGGCCACGATCGCGCTCTTCTTCACGATCTCCGCCACCATCAGCTTGGCATGGGCGCGCGTCGTGTTGTCCGCCCGGTCGCCCGGCTGACCTTTGGCCGCCTCGATCGCCGGCTCGATGCACTCCACCAGACTGCCGATGTGCCCCGGCGCATGACCGCCAGCCAGCGCCGCGCCCACCGCGCCGCAGCTTTCATGGCCGACCACGACCACCAGCGGCGCATGCAGATGCTCTACCGCGTACTCGATGCTCCCCAGGATGTGCTCATCGACCAGGTTGCCCGCATTGCGCAGCACAAACAGATCGCCCAGCCCCTGGTCGAAAAACAACTCCGGCGCCACGCGCGAATCCGCGCACGTCAGCACCACCGCAAACGGCGTCTGCCCCTTGGTCAGCTCCAGCCGGCGCTGCTCGCCCTGGTGCGGATGCTCGGCACGCCCCGCCACAAAGCGCTGGTTGCCGTCGAGCAGACGCTGCAACGACACCTCCGGGGAAAGCCCAGCCGCCGCCTCGCCCCGCAACACAGGCAGGGCCAGGACCGGCAGGCACACGAGGCTCGCGAGCCTCACAAAACTACGAATCGCATGGATGCTTTTCATAATGGGAAAACGCGAGCCTGCCCCCTCCGTCTCCAAAAAGCAAAGCCGCGCTGGTCCTCGTCAGGCACACACCGTCAGCCCCGCCTGTGCCTTCGCCCAGAGCGTCTCGGCACGCGCCTGCAGGATCGCGCGCGCCTTCGACACCTCCGCGCACCGAGCCCGGCTGTTCTCGTCGGCAATGCGCGCCAGATCGTCCAGATTGTACAGATAGACGCCGGGCAGATCGCCCACCTGCCCCTCCACATCGCGCGGCATCGCCATATCGACCAGCAGCAGCGGACGCGAGGCGCGCGCCTCCATCACCCGCTCCACCTCCGCCACGTGCAACACCGCCACGGGAGAAGCCGTGCAACACACCACGATGTCGTATTCGCCCAGCCGCGCCACGGCACGGTCCAGCGCCAACGCCGCCGCCCCCAACCCCTCGGCCAGCTGGGCCGCGCGCTCGATATGGCGGCTGGCCACATCGAGCCGGCCCGCGCCGCGGCTCAGGAACGCCCGTGCGGTCTTTTCGCCGATCTCGCCGGCGCCCAGCAAGAGCACACGCGCCGGCTCCAGCGCTCCATAAATATCGAGTGCCAGCTCCACGGCCACGCTCGCCACGCTCACCTGCCCCGACGTGATGGCCGTCTCCGTGCGCACGGCCTTGGCCGCCTGAAACGCCTTTTGAAACACCCGGTGGAGCACCGGTCCGGCAAACCCGCGCGACTGCGCCTCGGCATACGCCGCCTTCACCTGCCCGAAAATCTCCGTCTCGCCGAGCATCTGCGAGTCGAGCCCTCCGGCCACCTCCAGCAGATGCTGCACGGCCTCGCAGCCCGTCAGCCGCAACCGGAAACTCCGGAACTCCTCCAGATCGAAACGCTGGCGCGTGCAAAAAGCCCGCTCCACCGCCTCGACCGTTTCCGCGCCCGCACCCACACCATAAAACTCCACGCGGTTGCACGTGTTGAGCACCACAAACTCCGCCAGCCCCGGCAGGCCGCGCAGGTCCGCGCGCATCGCCTCGGCAGCCCCGCCGGCCAGCGCCAGCTTCTCGCGCACTTCCAGCGGCGTGCGCTGATGCGTCGCCCCGAGCAAAAACAACACGCGCCCGCTCATCGCTGCTCCACGCCGCCTTTCTCGGCCGGCACCTCCGCGGTGCGGCTGCGGTCCACCAGCCAGAGCGTCGCCAGCGCCAGCACGAAGAGCACCAGGCTCAGCCGGGCAAATCGCACGCCCGACAGGCGTCCGTGTTTGCGCGCCCCGAGCATCAGCGCGTAGGCCAGACCCACGCCCGTCGTGGCCAGCACCTTGGCATAGCCCACGTGCGCACCCTCGTCGCCCCAGTAGATCCAGGCCACCGCCAGCGCCGCACCGAGCAGGCTCACACCGGTCGTCAACAGCCGCCCGCCGATGTGGTCGAGCTCGACCAGCGAAGGCAGGAAGGAGCACCAGCCGCCCAGCCGTTTCGATTTCAGCGAGCGGTCGCGCAACAGGTACAGCAGCGAGGTCAGCGCGAGCAGGCCAAAGACGCCGTAGCTAAACAGAGCCAGCCCGGCATGCACCTCCACCCACGGGTTGCCGCCAAACAGTCTTGCGCTGCGCGTGGCGTCCCAGGCCGGCACGCCCAGCGAGAGCAGCGTCATCACCGCCGCCAGGCACGCCGCAAAATACCCGAGCACGCTCAGCCGGAAACGCGTACCGACGACGAGGTAGAGCGTGGTGGCCGACCACGCCGTGCATTGGAACAGTTCAAAAAGGTTGCCAAGCGGGCAGCCGCCCGTCGCCCGGCCGCGCAGCCACAGCCCCCAGGTTTGAAAGAGGTAGCCGAGAGCGATCGCTCCGTAGATCGCCACGCGCGACTGCCGGCGCCCGCGCACCAGCGCCACGGTGCCCAACACCAGGCCGGCGAGGTAAAACCCCGCGGCCAGCCAGAGCCATTGTCGGTCGGTGATGTGCATCGGTAGAGCCGTCCAAGATGAAGCCCGCGCCGGCGAGTGCAAGCACCCGGCTCAGCGGCCGAGGCGGTTGCGGATATGGTCGGCGGCCTGCTCCCAGGTCGGCAGCGCGCGCACGACCGCCTCGCGCGCCAGGCGCGTGTGCAGGGTGTCGTCGGTGAAGAGCTGCCGCAGCGCCTGCGTCCACGCGTCGAGGTCGTTGACGGGCACGAGGTGGCAGCCGCCGGCGCAGGCGTTTTCTCGGAGTACGGGCAGGTCGCTGCACACGCAGGGCACGCCGCGCCACAACGCCTCGACGAGCGGCAGGCCGCAGCCTTCGGCGACGGTGGGAAACGCGGCCACGCGCGCCTCCTGGTAGAGTTGCGCCACGGTCTTGTCGTCGGCGGCCTCGTGGTAGCACAGGAGTCCGGGGTGGCGATGGCTCAACCGGTCGATCTTGGCCATAACCGCGGCGCCGAAATGCGGATTGATGCGCCCGACCAGGTGCAGCTCAAATCGCAGTCCGTCGGCCCACAGGCGCGCGCACGCGTCGAGCAGCAGGCTCTGGTTTTTGCGCGGTTCGAGGATGCCCACCATCAGGAGGTGGCGGCCGGTGAGGTTGGGCCGGAGCACGCGGCACTCGCCGATCGCGTCGGCCCCGAGGGCGAGCGGCTCGACCGACGGCGGGTTTTCCACGCCGAGCCAGCGCCAGTAGCCGAGGAGTTCGTCGCGGCTGGAGGCGGAGACGGCGAAGACGTGGTCAAACGCCGCGAGGCGCTTCATGTACTCGGGGTGGCGCGCGACGCTCTGCGGCCAGGTGATCTGGGGCATGCGCAGCGGGATCGCGTCGTGGAAGATCGCGGCACAACGGCAGGGTTTCTCGCGGAGGAAGTCGGCCAGTCCTGGGCGCTCAGCCTCGCAGAACAGTTCGGAGGTGAGCCACCAGTCGTCGCGTTGCACGCCGGCGCCGTGCTGCCAGTCGCCCCAGGTGACGGGGCGGGCGGCCTTGCCGAGCTGCGCCCGCAGGCGCTCGCTCACCCGCATCAGTCCCGACCGATGGCCGGGCCGGCCGGTCTTCGTGGTGTCAAAATAGATCACGGCTTCGGCGACGTGTCGGCGATGGCGCGTTCGTACAGCGCGTAGAGGCGCGCGGCGTTGGTGTGGGCGTTGAAATTCTGCTCGACCCACTGGCGCGCGCCGGAGCGCAGCCGCTCGCAAAGCGCGTCGTCGGTCATCAGACGGCGCAGCGCCATCACCCAGACGGCGGGCGATTCGACGGGGGCGACCAGGCCGGAGGCGCCGTCCTTGATCGCCTCGGTGGTGGCGGCGATGGGCGAGGTGACGACGAGGGTGCCGGCGGCCATCGCCTCGGGGATGACGTTGGGCAGGCCGTCGCGGTCGCCGCTGGGGGCGACGATGCCGGTGTGCACGAGCACGTCGGCCCAGGCGAGGTGTTCCCAGATGCGGTAGTTGGGCAGGTGGCCGGTGAAGGTGAGGTGGCCGGTGAGCTCGAGCTCGGCCGACAGGCGTTCGAGGGCGCCGCGCATCGGGCCGTCGCCGATGATGCACGCCTCGAAGGGCACGCCGGCGGCCTTGAGCGCGGCGTAGATCTTGAGCTGGTAGCGGAGGCCTTTTTTGGCGACGAGGCGGGCCACGCAGACGATGCGGAGGGGTTCACGCGAGGGCCGGAGCGTTTTCTGCTCGGGGAGCACGTCGAGCCCGCGGCGGATGCAGTGGACTTTCGCCGACTGGAGACCGCGGCCGATGAGAGTGCGGCGGCCCATGTCGGTGGAGGTGTGAATGAAGGCCGCGTCGACGAGTTTTTCCTTCAACCACCAGTCGCCGCCGTGTTCGTAGATGTCGTAGGCATGCGCGGCGGCGCTGTAGCGATGGCCGTCGAGCCGCCACAAAAGCCAGGCCGCCGTCGCCGGGGCGCCGCCCCAGGCGGCATGCACCCAAGTCGGCCGCGGGTGTTTGAGCTCATGCCGGTAGAGGCAGGCAAAGCCGGCCCCGAGCATGTTTTCCCAAAAATTCATCCAGGATGGGGGCATGCGCGTCCACAGCCCCACGATGAGCTCCCACATCAGTTTCGGCCAGCGCACCGCCGTGTAGGGGATCATCCAGATCAGCGTGAGCAGTTTCCACTTCGGAAAGGTCCGCACGCGCACGCCCCGGAAACTGCCGCCGCCGCCCCACAGCGAGTACAGGCGCAGCTGCGCCCCGCGCTCGATCATCGCGATCACTTCGCGTTGCAGAAACGTTTCCGTGGGTTTGGGAAACGTCGTAAACAAATAGGCGATGGTTGGCGGTGTCTTGTTCAAACGGAGGGGAGGGAAACGGGAAGCTCACAGCGATGCCCGCGCACGCGGCGGGTGACAACCCTGATTTAACGCCAGATACGAGCTGGCGACGGCGCCGGGGCCGGGGTGGCGCGAGAAGCCTTGCCGTCCCCCGATCCCTCGCCCTGTCTGCCTCGTCGTCCATGCTCCTCGCCCTCGATAAACCCTATGGCGTGCTCTCCCAGTTCACGCCCGAGCCCGGCTCGCGCTGGCGCACGCTCGCCGCGCTCGGCCTGCCTCCACGCGTTTACCCGATCGGCCGCCTCGACGCCGACAGCGAAGGGCTCCTCCTCCTCTCCGACGAACCCGCACTCAACCAGCGCCTCCTCAACCCCAGCCACGGCCACCGCCGCGAATACTGGGTGCAGGTCGAGCGCATCCCCACCGATGCGGCCCTCGCGCACCTGGCCGCCGGCATCGCCCTAGGCGACCACCACACGCTGCCGTGCCGCGCCCGCAGGCTCGATCCAGCCCCCGAAATCCCGCCTCGCGACCCGCCCATCCGCGTGCGCCTCACCGTGCCCGACTGCTGGCTCGCCCTCGAGTTGACCGAAGGAAAAAACCGCCAGGTGCGCCGCATGACCGCCGCGATCGGCCACCCGACTTTGCGGCTGCGCCGCGTGCGCATCGGCCGGCTCGAGCTCGCCGCGCTCGGGCTCGCCCCGGGCCAATGGCGCGAACTCACCGCCGCCGAACGCGCACTTATCTTGCAAAAAGAAGCCTAAGCTCCGCTTCAGGTAGTAGTTTCCACACTTCAGAAGCCCCACACGGGGCCGATTCTCCTTGGGTTCAACCATGCCCAGCCGGCAGGGGTGAACATGGATCGCGTTCTGGAATGACGGATTATCTCACTCTTCAGGCGGACTATCTTCTGCTGGTGCAAGGCGTCGTCCTCTCGATGCTCGTCTCACCCGTGCTCGCCTTGGCGCGTCTCGAACCCGAGCGGCCCTGGCGCTGCCTCGCCTCGTTTGCCCTGCTCGGCGCCGCTCACGACTGGCTCACAATCCTCGCCCTCGACGCCGGCGACTCCCCCGCCTTTGCCACGGCCAGACAGGCTCTCTTTGCCGCCTCCTTCGCCTGCCTCGCCCTCATGGCCGACCGAGGTACGCGTTTCCAAGCCATCCCCCTCCTCCGAGTCCTGCGATGGACGGCACTCGCCCTATTCATGGTCCTCGCGCTCTGGCTGGGCAGCTGGGCCCTCCCAGCACTCAGCACCGCATTTGGTATCTGGGCCGCCAGCACTCTCTGGCAGTGGAGCCGCGCCCATCCCCACCAGCCGCAACCCTGGCTGCGCAACACCAGCATGGCCCTCGCCGGTTTTGCCATCTGCGACGGCCTCACCCAGACCTTCGGCTCCCTCACCGGCACTCCGGCAGGCGGCACCGACACCCTCCCCCTCCTCTGCTCCCTGCTCCTCGCCTGCGCCACCGCATTTTCAGCGCTCCTCTATCACCAGAAACGCCGCCACGCACAACTCCTGCGCGCCATGCACGCGCGCGCCTACCTCCGCCCCCTCGCATGGACCTCCGCCCTCGCACTGACCCTCGCGCTCGGCTGGGCCGCCACCTCCTACGTCTCACAGCACACCCACCGCACGCTCCGCAACGATATCCTCATCCGGGCCCAGCTCGCCGCCGCCGCCATCACCCCGGACCTCATCCGCCAGCTCGCCTGGAGCCCTGCCGACCAAAGCCACCCGGCCTACGACAGCATCAAGCAAACCCTTCAGGCCATCGTCCTCGCCAACCCCGACCTCCGATTCGCCATGCTCATGGGCACACGCGACTCCACGGTCCTCTTCCTCGCCGACTCCGAGGCCCCCGACTCCGCCGACTACTCCCCCCCCGGCCAACCCTACGACGAAGCCCCCCAGGATTACCTCCAGCAACTCGCCGCCGGCAAACCCTTCGTCCTCGGGCCCATCTCCGACCGCTGGGGCCGCTGGGTCACCGCCTCCATCCCCCTCTTAAGCCTCCCAGACGGACGCCGCATCCACTTCGACCTCGATATCGCCGCCGCCGACTGGGACGGCCACCTCCGCAACGCCCGCCTCCCGGTCCTCCTCATCACCCTCCTCTTCGCCATGCTCCTGCTCACCTTCGGCCGCATGCAGGAGCGCGTCCGCGACAGTCTCGAAAGCCTCTCCATCTCCGAACAACTCCACAGCAGCCTCATCGAGGGCTCCCCCGATTGCATCCAGATGCTCGATCGCAACGGCGCCTTTCTCACTATCAACCGCCACGGCCTCGCCGCCCTCGGCTACGCCGATCCCACCCAACTCATCGGCCGCCCCTTCCTCGATCTCTGGCCCCCCGCCTCCAAACCCGCCATCGCCCAGGCCCTCGAACGCACCTGGCAGGGCCACCCGACCACCACCGAGGCCGACTACACCCGCCCCGATGGCAGCACCCGCACCTGGCTGCTCTCCACCAACCCGCTTCACGAAAGCTCCGGCCACATCGCCCGCCTCGTCGCCCTCTGCACCGACATCACCGACCGCAAACACGCCGAACAAGCCTCCCTCGCCGCCAAAGAAGCCGCCGAAGCCTCCACCAAGGCCAAAAGCGAGTTCTTCGCCGTCATGAGCCACGAGATCCGCACCCCACTCGGCGGCGTCATCGGCCTCCTCGACCTCCTCCGCAAACGCCCCCTTTCCCCCGACGATCGCTACCACGCCGAAGTCGCCCATAAAAGCGCCCTTCACCTCCTCGGCCTCCTCGACGACATCCTCGACGCGGCCAAACTCGAAGCCGGTAAACTCACCCTCGAAGCCATCCCCTTCTCCCCGCGCTCCGAACTCCAGGCCCTCATCGAGTCCATGCGCCTCCACACCGAGGCCAAAAAACTCCGACTCTCCCTCGATATCGCCCCCGACGTTCCCCAGTCCCTCATCGGCGACCCCACACGCCTCCGGCAGATCGTCACCAATCTCCTCAGCAACGCCCTCAAATTCACCGAGCGCGGCTCCATCTCCACACGCCTCACCCTTCGCCACATCCAAGGCCACATCGCCCACCTCGAGCTCTCCGTCGCCGACACCGGCATCGGCATCCCCCACGACACCCAACGCCGCCTCTTCTCCAAATTCGAACAGGCCGACGTCTCCACCACACGCCGCTTCGGCGGCACCGGCCTCGGCCTCTCCATCATCCGCTCACTCACCCTCCTCATGGGTGGCACCATCACCCTCCAAAGCACCCCCGGCGCCGGCACCACCTTCACCGTTTCCCTTCCCCTCGCCATCGACGTCTCCCAGCCCCCCGCCCCCGCCCAGCCAGCCACCCCAACCCCACTCGCCACTCACCCCGCCCAGCTCCACCTCCTCTGCGCCGAAGACGACGCCACCAACCGCCTCGTCATCCAGACCCACCTTTCCGACATGGGGCACCGCGTCACCTTCGCCGAAAACGGCTGGCTCGCCATCGACCTGCTCCGGGGCCAATCCTTCGACGCCATCCTCATGGACAACCGCATGCCCGTCATGGACGGCTTCGAGGCCACCCGCATGATCCGCGACACCGAAAGCGGCGTCCTCGACCACCAGATCTACATCATCGCCTGCACCGCCAATACCTCCGACGATTACCGCCAACGCTGCCTCGCCGCCGGCATGCACGACTTCCTCCCCAAACCCATCCGCGACACCGAACTTCACGCCGCCATCGACCGCGCCATCGCCTACCAACGCGACCGCGGCTGCACGCTCTCCCCCATGCCAGGGCAAGCCCCCCTCCCGGTCGGACTCTCAGAAGCCGAACTCCTCGCCCAGTTCGACGCCGCCACCGCCGCCCCATCCGCCAATCCCCTCGACGGGCTCTCCCCACGCGCCTCTCACGAAATTCACCAACGCTTCCACGCCGACCTTCCCGTCCGCCTCCTCGAAATCCACACCGCCATCGCCCTCGACGACGCCCCCACCCTCGCCCGCGCAGCCCACACCCTCAAAAGCTCCGCCCGCTACATCCACGCCGACCAACTCTCCTCTCTCGCCGCACGCATCGAATCCCTTGCCGACGCCGGCCACCTCTCCGACATCCCCCCCATTCTCCATCAGTTGGAAGACGAGATCCCACGCCTCTCCCCAAACTCCCCCGCCGACTCCCGTGCATAAACGCATCCTCATCATCGACGACGACGAGATTTCTCGTACCACCCTCCGAGAAATCTTCAAAGCCGAGCCCACCTGGGAAATCGTCGAAGCCAGCAACGGACAGGACGCCCTCGACCGCCTCTGCGACGGCCTCCGCCCAGACCTTTGCCTCGTCGACCTCGTCATGCCCGAAGTCGGCGGCATCGAGCTCATCCGCCGCATCCGCCGCGACCCCACCCTCCGCGCCCTCCGCGTTGCAGTCGCCTCCGGCAGCCGCAACAAAGACCAGATCGTCGCCCCCGCCCAACTCAACATCTCCGGCTACCTCCTCAAACCCTTCGACCCGCGCAAAACCCTCGCCACCGTCCAGCAACTCCTCGCGCCCTCCTCCGCCAACCCCCACCTCGCCTCCCGCAACCTCCTCGCCCACACCGTCCTCCTCGCCGAGGATAGCGAGATCGAGCGCACCGCCCTCCGCGACATCTTCCAATCCGAGCCCCACTGGGAAATCGTCGAAGCCAAAGACGGACAAGAGGCCCTCAACCGCCTCTACGCCGGCCTCCGCCCAGACCTCGCCATCGTTGACCTCCGCATGCCCGAGCTCGACGGCTACACCCTCATCCAACGCATCCGCGAAGACCCCGCCCTCCGCCTCATCAAAGTCCTCGTCCTCTCCGGCGAACACGATCGCGAGAAAGTCATCCAACTCGCCCGCCTCCAAATCTCAGGCTACCTCCTCAAACCCATAAACCCAGCGAAAGTCCGCGCGGCCATCCACCACGCCATGGGCCTTGCCCAGCTGGCCTAGCCGCACACACACCGATTCGCGCTTGTCGCCCCCGGCGAAACCGCTTCGCCTTGGCGCCATGTCTCTTCCTCGCTCCGTCCTCGTCGTCGGCTCCGGTGGCCGCGAACACACCCTCGTCCGCTCCCTCGCCGCCTCCCCCGCCCGCCCCCGCGTGCTCTGCGCACCCGGTAACGCCGGCATCGCCCAGGACGCCACCTGCCTCCCCGTCGCCGCCGACGACGTCCCAGGCCTCGTCGCCCTCGCCCAACACGAAAAAGTCGAGTTCGTCGTCGTCGGCCCCGAAGTCCCCCTCTCCCTCGGCCTCGTCGATGCCCTCCTCAAAGTCGGCATCCCCGCCTACGGCCCCAAAGCCGACGGCGCCCGCCTCGAAGCCTCTAAAGTCTTCACCAAGCAACTCCTCGTAAAGTACGGCATCCCCACCGCGCCCTCCGCCGTCTTCACCGAAGTCGCCCCCGCGCTCGCCTACCTCCGCACCCGCCCCATCCCCATCGTCGTCAAAGCCGACGGCCTCGCCGCAGGCAAAGGTGTCATCGTCGCCCAGACCCTCGCCGAAGCCGACGCCGCCGTCCACGACATGCTCGAAGGCGGTAAATTCGGCAACAGCGGCAAGCAGGTCCTCATCGAAGACTGCCTCTACGGCGAAGAGACCTCCATCCTCGTCGTCGTCTCCGGCAAACACTACGCCATCCTCCCCACTTCGCAGGACCATAAACGCATCGGCGACGGCGACACCGGCCCCAACACCGGCGGCATGGGCACCTACTCCCCCGCCGAAGTCGTCACCCCCGCCCTCTACGCCCAGATCGAACGCGACATCGTCCGCCCCTCCGTCGACGCCATCGCCGCCGAAGGCATCGATTTCCGCGGCACCCTTTTCATCGGCATCATGCTCACCCCCACCGGCCCGCAGGTGCTCGAGTACAACACCCGCTTCGGCGACCCCGAGACCCAGGTCGTCATCCCCCGCCTCAAGACCGACCTCCTCGGCCTGCTCTGGGCCGCCGCCCGCGGCCAGCTCACCACCACCCCGCTCGACGTCCGCCCCGACTACGCCCTCTGCGTCGTCGTCGCCGCCCAAGGCTACCCCGACTCCTACGCCAAAGGCGCCCCCATCGAGTTTCCCGCCTCGCTTCCGGCCAACGTCACCATCTACCACGCCGGCACCGCCAAAAACGCCCAGGGCCAGATCGTGATGGCCGGTGGCCGTGTCCTCGGCGTCACCGCGCTGGCGCCCACCCTTCGCGGCGCTGCCGACTCCGCCTACGCCGTCTGCGACCAGCTCCGCTGCACCACCAAGTACTACCGCCGCGACATCGGCGCCCGTCAGCTCAATCGCAAATGATCCGTCGCCTCGCCCTCTCCGCCGGCCTCCTGCTCACCTCCGCGCTCTCCGCCGCCCCGCTCGTCCGCGAGTTGGGCGACGGCCTCGGCTACGCCCGCATCGCGCAACTCCCCGACGACCTCCCCGACACCGCCAAAGTCCCCGGCCCCGCCCTTGTCCTCGACCTGCGCAACGTCCCCGCCACCACGGACACTGCCAACGCCTTTGCCCTCTGGCTCACCCTCCAAGACCGCGCCAAAGCCCCCCTCCTCGTCCTCCTCAATCCCGACACCGCACCCCTCATCCGCGAAGTCCTCCACAGCCAGGCCGGGCGCCCCGGCATCCTCACCCTCGGCCCTACCACCCCCGACTACGCCCCCGACATCGTCGTCCCCCTCTCGGCCGATGCCGACCGCCTCGCCTACGCCGCCCTCGACAACACCTGCCCCATCGCCGACCTCGTCTCGCGCAAACTCGATAAACCCCGCTACGACGAAGCCTCCCTCGTCGGCAAAACCGACCGCGACGCCCCCCTCCTCCCAACCCCGACGAGCTCGCCGCCCCGCCCCCCGAGCCGCCCGCCCGTCCCCACGACCTCCTGCTCGCCCGCGCCATCAACCTGCACCGCACCCTCCGCGCCCTCGACCGCCTCTAGCCACGGCCCAGCCCGGACAATCGAGCGCCGGTTAAAACAGCGACCATTGCCCCGGCCTCCGTGTAGCGGAACGCGTGAGCGGGCAAGTGACAGCATCCTGCTGCCAGTCGGGTGAGGTCGAGAGGGTTAATGGGCGGGTGCCAGGCCTTCGTGCAACAACAGCTCGCCGCCTACCGCACGCTCCACCACCGACGCGCACGCACCGCGGTCCGCCCCATGCCATCGCTTAGCGACTGGGGCGGCCTCGCCCCCCTCCGGGGCCTCCGCAAACCCGTCCTCGGCTGAGCCCACCACCGCACCAAGCACGCGCACGAGCTTCCACTGGCCACGCCCGATTCCCATAAAAAAGCCGGGCGTTCGTCGCCCGGCTCATGCAGTCCATTTTGCTCAGGTTATTTTTGCGCACTGCCCGCCCCAGGCTCCACAAAAGCGGCAAGCGCGTAGATCAACGAAGCGTTCCAATTGATCGCGATCTCATTGCGTGAGGCGTCCGGCATCTCATCGACCCAATCCCGCGCCGTTGGCCACGGACCGCCCACCAAATACCCCGGCCACGCCGGTTCGCCACGGCGATCATGCAGGTGCTCCGGCGGATTTGCCCCCAGCCCGGTCACATACGAGCGTCCGTGGTAGTTGCGGCCAAAAAGATACCCCAACGCATCCAGTGCCGTCGCGCGATACACCGGGTCGGGCATCAATCGATCCACCACATGCAACAGGTAGGTCTGGCCGACCACCGACCCGTTGCAGCCCCAGTAAAAACTGGCCTTCGCCGCCCCATAGGGCCGGCCGTGCGGGTTGACTCGAGCATCCTCGACGATGCGCGAAGTCATCCCATCGAGACTGCGCGTGAGATGCTTCACGAGCTTCTGGTCGTGCGCCTGGCTGCGCGCGCTGAGCAGATAGGTACCCAACGCCAGATCGCGAACCTCGCCCCACGACGGACCGTCGTGAGTAAATCCGGTAGCCATCGCCGACACGCGCTTTTCGAAATCGCGCAGAAACACCTCCTCGCCGGTCGTCTCCCACAACTCTGCCAGCGCCCAGAGCCGGTGCGTCGTATCCGGCACATCGTAGCCGCCGGTGTGGAAGTCCGTGAGATCGGGCGCGACGTTTTCCGGGTGCGCCACCAACACCGCCCAGCTCTTGCGCGCGGCGGTCAGGCAACGCTCGGCCAGCGCGGGATCGAACTCTCGAAAGTGGCGCGCCCCCAGAGCCATCATCGCCACAAAGTCCGCGGTCGCGGTCGTGCTCCATGGCGTGTAGTAACGCGGGCTCTCGTCCTTTTCCGACGGCCCCCAGTAGCGAAAGGTCTTCGCCGAGAGCTTATGGTACACACGGCCGTCGTCGGCCTGCATCGTGAACAGCCACTCAAATTCGAATTTCAACTCCGCGAGCAGGTCGGGCATGCCCTTGCCGCTCTCCGGCAGCGCGACCGAGACCGGCTCGATCCGCTCACGAAACTGTTCCCAGGCCTTGAACATCAGCCCCACCGAGACGCCCGCGTTGACCACATATTTGTTGTAATCTCCCGCATCGTGCCAGCCCCCCAGGCTCGGACGGATCGTCCCCGCCGGACCGCCGACATAATCAAGCAAACCATCCTGCAAGTGGCAGGCATCGTGATGGTATTTCCGGCCCTTCCATTCGCCCGAGGCCTCGACGCCGCAGCGCCACAGGTACATGCCACGCGTCACGAGCGCATACGGCTCGGTCCAGACATCGCCCCCGATGCGAAACTCGGCCGAGCGCCCGACGCCCGGCACCTCCAAGACGTAACGTCCCGGCGCTTTGACCTCCGAAAAATCGACCAGCTGCACCATCTCATCCGTATCGCTCGCCGCCGTCTTGAGCGGCGCGGAGGCCTGCCCGCTGAACACGACCGCCTGCGTGGCCGCATCGAGCACACGAAACTCGGAACAGGCCGCGCCGATCGTCGCCACTTTTCGCGACTCCGGCAGGAACCCGACGGAGTTGACGCGCACCGGCGCGCTCACCGAGTTCACAGTCGAAGCGTAGGCGGCAGTGGCAGAATTGGGCATGGACGACAGGCCGGCCATCAGGGCCGCGAGGGAAAGGGTAAATCGAAACGTCATGGTGAGGAGTTGAAACAGAGCCGACGCGGAGCCGGCCGAAAGAGGTTCGGACGGTCTGACGCAGCGCCTTCGTGAACGTCACAAAAAAGTACGAGCACGAAACAAATTTCTCGTCCCACTGGCGCACGATTCCACCCACTCGTTAGACCGGCCCACAGGGATCCTCACCGCCCGCGCTTTTCCGCCTTCAAGATCAGCATCGGAATCGTCGTATGGTGACGCACATGGGAAATCGTGCTCCCGCAAAAGATGTCAGCCAGCCAACGATGCCCATGTGAAGTCATCGCGATCAGGCTGCATTCCCGCGCAGCTGCGATCTTCACGATCTCCGTGGGCGGATTGCCGAGCGCCAGCTGCGTCTCGACGGCAAGCCCCGCGGTCCGCATCTCCCCGGCGATGCGCTCCAGATAGGCCCGGTCTTCCCGCATCTCCGCGGATTCCGCCAGCTGCAACTGATCGAAATAGCGCGCCGCGTAGCCATCGGCCACGTGGAGCAAAATCACCTCGGCCGACATCTGCCGGGCGAGTGCCGTCACGTGGGGGACGATCGTCGCGTCGGCCCGACCATTTTCGAGAGCGACCAGGATGCGTTTGTACATGTGAAAAGCCTCGGAGTTTTGTGAGTGCTCGGGGTTAGGCGCCAGCGATGAAGTCGAAGAGCATCTTCGCATTGAGGGCGACGATCAGCAGCGCCGTGGCCCACGCCAGGAAGCCCATCCAACGCGGGCTGGCAAACTCGCCCATCTTGCGCCGGTCACTCGTGAAGATCACCAGCGGGATCACCGCAAACGGGAGCTGCAGGCTCAGAATTACCTGGCTGAAGACCAGCAACTTCGCCGTCCCGCTCTCGCCATAAAGCCCGGCGACGATGGCCGCCGGCACGATCGCGATCATGCGAGTGATCAGCCGGCGCAGCCAGGGCCGCATGCGTAGGTTGAGAAAACCCTCCATCACGATCTGCCCGGCCAACGTGCCGGTCAACGTGGCGTTCTGCCCTGAAGCCAGCAACGCCACCGCAAAAATCACACTCGCGCCCGTCACGCCCAGCATCGGGGCGAGCAGGTGGTAGGCGTCCTGGATTTCCGCGACGTCGGTTTTGCCATGCTGGTGAAACGTCGCCGCCGCCACGACGAGGATGCCGGCGTTGATGAAAAGCGCCATCATCAGGGCCACGACCGTGTCGATCGTGGCAAAGTGTATCGCCTCCCGCTTGCCCGTGCCCGTCTGCTCGTACTTGCGCGTCTGCACGATCGAGGAGTGCAGGTAGAGGTTATGCGGCATCACCGTCGCCCCGATGATGCCCATCGACAAGTACAGCATCCCGGGATTGGTCACGATCTCCGGCGAGGGCACAAAGCCCAGCGCCACGCCGGCCAGATCGGGCTTCGAGAAAAACAACTCCAGGCTGAAGCACACGCCGATGGTGGCGATCAACGCCACGACCACCGCCTCCAGCAACCGGAAGCCGCGATGAGTGAGCCATAGTACCAGCAGCACATCGAGTCCGGTGAGCAGCACGCCCCAGAAGACCGGGATGCGAAAAAGCAGATTAAGTGCGATGGCTGAGCCGATGACCTCGGCCAGATCGCATGCGGCGATCGCCAGCTCGCACAGCACCCACAACACCAGAACCGCCGGCCGCGAGTATTGCGTCCGGCACGCCTGCGCCAGATCGAGCCCCGTCGCGATGCCGAGCCGCGCCGACAACGTTTGCAGCAGAATCGCCATCAGGTTCGAAAGCAGCACCACGCTCAGCAACGTGTACCCGAAGGCCGAGCCGCCCGCGAGGTCCGTCGCCCAGTTGCCCGGATCCATGTAGCCCACGGCCACCAGGTAGGCCGGACCGGAAAAAGCCACCAGCTTGCGCCAAAACCCGACACCCTGCGGCACCGGGATCGACGCAAACGCCTCGGGCAGCGAGGGTGCCATCGCCGGCGACGAAGCCGCCGCATTCGAGTCCGTCATTGGACGCGGAGCGTTCACGAAGCACAGACGCTATGCGCCGGCCACGGCCACGCAAGCCCCCCGGTAATTCGCCCTTGCCTGCCGGCCCGCGCGCTTTCCACCCTCGCGGTCCATGCCGACACACGCCGCCCACCAGGTGCCCGACAGTACATCGACCGCGTGTAAGCACGGGTCGAGTGCCCATACCGCAACACCACACGGGCCGGTCTCCGCCTCCTGCCGTCCATGACGCTGCTCCTCCTCGTCTCGATCATCTGGGCTTTCTCGTTCGGCCTCGTGAAAGGCCAGCTCGCCGGCCTCGACCCCACGCTGGTCGCCGTGCTGCGGCTGTCGCTGTCGCTCCTCGTGTTTCTCCCCTTTGCTCGGTGGCGGGCGGTGCCGGGTGCCGCGCGCTGGCGGTTCATCGCAATCGGCGCGCTGCAATTCGGCGCGATGTACCTCTTCTATCTGCGCGCCTACGCCTATCTCGCTGCGTACGAGGTCGCCCTGTTCACCATCATCACGCCACTCTACATCGTCACCCTCGATGCAATCATGGAGCGGCGCTGGGAAACCCGCTTCATGCTCGCCGCGCTGGTCGCGGCCATCGGCGCCGCCATCGTCATCTACACCGCGCCCCACAGTCCCAGACTGCTCACCGGCTTTCTGCTCGTCCAGGGAAGCGACTTTTGCTTCGCGCTGGGGCAACTGCTCTGGCGCCGCGAGCGCGCCCGATTTGCCAACGGCCTGAGCGATGCCCAACTCTTCGCACTCCCCTACGCCGGCGCCGTCGCCCTCACCCTGATCGCCTCCGGCTTCACCACCCCGTGGTCGCAACTGGCCGACATGACACTCTCGCAGTTCGGCACCATCGCCTACCTCGGCATCGTCGCCTCGGGTCTCTGCTTTTTCTGGTGGAACGTCGGCGCGCGGCACGTCAACGCAGGCATCCTCGCCGCACTCAACAACGCCAAAGTCCCGCTCGGCGTCGCCTGCTCACTTCTCTTCTTTGGCGAACAAGCCGAGCTCCCCTTGCTTGTGCTAAGCCTCACCCTGCTCGGCGGGGCCCTCTGGATCGCCGGCCGGAAAAAATAGGCGCGCCCGTTTCCCAGGCGCGCCGAGAGCGCAGTTTCAAAGCACTTCGAGATCGCTGCGCGTCGCCGCCTCCAGCTGCGCGAGTCCGGCCTGCACGGCCGCATCGGTCGGACCCTCGACGAGCAGCCGCAGCTTCGCCTCGGTGCCCGAGTAACGCACGAGCACCCGCCCCTGCGAGCCGAGCTCGCGCTCCAGCGCCTCGATCGCGCGCGGCAAAGTCGGTAGCGTTTCCAGCGGACGCTTCTCACGCACCTTCAGTGCGAGCGAACGCTGGGGAAACTTGGCCAACGCGCCGCGCAACTCCGACAACGGCCGCCCCGTCGCCAGCATGACCTCGATCGTCTTGAGCGCCGCCACGAGCCCATCGCCCGTCGGCGAAATCTCCGAGCAGATGATGTGCCCGCTCGACTCGCCACCGAGCGTCGCGCCCGTGGCAAACATGCGCTCGATCACATAGCGATCGCCGACATCCGTGCGCGCCACGCGCCCGCCGAGCGCACCGAGCGCCGCATCGACGCCGAGGTTGCTCTGCACCGTGACCACGAGCGTCTGCGCCGCGAGCTTGCCCTGTCGGTGCGCATGCGTCGCCAGAATCGTCAGGATTTCGTCGCCGTCGAGGACCTCGCCGCGCTCGTCGCACAGGATGCAACGGTCGCCATCGCCATCATGCGCGATGCCCAGCCGGGCGCCGACCTCGCGCACACGTTGCGCCAGCGGGCCTGGATGCTCGCTGCCCACGCCGGCATTGATGTTTTTCCCATCTGGAGAATCGCCGAGGCCGATCACCTCGGCACCAAGCGCGCGCAACACCGCGGGGCTCGTCGCACACGTCGCACCGTTGGCCGTATCGAGCACGATCTTCCAACCGCGCAGCGCGTGCGCGGGCAGAATCGCGCCCGTGGCCGCCATGTAGTCGGCAAGCACATCCGCCGTGGAAAACACAGCTGCGGAAGCGGGTACCTCCGAGGGCAGCGCCTGCTCGATGGCGGCCTCGTCCTCGTCGGTGAGCTTCACGCCCGTTCGACTGAAAAGCTTGATGCCATTATCGCACGCCGGATTGTGCGACGCCGTGATGACGACGCCCAACACCGCGCCCTGCGTGCGCACCGCACGCGCCACGGCGGGCGTCGGCGCCGCGCCAAGCAGCACCGGAGTCAGGCCTGCGGAGGCGAGCCCGCGTGCGACGGCGGCCGCCAGCGATTCGCCGGAGGCCCGCGTATCCCGCCCGATGACGACACGGCCTGAGCCGCCGATCCAGCGGCCGGCAGCCGCGCCGAGGCGGGCCGCAAACGATTCGTTAATCACGGGCCCGCCGTACGGGCCACGCACCCCGTCGGTGCCGAAGTATTGGCGTTTCATGAACGGTAAAATTCGCGTGTAGCGGCGATCTTGGCACGCACAGCCCCGCCGAGCAGTTTTTCACGGGCCGGCGCCAGACCCTCAGCCACGCTCTTCGTCCGGCCGACGATCCACAGCGACGTGGCGGCGTTAAAGACGATCGTATCTACCAGCCCCGCCGGCCCGCGCCCATCGAGGATCGCCTCCATGATGGCCAGATTTGTCGGCAAGTCGCCGCCGATCAGGTCGGCAAAGGGCGACACCGTCATGCCGAAATCCTCCGCACGCCACTCGCCATCGACGTCCGCCAGCCGGCCGAAGCCACGCACGCGGTTGACCGTGGCCGTGGTGAGTTCGTCGATGCCGTGGTCGGCATCGATGCGGCCGTGGACCGCGATACCCGCCGGCGCGCCGAGGGTTTCAAAGGCCCCCGCGAGCACCGGAACGAGCGCGGCAGAATAGATGCCGAGCAGCGTGTGCGCCGGGCGCCCCGGATTGATCAGTGGGCCGAGGATGTTGAAGACCGAGCGGCGCCCCTGCGCCGCGAGCGCCTTGCGGGCCGGCGCGATGTGTTTGAACGCCGGGTGAAAAGAGGGTGCGAAAAAGAAAGCGTAGCCGAGCTCCGCGAGCGCGCGGCGATGCGTCGCCGGCGAGGCCTGCAAATCGACGCCGAGGGCCGCGAGCAGATCCGCACTGCCACACTTCGAAGTGACGCCACGGTTGCCGTGTTTCATCACGGGCACGCCGAGACAGGCAAGCGTGAGCACCACCAGACTGGAAACATTGAAACCGCCCGCATGATCGCCGCCTGTGCCCACGATATCGATGGCGCGCGGCGCCCATTCGCCCACCCCTGGATCGACCGCCCAACGGCGAAACGCACCGGCCAGGGCCGCGACCTCGGCCGCGGTCTCCCCTTTGTCAGCCAAGGCGATCAACCAGGCCGTTTTTTCAGACTCCGGCACCTCGGCGGCAGCCAGAGCCTGCGCGGCCAGTTCGATCTGTGCCGGGGCCAGATCGCAGCGCGCGACCAGCTGGGCGGTGAGCGTGGACAGACTTTCCATAACGCGTGCGAGTCAGCCACCACGCAGCACAGCCGCAAATAAAATTGCGCCGGCGATAGGTTGCTGAAAGCAAAGCGCCCGTGTCTCGCCGCCGCATCCTCCCCACCCTGCTACTCTCGTGGTGCACCGCCACCGCGTTTGCAGCCGAACAGCCCGCCTCGAGCGAGCGCCACGAGCCCGTCGCCGAGCTGGGCATGACCGACGCCATCGTGCTCGGCGTCGTCGAAGGGGTGACCGAGTACCTGCCGGTCTCCTCGACTGGGCACCTCATCATCGCCAACGAATTTCTCGGGCTGGAATCCGAGCGTCCACTCACAGACAAGGCAGGCCAGCCCCTCTGGTACAAAAAGCCCTCGGAAAAACACCCGGAAGGAATCCCCCTCACGGTCAAACTGGCAGCCGACACCTATAGCGTCGTCATCCAGTTTGGAGCCATCGCAGCAGTCGCGATTCTTTATTGGGGCCAGATCCTCTCGATGCTACGCGGGCTGATCGGCCGCGATGTCGCCGGGCGACGACTGTTGATCAATCTGATCGTGGCCTTCATCCCGGCCGGGGCGCTCAGCTACCTCGCCCACGACTGGATCGCGGCCCGGCTGTTTTCCGTCGAAGCGGTGATCGTGGCTCAGGTCGCCGGCGCCGGGCTCATGCTCTGGGTCGAAGCCCGCCGGCGCAGGCAGGCAAACTCGCAGACGGAGTCGACCGTCGAAGAGCTCACTCCGAAACAGGCGCTGGGCATCGGTACGTGGCAATGCCTCGCACTCTGGCCGGGCACCAGCCGCTCGATGACGACGATCGTCGGCGGCTACTTCGCCGGGTTTGCGCCTCGCAAAGCAGCCGAGTTCAGCTTCCTCCTCGGGTTTGTCACGCTCAGCGCGGCCTCACTGTATAAAGGCTACAAAAGCGGGGCGGCCATGATCCAGGTGTTCGGCTGGGGCAATATCGTCCTCGGCTGCGTCGTCGCCACCCTCGTCGCCGCACTCTCAGTGCGGTTCCTTGTCAACTGGCTCACGCGCCACGGGCTCGGAGCGTTTGCCTACTATCGGCTCGCCCTGGCCACCGTGCTCGGCGTCCTTCTTGCCACCGGATGGCTACAATAAACGACGCGAGGATGGCGCTTGACGAGCTTACCTCCGGCTCTTTACTCCGACCCCTTCATCACTAAACCTGCGTGCGTTTCACACGAAGCGTGCGCCCCTCAAATCATCTTTTCCCATGGCCAATCCGAAACGCAAACAGTCCAAACGCCGTAGCGCCAACCGTCGCGCCGCCAACGCCTTCCAGGCCCCGCAGTTCGCCAAGGACGCCGAAGGCGGCCTGTCGCGTCCGCATTGCGTCAGCCCCAAGACCGGCATCTACCGCGGTCGTCAGGTGCTCGACGTCGAGGTCTAAAACCTCCCGCCCAGCTCTCCCCCGTTCCCGTTCGCTTTCGCGATGGGCTCAACATCCGGTCAACCCGGAAAAATTGCCGTCGATGCAATGGGCGGCGATCTCGGCCCAGCCGAGATGGTCGAGGCGGTCAAACTCGCGCTCGCTGAATTTCCCGGGCTAAACCCGATCAATTTGGTGGGCGACGAGGCTGTGCTGCAGCCACTGCTGCGCAGTGCCAATCTCGACCGGCATCCCCTGCTCACGGTCACCCACGCCTCGGAGGTCATCACCCCCGAGGACGAGGTCATGCAGGCCATCAAGCGCAAGCGCGATGCCTCCATGCTTCGCGCCATCGATCTGGTTAAATCCGGAGAAGCCGGCGCGGTCGTCAGCACGGGCAACACCAAGATCCTCGTCGCGGCGGGCACGCTGAAACTGCGCACACTCGCCGGAGTCGAGCGCCCGGCGCTCGCACCGATTGTCCCGCGCGAGGGCGGCCACTTCATCCTTATCGATGGAGGCGCCAACCCCGAAGCGAAGGCCCAGCATCTCGTTCACAATGCCATCCTCGGCACGCACTATTGCCGCGTCGTCCTTGGCATCGAAAAACCACGCGTGGGCCTGCTGACCATCGGCACCGAGGAAAACAAGGGCAATGCGCTCATCTCCGAGACGCACGATGCCCTCAAAAAGCTTAACGGCCTGATCAACTACGCAGGCCCCGTCGAAGGCTTCCACGTCTTCCTCGATGAAGTCGACGTCGTCGTCTGCGACGGATTCGTCGGCAACATCTGCCTCAAGAGCTGGGAGTCGATGAGCAAATTTTTCTCCCGCACGCTCAAGACCAACCTCAAGGCCAACCCGCTGCGCATGCTCGGCGCACTCCTCGCGCAAGGTGCGTTCAAGGAGCTCAAACAGCGCATCCAACCCGAGCGCTACGGCGGGGCCCCGCTCCTCGGCCTTCGAGGCAACATTCTCAAAGCACACGGCTCCGCCAACCGGCAGGCAGTCAAAAACGCCATCCGTGATGCCAATGAGTGCATACGCATCGATCTCAATCACCGTATCGAAGTCGATGTAGCGCAGGCCAACAACGTGTTGCAGCCCGCCGCTTCCGTCTAAAGGAACCTCCTCCAATGGTATCGCCCTCGACTGTGATTCTGGGCACGGGAGCCTATGTGCCCACCCGTGTGCTCACCAATGATGAGTTGTCCACCCGGCTCGATACGACCGACGAGTGGATCCGGACCCGCACCGGCATCGTCGAGCGCCACATCGCCAGCCCCGAGGAGGCGACCTCCGACCTCGCACTCAACGCAGCCCGCGTCGCACTCGCCGACGCCAAACTCGGCCCGGCCGACATCGACCTGCTCATCGTCGCCACCATCACACCCGATCAGCAGATCCCCGCGACCGCCTGCATCGTCCAGCATAAACTCGGTCTGGCAACGACCACGACCTGCCTCGACATCAACGCCGCATGCTCGGGCTTCATCTATGCGATGGAGCTGGCCAGTGCCATGATCTCCACCGGCCGGTACCGCCACGCCCTCATCATCGGCGCCGAAAAACTCTCCTCCATCGTCGACTGGCAGGACCGCACCACGTGCGTACTCTTTGGCGACGGCGCCGGCGCCGCCGTCCTCGGCCGGGCCAATGGCAAGGGCACCGGCATCCTCGGCACCAAACTCGGCGCTTTCGGCGAAAACGCAGACCTTCTCCAAATCCCCCGCGGCGGCAGCCGGGCCCCCCTCACCGAGGAAACCATCGGAGCCCGCGAGCACTTCCTGAAAATGAAGGGCAAGGAGATCTTCAAGATCGCCGTCCGCGCGATGGACGAAGCTGCCCGCGACATTCTGGAACAACACGGCGTCACCGCTGACCAAGTCGCCTGCGTGATCCCACATCAGGCCAACCTGCGCATCATCGAAGCCATCGCCCAATACCTGGAGCTGCCTTCGGAGCGTTTCTACGTGAACCTCGATCGCTACGGCAACACCTCCGCCGCCTCCATTCCCATCGCGCTCGACGAAGCACGCCGGCTCGGCCGCATCAAACCAGGGGACATCACCCTGCTCGTCGCATTCGGGGCGGGCTTGACCTACGGTTCCGCCCTGATTCGCTGGTAACAATTTATGCCGTTCCCCTCGCTCCGTATCCTCCCCATCGGCGTCGTATTCGCACTTGCCGTCGCTGTCCTCTTCCCCAGCCGCGCGGCCGCCGAACTCGTGTGGACGCCCGAATCGGGATGGACTGTCGAAGGCGGTGCACTCGCCGGTTTCGCAGGCGAGGAAAGCAACCGCGCGCTTGACCTCATGAACAAGGGGCGCCGCTCGGAGGAAAATGGCAGCCTCGGCTCCGCCATTTCGGCCTATAAAAAAGTCTCCAAGAAGTACCCCAATTCGGTCTACGCCCCCGAAGCCCTCTACCGGCAGGCCAAACTGCGCCAGCAGCGCCATCAGTTTAAAAAGGCCATCGAAGCGTACCAGCAGCTGGTCTCGCGCCATCCCAACACCCCCCATTTCAACGATGCCGTCGGTGAAGAATACCGCATCGCCGCCGCCCTCGCCGATGGCGCACGTCCTTACATCTGGGGCTGGTTCCCGGGCATGAAGGCACGCGGCAAAGCCCCCGGCTACTTCGAGCTCGTCATCGCAAACGCCCCCTACAGCGAATACGCGCCGCTCGCCCTCATGAACATCGCCCGTTGCCACATGCGCGCTCATAACACCGACGCCGCCATGTACGCACTCGACCGGATGATCAACTCGTACCCGGACAACCTCCTCGCGCCCGACGCCTACCTCCAGCTTGCCAAAGCCCACGTCGCCCTCGTCGATGGCCCCGACTACGACCAAAGCGCCACCAAAAACGCCATCACCTACTTCGAAGACTTCATGATCCTCTTCCCGGACGACACCAGCATTGCCGATGCCGCCGCCGGACTCAGCGACATGAAGACCATGATGGCCGAGAGCAAAATCAAGATGGGCGACTTCTACTTCCGGAAACGCCACCACTACGCCGCCGCCAAGATTTTCTACAACGAAGCCATCACCGCGTACCCCGAATCTCCGGTCGCAGAAAAGGCCAAGAAACGCCTCACTGCCGTCGAGTCGGCGATGGAAAAAGCCTCCAAGAACCACCCCGGAAAAAAGAAGCGCTTCTGGCTCTTCTAACCCCGCGCGCCCCTCTCCGTCATGCGACTCCTTTTTCGCCGCACCGCCCTGCTCGCCTTCGCCAGCCTCACTCTCGGATTTATCCTCGCCGGGTGCAGCCATTACCGCCTCGGCACGGGCAGCCAACTCGCGTTTCAAAAGCTCTACGTCGCTCCGGTTAACAACGTCGCGGCCATCCCCCAGGCTCGCGCCCTCGTCACCACAAAAATCCGCGAGAAACTCATGCAGGACGGCCGCATCGCCCTCGTCAACACCCCCGACGAAGCCGACGCCACTCTCGAAGTCGTGCTGAAAGAATACGACCGCACGCCGACCATCCGCCTCGAATCCGATACCGGACTGGCCCGCCAATTCGCGCTCGATCTGACAGCCGAAGCCACCCTCCGACTCAGCGGCGGCCGCATCCTCTTCGAAAAACGCGAGGTGAAAGCCAGCCGCGAAGCCTTCATCGACGGCGGCCAGCTCCAGTCCGAGTACCAGACGGTGCCCCTCCTGGCCGAGGCGCTGGCCAACGGCGTCTCACACGCCGTCTTGGACACCTGGTAATCCGCGGCCCACGCCGCCTGACTCTTCCGTCTGCACCATGCTCCCGCCTCTCCTGCTGCCCTCGCTCCTCGCGGGGGATCACGCCAACCTCGCAGCCAGCGCCGCGCAGGTCGAGCAGCTCGGTCTCCAGTGGCTCCATGTGGACATCATGGACGGACACTTCGTCCCCAACCTCACCTTCGGGCCCGAGGTCCTCGCGGCGCTGCGCCGCGCCGGCTGCAAGCTCTCGCTCGACACGCACCTGATGCTCGACGAGCCGATGCGCTACGTGGAAACCTTTGCACGCGCCGGGGCCAACCTGATCAGCATCCACGTCGAACCTGCGTACGACCATCGTGCAGTGCTGAAAAAAATCCGTGAGCTCGGCTGCCAGAATGGCATCGTGCTCAACCCGGCAACCCCTGCATCCGCAATTGAGCGGCTCCTCCCCTTCGTCGACCTCGTGCTTGTGATGACCGTACAGCCCGGGTTCGGCGGGCAGGCATTCCGCCACGATCTTCTTCCGAAGATCAAACAGATCGACGAATGGCGTCAGCAGCATCACCACACCTTCCGGCTCGAAGTGGATGGAGGGGTCGACCTCACCACAGGCCCTCTCTGCCGGGCCGCCGGAGCCGATGCCTTCGTCGCCGGCAGCGCCTTTTTCAAGGCGCCGGACAAGGCGGCCTTCGCCGCTGCGGTGGCCAAGTGGTAAACACGCGCGCCCTCCGCGCGCTTTAGAACAACTCCGGCTGGGTATAACGGTGCTGCGCCTCGGCGAGGGCGCCCTTCATCTCCAGATCCTGGAAGAGCCGAACCAGCTCACCCAACTGCACGGCCGACGGCACCGCAGCGACACTCGGCAGCGAGAGATTAAGCGTCGTGAGTTTCAAATTGAGCCGCAACCGGTCAGCCTCGGCCGCGACCACCGCGCGGAACCGCTCCGGTGCCAGCTCCGCGGCATGCGCAATGACGCCCTCGACCCCGCCCCACTGCTGGAGCCACCGGACGGCAGTCTTCGGTCCAACGCCATTCAGGCCTGGAATATTGTCCGACGTGTCCCCCACCAGAGCTAGAAAGTCGGCGATCTGAGCTGGCGGCACGCCGAACTTTTCCACCACGCCCGCCTCGTCGACGATGCGCCAACCGGCCTTCGGGTTGGCAGACGGCGGCGGCAGTAGAAGCGTGATGCGCCCGCCCACGATCTGCGCAAAATCCTTGTCGGAGCTCACCACGCGGACTTCGTGCCCATCGCGCGCCAGCGCGACCGCCTGGGCCGCGAGCAAATCGTCACTCTCCACGCCGTCCTGCTCCACACCCACCAGGCCCATCGCCCGCGTCACTGCTTTTAAATACGGGAGCTGCCGGACGAGCGCCTCCGGCGTCTCCTTGCGCTGGGCCTTGTACTCCGGATGCAGGGCGAGCCGGTCCTGCGCGCCGCCCAAGTCGAAGAACACGAGCGTGCCGTCTGGCTTCTCCTGGTCCTGCAGACGCCAGATCGATTTCACCCAGCCATGCACGGCATTGGTCGGCAGCCCGTCGGCCCGCGTCAATTCCGGCACCGCGTAAAAGCAGCGATAGGCAAGATTGAATCCGTCAATGAGCATCCATTTGGCCATGACGGGAAGAGAGCCGAGCCAGCGCGGCGGGTCAACCGTGCGAACCGTGCCGCAGTTGCCCGCGCCGGAGCATCAGTGCCCGGCAGGGTAAAGGCACTCGATCTCGATGCGCTCCCCACAGCTGCACGTCACGATCAACCGCATCACTTTGTCACCCTGTTTCACGCACTCGATGGTGGGCGAACCATGGCTGGAGGAGACACGGGTGCCCGACGCACCGAGCGCCTGCGCCAAGCCTGACGGCACAGGCTGCTCCGGCACAGGGATCGTGGCTTTCGACTGAACGGGACGTCCGGCGAGAAAGGATTTCATTGGATTGGGGAGCTATCGAACGGTTTCCGCTCACGTTTGCCCATCGAAAGGCTGAGGGTGACGCGCTGGTTGGATTCGGAGTCAGTCGGCTCATCGGGCACCGGACGGGTCGCCGCGTAACCGGTCACCCGGTCGATGCGCTTTTCGTCCACCGCATAATGCGTGAGCGCGCGTCGGGCGGCGTTTGCCCGGTCGCTGGAAAGATCCCAGGCCGTGTAGCCTTCGGGGAAAACCATGCCGGTGCGGGTGTGGCCCTCGATCACCACTTGGAAACGGTGCCTCTCGATGAGCCACGAGAGATTTTGCATCATGAAATTGCCCCACTCCGTAAACTCGGCGGTCTGGTCTTTGAAGAGGGGTTTGCGGGCTCGGTCAAAAAGAGTGATCCGCATGCCATCGCTGGTGACCTGGATCTCGATGGGCTTGGCGGCAAAATCCTCATCCAGATTCAGCAGTCGGTAGAAGTCGCTCGCGACGGAGTTGAGGAACTGCAAATCCACTTCCTTGGGATCGCTGCTGGCGCCGACACCACCGGAGTCCTGGCTGCCACTGCCCTTGTTGGGTCTGGACGAGTTGAACTCCATGATGCCGTCGCTTTTGCTCTTGGCGACCTGTGCATTGAATGGGCTCTGAAAATACTCCGAGGTGGCCAGTAGGATTTTTTTATCCTGCGCACAAATCCACAGCACCATGAAGAGGGCCATCATCGCCGTGACGAAGTCGGCATAGGCGACCTTCCAGGCACCTCCGTGGTGAGCTTCCTTTTTTCGTGCCATGGCAGCGGAACGGTCCGGTTACTTGCCCGGGGCGGGCATCGCCTTGAGCTTGGTTTCGAGCTCCTCGGCGGTCGGCTGCACCGAGCTTTCGAGCGAACGGCGAGCGACTTCGACCGCCGTCAGCGGAGCGAGGCCCTTGGCAAAACCGGCAACCGCGGCGAGGATGCACCGGAGGTACTGCTGGTCGCTCGCGTTGTTAAATTTCACGCGATTGGCGAGCGGGTTGACGAGTCCGTAGGCGAAAAAGACGCCGAGAAAGGTACCGGTGAGTGCCGCGGCGACGCGCTCACCCACCGCCTCGGGGCCATCGGAAATGGCGGACATCGTATTGATGATGCCAAGCACGGCGGCAACGATACCGATGCCCGGAAGCGAATCGCCGACGAGATTGAGCACGTGGACCGGGTGGTCGGCCTCATCGCCCTTCGAGTCGAGCTCGGCAGTCATGAGCTCTTCGAGCTGGTCGGGCTTGATCTTGCCGTCGATGACTGGCTTGAGGCCGTTGAGCAGAAACTCCATGCGCTCGTGGTTGGCCGTAAACGCAGGGTATTTCTTAAAAACGGCGCTGTCCTTGGGATTCATCACGTGCTCTTCGAGGGCGATGAGTCCGTTGCGGCGACCGATCATGAATATCTCGTAGAGCATGCGCAGCAGCTCGAAGTATTCGTCGCGACTGGCCGCTTTGCCCAAACACGCATCCTTCAATTTTGCGATGATCTCCTTGAGGACATGCATCGGGCTCGCGATGACCAGCACGCCGGCGGCGACGCCGAGGATCGTCACAAACTCCGAGACATGGAGCAGAAGGACGGGGTTTCCCCCGGCGATCATGAAACCACCGATAACAGACGCGATGACGATCAGGATGCCGACAAAGATCATTGGGTAGAGAAAACGCCGTTGCTAGCGATCAGCGGTTGCGCACGCGTTGGATGTAGGCGCGCAGTCCGAGGACCGTCTGGGCGTGGATCTGGCAGATGCGCGACTCGGTGAGGCTGAAGACCGTCGCGATCTCGGCGAGCCGCATGTTCTCAAAGTAATACATGGAGAGGATCTTTTTCGGTATATCGGGCAATTCCTCGATTCGTTGAGCGACAAGTTTCATGAGCTCGTCCTTCTCCATCCGGTCGCGAACGGAGACATCGCTCTCGTCGGCAATCAACTCGTGGAGCGACGCGCCATCGGAATCCTCATGGTCAGTGGTGGCATCGATGTTGACGAAGCACACCGGCTTGGCCTCCTCCATCCACTTTGCATACTCCTTGGCCGAAAGACCGAGGTGCGTGCGCACCTCCTCCTCCGTCGCGGCACGACCGAGGCGTTGCTCGACCTCGATGATCGCCTCCTTGAGCTTGCGGGCCTTGGCGCGGGCACGCCGCGGGCACCAATCCATGCGGCGCAGTTCGTCGAGAATCGATCCGCGGATACGCGTGGTCGCGTAAGCAGCGAAGGTGTGCCCCTGCGCCGGATCGTACTTTTTCACCGCGGCAATCAGCCCGGTGACGCCCACACTGTAGAGATCGTCCGCATCGACGTGCGGGGGAAGGTTGAGCTTGATGCGATCCACCACGTTTCGGACGAGGGGAAGAAAACGTTCGATCAAATCCTTTTCGTCGAGCGACCCTGAGGTCCCCTGGTAGACACGCCAGGCGCTGGCCGCCTGAGGGGCGACTTCCAATACCGGTGCGGCATTCATGGCTTTTTTCATGGCTGGGGGGTAGTTGAACTAACTGGAGGGATCGGACTGGGAAGATTTCACTTGCGGGTCTTGGAGGTGGCCGAGGCGGTGGCGGCCGCGGAGGCAGCGACCGCAGCTTCTGCGGCGCGCTTGGCATTGACCGTGTCTGCAAAGGCCTTGGCCAGAGTGGCCCAGAACCAGCGTAACAGCAAAGCCCCTGCCAGGCAACCGATGGCGGCATCGCGGAGGACAAGATCCGGCATGCGCCCGGCGAGCAGGCCGGTGACTGTGGTGAGGGTAAAGCCGAGACATCCTCCTGTGAGAAAGGCGTATTTCATAGAGTCAGGCTCCGGGTAGGGTTTTGCTCAGAACGGCGCCAAGGGTGTCTTCCAGACAATCGCCCGAAAGACTGGGCCCGGTGGCAAGGAACAGCGGCGTGAGTTCGCCGTCGATGAGATAATCCATGAGTTTTCCCCAGTGGGCGAGCTCATCGCAATGGGTAAAAACAAGGTGCGTGGCTCCGAGTTCACGCCCGGCCGCGTAGGCCGCCCGCAGCGCCGCATGATCGTAGAGGGCGTGCAGGACGAGCACGCGCCCGTCAAAGTGTCCGGCATCGAGGAATTTTCCGAGGGTGCGGTTGGCCTCGGGCCGGTTGAGCGCCAGACCGGGCATGTCGGCGTAGAGAAAACCGCCATCGGGCACGCCGAGATCCACCTCGGGCGAATAGTGCTCCAGGGTCATGCCAAGCGCCTCGCAAAACACATCGAGATCGGGGGCCGGGTTGGGCTGGTCGAACTCAACCTTGAGTACGCGACCGCTGCGGTTGCGGGAGAACACCTCGGCGGCGAGCCATTTGCAAAGTGCAGTCGTGCGCCCCACTCCACAGGAGCCGAGAAAGGCCGTGCGGGCGGGCAGCGGCGAGAGACGGCGGCCCGAGGCCAGGCGCCGGATGTCGCGACCGAGATCCGACAACGCCACGTGCAACGGCCGGCTCTCGTGCTGGGCCATCGAGGGAAGGCCGCCGAGGCGGGACATCATCGTCTCGGAAAAATGGGCACGGCGCAGGAGATCGGAAAGGCTGATCGAGCCCATGCCCGGATGGCGCGGCACGGCGGCAGGCTCGTAGGGATGGGACCGCGGGAGCGCCGCGGGCGTCGCGAGCACACCAGGGACAGCCTCAGGGGGCGGCTCCTCCTGCGGCAGCGCGGCGACGGGGTCTTCGGCCGGGGATGGCGCCGCGCCCACCTGGACGACGACCTCAAGCTTGGGCCGGGAAAACAGGCTGGAAAGCCCCTGCCCTGCCTGCTGCTGCACCGAGAGCACCTTTGCCTCGGCTCCGAAGCGCTCGCGGATCGTCTGAACCGCCTCCTCGGCGGAGCGAACGACGAGCCGGTAGACGGAGCCGGGGGGGACTGTTTCGTTGGCAGACATGGGGGAATCAGGCGGCTTTCAGCTCCGCGGGTTGGCGGAGCAGGTGGGCGGGGACGGTGATCAAGCCGAGGTTTTCAACCTCAGTGGAGGCGGGAAGTTCCTGGAAGGCGAGCACGACCAGCCGCGGGAGCGTCGGTTCAATGAAACGTTTGAAGGCCAGACGGACTTCCGCTCCAACGACGACGACGGCGGGCAAGCCCATCTGCACCTGCTCCGCGGTGCGCGTATTGATTTCGTTGAGCAGGTGGTGTGTGGTCGCCGGGTCGAGGGCGAGGCCGACCTCGCTCGCGGAGCGATGGATCTTCGTCCCGAGGAATTGTTCGAAGCGGGGGTCGAGCGTGACCGCGCGGAGTTTGCCAGGCTGGTACTCGAGCTCGGTGACAAAATACAGGCCGAGGCGGCGACGGATGAGCTCGCTGAGGTCGTCGGGATTCTTCGAAAGCGGAGCGAAATCGCCGATGCCTTCGAGGATGAGCGGCAGGTTGAGGATGGAGATGTTTTCGCGGAGCAGGTTTTGCAGCACGCGTTGGATGATGCCGAGGTTGACGAGGTCCGGCAGGAGTTCGGAGACGAGCGCGGGGTGTGTGTCCTTGACGTGATCGATGAGTGTCTGGACGTCCTGGCGTCCGAGCAGGAGATGGGCGACGGACTTGAGGGTCTCGGAGAGGTGGGTGATGAGGACCGAGGAGGGGTCGACGACGGTGTAGCCGTTGAGTTCGGCAGCCTTTTTCTCGGTGTCGTCGATCCAGACCGCTTCGAGGTTGAAAACGGGTTCGCGGGTGGGGACGCCGCGGAGTTTGACGCTGCTGCCGGAGACGTTCATCGCCATCCAGCGGCCGGCGATCACGGTGCCGCGGGCGATGGTCTTGCTGCGAAGAAGGAAGCGGTACTCGTTGGCCTCCAGTTCCAGATTGTCGCGCACGGAGACCGGCGGCACGAGGATGCCTTTTTCGCGGGCGAGGGCCTTGCGGACGCCAGTGATGCGAGAGAGCAGATCGCCGCCGGCTTTTGCGTCGGCAAGGTTGAGCAGACCATGGCCGATCTCGATTGCGAAGACATCGAGGTCGATGAGCTTCTTGAACTCGTCGGTGAGGGCGCGGGGGCCGGAGGCGGGAGAGGCGCCCTCTTTGCCACCGGGCGCGGCGGCGCCAGCCTTGGTCTTTGGGTTGGCCGCTTCGGCTTCGGCACGTGCGACGGCCTCGGCTTCCTGGCGTTTGAGAGCACGGGCCACGTAGCCAGCCGCACCGGCGAGGGCCAGAAACGGGAGGAGCGGCATACCCGGCATGAGACCGAAGACGAGCATCATGCCCGCGCCGATACCGATCGCGCGCGGATAGCGCAGGATCTGTCCGCCAACCTGTGTGCCGAGGTTCGAGTTTTCCGACGCACGGGTCACAAGGATACCGGCGGCGAGTGAGACGATGAGCGAAGGGATCTGGGAGACCAGGCCGTCACCGATGGAGAGGAGCGTGAATTTCTGCAGCGCCTCGCCCAGCGACATATCCATCTGGAAGACGCCGATGGCGAAACCGCCGAGCACGTTGACCAGGGTGATGAGGATGCCGGCGATGGCATCGCCGCGGACGAACTTCGAGGCACCGTCCATCGCACCGTAGAAATCGGCCTCTTTTTGCACCTTCACACGGCGGGCGCGGGCAGTGGCCTCGTCGATGAGGCCGGCGTTGAGCTCGGCATCGATGGCCATTTGTTTGCCGGGGAGTGCATCGAGCGTGAACCGGGCGCTCACCTCGGCGATACGGCCGGCACCCTTGGTGATCACCACGAAGTTGACCACCACAAGGATCAGGAAGATCACGAAGCCGACGATGTAGTTGCCCTGAATGACGAAGTTGCCAAACGAGTCGATGATGTCGCCGGCGTGGCCCTTCGTCAGAATGAGCCGGGTCGAGCAAATGTTGAGCGAGAGCCGGAAGAGGGTAAACGCGAGCAGGATCGTGGGGAAGGCGGAGAACTCGGGAGGGTCCTTCACATACACGATGGTCAACAGGACCAGAAGCGAGATGCCGATCGAGATGGCGAGGAGCCCATCAAGGAGGATCGGCGGGACCGGGACGATCAGAAGGAGGACGGTGGCAAACAGCGCGCCGGCAAACAGGAGGTCGGCCCGGCTCAGCAGCGATTGCGTGGTCATGCCAGGGGCCGTGGGGATCGCGACCGGAGTGGCGGGGGCTTTGGCGGCGGCAGCCATGGTAAAAGCGGGCGCCCTCAGGCGCTAAGTCCTTTCATTGCGGGGGTGGCACGCGGGGCTTCGGCAGCGAGCTCCGCGCGACGTGATTTGAGGCGGAAGAAGTAGTAGCGATGCGTGCGATAAACGAAGGCCAGAATCTCCGCGACGGCCTGATAGAGATTTCCCGGGATCGCCTCCCCCACTTTACCAAACGCATACAGCGCGCGCGCGACAGGACGATTCTCGACCATGGGGACGCCGTTTTCCGCCGCGAGGGCCTTGATGCGCTGGGCAAATCCGTTTTCCCCCTTGGCGAGGACGACCGGGGCGGCATCGACGCCGCGTTCATATTTGAGCGCCACCGCGTAGTGGGTCGGGTTGGTCACGACGACGTCGGCAGTGGGCACGGCGGCGAGCATCTGGCGCTGCATGAGGCGGCGGGCCATGCGACGCATGGCGGCTTTGCTGTTGGCATCGCCCTCGGCCTGGCGGTGCTCCTCCTTGATTTCCTCACGGCTCATCATGAGGTCGTTGTGCGTCTTGTATTTCTCGTAGGAATAGCTGATCGCCGCGATGACGCCGAGGGCCAGAAGCAGGCGGCTCAGAAACGCCGTCGTCGCCCGTTGCAAGTAGTCGCCCACATAAGCGGGCTCCACGGGCGAGTTGAAGATGGGGTCTTTCATCAGGTTCTGCGCCACCGTCCAAAGCACGAAGCCGATCGCCAGCAGTTTCAGCAAGTCGATGCCGGCGTGGACCAGCGTCGCCTTGGAAAAAATCCGCTGAAAGCCCTCGACCGGATTAAGCCGCTCCGGCTTGAATTCCAAGGCCTTGGGCGTGAGCTGAAAACCGCTTTGAAACCCACCCGCGAGCAACGCGGCGATCGCGCCCGCCCCCACCACCGGCCCGAGTAACTTCGCCCCCACCACCACGATGCTCATCAGGTGGGTCGGCACCGTATCAAGCTGCAAACGGATATGCCCGAGCTGACTAAACACGTTCACCGCCAGATCGTGGAGCTCGGTCGCCATCGTGCTGGTTGTCAGCGACAAAACCCAAAGCGCCGCTCCCAGGATACACACGATCTGCAACTCCTGCGACCGGGCAAACTGACCGCGCTCCATCGCCTCCGACACTTTTTTGTCGGTCGGTTGCTCGGTTTTTTGATCGTTGTCTTGGTCTGCCATGGGGCGTCCCCCGCTGAATGCAACGCATGTGCCAACACGGCGGACACCGACACTAGCCTAGCGCCGATATCGAGTTACAAATTTCCGCTTAAAAAAGCGCGAAGTGTACCGATAAGCCGCCCCCGCATCCGGCAAATTTTGCCGCCCATCCAGCGCCCGCGCCAACCCGCCACCCGGCACGGCCGGGCCGAACCTTAGGGCCGTGCCACATCTGCCGCCGGCGTAGAGACATCCCCGGCCAAAAGCCATGCCACCGCCGGCTCCCGCTCGTCGAACACCCGCATCTCGATCTTCGGATTTCGGTTAAGCGCTTCCATGATACGCGCGTAGGCAAAAACCGTGGGCGAACTAGCCACGCTCGCGACCTTGGTGCGATTTGGCAGCCGCATATCATTGCGCCTCAGAGACTGACGATAAGCAATCAAGGGCTCCATATCGATTTCCTCCACCCCATCGAACGTGTGCAACACCGACGGCACGCGCCCGAGGCGTTGCCCCATCTGCGCGAGGTCCGGCGCGATCTGGATAAGATCCTGCACGGTAATAACCCCGTGCCAGGCAATATGGACGAAGCCCTCGGTAGGCGTGATCGTATAGGGCATGACAAAACGCGCCTCCTGCCCGGCTCAACTCAGGCGCTTGGCCAGCCAAGCCAGATTATCGGCGAAGCGGTCCACCGTCGCCAGCCCCTCGGCATCCTGCGCCACCGCGCCCGGCTCGCGGGCGAGCGCCACATTCCAATACGTCGAACCCGGCACCACCATGTCGTTGATCATATACCACATCAACAACTGCGCGTAGGTGAAATTATGCCCCGCGCGCCGCGCGACCGCGATCGGGCCGCCAATCTTGCGCGAAAACAGCTTTCCGTTCGAGCCAGCCACATAACCCGCGCGATCGAGCAGCGCCATCATCTCCGGGGTCGCCGAGCCAAAGTACACCGGCGAGCCCACCACGATGATGTCGGCACGCAGCATCGCTTGGAAAATCGCCTCGAAGTCGTCGCCGCTCTGCCCGGGACACGTCGAGTCCTTCGACTCCCGGCAGCCACCGCACGCCCCGCAACCATGAATCGTCTTTCCCGCCAGCGTGATCAATTCGCCCGGGATCCCCTGGGTCGCCAGGCGATCGAGGCAGCGGCGCAGTAGCTGTTCCGTGTTACCGTTGAGACGAGGACTTCCAGAAATGGCGAGGGCTGTCGGCATGGAGCGACGTTGGCACGGCCCGGCGAAGCTCGTCAAACACCACATCGCCTCATCGCATAAACCGCCTTGAGCTAGGCGGCCGGCGAGGTTTGCCTCCCAATCACCACCATGCCCCCAGCCCCACGCCCCGGCCCCAACCTCGGCTACGCCATCCTGATGACGATGACCTTCCTCGGCATCCAAGTCGTATGCGGATCGCTCGTCAGCCTCGCCATCGCTCTCATGCACGGCAAAGCCTCCACGACCGCGGCCGCCACTCCCATCGTCACCTTGGTGGCCAACTCACTCGCATTTGCCACCATCCTGGCATGGGGCGCCTCCGCCAACCGCGAGTCCTGGCGCGCCTCGCTTCCCGCTGCGCCCCTCGGCGCATCCAGCACCGCCGCCGTGATCCTCTCGACCGTGGGGCTCGGTGCCGTGCTCTCCGAAGCGGGAAACCTGTTCACCATGATCCTTCCAATCCCGGAATCGATCATGGCGATCATGCGCAGCATCCTCAACAACGCCGACCACCCCGCCCTCTCCGCGATCCTCGTCGTCGTCTTCGCGCCGATCACCGAGGAGATTCTCTTCCGAGGCCTTATCCTGCGCGGACTCCTCAGCCGCATGCGCGCCCCCGCCGCCATCGGCACCAGCGCACTGCTCTTCGCCCTCGTCCACGCCAACCCCTGGCAATTCATCGGCCCACTCGCCCTCGGCGTACTCTTCGGCTGGTGGTACGTGCGCACCCGCTCGCTGATCCCGTGTATCCTCGGACATGCGGTCAACAACGCCCTCGCCCTCGCCTGCCGGCACTCGCCAATCGATATTCCCGGGCTGACCGGCCACACCGAGCAACCCGTGCACCAGCCGTGGGCCATCACCCTTGGCGGAGCCATTCTCCTGCTCGTCACACTCTGGTGGTTCCACCGTGCCACGCCACCAGCCACGCCACTGGAGCCACCGGCGCCCGACCAGCCTCCCCTGCTCGCCTAAGCCGGCGCAGAAATGCCACCGCGCCCGGCGTCAAATGAGCGCACGGATTCCTCTTTGCGCGACCTACCAAGCCTCCGCACCCTGGCGAGATGTTCAAACGCATCCCCATCGTTTGCCTATCCCTGCTCTTTATCGCCACCACGCCCATGACAGCCGCCAGCCAGCTTCCCTTCGAAAACCCGGACCTTCCCGACGAAACGCGCATCACCGACCTCATCTCGCGCCTCACGCTTGAGGAGAAAATCGACTGCCTCGCCCACAAGGCCGCCGTGCCGCGCCTCGGCGTGCAGGGCTCGCCCCACATCGAGGGCTACCACGGCGTCGCCCAGGGCGGTCCGAGCAACTGGGGCCACCGCAACCCCACCGCGACCACCCAGTTTCCGCAGGCCTACGGGCTCGGCGAAACGTGGGACCCCGAGCTGATCCGCCAGGTTGCCGCCCAGGAAGCCCTCGAAGCGCGCTACCTCTACCAGAGCCCGCGTTTCGCCCGCTCCGGCCTCATCGTCCGCGCCCCCAATGCCGACCTCGCCCGTGACCCGCGCTGGGGCCGCACCGAGGAGGTTTACGGCGAAGATCCCTTTCACGTCGGCACCCTCGCGGCCGCCTTCACCCGCGGCCTCCAGGGCGACGACCCGCGCTACTGGAAAACCGCCGCGCTCCTGAAACACTTCCTCGCAAACAGCAACGAGGACGGCCGCGAGTCCTCCTCGTCCAATTTCGACGAGCGCCTCTGGCGCGAGTACTACGCCAAGGGCTTCGAGATCGCCGTGCGCGAAGGCGGCGCCCGCGCCCTCATGGCCGCCTACAACGCCGTCAACGGCACGCCCGCTCACGTGCATCCGATGCTCAACGACATCGTCTGCGGCGAGTGGGGCCTCGACGGCATCGTCTGCACCGATGGCGGCGGCCTCCACCTCCTCGTGGATCAGCACAAAGCCTTCCCCGATCTGCCGACCGCCGCTGCCGCCTGCCTCAAGGCCGGCATCAACCATTTCCTCGACCGCCACAAAGAGGCCGTCACCGAAGCGGTGAAACGCGGCCTCGTCACCGAGGCCGACCTCGACCGCGCCCTACGCGGGCTCTTCCGCATCTCGATCCGCCTCGGCCTGCTCGATCCAGCGGAACGCGTCCCCTACAGCCAGATCGGCGCCGCCGGCACGCCCGAGCCTTGGGCGCAACCGGAGGCCCGCGCGCTCGCCCGGCTCGTCACTCAAAAATCCATCGTGCTGCTCAAAAACTCCGACGGTCTCCTGCCGCTCGATGCGCACAAGCTCAAGTCCATCGCCGTCGTCGGTCCGCTCGCCAACCGCGTGTTGCTCGACTGGTACTCCGGCACCCCGCCGTACACCGTCACTCCTCGCGAGGGCATCGAAGCGCACATCGGCTCGACTGCCGACCTCGGCACCGGACCGCGCGTCAACTGGGTCGGCGACATGAGCGAGACCGCCCTGGCCTGCATCGCCCAGAGCGAAGTCGCCGTGGTCTGCGTGGGCAACCACCCCGAAGGCAACGCGAGCTGGGAGATCGTCTCGTCGCCGAGCGAGGGCAAGGAAGCCGTGGACCGCAAAACCATCGTGCTCCAGCCCGAGCAGGAAGACTTCATCCGCCGTGCCTACGCGGCCAACCCGCGCACGATCGTCGTCCTCATCTGCAACTTTCCCTACGCGCTCCCGTGGGCTGCCGAGCACGCATCGACCATCGTCCACCTCACGCACGCCAGTCAGGAGCAGGGCCACGCGCTCGCCGACGTGCTCTTCGGCCTCGTCAATCCCGGCGGTAAGCTCGCCCAGACCTGGCCCAAATCGCTGGACCAGCTGCCGCCGATGATGGACTACGACATCCGCCACGGGCGCACCTACCAGTATTTCCAAGGCGAACCGCAGTACCCGTTCGGCTACGGACTCAGTTACACGACCTTTGCCCTCTCCGGCCTGCGCACCAGCGCACCGGCGATTGCCGCCGACGGCACCGTCCGCGTCTCCGTCGAGTTGAAAAACACCGGCGTGCGCGACGGCGACGAGGTTGTGCAGCTCTACGTGCGCCACCCCGGCTCCCGCGTGCCGCGGCCGTTGAAGCAGCTCCGCGGGTTCCGCCGCGTCACCCTCGCCGCCGGCGCCACGACGACGGTCGAACTGCCGCTGCGCGCCGCCGACCTCGCCTACTGGGACACCGACCGCCACGCGTGGACGCTCGAACCTGGCACCATCGAGCTGCTGGTCGGCACCTCGTCGGCCGACCGCGATTTGCCCCAGCGCGCGACGCTCCTCGTCCAGCCCTAAAACACGGGAAACCGCCCGAGCGCAGGAAAGTTGACCAACCGAAGCTTGACAGTGCCCGTGCACGACTGCCACTAACGACCCCTTCACGGACCCGGCTTTCCGCCGTCGTCCCGGTAGAGAGCGCCTCAGCGGCACCCTCTTTCGGGGCTGGCTCAAAGCTCCGCCCGCACCTTTTTCCATCAATCCTCACTTTTATCTACTAACTACAATGGCCAGTTCCGAATTACTCCTCATTAAGCCCGTCGACGGTCTCGGTGGCGAAGGTGACCAAGTCAAAGTCCGCGCTGGTTATGCGCGCAACTTCCTCCTCCCCCGCGGCTACGCTGTTCCGCTGACCCAGTCCAACAAGAAGCAGGTCGAAGCGCTGAAGAAGCGCCGCGGTGAGCGTGAAGCCCAGGAGCTCGCCGGTGCCCAAGAGCTCGCCAAGCAGCTCGAGAAGGTCTCCATCGCGTTCGTCGTCAAGACCGGCGAAGGTGGCAAGATGTTCGGTGCCATCACCGTCAACGATCTCCACGACAAGCTGGTCGCCAGCGGCGTCAACGTGGAGAAGAAGAAGATCCATCTCCACACCCCGGTGAAGACCCTCGGCAAGCACGAGGTCCAGGTGAAGCTTCACTCCGAAGTTTCCGTCACCGTCTCCTTCGACGTCGTCTCGGAAAACCCGATCGAAGTCGCCGAGGAAGCCCCGGCCGCCGAAGCGCCCAAGAAGGAAAAGCGCAAGGGCAAGGCCGACGTCGCCGCCGAATAAGGCACGACTCGTCTCTCTTAAAAAACCGCACCGCTCCCGGTGCGGTTTTTTGTTGCCCGCACTCGACGCGCGCCGGCCCGGCGAGTCCCGTCCGGACACAAAAAAGCACGGAGCCCGCGAAGGACTCCGTGCCGAAAAAAACGCCGGTTACAGGGTCGCCAGCAAACGCTCGATGCGGGCCAGCGTCTTGGCCCGGCCGAGCACGCGGAAGATGCCGGTGATGCCAGGGCCGACATTGGTGCCCGACACCGCCAGACGCGCCACCGATTGATATTCGCCAAAGCCCAGGCCCTTGCTCGTCGCCAGATTTTTCATCGCCTCTTCGAGCGCGGCATCGCTTGAAAAATCCGCCGTTGCCAGCAGCGCCTGCAGCTCCTGCAAACGCGCCTTCGGCTCGCCCTTGCCCAGCGCCTTGGCGCGGGCCTTTTCGTCGTAGGCAAAATCCTCGCGGAAGAAGTACGACGTGTACGCCGGCAGCTCCTCGATCGATTTAATCTTCGGCTGGCTCAGCAACAGCACCTCGCGGAAATACTCCGGCGACGGCGCCGTACCCTCGGCAAACACCTTCTGCCGGTCGAAGTACGCCTGCGCCAGCGCCACAAACCGGTCGGCAGGCTGCTCCAGCACGTACACCATGTTCATGTGCGCGAGTTTCTTCTCGTCGAAGCGCGCGTTGGTCTGATTCACGCCCGGCAGGTCGAAGCGCTCGATGATCTCCTTGATCGGCATCTTCTCCGAATCGTCCTTCGGCGACCAGCCGAGCAGACACAGGAAGTTGACCAACGCTTCCGACAAGAAGCCGCGCCGCTGGTACTCCTCGACGAGCGCGCCCTGGTCGCGTTTCGACATCTTGCCCGGCCCATTCTGTTTCAGGATGAGCGGAATGTGCGCGAAGCTCGGCACCGGTGCGCCAAAGGCTTTGAACAACTCCACGTGCTTGCTCGTGTTGGAGAGGTGGTCCTCGCCGCGGATCACGTGCGTGATCTTCATGGCGATGTCGTCCACCACATTCACGAAGTGGAAAACCGGCGTGCCGTCGCTGCGCACGATCACGAAATCCTCGTCCTCGACGCGCTCCACGTGCCCGCGGATCTGGTCCTCGATCACGGTCGGCGCCGCCTTCACCTTCGTCACCGTCTTCTTGCGGTGGTCGTCGAACACCTCATAGCGCTCGCCCAGCAGCTTGAACCAGATCGCGCCGTCCTTCTCGTAGGTGCGGCCTGCGTCCTTCAGCTTTTGCAGGTACTCCTTATAAACGTGATCGCGCTCGCTCTGGCGGTACGGACCGTAGGCGCCGCCCACCTTCGGGCCCTCGTCCCACGTCATGCCCAGCCAGGTCAGGCTGTCGTAGATGACGTTGAGAAATTCCTCACTGTTGCGCGCATGGTCCGTGTCTTCGATGCGCAGCACAAACGTGCCTCCGGTGTGGCGTGCATAGAGCCAGTTGAAGAGCGCGGTGCGCGCGCTGCCGATATGGAAGAACCCCGTCGGGCTGGGGGCGAAACGAACACGAACTTGCGACATGATAAAAATGCGACCGGATGGTTTGGAAAAACCGTCAGCAAGACCCATCGCCCCCCCGCTGTCAAAGCCGCTCGTCCCCGCAGCCATCGCCTTAAAAAGGAATCGCCCGCCGCGCCTCCGACCGCCACCATACCGGCTGTCGCACGACGAATCGGCCATGCCCTACACACACACCATCGAAGGACGCATCATCCACATCGCCTGGTCCGGCCGCATCACCAAGGACGACCTGGCCAAGCTCGGCCGCGAGCTGCCGCAGATCGCGGGCAAACTTCATTTCGCACCCAACGTACTTCACACCTATGATGATTCGATAGAGCTCGGCTTTGAGCTTACGAAGATCCACCACTACTCCACCGTGGCAAAACAGGTGCCCCCGCCCGTCCCCATCCGCTCCGCCATGGTCAACGCCACGATGCAGGGCGAGTACGTCGCCACGCTTTTCAAGATGCTCAACCGCGTCGAAAATATCGAAATGCGTGTCTTCTGCGACGAAGCCAGCGCCCGCCTCTGGCTCGACGAGCATCAGCCTGCCCAAGCCTGAGCCCCGGCAACGGCGTCCCCCACCAAGAATCTCCGTCACCATGAAGACCCAATCCGACCTCCTCGATGAACTCGCCTGGCGCAGGCGCCCACGGCAGGAGATTCTCGACGCGTTGGAATCGTTCGGCTCCAGCCCCGAAGACGATCTCTACACGCTCCCGCGCGCCGCCGTGGTGGAGATCATCGACCGGCGCCTCGCCGACGAAATCTCCGAAGCCGAACTGATCGACTGGGCCCGGTACTTCGAATGTCGAGAAGAAGTCGGCTATGAGGAATCGGCACGCGACATCATCTCCTCAGCGCTCTACCGGCTCGGCAACCCGGAGCACAACCAACCGCTCACACGCGATACCCTGTTGGACATCCGCACGGCCACGGCGGCAGCCTGAGCACCGCATCGGCTCGACCTCCCCACCCCATGTCCGACGACACACCCCGTTTCATCGTCAGCGACAAGTGCATCGCGTTTTCGCAGACGTTGCTGACCAACCGGCGCACCGTTCACACCGACCAAGACGCCGTCGGAACCGGTAACACACTCTTCGACTGGTTTGATTCAAACGGCGCCCTGACGGCCGAGCGCGCGCCCATCGCCGCACGTTGCATTGAGCTCGGCATCACGCTGCTCAAAAACAGCACCAGCACGACCGCCGACATTGTCGAGCAGGTCAAATCCGCCTACATGCACTACGCTCGCTGATCGACGGTGCCCAAACGCGCAAAACCTGGCACACGCTTGGCCTCCGCTCCGCCCATGCTCGCCACCGTCGATCCACACTGGCTGAACAAACTACGCTTTCACCTCGCCGATTTTCAGGCAACGGCGTTCCCCGCGCGTGGCCTGCCGTGCTCAGTCAAGCTCCGGCCGGAGTCGGGACGCTTTGACCGGGAGCACTCGCCTCACGCCTACCGGATCATCGAATCGACCGTGCGCCCCATCCTCACCTCGCGCCACTGGCTGCTCGACCACAGCACCGGCCCGGAAATCCTGACCTTTGCCGGACGCGCCCTCGCCGAACTGACGTTGTGCGAAACGACGGTCACAACGATGGCGCGGATCGTAGGCGCACGCGTCCAAGGCACCTGGCTTGGCGACCCATGCGAAGCCGCACTCACCGCGCTCGTGCGCGGCTTCGACGAACACGGCGAATATTTCGAGCGCACGGTCTGGCGCGGTGCCCCTAAAGAAGAGGCTTCGCCCGCCGACATCGTTGCCGGGCTCGCGGCGCAGGGCATCGGCGTACTGGCGACACCACCCCATCCCAGTCGTACCATCGGAGCGCCGGCCAGCGTGAATCGTTGACCGAGTTTTCCGGCCAGCAGTCTGGCGACGTTTGGCGTGGGCAACCCGCAGAAATCAGCGGCGGAACCCACCAACGATGCGACGGTCTCTGGCCTGCGATGAAACGCCGTTTAGCCAGCCTGTTGATCATCACCCTGTGGTGCGTGTTGCCTGGATTCGCCGAGACAAAGCCCACCACTTCGGTGAGCGATGGCCCCGTGGTCGAGCTCCCGCCTGTCATCGTCGAGGCAAGTTTCACGGACGTGCGCTTCCGCGCCCGTTTCCGCTACCACATCCCGGGAAACGCACTGAAGGAGCTGGTCTTTACCAAGGTGCCAAAATCATGGGAGGCGAAAGGCATCGCGAAAGGCGATGCGCTCGTCGGCGTGGACGGGACCCAGATCGATGGGCTCGGCATCGGCCAGCTCGTCGGGCTGATCGAGCCCAAGGAGGGCCAGCCCATCGACCTCGAAATCCGCCGCAAACGCGACAAGACGCACTTCCACACGGAGGTCGTCTTCAAACGAGACTCCGGCGAGCTCACGATCCACTACCCGTAGAATCGCCGCCGCGAGCGCAAGCTCTGGGGTCGCCCCCACGCCGAATGGGCCGTTAAGCAAAATTCTCCGCACACCACATCGACCACCCGCATGACCACGAAACTCATCGCCGCAGTCGTCGGCACCCTCGCCTTTATCCTCGTACCCCTGTTCGCCTGGGGCATCGGCGATGTGCGCGGATTCGTCCACCACCCCGCGCGTCTCGCCTACCTCGCCGCAACGGTTCTGGCACAAATCGGGATCTTGGTCTTCG